>JACCDR010852701.1_pt1 | contig 34299 bp, 41 predicted proteins | sample 7446431 | NCBI WGS metagenome assembly JACCDR01 (sample SAMN15323443, study PRJNA562643) | freshwater metagenome | isolation source: river surface water | place: USA:Blue River Watershed | collected 2017-08-17 | reverse complement strand
CGACTATGACGAAATTGCTCAGCCGTACTCAAGTCTGTGCAAAGAAATCGACGATGTTACAGACGAGAATGAAAAGCTAGAGAAGGAACTCACCGACCTGCGGGCGGAAAACGAGAGGCTCAAGGCGGACGTTATCGACCTTACCGAAGTGGCTAAGCTGTGCGGAGAAAAGCACACCGAGCAGTGGTTGAACCTACTACCGGCAGTTGGATCGCGGCGAACTCAGGCGGAAGTCACTAGGCTTGAACAGGAAATCTCCCGCCTCCGAGCCGCACTGGACAGGCAACTAATCAAGGCCGAGGCGCTGGAAAGCGATAACGAAAGGCTGGAGCGGGAGATTGCGGAGTTGCGGGATGATGTAGAGTCTTGGAAGGATGCTATCAGGGAGGACCCACGGTGAAACTGTCGGACGCGATACGGATACAGGCTGAGCCGCAAGGCCGGTTCAATCTACGAAATTCAGATGGGCACACTGATGCTATGGGCGGGGCTTTGCAGTCAGTCGGAAGACTCGACGATTATCTGAAGCACGGAGGCGGCGAAGATTGCGTTGTGTTTTCCGATGAGCAGCGACAGGTTTTACGTGAACTCGGATGGCTTGAGCTTCTTTCCGTAGCCGTGGATTGCCCCGCCTGCTCTACCTATCCGCAGCGCCTTTACGGGCGGATTACCCACTTAAACGACAAACACGAGTGGAGCCGAGACCAGATTGCGGATTTTGTGCAGACCGTAGAGGCTGCACCTGTGAAAGTTGACGAAAAGTTGAAGGTTTGACACACTCTGCGGCTTCCGAGGAGGCTCTATGCGCTACTTACTGCCGCTGTTATTGCTGATACCCGTCAGCGCGTTTGCGGACTCCTTCACCGTCGAGTTTTTCACCACTGAAGGACCTAAGCCGATTGCCTCCAACTTTGAATACGATCCCGTACAGGGCAGGTTCCTCACGCCAATACTCGTAACGTGGGACATCGTGCCCACGTTTGAACTCACGCACTTTACTGCGCCTTTTTTCCTTCCGCCGTTCGTGATCGAGGGATGTCAGGGATACACGACCGATCGACAGTGGTTTTCCCTGCTCACCGGTCAGTGCGGGGCGATGCGGTTTAACTTCTTTCTCGCTCCGGAGATATGGCAGACCGGATTCCGCTACGTAACGTGGTATTCGGCGAGTACGGAAACGCAGATGGTAGGCTACAAGGAAGCGCGGTTTCAGAGTCCAGACGGCACATTCCATGATCTGCACTCCACTGGAACAATCTTAGCGAGTCCCGCAGTTCAGGCGGTCCCTATGCCGGAGGGGTCGAGCGCGAGTTTGCTGCTGGCAGGATTACTTGCGGGTGTCGGGCTTACCCGATTCTACCCGATAAGGCGTTATCGTAGAACGCGGACTCGGTAGAATCGCAGTCGCGGGCACACACGGCACACCATGAGCCAAACCAGCTATGGAATTGCCGGATGCTGTGGCCGCAGTGCGGGCAATCGGTGAGGTTTTCTTCGCTTAACTCTTTCGCTTCCGTCGTCGTCGTCATCGTCTGCACCGTAGAACCATTGCCATGATAGATAGAGTACCGATCTTTTGATGTCGCTTTCCATTGACAGCAAACCTCATCGGCTCTGGTTGACCGCATCCCGCCGGAGTCAGCGACGGGAATTCAGGCTTTGAAACCGTTCTTCGTGAGCTTGTCCCATTCGGAATGCGCGTATCGGCGCAATATCTCGGAACACCAATCGGCTAAAGCGTTGTCGTTGATTGCAGCAATTACTGCCAGCTTTCGGTGATCATCTAGACCAACAACCGCGTTGACGTGCTTGACGCCTGCCGCCCGTACAACCTCAGAGACGGGCTTAGATCGTGGAACCTTCATACAAGTACCCTCGTGCGGTGAGTCCTATCCTTACAGGTGAGATCCACCGTGATGATTGGAGCGGTCAGCGGCGAAGGGGTCATGCCAGCCTGCTCCGCATAGTCGCCCCATGTTCTCCCTGTGACATTGGATTTAGAGAAACCACCACAGGACAACAGGAACACGTCACGGTGTTCTAGTCGGTGATCGGCTTCACGCTTTCCCCATACCGGGAAAGGCCGTGATAGGCGCGTGGCGGCTAGTTTCGTTGAGTGTCCGAACAAGTAGACATCGGCACCCTGTAAGCCTGTGGCGACGTGATAGGGACGGTTTAATGCTGATCCTGGCAAGACACCGCCGCCCGTGCCGTGATGAAGATACACGGTAAAATCGTGAGTGGCGTTGTGGAGGAAAGCAGACGTTCCGAGAAACGGAGCCTTCAGCAGCGAACAGAGGCATTCATCGGACGATTCGCCCGCGTTCTCATAGAAATGGTGGCCGTGGACTAGCCCGAGCCAACGGCCCGTTGTGGGCTTCAGGAACTTCTCATAGACTTCTATCGAAAGCTCCTTCGACTTCTCCCATAGGACCTGCATCGCGGTGTCGTATAGTCCCGCACCCTGCAGCCTCTTCCGATTCGACGGCGAGAGCATGTCGATATAGTCGCCGAGGCCAACGAAGTAGGCGTCACGTTCAAGGCAGGTGTCGATGTGTCGCCGGAGTTGATCCTTTGCGGTTGGGCCAGCTTCGCCGCTCCATTGAATATCGCCAATGGGGGCAATGGTTAAGTTCTTCGCGTTCTTTGGTAGTGTGAACTTCTTCAGTACCACGCGGTACGGCTACTCGCCGTCACTCTGCGGCAACACGCTCACGGGTTCTTTAGTGAGCTTCCGCAGAATGATGTTTCCCACCGCAAGGGCGGGCACCGCGTGCTGCTGAATGTTCACGGGCAGCACCGGAACTATCGTTGTCACGATAGCCAGTAGATTGAGCCAGAAAGTTTTACTCTTGAAAATGTTCTTCACAGTGAATCTCCTTAAATAAAAATCGTTCCGTTTTCCTTGAACCTGTCGAGTGCTTGCGAAAGAGTCATGGTCTTAAACGGCTTGACCTGAAAGTGGGGCTTATCGGGGAAGGTCTCCCATTCTGCGCCCGCTTCAGCGCCGACCGCCTTGCCGATACGGATAACGTCCTTCCATACTTGTTCGTCATCCCATGCGGGCTTTCCTGCGATCAGCGCCACGCAATCCCACGCACAACGAAAATTGTGCCAACTCTTACCCGCCTTCGCGTTGGTGACCGGCTTGCGGTGAACTTCCTTGCTGCGCCCGATCTCGTAGAGCGCCGTTTGCGCTTCAAAGTCGCGGTAGGTGGAGGTAATCAGTAATTCGATGCCTGCCGCCTTGCATCCGCGAATGTGCTCTTCGCAGACCTTGCGGGCGGTTAAATCGAGGTCATCAATACGGCGGGAGTTAATCATCGTCGTCTTCCCCGAGCTTTCCTTTGATGTAGGCGAAATGTCTTCGGAGTTCGTTCAGGATCTCTATCTGCTTTTCGTTGCAAAGCTCATGAGCCTCAATCCATTCGGTGTGCTGCTTGACCGTGGTTTGAACTCCGAAAAGACCCTTGAGGAATGCCCAGAGAACCGCCCCGAGAGCCACGAAGTCCAGAATGAGACGCAAGTTTTCAGACATCAGTCAAAGGCTCCTAAAAGTAGTAAGGCTTCCTCATCTTCGATTTCCTGACGTAGCCGGAGCTTCAAGGCGTCGATTTCCTTCCGGGTTGCCGCGTCGAGCTGCGTTTTTCCGGACAGCGCATCCACGAGGGACTGCGGCGGCGAAAAAACAGGCCGTGGCTGGTCCGTAGCCAGCGTTTCGATGGCAAGGCTTGCCGTTACCTCTGCCGGAACTGGAGCGCGTTCTGGGGCATCCTGCGGCCAAATTACCGGCCAGTGCTGTACGGGAGGCTGTTGAGTCCGCTTGCGCTTGCGCCGTTTGCCGGTATGGGCAAAGTGCCCGCCCCGAGGCGGTTCTGTGTCAACCGTGAGGTTGAGCGGAAGGAAGGCCTCGCCGAAGTAGAGGCTCCCGAACGGGGCTACGCCAAACATTTACGCGGGTCGTGTGAGGATGAGTCGGCCCAGACCGCCACCACCTGCAGCCTGTACGAAATTCCCGCCGACCATAATGGAGTTATGGGAGCCGCTTAGCGTCCACGTATGCGTAGTGGTTCCCGTCCCTGGTCCGATGTCTCCCGCACCGCCGACAGCCGGCCCCGTCGCTTCCAAGTTCCATTTTTCAATCTGATCCGTGCTTGTCGGGTGAGGGCCGCTACCGTCGACAATGGCCGACATGGTCAAATCGCCATTTGTTGAGGTAATTGGTAGATCTGCGGTGGAGTCCGCAAAGTAGCTGTTGCCCGTGCCGTTATTCATTGGGGTTGTCTGGTCGCAACCCGAGACGGCAATGGCCCCCGCCACACAGTAACTGTTCCCCGTCCAACTAATCACAACCGCATTAACGCCAGTTACCGGCGCAGCGATTGCATAGAGCGCGATCCTGTAGGCCAGAGCGTTTTCCGAATCAATGATCACGGAGGCAGCATTGCCGCCGACCGTGACAGATATACCCGTAATTGATGAATCACTCCATGACGCGCTAATCCCTACGGCGCGATTGCTGCCTGATCCTACGGTGAGGTTGAAGCTCACCGAGGTGGTGTTGTCCGCAGTGTTGGCTGCGGCGGAATCAAAGACTACAGCCATTATTTCCTCCGAACCTTGGCGCGGCGAGTCGTGCGCACTGTTGGCGTTTCGGCGTCTTCGAGCGAGTGTGCCCCGAGAGGTTGGTAGTACAACTCCCAATCGGTAGAGTTCACCGCCCTGTAAAGTTTTTGCTCATCAGTGGCCCACCAACCGACGCCCGCGACTAGCCCAGAGGAAGGCCGCGCCGAGAGTAGTCCGACGCCGATCCCTGTGGTTGGCGCTGAAAGAAAGCTGGTGTTCTGGTTGTAGAAATCGCGTTCAGGGGCGCACCACGTGGAATCAGGGTAGGCGTCATTCCCTCCGGGATATGTTCCGCCTCCTCCATAGAATCCGCCGTCAACAAGGACGCCGCTCTTCCGATTCTCGAAAATGTAGACAGGCTTTAAAATTTGCCCAGGAGCGCGTCCCACGTTATCGCGAGAGGGATAGCCTCTTGTTCCAGAGCCTCCACCGTCAAGGTAGTAATCGCATGGGCTGCCCGATGAGTTACACCACGTGTCCGGCGCATCCGAGCGGAATCGGTACGCTGTGTCTGCTGTTGCGCCGACCTTGTTGGTAAGGTCAAAGTCATAGTGAGTCCCATTGCAAACGCCCCAACCGTAGCCGCTGATGGTTGCCCGTTGGCACTGCATGTTGACTCCAACCATCTGTCCGGGGCCACCATTAGCTAGCGTGTTATCGAAGGCGACTGCGGTTCCGCCGCGAAGGGTCAGCGTTCTTAGCGTTGCGGCCCCATTATTGGTGATCTGGTTTCGATAAAGCTCAATCCATCGCGTGCTGCGCATAGACCCGCTATCCGTGCCGTGCCCACCGGGATTTGTGTTAACAAACACATTGTCACGAATCACGGCGGCAGATGCGCAGAGCAGATCTATTGTTTCTTCCTCTTGGGTGACGGTCGTAAACGTGCAATTTTGGATATAGAGAGCTTCTTCCGTACCCCATGCCAGCGGGTGAGATTTCCACGCTTCAAACCCGAAGTCCGTCGTCACGTTGCCCATGAAGTTGCGGATGGACTGGACAGATCCAGACGACGCGGTAATGTTGAACGTACAGCGATCAATCAGGCCGTATATGCCTTGGATGTGCATGCCGCGAGAGCCAGCACTGCCGATGTCTATAGTGACGTGATCAATCTTGAATCCAGTTTCGTGAAGAGCAATGGCGTCATCACCATAAACCTGAATCATCCCTTCGTTGTGATCCACGCCTTTGACAAGGTGAAGGTGTGAGATTCGGGAAAAGTCTGTCGCGCTGGCCCCGATGCCGATTAGAAAACTGGCGGCTCCTCCAGTCGTCGAATCCGTGATAACCGTCTCGCCGCCACCATAGCCGCCCTGCAAGTGGATTCGTTTCTGCCATGACAGTGGCGACCCTGAGTAGGTGACCGTCCCGCTCGGGATAAGCACGCGGTCCCCGGCTATCGCCGCGTCAATCTTGCTCTGTACTTCGTCGCGTGACGTGTTCGCGCAAATGAGGTCCGACATTAAGCCACCCCCGCTTTCACCGTGTGCATCTGATGCTTGGCGCGATTCTTCGAGGGGCCAACCGTGACGTGGAGTTCTCCGCTGAGGTCTATGATTTTCCCGATGGTGAAATACTTTGAGAGCTTCGCCTTCCACCACTTCAGGCCTTTCTGGATTAAGTGGGTGTTTCGTCCATCGGGGAGAGTCTTCCGCGCTGGCCCCGTCGCAATCGTGAAATAGCCGATCTGCCGGACGACGCGCTGCAAATCGCCCAACACATAGCGCAAACGATCCGGCTCAATGTGCTCCAGAACATCCGTACACACCACGAGGTCAGCAGGGCGCGGAGATTCGGTTTTCCCTGGTACGGCGGGATCGTATTCCGCGATAGGGAATGGCAGCGCCTTCGCCAGATAGCCCTTGCCCGCGCCGTAATCGAGGACTGAAACGAATTCCGTATTCTTCGCCAGAATCTTGTAAACCTTCTTAACAGTGTCCGCATGCTTGCCACCGCCTACGCCGTAATCCAATCGCGTTTCGTGGAGCTGTTCATTCATCCGGCGATAGTCCGCCGAGATCAGTTCTTCCTTATTGAACGCAATGAAGAGATCCCCTTTGACTTCCTGCTTGACCCAATGCGCGTACATGTCCTGCACGAGTCCTTCACCATAGAAGGTGGGCTTTACGTCTTTCAGGATGTTCAATTCGTGGAAGGTGTGCTTTGCGGCTTCGAGCATGCCGGGGGTCGTGTTGTAGGTCTTGCCCTCGTACTCCAGAACCGACAAGTTCTTCGGCTGGTTGGAATGTTCTGCCGCATGAAGGCCAGTCTTTCCGTTGCAGCCGTCCATTCCGAAAATATGCAAGTCGGTAAACCCGAGGAACCGCGCCACCGTCAACGTGCGGACGCCGACCGAGCACCCGCCGGTAATCGCCCATTCGCCGTGGGGGAGCAAGCGCAAGCCGTCATCGGTGGTATCGAAGACGTGCCAAATCTTCGGCTCAATGCCTTTCTCCATCAGGAAGTCGAAATAGGACGGGTGGCATGTTGAGGCCAGCATGTACTCGGTGCCCTTCTGTGGTTCGCCGAGTAGCTTGATTTTGTGGGCGCGGGGGTCCACGTCAATGTGATGCGTGGGAATAATGCCGCGATCCACGAGGAACTTATGCGCCCCGCTACAGGTCATCACGTATTTGAAGTTGCGGATCTGTTCCCAGGTATCGGCGAGGCTTGGCCCGTAGGAGACAAGGGCGATTGGTTCGCTGCGAAGGTCTTTCGATTCTTCAATGCGGCCCTTTACCTTGGCCGTGTTCTGCTTGATTTGTTCGTCACGCAACCAATTTGGTATGCAATAGCGGACGTCTATCTTCTCACTCATGGTGAGTTTTTTCGGTTCAGTTGTTTCCATGTTTACCCGATGCGGAAGGCGCGAATGTAGGACCCGGCGCGGATCGTACAGCCGCCGTTGTTGGTGGTGGTGGCCGCTGCGACTACCTTGAGCACGCCAGCAGCCGTGGAGCATTGAATGATTCCGTCAAAGAACATCATGTGGCCGAAGCCAGAGACTCCGGGCTTGATGGAGTACATGACGGATGGGGTTAAGCAGATTGCCGACTCTCCCCCGAACTGGATCTGTGAGTTCACGGCACCGCCCGCAACTGCGGAAGGTCCCGCCATTTGGAATGCCGCGTAAATGGGCTGCTGTGTCGCCGACATGCCGAACTGGAAGACCGCTGTACCTGACGTGGCATTCGGAGCGTAGTTGATCTGCCCTTCGACCTTGTAGAAGTTGGAGCCGCCGAGAGACAGAGATAAGCCGCTAACCTTCGTAAACGTCCCCGTCGAAAGGTTCTGCCCGTTGGTCACCATGCGGAACTGGCCAGCGCCCATCTGCGCCGAAATGTTGTTGATGATTACTGCGCTGACGGAGGCGTCATTAGCAATGGCCGCTGCGGATGCCGCTTGAACTGAGGCCGCAAGGACCGCCGACACGGAGGCGTCGTTAGCGATGGCATCAGCGGAAACCTGCCGCACCGACGTTAGAACATCCGAGACTTGATTGGACAGCGCGTCAATTGCGGACTGTACTCCATCAATGGACGTGGCCCCGCCCGTCGACGTCCTCGCGCTTATCGCTGAAAGAATCGCGCAAATTGCCGAGGCCGTTGCGCTGCCCGCCGAGATCGCATTAGAGAGTAAGGCTTCGAGCGAGGTAACACGCGCATCTACAGAGGTAATGTCGCCGCCAACCGCCGCCGAAATACGATTACTCAGGGCATCTAAGGCGCTTTGCAGTCCGAACGTTGACACGCCGCCCGCAGAGAGAACCATGACCGCACTGAGCTTGTTGTTTATGGAGATTACCGCCGACTCAGTAATCGAAACGCGGTTATCGACGTTGGCAACAATGACGCCTAGCGAGGTCACGCGCCCGTCAACCGAAGTTGCGGCAGCACTGGCTGCGTTGGCATGGGCATCAACGGAGCCGAGCGCCGAATTCGTGAGCGACACCTGCGCCGACAGTAGGGACACGCGCTGATCGGTGGACAGGTGCGCGGAGTTGGTCAGGGAAAGCAGGCCGGACAGAACAGAAACGCGATTGTCTGTTGCCGCAGCAACCGCACTTACCACGTTAATGGCACTCGCCGCCTGTGCGGATACGGCAGACAGTTGGTCCGCAGTGACGCCGCCGCCTGTCAGTGAGGAAATCTGCAGCGACATCGCGTTAATGACGCTTTGCAGGCCGTGAACCACGCCGCCGCCCGCGCTGACCGACACCGCCGAGAGTTGGTTGCTTATGGCGTTGACGTTGGATAGAAGGTTGCTGGCCGTGGCTGATCCGGCGCTGATGGCGTTTGAGATCAATGCCTCAAGAGAAACAACCCGGTCGGACAATGCCGAGACATCGCCGCCGCCTGTGGCTTCTAACGCCGATACCCGCTCACTGAGATCGTTGATTGCGCTCGTATCGTCATCGAATGGCGTCAGCATCAACTGGAGCTGATTCGGTGAAAGGGCTTGGCCGACGATGTGACGAACAGCAGGCGGTGAGAGCTGCGCGGTGGTCAGTCGGCCGGCTGTCGAGTGCAGGAAGTAGAGATCTCCCGGCGTCAGTCCCGTTCCGACGCTGGTAATATCGCTCCACTGCGCCGAGGTCAGTGAGACCGTGCCGAAGGTTTGAATCCGGCCTACTGCGGAGACAGCAATCGAGTTGTCCGCCACGAGTCCCAGGACAAGCTCCGTGCCCGTCGCCGAAGCGTCAGCTTTCTTGAACGTGTTGGCGCTCGTGAACGCATAGACTGGACATCCTGCCGATGCTGCCCCCGCGTCGACGTTCTGCATCGACACCATATTGATGGCCGCACCGAATCCAGCCGCCGAGACGACGTTTGATAGGGCGTTATGCGCCGATGTCAGGGCCGACACGAGATTCGAGACGGTATTTACTCTCGCGTCTACGCTTGTGGCCGCTGCGCTTGCTGCGTTCGCGTGAGAATCGACTGAGGTCAGAGCGGAGTTGGTCAAGGAAAGGTTGCTGGACAGGACCGAGACCCGCTGAGATAAAACGCTATGAAGGTCGGAGAGTGCATTAACTCGGCCATCCACCGACGTGGCAGCCGCAGACGCTGTTGAAGCGTGAAGCTCTAACGCCGCACTCGCTGCCGCCCTTGCGCTGATTTCATTGCTGAGTGCGACCGACATGACAGAGACGGCCTGAGATAGAACACTATGGAGATCGGATAATGCGTTAACGCGGGCGTCTACTGACGTTGCTGCGGCACTAGCAACTTCGGCTCTGGCCGATACCTGATCCATCGTGACGCCGCCGCCTGATCCCGCCGAGATCATGTTGGAGATAACGTCGTTGACGGAGGTTAAGGCTTCCTCAATGTCGGTGAAGACTTTCTTTGTGGCGGTATTGGCAATCTGGTAATTCTGACCAATCGCGACCGCTGCCGTTAGCTCCTGAGCGCGGGTAATCGTGAAATCGTCTCCGGTAATGTTAGTGACCCGCACGATTTCCGCATTCGTCGCTGTGGGGTTTTGGCCGACAGGCCAAATCGTCGCGTTGAACGGAACCGGCGGGAATAACGCGCCCTCTCCGGTGGATACCGTCAAGGTCGTGCCGGACAACGCAGGAGACGGCGGCGTTACGATTCGCGAGTAGCCGAAATTGGCGTGCTGGTCAAAGGACATGGGTTGATCCAATCGGGACGGCTAGACTTTTGTTTTGCATATCGCGCCACTCTCCGGCGTACTCGCTGCGGGAGTATTCGGCAATCGCGGGTATTCCAAGGGTGAAGTGGGCGATTTTCGCTTCGTCGCGCTCTCCCACGAGCATGTTCCACTCGGCGGGCAACGAACCGATTTCCTCATCCTTCAGCCATTGGAATCGGTGAAGGAATGGCCCGCTACAGGCGTTAATGGCTTCCGGCTCCATCCACCGATGCTTCGGGTGTTCACAGTTCCAGATCACGAGCGAGGACCAGTTCTTGCGCGGGTAGTCGTCATTGGCCGATTCCATATCCGTGCCGATGTACTTCCGGTGTGCGCTTGTCCGGTAATCGTGCTTGACCACCTGAACGGCGTAACGCGGATCGGCGAGGGCTGCTAACTGCGCCACGTCGCTACGCACCAGCATGTCGGAGCCGTCCATGAAAATCGCTGTTCCCTGGAATCCGCAAAGGTACGGCACGAGGAAGCGCGGATAGATAAAGCTGTTTGACCCGTCGCGCTGCTCCCCGTTTATCGGGGTAATCGCAATCGGGCTTTGCGTCGTGCGGATCAGCGATTCGGTGAAGACATGGAAGCCCGCCGATTCCCGAGGATCGTATCCGGCGAATATGCGAATCAAAGTCGCTCGATCCTGTAGCGAATGGCAGCGATAATCTGAACCTTCTCCGTAATCTGCTGGTCAATCGCTTCGACCTGTAACGCGGCAGTTTGCTTCTGTATGGTCAGGTTAGAAATCTGCGCCCTCAGTCGCTTCACCTCCCTCACAAGTTCGTCGTCGGTGAGTTTCGCTACGGCTTCTTCTGCGGTCATGCGTCCATCCTTAAGACTTCCTCATAGGCGGCTATCGCGCCTTCGAGGTGGCGAAGGTTGATAAGGGTTCGCTCAAGTTCGGCCTTGAGTTCGGCCAAACGCTGTTCTGCTTTTTCTTTCATTTAGGTGGTTGAAACGAGAATGCCGTTTGAGAATGTCATCGTGTTGAGCAGTGACACCGTGAGCGTATCCGTGACGCCGTCACAGGTTAAAACGCCCTCCACCGTAAGGTCATTCACGACGAGATTTCCAAGAGCCGTATTGTTGTGGTTCTGTACGCTGATTTCGTCAGTGTCGGTGTTGATGAGCATTGCGCCCGTAGATCCGGTCAGGCCAAGGATGATCTGCCCGCCGAGGTTCACGATGGTCTCGCAGGTCAGAGCGCCAGATAAGACCAGCGAGGTTCCCGTAGCTGCGCCAAGTTCAGGCGTAACGAGCGTCGGAGTATTCGCAAAGACCAGCGCCCCGCTGCCCGTTTCATTGGTTACGGCGCTAGCTAAGTTCGCACTGGAGGGTGTCGCCAAGAACGCAGCGACGTTTGCCGCGAATCCGGTAATAGAGCCAAGCGGAAGCGCCGTGCAATTCGACAGGTTGCCGCTTGAGGGAGTGCCGAGCACCGGAGTAACGAACGTCGGCGACGTATCAAAGACTAGCTTTCCGGTGCCCGTGGCTCCCGTGGATGTCACACCCTCAAGCGTCAGATGCCCTGTTACCGTCAACGCCCCGGCGATATTCGCGAGTCCACCAACCCATAGCGCCTTCGTGCAACCGATGCCGCCCGCCGTCAGGATTGAGCCTGTACTGGTCGACGTCGAATCCGTGGTTAGTGTGGAGTTAATCCCGAGTGCAAACGGAATACGGGCGCTCGTAGTGGTTTGCCCGTCCTTGCAGATCGCCGTCGAAAGGCCGGCCGCCAGGTCCGCTGTCAGCGCGTTATGGACCGTCGCCGAGATTGCGGTGCCTGACGTTACCGGCTGACCGCTGGAGTTGATTTGAAATAGGCCGCTGCCGTTAAAGCTCATTTTTGCCTTTCCGCCGACATTGGTTTACGCTTTGGGCTGTGAAACTAATTGAAGTTGCTGTCTGTGTCGTCGTCGGGTTTGCCACTTTCGCCGTGCTTTACTTCCTATTTGGTTAAGGCCTTGTACGCCCCGTAACCAGCACCCGCGCCGACTGCGGCCTTCACGCCGTGATCAGACAGGGCCTTAGCCAGAGCATCCTTAATCTCGATACCCTTGGAACCAAGTCGGTATTCACGCATTGCTTGGTCGTAAACTTCGCCCATGCCCACCTTTACGGCAGCTTCGCGATTCGCTTCCCGTAAAGCCGCGTAGAGTTTCCCGACCGTGCTTTTCATGGCGGGGTCCGTTTCTAGTCTTTCAGCAACGGTGAGCGCACCGGCACGATTCGCAAAGCGCCGAGCGGTGTCATAGTCCATCGGCCCTTCCCATTTCCAGAAGTCCCGCATAACCTTCGGAGCATTGCCGCCGCTTTTAGAGAGGAGATCCGCTTCGAGTGCCGCATTACCGGCTTGCCATGTGTCCACAGGTTCAGCGCCAACCTTCGCGGCGATCTGACCGAATTTCTCGCCGCCCGCAGCACGACCAGACATTAAAGCCTTTGCCAGCGGAAGGATCTTTTCTAAGCCCTTCGCAACGACAGGACTTGCCATCCCGCCAATTGCTGCGGGGTATGGATTCTCCGGGGCTGCAAGTGCGCCAGTCATTCCGCCGACTGCAATCTGTGCTGGCAGCGTCGGCCCTGCCGCCAATCCTCCGGCTACCGTTGCCGCTGTCTGCCCTGCAATCTTCCCGACTTTCTGGGCCGTATTCTGAGGTTCAAACACATCGCGTCCAGTTGACGTGGTGAGTCCGCCGCTAATCTTTGCAGGCGAGGCTTCCATGCTATTCGTGGTCGAGAATGGATTCTGCTTTCCGGTGAGGATGTCCCACATTTGACGCGGAAGGTCCGTCATCCACTGATTGCCAGTCTGCGCGAGTTCGCCGATGCCCTGACCTATTCCCACAACAGCATTGAGCGATGGGTTAGCCTGAAGCGTTCTTAAGACGTGTTCGCCTGCAGTTGGTGGCGTAGTTGGAGTTTTAGGAGTTGGAGCCTCTACCTTAATGCGCTCCTTGTACTGCGGGTATTTATCCAGCATGCGCGAGGCTATCTCTTCGTCCCCGTACTTGGCATATTCGGGGTACTTTGCCTTGACCGATGCCCCAAATTCTTTGAGCGTTAATTGCTGTGGCATTTACTTATTGAAAAGCCCGAGCGGATCGGCTCCTCCTCCTGGAGATTGCGGCCCAGAGTCCCCGTAAAATTCCTCGTAGGCTTTACCGGAAGAAAACTTTAGACCGTTTAGTACGGTCTGCCGCGCCTTGCGTTTCTGCTCAATCGTCTTTAGATCGTCTCCGGGTCGAACAAAGTAAATCTTGGCGTCGTTCTCGTATTCTTGCGTCGGAATCGCCGCGCCTGATTCCTTACGCAGACGCGCTTCCGTGAAGGCCCGTTGCGCTTGACGGTATGCCTGCTGATCTTCGCTTTGCATGAAGTTCGGCGCATATTGCCCTCGCACCTGCCCGCCAAGACCAGACTTTGCAATGCGGTCTTCCAGCGAATCGCCACCATTCGCAGCCGGAGTAGTTAGCGTTTCGTCGGCTTCCTTGGCGCGGTTGTAGTAGGCGAGGGATTGCCGCTCGGCTCCTGTTACCGCCCGAGCCGCTTGCGCTGCGGGCTTGCCAACGGCCTGCGATTCCCTGACCCAAATCGGCGTACCCATTGGCCCCATGATCTGCACGAGCCGTTCATCGGTCGGCGGCTTTACGGGTTTTTCGTTTGCCAGTTGCAACTGCGCGGCGATCCCTTCCGGCGAGAGAGGATCAATATTCCTTGGAGCCGGAGGTGTCGGAGCTTGCGGCGGATGGATCTGCAATTGGGCCGCGATGCCTTCCGGTGACAGCGGATCGATATTCCGAGGCTGCGGAGGATGTAGGGTCTGTTGCGCGGCAACGCCTTCTGCCGACAGTGGGTCAATCGGCTTGGTAGCTAGTGCTCTGGCGAGGTCCGCCTCATTGCCCGCCTTCTGTCTCTTCGTTGCCAGCACGTCATTGACGATGGCCCCGCCGAACTCACTGTCTAACGCCGTAGGGTCAACACCTAAAGCCTGAGCCAATGCCTTCATTTTCTCATCGCGGCTGGTCTGCATCTGCGTATCCAGCGCCGACTGCTGCTTGTCCAACTTGCGGTTCTGCAATCCCGCGAATAGCGCCTGTGCCAGCTTCGCGTAACCTTGTAGCGGGCTGATCTGAGCACCAGCCACGTTCGGCATTTCCAGCGGTTCTAAGGACTGCTGCTGAAGCGCCTGCGCGAGTTGCCTGCGTCGGTTAATCGCGGCCTGCTGTGCGTCGTAAGGAGCGAGGTTTACGTTTGGCATACTAGCCTCCCAACCCGAACAATCCGCCCGTGACCGATCCGCCGAGACTAAACAGGCCATTCATCAGGGCATTGCGCTGAGCGACTTCCTGTTGATACCGCTGCATATCCCATTGGCCTTGAGCCTGCGTTCCCTGGAACAACGGTGCGGGTGCGACGGCTTGTCCATGGTACGGTTGAAACTGCGGATTCTGAACCTGAGAACCAGACATCAGCGCGGTAATTTCGTTGATTGGGCTGTCGCGCATTTGCAACGCTTGCGCGAGTTGCTGGTTAATCGCGGTGTTGCCAAACTGACCGGACTGTAGCGCCTGATTAAACCCTTGCTGATTCGCGGCAAGATCCAGCCCTAATCCTTCCTTGCCCGCCTGCAACAGCAGGTCGTTCTCCTGCTGCCCAAGGTCCTTCGTGGCGTTGTCGTAGGCTTCACCGCCGGGGCGTAATCCCTGATTGATTAACTGCGTCTCTCTGGAGGTTCGCTGTCGCTGAAGGTAAGGCTCCAGTCGCGCCATAATCGCATCCTGAGCGGTCGTGCCTGCGTTGATCGGAGACTTCGCAACTTGCGAAAGATCCAGCGAGGTCTGCGGAGTTCCGCCGAAGCTGAACGGAGACCCGAGAATATCCCCAATCTTCTGGGTCTGCTCGTTCGCGACGTTCGCCAGCCCGAGGCCCGCTTGCTGCTGGAGGTCAACGGTCTGTTGTCCTACTGGCGTCAAGGTCTGCGTGACCGTGGGTATATCGCCGTCATAGGTCACCGTCTGGTTACCATACGGGCTGATGACGTTGGGATTCCCCATCTTCGCGCCGAGTCGAGCGGCGTCCACATTGGCCGCGCCCTGAGCCTTTGCAGCTCCGGCGTAGTCCGGTGACGGTGGTGCGTCTACGTGCTTACCCATGATAGCGTTTCTCCAAAAATCGGCATTCTTTCGGTGTCATCGTGAATAGGTAAATATCGCCTTTCGGCGCGGCGTCCTTAATCAGAGCCTCGAAGCGAAATCCCATCTTTGAGGCCATGCGGACCATGCGCGTATTCGTGCTGTAGACCGGGGCGATCAATTTATGTGCTTTGCACTGTCGGAATGCGTAATCGGCCAGTGACCAAAGGAATTCGCGGCTAAACGATCCTGTTCCCGCCAAGTGGCAAACAAAAGACGCACCGTTCCAATCCTCGAAGATGCAGCCTGCAACGACGTGACCATCCCGCGCCATTCCAATGGCCGTAGACTTTTCTGCTGTAAAGTGACCCTTGGTTTGTCGCGCAACGAATTGTCCAACCACGGAACCATAAACAATGCAGCTCAGAGTGCGCCGCCAGCCTCAAAAATCATGTCGGTTGCGGTCCATTCCAGATCTATCGAATTGCTGGCCGTCTTGAGGAATGGCGCGAAGCTGTAGCCGATTCCTGTAGCGCCCTGCCATTCGGCGCTCGGGATCAACCCGCCCGCCCATGTGCCCGCGTCCCAATTACTCGACCCCCAGATACCGGAGCCTGCAGGCGCTCCGAGCTGGAGTTCTGCCGCCGAATCCTGCGTGTCGTAGTCGACGTTCACGTTTCCGTAAATCGACGGTGGTGAGGTATAGGTCATGTGGAAGCGGACCATCTTGACTTGCTTCTGTCGTGCTCCACCGTGGACCTTGAAGGCCTGTAATGCTGTAGCCGGGATATTGGACCCGTTATCAGCATTCCCAACCCACGCCTTATTCACCACGCCGTTACTGCCGAAATAGATATGGTCGTTAAACAGCTCCCAACAGTTCGCTTCCCATCCAGTGAAGTTGCACCACGCGCCCGTGATGTTGTTCTGTACGTACTGCTGCTGTTGAGATCCATCGGCCACAGGGACGTTCAAGTAAAGCTGGTTGGCCTTCGGGAATCCGATGAGCTGCCATCCGAAGTTTGCGCCATAACTTGTGATCGCATCCGCAACCGCAAATTGGATTTTGTCGGTGATGCTGCGCCGAGGATTGAAGCGTGAGGACTGCAACACCGCCGCCATAGGAACCACGCCGTCTTGCGTGATCAACAGCAAATCGCCGCCGTACTTCGTCCAACACCGTCGCCCGATCGGAGCGCCCATCTGATACACGCCAATCAGCGCAATCGACGAAGCCGACGTGGGGTCAGTCATGCGCCATACAATCACCTCGCCGTTCGATGTGATGAACACCAAGTGATCGTCCATCCCATAGCCGCCGTCTAGCGTCCATGTCATCGCGGCCATGAGGTAGCCGCCCTGCATTGCAACCGAGGACATATCCAACGCAGCCGCAGCCCCGCCGATGGAATTCACGGGGAGATACCACGCTTTCAGGTTGCCGAGTTCGGTGAACCAGATCCGGTTTTTAAAGACGGTAATATTGGTCAGGTTCGTCGAGGTGACATTGGTAATGTCGTAGGGAGCGCCGTCCGTGTCTTTGGCCCACGCAGCGCCGGTGTAAACGTGGTAACGGTCAGCGCCGTTCACCATGCACAGGTACGAACCGCCCGAGGTCGTGAAGTTGACGTACTGCCACTTGGCGTTCGTCATCGAGGTCAATACCGCTGCGCCTACCGCGCCAGCCGAGGTCACGTCATAGACCGAAGTACCCGCCGCACCAAACATCTTGTTGGCGGTCCCGCTGGAATAGGCCATCAACGACTGAACCTGTCCGGTGATGCCGGTAACGTGCTGTGTGTAGCCTTTGCGCAGAATCACATTGTTCGTGCCAGGGAACCAGTTGGTCAGCTTCACCGCGTCCAACGGGTCCATGTTCCCGAGAGCATCCCTTTTATTCCAACCCCCGAGAGGCGCGGCCACCGTCGCCGTACCGCTGCGCTGGCTATTTGTCCGTCGCTGAGTTGCGATCAATCTATGTCCCAACTACCTTCGTTAATCGAGGGATTCATGGTCGCGTAAGACCGAGAGAAGGACAGCGTTTCGGCGGGTACGTCTTGCGCCTTACGCGCCGACAGGATCTTGTTATAGGTCTCTTCCTCTACGCCGAAATCCAGCTTCTTCGCCCGCAGGAAGTAGAACTTGAGACCCGCCTTCATCAAGTCATCGGGAAATACGCACGTATCGGAGTCGACGCTGAACGCGGCCTTTGTCGGCGAAGTGCCGCCTGTTGCCAATACCCAGAGATTCGACACGTACTCATAGGCAAGACTTTCAACCGCTGTCGGCGTTGGATAGAGGACCAGCTGATTCGATTGAATGCGGAACTCGTATCGACCAAAAGACATCAGCGAGGCTTTGAACGATTGCCATTGCTGCGGATTGCGTGAGCCTGGAATTTGCCAGACCGCCGTGCGGTTCCATGTCGTCTCGCTCACCATGCGGTCAAACCCGGAAGGCAGCACATAGGTTGACGTACTAGCAACCGTGGAGAACGTGTACTCGGTAACCAGCCGCTGCCATTCGTATTCGCGCACGAGATCCGCGCCGAGTTCTTGCGCGAGTGCCAGCAGTTGAATCGTCTGGTTCGCGGTATTGCCAACGACAGTCGACGGCTGAGCGAGGCCCATTGACCCGCACGTCTGCTGGACAAGCTGGAGAAGCGTGTAGGCCACTTACGCCACTTCCTCGGGCTTCGTCAGTTGCTCTAACATCGCTTCCATCTTCGCCATTTTCGCTTCCACTTCAGCGACTCGGGCATTCGCCTTCGCGGTAATATCCGCGATCAAATCCTGCGAGGCTCCCACCTTCACGAACTCCTGAGCCTTGCGCCGAAGGTCTTGAAATCCCATGATATTCTGACCGTAGCCGTCGGACAGGTTCGCAAACTGCTCGACCGTCATTACGCCCATAGCCTTAAAGGTCAACTTCTGCGCGTCGGTGATGTGCGGCCATTGCTCGATTGGAATACCGGGAATGCGCGTCTCTTTCGTCTTGAGGAATTCCTTGTAGAGTGCGGCGTATTCCTTCTTGTCTTCGGCGGTAGGTATCCGGCAGACGCGCAAGGTGGCATCGGCGGGCAACTTCACGATGTGCACCCTATCCTCGTACACGTCATACCCGGCCTCTTCGGACTTCTTCCCCATGCGAACGGGCAGCATTTGAAAAAAGACTGTTAGCTTCGTAGCAGTGGGCAACTGGAAACTTTCGGTAGCCCAATAGACTCCTTGCGGTGAACTCATGCTTTCTCCTTAATTCTCTTGGCGACTTCCTGCATCAGCCCTGTTCCGTGGAACGTGGCTTTAACGTCGGTCGTGTTCTTTAGAAACTCTTCCATTTCGCGTGCGGCTTGCATTAACTGCGGGGTCGTTCGGAATCCCTTCCCGTAAACCGAAACGTGCGTTTCTGGTTCCGGTTCTCCGGTGTGCGTGGACGCATGACGCGCTCCATCAAATGAGAAGTCCATCCCGAAGATATGGAACTCGCGATAACCCATCGCTGCGGCCACATTCATGGCCCGCTGGCCCACTGTGGAGCCGCCGCCAATCATCGACTTCAAGCCCGCCGGATGATGTTCGCGGACCCAATCCACCGTGGATTGATCGTTGATCAGGTGCCATAGCGTCAGGTCGTGACCCGCTAAGATGTCCCAGAAGTCGGGATGACATACCGACGCCATGAGGTACTTGGTTGTCTTCTGCGGCGAACGGAGCATCTTCGGCTTGTGCTCTCGTGGGTCAATTTCAACGTGATAATCGGGGGTAATTCCACGCGAAACCAGAAAGTCATGAGCGCCAGAGACGCTGATAATCTGACGGCCCAGAACCTTCTTGTGCATTTTCAGAGTGGCCCATGTATCCAGCAGCGATGGCCCATAGCACGCGATAGAGACCGGCTTCGATTTCAGCTTTTCGGATTTCGTCAGGAACGGAGCATGCAGGTTAATCGCCTGCTGCATCTGATCGAACCGTTCCGCGTCGGTGAGGACGCCGCGAATTACTTCAAGCATTCAAACCTTTGATCCCTGAAAGCGTAGTGATACCGAGGCTCACAGAGAATGACCTGCGAGAATCCAACCGCCTTAAGCAAGGCTTCTAGCTGCATCGTGAAGTAACCCCACGGATGACACATCTTCGGATCTCTATGCTTCGGGTCGCCGTAAATCGCGTGCAGGGTCATAAACTCGGCCATTGGCTCGTTTCGCTGGACGCACTGCACGACGTACCCAAACACCTTGTCGAGACAGGGCAGTTCTAAAATCAACTTGCCGCCGGGTTTCAGAATCCGCTTCCATTCGGTCAGCACGTCGAAGGCTTCCCATGCATAGAAGTGTTCAAGGACGTGAATCGCGGCAACCGCATCGGCAGAATCGGAATCAATCGGCAGCTTGCGGAGATCTGCCTTTAAATCCGCTTCGTCGGTAAGATCTACGTTGACCCAGCCGCTCCAACGAGCACGCCCGCTTCCGAGGTTGTAGGCCGTTGGATAGCGTTCCTCCACATTGCAGTCACTGTTCTGGGCGAGAATTTTTCCGTCACGTAGGTTTGAGCCAAAGAAGTTCTCTGCCGCGCTTCGCTCGTATGCTGTTTCGCCCATTCAATGCCTTCCTTAATGTTGCCGATCCAAATGCCGGGAATCTCCATCAGCGACGGGTGCGGCTCTGCCACAACAAAGCAGCCTTGCCGGATCGACTCCACCGCACGGTTGCAGGACTTGTACTCTTCAGTGGCGGGCAAGATGACGATGTCGGCTCCTGCGAATTCGCGGAGCATGGTGTCTTTTGACCAGGGAATCGCCCCGCCGAAGTTGCCGACAACATGCAACGGATAGTCCTGAACATCCGGCAGAATGCGCTGAAGGCCGGACCTATTGACGTGATGCCCAAACCATAGGATATGATTTCCCTGACAATGGGGCGGCTCTAAGGAGTATTCCCACGGATCGGGGATCACGGCGGCGTCCCGCCCCATTGCTCGGATCTTGTCTCGTAGCACTTCCGTTGAACAGGTCACCGCGTCCGCCAAACGCAGCGCCTCCTTGTAGTGCATCCAGTCGAAATGATCGTCGCAGAAGTCCACGACGACCCATTGGCCCCGCGCTTTCGCCAGAGCCATCTGCATTAACTCGTGAGGCTCAATCTTGGAGAAGATCAGCGTCGAGGCGGTAAAGTCGTTGATGTCTGCGCCGATTTCCAGCGAGGGTATCCAACTCCGGTATCGGAATGACGCGGAGTCCATTCCCCAGCAGTGGATAAAGGACACGCGGCCATTGTCGGGTTGCGGTGCTTCACTTGCCGCAGCCAAGGCGCGGGCATTCTCTTCGTGTCTCGCGATGATGGCCGGGATCAGCCCTTCGCCGTAGGCCGTGAAGCTGGAGCCGGAGAGCGTCCCATAGTGCTCCTCAAAGTGCTGCGCCTGTAGCGCCATTGACGGGTTGCAGCGGTACACCTTATCGCTGGCCGGGTCCAGCTTGATTTCTAAAACCGGATCGCTTTCCTTGACGCCTGTACCGTTGACGCGCAGCATGTCGCCCTGCAAGCAGGAGTCGTAGCCGAATAGCGCGAAGTTACGCCAACCCATGACCCAAAAGACCGACAGCGCCCGCAACCCGGACGTTGTCGCCCCGCCAATCAGCATCTTATTCAGTGGCCGCTTCTGGCCGTGCTGCATATACGTGTGCCAGACCGTCACCTTGTGGCCGTGCAGGTGATCAAACATCGTGCGGTTACACTGGCTGGCAATGATGTAGTGCACGTCAGGATGCTTGAGCTTGAAGCAATCCCAACGGTGTTCCTGTGGATCGACCGCGAAGGCGTAATCAGGAATCACGCCGCGTTCAATCAACCAATCGTGCGAATCCTTAATCGCGACAATCGGCGTGCCTTCCATCTGCATCCGGCGAATCGTCTCCAACTCGCCGGACACGGAAGGACCGGAAGCAACGACCGCCAGAGTGCCCGCCCGAGGCTGCTGTATCTCCACCTCAGGCAGGCGTCTGGTAATCGTCGCTTCCATGTTGGCGATCAACTCTTCGTCACTGGCGACACACTTGCCAATGACTTTGAGCGGATGCGCCTCAGTCATTTAGGCGTGTGCTCCGCAAATCGGGTTATTCACGATGCAGTACGGTGCAGACGCGGACGTTGCCGACGTATTTGCCACAACACCCGCGATATAGCCCGCTGACACTGTAGTGTCGTCGAGTTTACCGGCGGTGCCCGTGGTATAGAGCGGCACGAGGGGCTGGCATGCGATCAGGCAATTCACCCGGACCATGCCCTGCAGGTGGAACCACGCATAGTTCGCGGAGGCGACGGACGTCTGCGCGAATCCCACCTGAGGCCATCCCAGCGCGGCCATGTTGGTCGTGGTGACCGGCACGGCGCGAAGAATGGGGGTTGCCGAGGCAGAATCCGCATACGTGGAAAAAACCACCACGTCGAACTGTGAGCAATTCGATTCCGCTCGTGCGAAGACAGCGACTCCATTTCCATCGGTCGTGACGCGAGTGCCGGGAGGAAAGGGAAGCTGAGTCGGCGAAGCCGCCGACGTCGAAGCATAGACCCCTGTAAGGTCTACGCCAATCAATCCACTTGTTGCGTATGGCATAGTGTTTCCTCCCCTACTCGGTCATGATTCCCTGGAACTGGAGTCCAGAGGCTGTGAGGTTTCCGGCCCATCCCATCAAGCGCACAGTCGCATCCTGATTGGTTGAACTCCGTTCCCCGCCGATTGCGGAGAAGTTACGTTTGGAGTGAGGTCGGTAGTGCAGGTAATCGGTGTTGAGGAAGTAGCCGGTGGCCGTGGGTACGCCGCCGCCGATTCCACCATCCAACACCACATCGGCGTTCATGTACTTCGCTGTAACGAAGCCCAAGTTCGCCATTTCGGAGCTGGTAGCAATCCGCTGGATGTTCTGCAGGGACGCCATGTAGAAGCCCCAGAACTTGTTATCCAGCAGGATGAGATCAATCACGTCGCTGCCACGTGAACACTTGGCATACAGCGTGTTAAAGCCTGTCTGAATGTTGGACGAAGACGCCGAAGCGCCGAGGTCCGTCGAGAAATCGAACGTCTGATTTCTCCAGAACGACCAAGAGCCGCGGTCGATATTCCCAACCACGCCGGAACCGGGAGAAGCCACCACCATAGCCTGAAGGCCGGTAATCTGCTTTCCGTTGGTGCCGGTGCCGTCCGAATACAGGCCCGTCGAAATGGTGTTCTTCATGGTGTTCTCCAGAACACGCTGACGAGCCGCAACCAAGTCAATGATTGCCTCCTCGCCGGAATTCTGGAGTTCTTCAAGCCCCGTGACGGTCAGAGCGCCCGCGCACTGCTTCAGCGGGAACTGTGCCGCTGAAATCACGTCGGAAGCCTGAATGTTGAGAGGTTCGCCGCCGCTGTAGTACATCACCGTACTGTTTTCAGCGAATGCGAGTTCCTGCAGGATGATCGTGCCACCCGAGACCGGATCGCTCCGGCCTTTGAGTTTAATCTTCGCCAACATGGCGTTGTTTTTGGTTACGTTATCCGCAACGACGCCCGAGCGAGATTCAATCGTGGTGGCAAGGATGTCCGAATAATTCGAGTTTGCGAAAGACATGTCGAATCCTTACCTTCGCTGCTGTGCGGCTGCCCGAACAACAGCGTGTAGATCCTTAGGGTCAACTTTTGGTGCGGGTCCGGCAGTAGGTGCGCCTGTGACCTGCACCGCCGCTTGTTTCGCCTGTTGAATTCGCGCTTGCTCACTGGCTTGTCGGTCGGCCATATCCTTGGCCTGTTGCTTTGCCAGCATTTTTTGCCGGACTTCCGGCGTGTTCCAGCATGCGGATTCATAGGCCAGCTTCAGCTTTTCTTGCTCGGATAAGACTTCGACTCCGGGTCCGAGGATCTGCGGATTTTGGAGGAGGACCAGCATCTGAGAAGAAACAGCCTCAAAGTGCTCGTGCTCGGGTTTCGCCGCAAACTCCTGTATTGCGGCCAGAGCGCGTGCCTCGTATTGCTGCTGCTGTGCTGCGGTGAGCTGCTGCACTTGTTGGTGCAGTTGAGCCACCTGAGGGTCTATTGCCGGTTGTTGCGGCGCGACCGCTCCGTTTTGTAGAGCACCTTGTACGTGCTCCATAGAAATTCCAAATTGGTTGAGAAGCTGAGCGACCGCTTGCGCCTTCTGTATCGGCGTTCCCATGCGGAATATCGCGGCGGTTCGCAGTAGAGGTGCAATCGCCTGACGCGGCGTTGCGTTCTCAGCTTTCAGTAACATTTCGTAAGGCTTGAATTCGCTTAAGATTTCGTCGAGCTGCGATTTGGCCGACTTGAGCGGTTCCACGCCCTTTTCGTAATCGGCCTCACGCTGAGCAATCGCCTGAAGGAATTCCACGTCCGCTTTTTCCCAATGCGGTTGGAACTTCGGCGAAATGGATTTCGGGAGAGCGGGACGCGGGATCGCAGGAGCGACGGGTGTCTGTGGTGCCTGTGGCGGTCCTGCGAATTTACCCTGGTCCGTGCGCGGCTGCAAGGTCGCGTGCTTCCCACGGCTAGACGGATTCTCTGCCGCATGCTTCACGACAGCGTGTAGGTCTTTCGGATCTGGCGCGGGAGCAGGTGCTGGACTTGGCGCTTCTACTGGCGCGGGTGCGGGTGTCGGCTCAGCGACAGGTTGCGATACTTGGATTTCTTCAGCGGACATCTAACGTCTCCTTCGCGCTTCTTCCAGCGTCATCTTGACCAGCATCGGAAGATCCGGCGCGGGGCGGTTGTGCAATCGGTTCATCACTTCTTTGTCTAGGCGCGTGCGTTCACGTTCCACGACTTCGCCTTGTGGCGCGTCGACCATGCGCACGTGCTTGGCTTCTTTGCTATTGAGGGATTCTTTAAAGGCTTGCTGCCGCTTCCGATAGTTGGCTTCCATCGCCTTCATATCGGAATGGCCCATTTCGATATTGCCGGTGCGCTTCAGGTACTCGCGCCATTTGCGCTTGCCGCCGTGCTCTTCAAAGTCGGGCTGGACATAGGGCGCGGCATTCTCAAGAGTGGGCCTGCGCGTGATCTCATGCGCCTTGCCGTCTTTGTCGAAAACCCAGGTACGCTTCACTGAACGGTGTCGGTCAGCTCCGTTATTTTGTCGTCCTTGTCGCGGACGACTTTCTTGCGCTTGCCGTCTTTTTCGATCTCAGCCATACGGCCAGCACCATCGCGGATAACCTTGATGCGGGAAGGCTTCTGCGATTGTTCAATCAGGGCGTCTACCTTCGCGATAACACCGGGGAGTTTCGGATCGGGCTTCGGCGTGGCCTTGATCTTTTCGCCTTCGATGCCCTTCTCTGCGACGTTGGCTTGTGATGCTGCGCCAATCTGGGCGACAGCGATCTGTGTCTGCGATTGAAGTCCAGCGATGTAACGCTTCGTTTCGTCTTCCATCGAAGCCAGCGCCATCTTGACCTGCCCTTCGAGTTGGGCGAGTTGCTTTTCCTGCTGAGACTTCATCGTCTCCAGTTGCATTTCCCACTGGAGTTTCGATGCCTGCGTTTGCTGGTCCGCCTGCGTCTTAAGTTGATGAGCCTGCGTTTCGGTAGCCGCCCTTAACTGATCGGCTTGCGCCTGAGTCTGGGCTTCGATCATGGCCTTACGCTCTTCCGGTGAAGGCTGCGGATTCGCTGCGGCGGCTTTCGCTTCCTTCTCAAGCGCGGTCATCGACTGTTCAATCGCGGCTTCGAGTTCTCTGCCGCCCTTTGACTTACGGGCGATAAAGAGCAACATGCTTTTCGCGACGGGCAATGTCGACGGAGCGGCTTGCACCATCGGGACGGCTTCTTTGATGAATCCGCCGATAGCCATTACCGCTTGCGTGGCTTCTTCCTTCTCCCGCGCTTCGTCGATCTGCGCTAACGTGTCGGACTCGACTTCGATATGGAAATCGCGAATTGTGGAGTTGGACAGGAGTTTGAAGGCTTCAGCGATCAAGGCCGGGTCTTTACCGTCATCGGTCTTGGCAATCGCCGACATTTGCTCAATCAGTCCCTGCGGGTAGAACTTGCAGATTATTTGCGCTTTGAGTCGGAAGAGATCCGTAGCGAATCGAGCAACGTCCACCTGAGACGAGCGCAATCGGAGACTGCCAAAGTTCGCTTTAAGCTGCTGCGCCCCGAGCGTTTCTTCCGCCTTCGTTGATCCTCTGAGAATGTCCGAGATTCCACAGATTTCATAGATGCCCTGCTTCAGTCCTTCGCGGAGATTCGTCAGGATGGACAGCGCCTGTGCTATCGGCTGCAGGTCAATCAGGTCTATCTGACCTTTAAGACCTTGCTTCTCGGCGAGTGCGGCCCAATTCGCCACGCCAATAAGCCTGTTCCCTTTGGTTTGGAACAGTCGGGCGAGTTCCTTGTGTTCCGCGTTGTAGACACCGGCAACCCGTACCGCTTCCGAAAGCTCGTCAATGCGTGCCGTTAAGGTGTCAATCTCTTCGGCCTGATCCTGGTACTGGCAATAATCGGGAACAGGCGTCAGCGAACCGTTAGTCGTTGTCGCATACAGCGGCTCAGGGCAAGGCCAGAATCCTTCGAGTTGCAGCGGGTCTGGCTTCTCATCAAGCAGGAGGGGATAGCCTTCAGCGATCCAACAAACCTTCCGGTTCTTCTTGTTCCAGATTTCCCAAATCGCGGCCTTCTGCTCGGTCTTCGACTTTTCCGACTTGTCGTCTTTAGCGGTCGCGTTGTCCTGCTTGTGATACTCGACCGGAACGTCAGCGAACTTATCGCCGAAGCGTTCTACAACTTTCTCTTTGGTGAGGTAGGATCGGAACGCAATCCAATCGACTTCTTCCCAGGTACGCGCCGGCGAATGCCGGAAGTCCTTCCAATAGACGTACTGAATCGGCGAGTACGACTTATCGACAGTCGCCACGTCAATGTCTTTATCGAGCCTGACGAAAGCCGTTGCCCGTCCCGGCAACAGGCGATCCTCAACGCAAGACTGCATCGACTGGTCGAAATCGGGAAACTGCGTGACCTCGTAGAGCAGCGTCCGCTCCAGCATCGTGGAGGACAGCCGTCCGACAGGATCGGAGTCCATGTACCGCCGAGAGACTTCCGGCTTCGGGGGACGGCCATACAGCGACGGCCCCAACACCTGCACGTTCGACCACAGGATATTGAACTTCGAGCGGCCTGCCTCTACGTCGTCGCGTTCATCCCGGTAACGGCGCACAACTTTATCGCCGCGACCCTCCCAGGGTTTAGACGCTTCTCCGGCTTGCTCTATCTGCTCTCGCCAGTAGCGCCCGTATGTCTCGGATTCAGATATGCTCAAGTGTTAGACGGTGTAGAAGAAGGTCACGTCAAGCGTGTTGGCAATCGTGGCATGTAAAGGAGCTTCAACGGCCGCCGGGAAGCGGTGATAGCCAATCGCTGGAGTAATGGTCCCCGAGATCGCCGTGCCGCTACTTCCGCCCTTACGTAAGACGAGCGTGCCCGATGACGTGTTGTTTACATAGAAGCCTAGAAGGTTGATCTGTTGGCCGTGAGGTGGAGTGCCACTAACATCCCCCGTAGCCGAAATGTTTTTTGCGAATCCGACCGCTGCGACTGGAAGACTCATAGGTTAATGCCCCGCTGCAATAAAGAACGTCACATCTAAAGCCGTGCCGCCGATGGTTGCCGTTAAGGAGGTCCCCACGTTCGCAGGAAACTCATGAAAGCGGCCTGCTGCTGGTGTGATCGTGCCCGAAATCGCCGTTCCCCCATCCGAGAGGACCAAGGTTCCCGCCGTCGTTGTGGCCACATAAAAGCCGAGCAACTGGCAAGGACCCGCAGATATGGCCGCTGGTGAGTCCGCCTGTGTTTTCCGCACCGGATAACCACAGTCAGTAATAGGCGTTGCCATTAGATCACTCCCCGGTTTTCTTCAACTTGCTGTCCCACTCGTAGTACTCCCAATTAATCGGCCTGTTTTGGCACCAAACCGTCATGGCTGGTTCACAGAAAACCATTCCTTCGCTATTCTTCGGGCGAAGATAGCCGCGATCCATCTCATGGCCTGTCTTGTAGCAAAGCAAGCAATAGACCGGAGCCGCTGCCTGTGGCTTTGGCTGATGGGCTTCCTTTTCCTCGCGGGCGGGCTTAAACGCGCTCAGTAGCGGTAATGCCGCAAGACTTCCCAGAAATCCTCTACGTCTCAAATTCGTACCATCCTCTCGTCATTCGCTTCCTTCTCTGCCCACAGTTCGTCGAGCGTCATTGTGTTTAGTCCCTTCAACTCAATCGGCTTATTCGGCAGCATGTGGTTTACCTGATCGACTCGCGCCCGACGCTCCGCAACAGCGAGCATGCGAAACGCATCCGCGCCGTGAGACGCCCAGTTGTGGAGGGGAGCCTTACCGAAAGCCTTTTTGTCTTCGTTGTATTCGCGCTGATATTGGCGTAGGCACTCGACCCCGCTGGAGGTGTCGACATTGCATTTTTCATCGAACCAGCACCGATTGAGCGCCGTTCTTGCGGCCTGGATTCCGTCTTCAATCGACAGTGAAGGCGCAATATACAGACTGGAAATCCCGAGGTACTTCCCTAACTTTTCAACGACAGATTTTCCGTCGCTCGCAAGTGTCTTTGCGCGTGCATCATGGGGTAGCCAGTGGCGGCCATATCTGTACCCCCGCTCTTTTGCACGAGTAACGACGGCCCGGGTAAGGCTCCCCGCCACGAAAACTTCACCTGTGAATTCTTCTATTGATCCGCCGGATTCGGCGAAGTAGTCGAGTACATGAATTTCGTTGCCGACGTTTTGATAAAACCAGATTGCTGTGTCGTCGGTTCTACCAATGTCCCATGCAGTGTTGACGACGTAGGCGGGGTCATGTTCGACAGCGCGAATTCTACCCTCGCGATCAACCGCCGCCATTTCTCGTCCGTAATAAGCACCGAGTATGGCGGCGTCGAAGGAGCATTCGTATTCTTGGTCATATTGGTCCTGGCTTAACTGCTTCCGCGCATCCCGTAATTCTTCGTCGTCCAGCCATTTCGACTCGCTAGCCTTAATGACCAGCACGAACCATGACGGATCATTCAGCGCATTCCGGTAAACGTCGTAGAACTGGTTGTGGCCCTTCGGCGTTCCCATGAACACCGCCCAACCCTTCTTATCCGATAGCGTCGGCCTGATGACGTTGCCCCACACCGACGGCCTGAAGTCCCCGTACTCATCGCAGGCCACACCATCGAAGCCAAGACCGCGCATCGCATCCGCGTTATCCGCTCCGAATAGCTGGATCGTCGACCCGTTAATCAGGGTCAGCTTTAATTCCGCTTCATTCGCCGTCTTCGGCTTGATGACATTCGAGGCGTAAAACTTGAAGTAATCCCAGGCTACCGTCTTCGCCTGACTCCGAAACGGCGCGATGTATGCGTAATTCCCCTTCTTCTCTAGCGCCCGCTTGATGACCTCATTGACAACACCGACCGTCTTCCCTAAGCGCCGATGGCATACCAGACACGCCCACCGCTGCTTGCGCTCGTGGAACGGCATGAACACCTTACGCGGAACGTAAGGACTCTGGATGATTCGGGGCTTGGCAATGGGCAAGGAAAAAAGCGGCTGGCAGGTGCGACTAGGCAACCCAAGTTACGCTCGGGGCGTAAACCAGCCGAATCAGTACTTCAGCGGTGCTCCACAACCCGCATCACACTTCGACTGAAACCCGGAGTACGACACCCCACAGTAACCGCAGCGAATGTAGGTGATGGCCCTACTAGACCGAGGGGAGGTCGGCCAAGCGTAGGGAATAGTAGAAGTCAGATCATCAAAATAACTCAGCGAGGCCGACACTAAGCACTCACCCGCGTATTGACCGTAAATCGGAACCTTCGGATTGAAAGCCGAGTTCTTTACTGGAAAACTCATAGTTCGTAGAGCCTCTCCAGCTCCTGAACCTCCGGCAAAACTTCCCCAGAATCTTGGGACTCCGAATCCTCACAGAAAGCATGCTTTTCAGGAACCGTTTGTACGGGCGTTCCCACATTCACACTCACGCGTGGGGCTTTACTTACACCCCGACTTGTCGTCGTAGAGCTTTCGAGGCCGGGGGCGCCTCCCCCCTTCGATCTTCGAGAATGTCGCATAACGAGGATTACGTTACAGCTGATTGTGAATGGAATGAGTAACTTAGCGTGTTGGTGTAGCGTCTACGTCCGTGATTATGCCCTGATCTACCACATCTTGTGGGTCTACAGGTGCGCTCCAGGCGAACACGATGTTCTGCGACTGGTCGATGTTGACCTGTGCACCCACTTGCAGGTCACCTAATCCTCGAAGCACGTCAAGCCCAATGTTTGCAGCACGATACGGGTCTCGCTTATGCTTGAGACCTGCGATTACGGCTTGCTGCGCTTGCGTCCGAGCCGTCTCTTTCCACTCTTTGCGTAGCGGATTAGCAGGATTGTCAACCTTGCGCACATCAGAGTACAGTCGTTGAACCGTGTTGCGGTGAAGCTTAAACTGTTGAGCCACTTGCTCTTGCGTCATACCTTCAGCTAAGGCAAGCACGATTGCAGATTTCTCGCTGGCTTTAAGGATACGTCGACGGCTATGTACCTGTTGTTCAGGAGCACTCATCTGACTGTTTGGTAGACTTCGTAAGCGATCACACCAACCATGAAAGTAATACTTCCATAGAAGCTAAACCAAGCGAGAGCCATGTAAGCTCTGCAAGTACGATCTGCAGGATAGCCACAGACTGTACAAGTCTTAGAGAAGAAGAATTGGCCTACGGCAGTAAGGAGACGTTGAGTTAGAACGCATTCCTGTGGGTTCCGCGTCCTTGCGGGATGATTTTCGCATACGTGTCAAGCGGTGATTTTCTAAAGGACTTAAGTGGCCTTGTGAACGTGCAGCGCTCACAGTAGAAGTGGAATTGTGGAGCCTTCGAGGTGTTCGCGTTGATGTCGTAGACCTTCAGCTTTGCCCCACAGTTGCAGTTGAACACTATTCCAATCAGTTCGGCGCTGAATTGGCCGCAATACTGACCATTAGCGTGCTCTCTTTGCCAGTTTGCATGAGCAGGGCGAGTAACGCTCACATCGGCAATTGCCACACTTCACGCGAGGTCCATTAACGATCTTGCGCAATAGCTTGAGTCCAGGTCCGCCCTTAATTTTGGATTCTGCTGTGTTCATTTAGCGTGCTCTACGTCCTGTTGGCTCCCATTGGAGCGTCTTGAGCTTCGGCCCTACCACGTGTGAGAGTGCGCGATCGGCAACAGCTCGACCTCGGATCTCATAGTGGGGATTGAATAGCGTTGGGCCATTACTAGCGCGTTTGGATATAGCCTCGCCGATCTTGCGGAAGGCTTCTTTCCTGGCGAGAGTCTTCGCGTTAGGTTTCAACATGAAAAGGTTGTGCTAACGAAATGGTTCAACGTGTGGGTTGAGGTGTCACGGTCACCACGGACTGGTAGTTGCTGCATAGTCCTCCAAATCACTCTTTAGCGTCAAGTGGTTTTTGTTCGAGCTTCACAATCACCAACGAAAAGAATAGTTTCAGTTCGGAGTATGTTGGGTCGCTGAGTTCGCCAACGCCCTGTAATTCGTCAATACGTTCGCTCAGCCTGAGCGCCATACCAACGAGGTCTATCCCGCCACGGTCCGACGGCTTTTGGCGCTCCATCGCTCTTGTATATAGCCCTCGGAATGCCTCGTAATCTTTCGCGGCGCGTTTAAATGAAATGCCATGCGCTTTGGCAATTGTCTTAATGGCCAGCTTTAGAGTTTCCTGTTCTGTCATCTCGTCCCTCCCACCGTCTTCCGCACAATGTCCTCGCCCAAGCTCTCAGGGTAGTAGATTTCCAGCGCCTCGCAGTACGCGTCACCTGTTCTGAAGTGATGAAATTCCCCTGGTTTAACGGTTGTGAATTCACCGCCTGAAATCATAGTTTCGTCAATGAGGGCATAATCGTTCTTTTCGGTGACGATGGTGAGTGATCCGAGAATGCAATAGAAGGCATTCACCTTGTAGTTGTGCTTATGAGTTGAACAGAACGAATTAGGCATCACGTGTAGCCTGTGTATCTCGATCAGCGGTGTCTTGAGGAGGAGTTCGGTTTCGCCCCACACTTTACCTTGCTTCATTCATTCACCTTGACCCTTCGTGAAATGGAAAAAGATCGGGAATAGCATCCACCAACCTGAATAACCGAGACCGAAAACCACGTAGGCAAATAAGACAAGGATCGCAAGATTGCCAAACACTAAGAGCAGGTCCTTCATAATTCGCGTACCCTTGGCACCCTCGCGTAATCGTCCCAAATGTGAATCAGCTTGCGGGCGTTCGGTGGTGCCTTGAATTCCTTAATGTTTTCGATCTCGACCGAGCCAGGGTTTCGGTTGCTCTTCACCTGACACAGCACAATGTCTTGAGAGCCGACGCAAATGACATCGAATACGCCCAAACTTGCGCCTGCCTTCATGCAGCAATAGCCTGCACCCTCAAATAGCGCGATAGACTTACGTTCGTTGCGACTGCCCTTAGCTTTCGTATTGCGGATCACATTCCCTCCGTCTTGACGGCGCGGACTCTCATTTCGTGAATAACTTGAACGTGCAATAACCACCGCTATGACCGACTTTAATGCATTCGTCATACTTCCAGCGTTCGCATGAGTAAACAGAGACGACCAATAATAGTAAGATCGCCAAAGCAGATATTCCCCTAAGCAACTCTTTCACTTCATCCTCCTCGCCTTCCCCACGTTCACTGTAGCCCCCGGTATTTTCTTCGCAGCTTCAACCGCAAGTAGAACGCCTTTCGCGTGCAGTCGGCTGAGCAGTACTGCGTTCGCACACGCTGTACCTTGCGATGACAGTGCAGATATTTACAGACCACTTGAGCCCCCCTGCTGGCTGAGTGTTGCGGTCACTTGCTTACTCCTTCAATGTTGGTGTCATTTCTAACCGCTTTAATCACGTCCTCAAGGATGTCGAGAATTCGGTCATCCGCTTCGGTGGTGATTTCATTGCGGCGAATTGAATAAACCTCGTCGAGTAGCTTTTCTGATTGTTCGTGTGTCATTTGCCAACCTTTCGACGTGTGCCTGGATTCGATTGCAGACCGCGCAATTTTCACGATACACGCCAGCCCCCTCTTGTTTCCTTTGCGCGAATAGCTTCAGGCAGCGATGGCAGACCGTTTCAACCCATCGGATCGCGGGCGTGAATTTCTGAGAATAGGCAAGTTCGGATTCAGTGAAGATGCTCATGGCTCCCGCTCAATTCGCGCCTCTAACTCCGCGTCTATCTCCGTGGCCTCACGCCCGTACCATCGCTCCCGCTTCATCACGAGATGATTCCAGGAACGCAGGCAATCCATCAGGTATTCCGCGAGAATGAAGTCCGGCGTGTTTGATCCATTCTCAATACTGTGTCTGTTAATGAGAGCTTCAAGTTCCTTTTCAAAGCGGTCTATGTTCAAGACAGTCCCTCCCCTTCTTTAAATCCCCTTCTCTTAAAGTCTTCTATTTGCACCTGAGAGAGTGTTGCTTTGAGGAAAACGCCCCCTACCCCAACACTCTTTTGAGTGAGGTAGGAGGCTTTCACTCTTGCACCCTCGGTCGGTCGCATCGAGTCGGCTTATCTGCATCGCAAGCACGGTGGTCATAACCTACGCCGTCTCTAACCGGGTCAAGCAGTACGCGGTGGGAATTGCACCCACAGCCCTCTTACGAGGTTGCCGAAAGTATTCGCGCCCCGGCCATACGTTCCCCGTTCAACGTATGGAACTGATACGCGAGACCGTCCGGTTGACAGATCCAAAGCTTGGAATCTTGGTCGAACTAAGCAATCTCGTCGCACTTGGTCCACTCCAACGTTCAGCCAACTTGAGTTGTGCGGCGGGATCGGCAACGCGACCAAGTGCGCTGTCCGAACTGGGAAGCTCGTAAGCCATCCCGCACGTACTCTGTACCACAAATCAGTTCGCACCAACAAGTGCTTTCTTCGTTTTCGCGCCGGATTCCTTCAGATTCTCACCACGTGCCGCTTCTTGGCAGACAAAATGCCCCGGCCATATACAGAGACCCTCAAAGCAGTCCCATGCGTGGGCAGGCTTGCAGCGGTTGCACCAATGCTCATGACTGCGCGGTTTCTCAGGCACGCTCTCTGCGCCGGACTGGATCTCGTAGGATTCCTGGTTCAACATGGGCGGTACTTCCTCCTCGAATTCTTCACGGTTCAGCCATGAGGCCGGATGCGGAATCTTGTCGATTGGCCGGCCACGCCATTCGGTTTCTAAGAAGATGTTCAGCGAGGCCATAATGGCCGCGTGAGGCACGTCCTTACGCGCTTTGAGGTATGCCTTCTCCGCAGCCTTCTTTGCCACCTTGCGGGGATACACAGTCCAGAAGTCACTGAACATCGGAGAACTCCGACGCAATGACGGCGAGTAGTGCGGCGATCTCAGGGCCATTGAGTACGACAATTTGCCCATAGGGATCACGGATTACCAAGTTACCGCGCTCAGTCCGTTCAAATTCCATAAGCAACCTCAACCGTTCAGCGATCAGGTTCTTTCACTCGGGCGTTTCAGTCAGCGACGGTCAAAACTTCGGTGGTCTCGGGCTTCGGCTCCAGTGAATCCTCAATGGTAGCGACCCAATCGGCTATGTGCTCGCGGGTCCATCGGTGGTAATCGTTCAGATGGATAACGATGCTAAAAAGGTTGCTTTCAGCCCGCGTAGGGCAGCAAGGCGGTTTCAGTGCGACCTTAAATAGGTGCTCCCAACCGCGCACAAACGCCACTTGGCCTGTACGCTGACCAACTGTTTCGCCAATCGCTTCAAGGGCTGCCCCGAACGCGCAAGTCCCACCATCCCTTAAGCCGCCACCAAAGCCTTG
>JACCDR010849233.1_pt1 | contig 34314 bp, 54 predicted proteins | sample 7446431 | NCBI WGS metagenome assembly JACCDR01 (sample SAMN15323443, study PRJNA562643) | freshwater metagenome | isolation source: river surface water | place: USA:Blue River Watershed | collected 2017-08-17 | reverse complement strand
GTGTTACCGCAAAAAGGCGCAGCGATTTGACCCACCCTCCCCGCAACAATCAATCAATATCCACACATGATTAAAACAGCAGAAGAAATCGCTCGCGTTCATCACGCAGGGCAATTCCGCAGAGACGGAACTACGCCATACATCAAACACCCGGAAGCAGTAGCCGACAAGCTGGCTACTATGCCGCCTGAATACATCGCCGCCGCTTGGCTGCATGACGTTCTGGAAGATACATCAGCATCAATCGAAATCCTTATGACTGCGGGCGTTCCGCAATGCGTCATTGATGCTGTGGCCCTACTCACGAGAACGGAAACAAAATCCTACATGGATTATCTGGCAGACATAAGAGGGAATGAAATTGCCTGCGCGGTTAAGATTGCGGACATGCTCCACAACCTCAGCGATTCACCGACCAGAAGCCAGGTAAGGCGATACGCAAAAGGGCTGCTATTTCTGACCGATGAGCGCAGAGAACATCAAGCAACGTAAATCTCCACAGCCAAAGGCGAGGCCAAGAGCTTATCCTTGAACGCACGCGCCCAAAGGAAATCCCCATCGTTCACCGTAACGGGCGCTGTGTAGAGTGTTCCATCTGCATCCGTCATCACAGGATCAGTCAGACTGTAGCGGATGACAGCGCCAGGCGTCAGACTGGTAATCGTGACAGATGCGGGCAATCCCGGTTCACTGGTTCCTGTTGGCGACATCACCGGGATAGCGACTTGCGGACTCTTGGCGTTTAGCTCAACAGGCACGTTGATAAGCTTCTCGCGGCGAACATCCCATTCGTAAATCTCTGGATGCGATTCCAAAAGGGTCAGTTTGATTTGAGGCATCCCATCGTTGCCAATGGACAGCTTCCATTGGACCACGCGGAACACGTCGCCGTCAGCATACCGCCCAAGCTCCAATCGCACGTTTTGGCCGCATTTGGCGGGCATGGCCTTGAGGTTACAGGTAAGACTGAATGACCGCCCGCGCCGGGCCTGTCTTAGCTCCATGCCTGCCAGCCGTTGCGCCTGTGAGCCGCTGCCAACCAACTCAAGGGTCAGGTCTGAAACGACTTCCTGCCCGTCTTGGCTGATGGCGTCAGGGTCGGACACGGAAGGAAAGTCGAACTTTTGCCATTTGTTTTCCTCTGCCAGATAGGTTCCCTTGACCAGGTTTGATCGTTGCTTGCGGGGTTGCAGGTTGGTAAACTCAATTGGGCCGCTCAACATATCCAAGTCGATTGTAAATGTCGGCGCGACGTATTCTCCGGCCTGAATCCAGAACTTGCCGCCTTGGTGAATAACATCGCCGTTCATGGCCTGGGCGAACAAAAGCATGTTGTCCTCAACTGTCGAACTCAGGTCGATTGCGCCTTGGCAACGGTATCGTTTTTCCTTCCCGAGCAGCGTTTCGACTTCCTCGTCGCAAACGTCGGCAGCGTGTATCAGAGCGGCTTGGTTGATCTTGGAAAAAGGAATGCCTGGGCCGACAATTGGCGTTGCCATGTAGTCAGCCAGGCACAAAGCCGGGTTGTCGCTGAATCCACGGGTATTCGTTCGCGGGTCCAGGATGTCGGCTTTTCCTTTCACCACTGCGGAAATGTCCGGGATGCTGCTGTAAAGGTCAACGTTGACGTTGATTTTAACATACAGGTAAGCAATGCCCGTCAACTTGTGGTCTGCTGTCCATTTGAGGGAAGCGCCCGTTAAAAGCGGCTCCGCTGGATCATTTGGCGTTCCCAAGTGTTTCTTGATCGTCACCAGTCCGGCCCATTTGCCGGTTCCGTTGCCGTCAGCGTCCAGGGTTACGGCTTCATCGTCAAAATAGACCGTTTCGATTTCAGAAACCGGCCCTTCAGTGAGCGCCATAATCAGGTGAAGCGTTTCGTTGCTTGCGCCCGTTGTTTCGGCATAAATCCAAATTCCGCCAAGGCGGGCGCGACCGTAAACGACGCGCCTTGACGCAGTGGTCGAACGAATCATTTCCGTTATATCTCGCGGCCCTGATGCGCTTTGGAAAGTCCCGCCTTCAAACTTTCCGGCATTCATGGCCTTTTTGAGTTGAGCTTGTAACGCGGCGGCTTGGGCTTCCTGCTGGCGGCGCAATTTCTGAGCGGCTGCCGCTGCCTTTTTCTTCATCTTTTGCTGATAGACCACAGAACCGGCGACAGCTGCAACGGTTGTGACCGTGGCAATCGTAGCGGCAGCGCCAGCAGATGCGCCGAAATAAAGAGCAATTCCGTAAATAGCCTGAGGCATGGTCAGAGAGAGTAAAATTTAAGCGAAGATAAATCGCGGGTGATTTCAATGATTCCGCGCTTCCCAGGGTGTAAGGCCCTGCCCTGCCAGTAAAAGCCAAGATCGCCAGACGGCGAAGCGGAGGGCATCCAGAACACCGCGCCAGACTGCGGTCCGCAAGGCTTCATGCCGCAATGCGCGGGCAGTTCGCAAAGTGGAACCGGTAAAATCGCTTGGTATTCGTCAGGGGTCGAGTATTTGCCCCGGAAGTCAGCGGCAAAATCAGGCGCTCCGAGGCATTGCAGAGCGTCGGCGCAAAACAACGCGCAATCCCAAACACCAAGCCGGTATGCCTTGCGATGGCATCCGGCGAGGTAGTCGTTTACGCGCTTTTTTTGGTCGTCCGTCATGCAACCCCCCATCTGATTTGAACTTGCTTGAGCGCGGCAACAAACTCCAAGCCCTTATCGTTGGCATCAGGGTAAAGCGTCTGCTGATCCTCATGAGTGTAACGGTAAACACGGGGCCGCAGATGGTCAGACAGCACGCTTTCAAGCATGATCGTTACCGACACTTCCGCGCCGTTGTCTGAGACGGAATCGGAATCCATCAGGCCAGAAAAAAGCACTTCGGGCGCGGCGATAGTTTGTGAATCCTCATCAAAAACGATCATGGAAAGCGACGCTTCCCGGTTCTGATAGTTGGCCAACTCTATGTTGTTGAAAAGTTCCGACGGAATGCCGGACAAGCGGACAGCCAGGCCGTTTTGTGCGCTGTCTGTCGTCTCTGTGATGTCCTCAACAGCCAGCAGGCTGCCGACGCCTTGCCACTCGTAGCCGTCAGCGTAAAGCGTGCCAATGCCCGTCCAAATGCGAATCGCGCCAGACGGGAAATCAGCATACGCCAGCAGGGCCATACGCACGACGCTTTCGCTTATGGCCGCTTTGGTTTCTGTTTGCAGTTCGCGCTCTGTCATTCCAGGACCGCCTCCACGGCTGTAAATTGAAAGCCTGCCCCAAGCCGGTTACGGTCAAAGCTAATCGTCGGCATTTCCTGGAGCCTGAAAACACCCCTTGGATTCTGCCAGTAAATCGCTTGAGCGTCAGGCAGATTCCGGCAATAAGGCCAGACTTTGAAAACCGCATTGCCGTCGCCGTCGCTGTAAACGTCGGACAGGACGCGGCGCAAACGTCCGGCAATTTCGCAGAATTGGCCTTTACGGAACAACTGCCGGTTGGGACGCCAAGCACGGGTTTTAATGAGTGGTCCGGCTGAGTGCGGTCCGTCCATTTCGGGCGTTCCAAGGTCGATTTCCTGCACGCGGGCAAATGTCGCGTCAGATAGGTAGAAGGTTCCCTCCGCTCCGTTCAAGTCCTCGAAAAACGCCTGCCAGGCTTGCGCGTCCTGAATAGTCATCGGCGGCATTTTCAGCACTGCCCGGCGACGTTGGCCAGGCCATGCCACAACCTGTTCCGACAGCGTGAACGGCGATTGAGAGCGGGACACGGCGCTTTCTGGGACCCACTCAAGTTCCCTTTGCGCCGGACTGGCTGGCATTTCGAGGGGTGTTTCCATTATCCAAGTTGATAGTATGAAGTGAGGGAATCAAGCACGCCGCGGGCTTGGTCAGGATTCAGGCCAGAGCGGAAGATTTGGAATCGGGCAATCTTGCAGTTTAGGGCGTTCCCTGTCCCTGTGCCCCATCCAAACCGGCCATATCCGCCCGCGACTGGTGTTGTTGGGGTGAATGAGCCTGTTTGACCGCCCCCCGTCGCGTCAGTGGTCAGAACGTAAGCGCCGCCAGAGTCAGGCCGGACGACTGCAACAAACGCAATCGGAACCGTGTTGTAAGCCGTGGAAATCAATAGGCCGGAACCGCTAGCGCCCGCGAAGGCTTGAAGCCTGATTCCGTCAGTGTCAGCAACGATCTTGATGCCTAGAGCGTCCGACGTGAACAGAACCCGCTGGCCTGTCGAGATTGCAGCCGTGAACACGCCCGCAACGGCGTAGCCTTGGGCGATAACCGGAACGTCCACTGCGAAGGATTGCGCCGCCGTGCCATCGTAGTGGACGCCCCTGAAATTACTTCCGGCCATGGCGGAATAAAGTGGCGTGCCGGCTGATCCGCTGATGGTTGTCCGCCCGTGCCGGTCGGTTTGCGCCGTAAAAACCGAGCCGTTATGGGTCATGAATGGGCTTTCCGCCATCCAGTCAATGCAACTATCAGGAACGGCGGCTTTCAGCATCCGTCGAACCCTGGCCGCGCTGCCTTCGCTGATGATTTCAAAGTAGTCATACGCCGGACTTTCACCCGTCACTGGATGCCAAGTCTTTTTCGCGAAGTCGCCTGTCGAGTTTCCAAAGGTGATTTCGTTGGGTGGGAATTTGAAAAACGGAGCCCAATGGGCAACGCGGCCTTGTTGGATGGATACCAGGTAAGGCACGCCTTGCCGAATGTCAGCAGAGCGGATGTTAAACTCAGTATTCGCGTCCACGGCGAAAATCGTCATGCCGCCGTCCTGGTCGTTGATGGCCTGTTTCGTTACGTCGGCGGGATCCCCGGAAAGCTCCTGCCCTTCCTCCCGCGCCATAGCGCCAATGTTCAACCTGGCCTGTTTCCGTTCGGCAGCCGTCCAGCTTTGCGCAGTGGCCATCACAAAGGCCCCGACGCCTTCCGTGTCGCCTCCCAAGTATTCGGTGATTTCCAGAATAGTGGCCGCGTTGGCGACAGAAGCCCCAAGCGGCTCAAAGGTGGCGTCAGCTTCTTCCTTGGTGTAGTAGTCATCGACCGGAGCGGCAGGAGGGTCGCCAGGTGTGACAGCCGCGCTGGTTGCGCTCTCAATCGTCCCTGACAGAAATACCACATCGCCAGCAACAATTTCCATTGTCAGCATTCCGGCAGGTAGGCCGCTGGTCGCTGATGTCGAAAACGAAACCCGCGCCAAAGCCGCGTTACCCTGCCTCCACTGTTGAGCGGTCAGGCCAGCGGAAAGGCTGGAATTGCTGACAATGGTTTCAGACAGCAACGTTCCGGACGCGTTGCGGAAACGAATCGTCAGGGTCGTAATGTCCGCCTTTTGGACCTGAACCCCATTGGAAAGCAGGCCGATTTCAAAAAGAACCGCCTCCCCGCGATAGAAAAACGCCTGCACGCCTGAGCGAAGGCAGGTAATCGGCCCGCCTGACTTCTTGCGCTGTTCTGCTTCGATTCGGATTGTTCTGGCCATGTTGGTAATTGGTTATGATTGAACTGATTTGCGGTAACTGCCTCCGCGCTGAATAACCGCCCTCACGCCTTCCATTGCCCTATCCTGCATTTCGTCCATTACTCCGGCAAGGTCGGCAAAGGTTACCCCTGTTGAGAAAGTCTGATTGATGATGATTGGCGCTTCCTGGCTTCCGCCGCCGCCCATACCGGCCCCGCCGCCCATCATTGAGGCCGCAGCATTGTTGGGAATAATCCGACCGGCGCTATCAGGAACAAAAAGTTCCGGCCCCCGTTCACCAACAATCGAAACCTTGCCCATGGGAGGTCGCCCGCCGTTAGCGTATGCGCCGCCAAAAGCCCCGAAAATTGAGCCGATAGCGGAAACCCAGCCCATAGTTGAGCTACCGCCCCCGCCCCCGCTGGACGCTCCGCCCAAACCGCCAAGAAGCCCGGCATAACTGCCGCCTGCGGACTTGTTACCCCAAAGAGAAACCTGGATGAATTGCCGGATCATCTGTTGCGCCCATTGATTAACGATGTCCGAGATTTTGCCGGTTCCGGTCGCCCATGCGCTCACAAGGTCCGTCGTTGTGTTTTGGCTCATCTGCGAGACTTGATCGAAAGCGCGTTCATGGGCTTTCTCGATGCCTTGCGCGGCCAGATTGGCGGAATTGACCTTGGCAGCCGCTTCCTGTCCAGCCAGCGCTGTTGAAGCGTTGACTTTGGCAATATCGCTTTGGATGGCGCTATTGTTGGCGCTCTGGATGCTGGCCACCTGCACCGCCGTAGCCCGTTTGGTTTCCTCTGCGGCTTTGTTGGCGGATTCCTTGATTTTGTCACCCCAACTGATGCCGTTTGCCGCGTCAGAAAGCGCCTGATTCGCTTCCGTGGCTGCCGTTCCCGCGCTGCTGAAGGCATCAACGGCGGTTTCCTTGACGACGCGGAATGATTCGGCGGTTGTCGCGTTGGTTAGGTTTAACTGATCGCCAAGCCCCGTGTAGTCCACAACCAAATCCGCCGGAAGTTCGGGCGGCTTCGGGCTGTCGATCAGGCCGAAAAGGCTTCCGTCCGGCCCATCTGTCGCGGGCCGGTTCGGCATGTCGATTGGGTCGTTTGGCTGTCCGACAGCAACCCGATTGTTGGCAACCCGGCCAAAGGCATTCGCCAGAGGTGTAATGCCTTCTTCCGTGTCGAGAACCTTGTTTGATATCGTCGCAAGCTTCTTTGCCGCCTCGCTGACCAGGTTGGAAATTTTGTTGATGCTCTCAACGACCGCCTTTTCGACGGTGTAAACGATTTCAAGAAAGGCTTGCTTGATGCCTCGCGCCCCGACAGAAACCGCCTGCATCAAAAGCCTGATTTGTTGCTCGCCCATAGACACAGCCGCGCCAATAGTAGTTCCAATGGCCTGGAAAACGGCAACGGCAGTTTGCCCGCCTGTCTTGATGTATTGAAAAACCACATTAACCCATTGGGCCGCATCTGCCAGGCTGGCAGTGATGCCGGTAACGCCGCCCTGAGCCTGGTAGATGCCCTGCAACCACGTTCCGAAATCCTGCCCGATTTGCCGGATCGTTGGCGACATGGCGGCCAGTTGAGCGGAAAGGTCAGCCATCAGGGGGCGGAGGGCTGAATTGATGCCGGTTCCAACGTCTGTAAGCGCCCCGTTGATAGTATCCTTGAGGTTGGACATTACACCCGCTGTCGTCCGGCTGAGGGCGTCCATCTGCCCCGAAAACTTCCCTCCGTTGCTGGTCAGGTTGATAAAGGCTTGCTCAAGCTGAGGGAATCCGACCTTGCCGGACTCAATCAGCTTTTTGACTTCGGAGTCAGCAACGCCGAATTGCCTTGCCAGTTCCTGAATGATCGGAATCCCGCGACCGGTTAGCTGGTTGATGTCCTCCGCAAACAGGCGGCCTTGCACGCGAGCCTTGCCGTAAATTTCGGCAATCTCTCCAATTGGAGCGGAAACGCCCGCTGAAACGTCACCAATACGACGGAGAACTTCCGTCACGTTCCCTGCATCCTCGCCAAAGGCAATCAGCTTGCGTCCGGCGTCCGCCAGCTCCGGAAACTCAAAAGGCGTGTTTGCGCCAAGCGTCCGGATGGATTGAAGGGCGGAATCAGCCTTTGCGGCATCGCCTACCAGAGTCCGGAAGCTGGTCGAAATCGTCTCGAAATCCGCCGCAAGTTTCAGACTGTTCCCAATGGCTGATTTCAGGCTTTCCGTAACCTTGCCAATCCCCTTGCTAATGCCGTCCGCAATGACATTCCCTAGCGCGATAGCCTTTACCCCAACCTGATTTTGTGCGCGTGAAATCCCCGCGTTGATGTCTGCGGCCAGTTTTTCACCGGTCGCCCGTAAGGCAATGTTCAGGTCTGCAATACTCTCTGCCATGATGTTATTTCAGTGCGCGTTTTTTGAGCCTTGCCGCTTCTTTGGGGATGGCTGCCGCAACTTCGCGTTTGTAAGTCGCTGTTGCCTCGCCTTTCGCGGATTCAAAGGCAGGGCGCATGAATGGACGCGGCGGATTCCCCGGCGTAACCGTCCGGCCCTTCTGGCCATAGACGCCACGCGCCCCGGTTCCGAACTCCACAAGATGCGCGTATTTCGCCGGGCGAACGGTTTGAATGTCCCCGGTTCCGAACCGGTCAACCTGGCCGCTGACCTTGTTGGATGGCCCAACAAAAGCGATAACTGATTGCCGTTTGACGTTGGTCTTGACCTTGGACTTGATCGACTTTTTCAGCAATCCGGTTTGCCCAACTGGTGCCAGGCTTTTGACCTTGGCAGCCATCACGCGGGCCGCTTTCGCCATGCCGGTCCGCATCGCTCCACGCGCCAGCTTGTCGGTCAGTTGAGCGACATTGGCGCGGGCGGCGGTTGCTCCGGTGACTGTGGTTTTGATCTTCACTGGTTGAGTTTGGCTAGCAGTGTCATTGCTGATCTTGCTTTGTGAGCGACTTCTGAAAGGGTCGGCGGCGGCTTGGGCGGTTCCGGCTTTTCGTATCGAGGAAGGAAGTCGTCAGGGGTGAATCCGTCAGGCTTCTTTTTGTGGTCGCGGTTGATGTTAGCTAGAACGGAGCAAATCAGCGCGGCATTGTAGGCGGCGGGCCGCTCCATGGCTCGCCGTTCGTCCAGGGCTTCGAGCAGAATTTCATCGACTTCGCAGGGAGTGAGATTCCAAAAATCATCGGCAGACAGGGCAGCAGCCCGTGAGGCACGCGCCGCACACGCGGCCCAATAGGCCGCTGGTCGTCCCTGTCTGCCAGATGGTGTGTCATGGCTGGCTTTTGTCCGTTGCCGCCGTGGCCGTCGCCTCCCGTTGGCTGGCTGGCACCAAGTCCCGTTTGATGGATGACAGCAGGATTTCGATATGTTCGCCGGGCGTCATGTTATCGCAGGCCGATGTGATTTGATCCGCGTCCATTACAGGACAGGCGGCAACCGTAATCGCCACGCGTTTTTCGTGGTCGGTTAATTCCGCGCCAGTCAGGGCGAAAAGGTCAATCCCTTGGTTTTGCAGGGACTTGATAACGGCGTTTGTGAATCGTGGGTTGATGGTCATAGTGTGCGGCTATGGTTGGTGGTTTGAGGATTAGGAGCTGAAGCGGGTCCAAACGGGCTTGCCGGAAACCTTGATTGTCACGTTTGCCATGATAGCACCCTTGACCGGGAAGCTTTGGCCAACGCTGGTGAAAAGGCCAGCAAACGCCCAATAACCGCCTCCGCTGGTCGAAACCCAGCCGGGCGCTTTCAGGTAGAAGTTATGAAGCCCGCCGTCGCTCGCGTAGTCGATGAGATCGTCATGCGCAGCCAATCCGGGATCGAACTCCATTTCAAAGGACAGCTCCCCGCCGTCGCCAATGCCTGACAGAAACTCGCTGTATCCGTCGGGCGAGTTGTGCCCAGTCACATCAATGGTTTCCCGTGTGATTTCGGGCCCCGTAATGTCCTTGATGTTGGCAATATCGGTATAACTGCCGGATTGATTCGCCTGGATGGCAACTTTGCTGCCGAATGCTGATTTTTTGGCCATGGTCGTTTATTGGGTGGGTGTTGATTGGTTATGTTGCGGAAGTGACGAATGAGGGCTTGCCGGAAACCTTGATGGAAACCGGCGCTTTAATGGCGTCCTTTACCGGCATCGTATTTCCAAAGGCGGTAACGAGGCCCGTGAAGTTCCATCGCTCGGTATCGTTGGCGGTGGGGCCGGTGACTGAAACGCTCCCAAAGGTAAAGCCTACCTGGCTTCCGATGGACTCCGGGACATGCAGAATCAAATCAGCAGTCAAATCTTCCGTTGGAGCGTAGTTGATTTTCTGCGTCCCTTGGTTGGATGGGTTTACCGTTCCGATAACGGTTGACCCAAGCTTGACTTGCAAATCAAAATCCGTCGCATCCTCAAACAGGAACTTGAAGGCGAACGTATAGGTTTCCCCGGCAAGTAGGCTTGAACTTAGGGCTGCGGACAAATCCTCATCAGCTTGCGGGTTGCTTGAAAGATAGTCGATGTAACCGTCAGAGCCGCTCCACCCGGAACCCGCCGAAATGACCCAATCCGGCATTTCTGTTCCATCCCATCCGGCAAAAAACGGGTTGGCTAAAAACTCGCCGGTTGAAACAGTAGGCAGCAAAAGCGCCATGTCACAAGGCAGTCCCAAATCAGCCAGTTCCGCCAAGCGCTCATGCACGGTGTGCGACGGATCAAAGAAACACTCGAACTGCACGTCGCCACCCTCGCCAATCCCGCTAAGAAATTCGCTGAATCCATCAGGGCTATCGTGATTCGTCACGTCAATAGCCGCCCGCGTCACGTCGGGGCCGGTAATGTCGCCAACGAATGGGACGTGCAAAACGTCGCCGGTTTCCGGATCAGTAATCAGGAGGCGGACGCCAAAGGCTGTTTTTTTACTCATGGGTCAGAAGGTTTGAAGGTTAGGTGTCGCGCCAGAAAAAACGGTAATCGACGGAAAGCCGGTGAGCCTCGCCGATTCCGTCTGTGTCGTGTTCCAGAGGTTGCGAAAATCCGTTGGAGTCTTTGAACGCGCCTTGGATCAGTGCGTCAGCATGGGTCAGGCTTGCGCCATTAAGCAGGCTCGCCAGAGCATCAGCAACCGCCCGACAGGCGGAAGGCGTCCGGCATTCAATGTCGAATTGAACAACGGATTCCTCACAGCCTGGATCGCTCGTTGTCGCGCTGTCATGGCAGTGCTCGCTTGTGCTGGTGATGTCATGCCAAGTAATGCGCGGCAGGGCCGACCCTTGAGCGGCCAGACTGCAATAAATGCGCGTTGAAACCAAGTCCGTAAGCGCGGCATGTCCAGTCAAAGCCGCTGTGAGGGCTTTGGCGAACTTGGCGCTGTGGTTGATGGTTGGCACTATTTTATAAAGCTGATGATTTTCGGCGCGATCAGATCGTTGAGCGCGTTGGTGGGGTGGATTTTAAAACTATCAAAATACGTCGTGTTATTGAAATCCAAGGTCTGGGGGATGCTATCCAACGAAAGAACCTTGTCAGCGCCGGCGGCAATCAATCCGGCGTTGTAGATGAGTCGCTGAGCCTCAAAGCTGGCGGCATTGGTGCCGGTGAATCCATCGCCCCGCCGCAGGACTTCGACCATGTAAACCTCCCATGCGGCGGCTCCCTTGATGGTGCTGATGAGGGTGGCCAGTTGTGTCAGGGCCGTGGCGGCGCTGACATTGGCGGCGAGGGAGTTGGTGCCGATCCATAACAACACGCGGTTTTTGTCCGCGCCGGTGATGAAGGCAGGCGTGATGTCCGTCGAAATACGGGCGGTGACATCGGTGATGAGGTTGCCGCCCACGCCACGGTTTGCCCAGCGGTAGGCGTAGGGATCAAGGCCCGCCCGCATCAGCGTCGAGAGGTAGGCATTGGCCGGGATGCTGTCTCCGGCAATGATCACATTCCGGCTGGCGAGCGTTTGCACTTTCAGATCCGTGCATTCTCCGCCGCCATCAATAATGATGCGGCTGAGGGTGTTGGGATCCTGTTTGTTGACGCTATCCACCGTCCCGACCAGTGCGCCGTCTATCACAAAATCCACCTGTCCGCCGCCCCAGATCATGTCTATTTTCTGGTCCACGCCATCCAAGGCCACGGGGGCACCAGTCAGGCCAGCGTTTGTCTGGATGACGCTGCCGCGCCAACTGGCCACACTCCATTTCCCATCGGTGCCATGGATGGCGCGGATACCGTCCTGTGAAACACTGGTTCCATTATCCAGCGTCAACTGGCCTTGGATATTCATCCGGTGCCGGATGGTCAGTGAGGCCATGTAGCGCGGGCCGGGCGGCAGCGTGGGGGAGATGCTGCTGAAGCGCAGGGAGGAATTGCGCACATCCGGGAAATTGATAAAGGGCATCACTGCCGTGGCCACGGTAGGATAGGCGTTGCAGGCGTCCACTGCCACGGCATCGCCTGAGGTGGTGAGGCGGATGCCAATGTCAGGATTAGCCAGTGTGGCGGTGATGTAAAATTGCTGCCAGCTGGCCGTCAGGGTGATGGCGGTCCATGTGCTGCCCCCATCCAGCGTGATTTCCACCGCGCCCGTGCCGGTGAGGCGCTTGGCGAATAACTGGAAGCTTTTCACTCCGCTGCCCAGCGTGCCGAGATCAAAGATGGTGGTCCCATTGGCGGCAGTGGCAGTAAGGCTGCTGGCGGCATTGGCCGTGCCATCAATCCCGGTTTGGTTTTTGGCGGGGGTGATATTGGTATGCGTCCAGCCCGCTTGGGTCAGGTCCCGGGTTTTGCCGAACAATGCGGCGTATCCCTGCACGTAGGAAGAAGATTTATACCGTTTCCGGCCCAGCGCGGCATCCCATGTGTAGGCGGCTACGGTGTGCGCGGCTTCGGTATAGAGGCCGGTGCTTTCCAGTTGGGAGGATACAAAATCCCGCGTGTGGGACAGCGTGGCCGTGCCGGTTTCCGGCGCGGAGTAGCTGGAAAGGAGGCTGCCGAAAAGGGTGGTTATGGCCGGTGCAAAAGCAGCAGTATTCCGCTTACGGAAAGCCGTAGCAGGCTGCAATGCTGGCTGTAAAGCCGGGCGCAAAGCTGGAAGGACAGCGGGCATTATTCGAGTTCCGTTGCGGAAAAATTCAGGTCGGTGTCATCGCCTCCACCGACCAACTCCAGGAAGATTTTCGTCCCGTTGGCCGGGTAGGTCATCGGCTTGTGAGAGTCGAACGCGTAAAGAGGAACGGGCGTTGTGTCGTCGCCGTCGATGGAGACAGCAACGTTAACGGTCGCGCCGTCAAAAACGCCGTTGCTCGCTAGGCTGTAAGTCTTGCCTTTGGTAACGGTAATGGTTTCCGTGCGGTTGGAGTCGGTGAGATTTTCCATGGTTAAGCAGCCCTTCGCCGGGCGGTGATATTGATTTCAGAAGGACGGCCTTCAGGGGTCGGGATAAAAGAAATGATATCGTAAATTCCGCCTTTCCAAGTCAGGCGGGCGGTTCCATCCAAAGCGCCAAGCGCGGATTGATAGCGGACGTTGAACTTGTATTCGGTTTCTGCGACTTGCGCATTGCCCTCGCGGCTTTCCTTGGCTGCCACGTTCGCGACATAGGCCCAACAGTTGACCTCCGTCCCCCAGGTCGTCACAACGCTTCCTTGTGCGTCAGGCGCTGCGCTGGCGGTTTGAAAGGCAATCCGTTGGTTCCGTTGTCCGGCACTCATCAGCAAGCCCCCTCCCAGGCTACGCGGTAAGGTTGCAGCAGCCAGTCGAGCGACTTCGGAACTTCCGTAATCGTCCGGCCCGAAACGGTCAGTTCCCGGTTTTGGTCAAGGTGCCCCATCAGCATCAAGACGGCGTGTTTCAGCGGGCCTGGAACGTCATCAGCTTCCGCGCCGTAGCCGGTCCAATACGTTGCCCGCCAAACGGCATCTTGATCGTCTCGCGGCGTGTCGATGTCGCTTGGCGCTGTCTGAGGCCCCCAAAGCCGGGCAGGTTCCCGGTTGGCTTGGAGCATGTAGCTAGCTTCCGTTTGCCACTCGCCCGCCGTGTCTCGATATTGCAAAAGAAAGGCGTTGCCGCTTCCGGTCAGGATGCGGGGCCGGGGCAGTTCAACGGACAGGCCAGAGCCAAAGTTGCCGATGATGTCAGCTTGCCACTGTTGGCGCATCCAAGCGCGTTTCGTTTCCTGTTCCAGCCGTTCGCGGGCCAAGGAAATAAGGCTCGTCAAAAGCGTGTCGTCATCGCTGCCATCTACGCGCAAATGCGCCTTAACCTGAGTCAAGGTCACAACCTCCGATGCGGGCCGAGTCACTAGGCGGCAGATGGCAGCAGATGGACGCATGATTTAGGCGGGCTTTTTGGCGGCTTCAGCTTCGGCTTTCTTGGCGGCTTTGGCTTCGGCGGCAGCCTTGGCGGCTGGCGTCACAAAGTCGTCAGGCACGGGATGGCCGCGACCAGCAGCGCGGAGGTTTGCGGCTTCGGACGCCGAAACTTCAATAACCGTTCCAGCTTCGGCATGGATGCCGCCAGAGTAGGCGCAATCTTCAACAACGTAGAATTTCATGATGTTTGTGGGTTGCCGGGCGGGTGACGTATCCCCCGCCCGGCTGTTTCCTGTTCTATGCCCCAAATTAGGCGGTGAGAGCGTCCAGCATGGCGGCGAAGGACGGAGCGCGGAGCACGGCGGAATCGCAGAACGCGGCAGCGGTCACGCGGATAAGGCCGGTAGTGTCCAGACTGTAGGGGTTGGTCTGGACATCGAGGCCACCCCACTGGGCAATCACCAAGTCGCGCCAGTTGCCAAAGAAGATGGCAGAGGCGACGCCGGAGGAAGTCCCCTTGGTCAAGGCGCTGCTGACACAGTTGGAAACTCCGCAACCGTAGCCGTTGAGAGGGGTTTCCGGAGTGGAGCGGCTCCAGATCATTTCGTTCACGGTTCCGGTTTCGATAACCGTCTTTTTGAGCTTCCCGCGAACCTTCGTATTCGTCAGGTAGGACAGCGATCCGGTAGCGGCGTTGACGATCGCCACAGCGGTTTCGAGGTCAATGATATTGGCGAAGGTAGGCGCAAGGCCGTTGGTTCCGCCAGCAACCGAACCGATGCCGGAAGTTGCGGCAACGCCTGTTGGCTGATTGTCGGAGCCGGTGCCGTGGAGGACGCTCTTTTCCCACACAATGCCAATTTCCATTAGCAGGTTGGCGCGAACCCAGGCTTCAACGCTGGGGTCGGTCTGGAGAAGGAACTGTTTGGAGAGTTCCACGTGAGCCGGGATCCGCTTAGGGGAAAGGGTGATGATGGAGGTCGTGGGGGTCAACTCCTGGGAAGCGCCGTTTTCCGTAGCGTAGGCAGGCTTCGTGGAATCGCGGCCCATTTTCGGGAACGGAATGTTGCCTTGCAGGCCGGAGAGGAACTGAGCGCCAAGCTGGCGGGTAATCATCGTTTCGTAAAACGGATCAATGATAGGCCGGAGGGGTTCGCGGGTCAGGACTTGGGAGCCGGTGCCGTCGCCGCCAGCGGTCAGGTCGTTGCGAAAGCGGCTGGCGAACATGACGGCAAGCACCGCCTTGGGAATGTGCGCCCCTTGGCTGGGCAGGTGCTTGGCGTCGTCTCGGCCCTGCTGCATCATTTCCTTTTCCGCGCCTTCCACGGAACCACCGGGAAGCTGGCCAAGGATGAGATTGCGGAAGCTGAACTTTTCCGCGTCACTGGCTTCCTTAGCGGAAAGGCCGGAAGCGTCCAAGATGATCTTGCGCTTTTCGTTGTCAGGAACAGAGTTGAGGTAAGCGCCGAGCTGATCCTGTTTTTCCAGGGCGGCGGCTGTCTGTTTCAGGCCATCAATAGTGGCGTGATATTCCTTTACCTTGGTCAAGTCGGCTTCGGAAAGCCCGTCTTTGGCGTTGGCAAGGATTTTGTCAGCGTCCGCAGAGATGGTGCGGATTCTGGCGTGGACGGCTTCCAGCGGATTGCTGGCGTCCATGCTGGCGAAGGCGAGCGCGGCAACAGCCAACGCAGGCAGGATAATCAGTGGTTTCTTTTTCATGTGGTCGGTTGTTGTGGTTATTGGTTGGCGGGTGCGCTGACCGGGCGGCTCATTTGAGCGACCAGCAGGCGGGCGGTTGCCAGACGCGCCGCGGATTGGTTGGCGGGTTCCGGTTCCTGCGTTGGCGCGGGTTCCGGCTTGCCTTTCAGGGCTGCCTTTTTGTCGGCAAATCCCCGTTCAACGGCTTCGTCGGCCGTCATATAAGTTTCGTTATCAAGCCACGCCTTCAGGTCATCGAGTTTCTGACCAGTGCGGGCTTCGTAGGTTTTGACAATCGTATCATCAATTCCCTTCAAGGCTTGGGCGCTTTGCTCGTGGTCGGCAGCGTTGCCCCAAGTGATCGTTGAGGCGCGGTGAATCATCATCATCGCATTACCGCCAATCTCAATATCATCGCCCGCCATGGCGATAACGGAAGCAATGGAAGCCGCCAGAGCGTCAATTTTCACGTTGATCTTGCGGCCCTCCTGTCCGGCCTGCCAAGTCACCAAGGCGTTGTAGATGCCAACGCCTTCAAAGACATCGCCGCCAGGGGAATTGATGCGAACGTTTACGGCGGCGGTATCGGCAGGCAGGCCAGTAAGCCAATCCGTGACGAACTGATGAGTCAGCCCGCCGCCGCTCCAATAGTCGGGGCCGATGCGGTCATAAAGCAGTAAGTCAGTTGCCGCCGCTGTTGGCTTGCTGATCTTGGCCGCGTTTTCCCACAGCTGTTTCAGTTTCGCTGCGCCGGGATGGCTGGGAATTTCCGCAAGGTTTGTGATGGTCTGGCGCTTTTTCATGCCGCGTTTTGAGTTGGAGCCGGGGCCGGTGCGGTGGCTGGCGCGTTAATGTCTATCATATTGAGTTGGCGGACGTGCGTATCCCCGCCGTCTACGGGGTCCAAATCTTCCAGCGCCCGAACTTCATTGATGGAAAGAACGCCGTTTTGCAGCCAGGACGATTGGGCTTGGGTGCGCTTGACGACATCGCCGCGCAGCAAGCCGTTAAGGTTATGCTTCCAGTAGTGGTTATCCTGTTCATCCGGCAACAACAGAGCGCCAGCAAAAGCCTGTTCCCAAGAGACACACCATGGGCCAATCAAATCCGCGATGGCTTGAATCTGTTGTTCCTCAATGTTTGAGAAAGTGGCGTTGTCAAGGATGCCGACCTTGTGAGGAGGAACGCCGAAAGCCTGACAGATTTGTTGATGTGTCCGCTTGGCGATTTCGTCAAACTGGCTGTTTTCGTTGTTTGCCCGCATCATTTCAAACTTGCCGCCGCCGTCTGCAATGACGGTGCGAAAGAATGATTCAACGCCCTGATAAGCTTTACTTAACTGTTCCGAGATGGATTGCTTTTGCTGTTCCGACAATGTGACATCTGGCGGCGTGGTGTAAATCAAGCCGGGGCGGCTTCCATTCGCAAAGAAGCTGCTGGCGTTTTGTTCCAAGGCTTGAGCAAGTCCAATCAGGTTTTGCACCAAAGAGAGCGGCCCCATTCCCTTTAAGCCGTCCGCTGTCATGCCACGCAGATGCAATACACGGTCAAAGCCGAGCTTTTCCGCTCGCCGGTCACTTGTCACGGTATATTCAGGGAATCCATTTACCAGATCCATGGTAACGTTCCGGCTTTTAAGCGGGTAGATTTCAGCAACTCTGCCAGAGCGATTGAAAACAAGTTGTGCGTAAGCGTTGCCCCATAGTGCCTGATTCCACGCGAGCGAATAACGCACGTCACAAGGCGTCATGATGGCATTGGGCCGGACGCGCATCACGCGCCGGACAGGATGCCCTTGGGCGATACGGCGTCGGTCGCCCTGCTGAACGTAGAGTTCCAGAGGCAGGGTCGAAACCGTCTTGGCAATGTAATGAACGCAGGCAAAAACCGTTGATACCCCCAAGGCTGTAACCTCATTCACCTTCGCCCCGAGCGGGCCGGTCGCCCCAAGAATCGCGGCCAGAAAGTCAGATGATGGATTGGTAAGGTTGCCTTCATTCCGCGCAGTCGCAAAGCGAGGGCGCATCCCGGAAAGGGAAATGCCCGCTTGGCGCAAGGTCTGGAATTGGCGGTTACTCATTCGATTTGTTTAGCTTCCGGTCGATGCGGTCAACGATTGTCAGGATGTTCCGGAGCTTTTCGGATTCGGTGGCGTTGCTGAGTTCGAGCGACCGCAGCCTAGCTTGGTCGCTTTCCTGCAATTCGGTGTTTTTGTTGACGGCGATTTGAATTGTGGAAACCCACACGCCGATTCCAAACGCTCCAACAAGAATCCCGACGCCAATCCTGACGACCCAATCAAGGGTTTTGAGGCGGCTTGCAAAGTCGCTGGCTTGTTCGTCACTCATAGAGATGGCGCTCATGGGTCATCGTCAGTAAAAGCGAATGCGGCTGCGGATCTTGGAAAGATGCCTGGTTTTCTGGTAAACCCCGTCACCCTCGCGGCTCCCTGCCCCGTTCGTATTGCCTTCCACGGTAGGAACGTTTCCGTTTTTGTCGGGCGGTCCAATTGCGATGCCGATATGAGAGAAGGCGAAAACAATGATGTCACCGGCCTTGATGTCGTTCATGTGCGGCTTGCGCAGGCGAACGCTGTTATCCTGCTCACGGCACCAGCGTTCAAAGTCCCAAGCGCCAGCGGTTTTCGGTAGCTTGAACGAAACCTTTTCCTGACCGACCGCGTTACGAACGACCCAGCAAACAAACGCCGCGCACCATGGCCATGCACCAGGAGGCAACCAAGTTGCTTTCTGGTATTCGACAATCTGCGGACCGCCGTTTTTGCGGGTTTCGCGAACGCCTACTTGTGAGAGCGCGGCCTTTGTGATGAGGTCAGGAAGGTTCATTTTGTTGAGCGGTTACACCAGGCAACGGCCAATTCCCGGAGTAGGTTCATAGTCCAAGTTGGCAGGCTTGGGAAAAATCGGGCAACGGCCTGACCGACCATTTCCGCACGCTTGAGATTGATTTCGGCGCTTTGTTCTGGCGTAATGCCCGCCGCTTTCGGGTAGTAGATGGACGCGGCTTTTACCGATCCAACAACCATAATGAACTGCCCCCAATCAATTGAGGCAGCCCACATAAGGACACGCGCTAGGAAAAACTTGATCATGGTTTGTGGAGGCCGCGTAAAATCAGGATTGCCATTTCTTCCTCACGGGCTTGCAGTTCCAGAGGAGTCAGGGGCGGAAGGAGTGGAGCTAGGGAAAGGGAGGGGATAGGGGTTTTGTCCGGTTCGCTTTTGAGGATTTGGCGGGCTTGGCGTGTGTCGTGTGAGCAGCTAGTCAGCAAAAAGAACAACGCGGCCCTTTGTAACCATGCGCAGGACGACTTGCAGAATGCCCGCAACCATGAGGATAACTGACGCGCTGGAAGCCACCCACGGCGCGAAGTCCGGCGCGAAGGTTCCAATTGCACCGGCCACGGCAGAAAGTGCTCCCGCAAAGGCGGTTTTGGATTTGAAGATTGATTTGGGTTGCATGGCGTCATGGGGTGGCGAGTGCTGCCGCCTCTGCGGCAATGCGGGCTTGGTCGGTGGTCGCCTGAATGGCGGCTTGATTGGTCGCCTCTCCGGCTGCATTCATGGAAACATCAGCGGCGGTTTTGGCTGTGCTCACTTTCTGGAACGCATTGATGCCAGTTTTTGCGATGCCGCCGAATACAGCCGTCCCGCCAAGGAACCGGCCAGTTTTGTTGAGTTCGCGAAACGAATCTTCGTTGTCGTCGGAAACCAGAACCGTGTTTTGGCCAGAGGTTACAGAAACGATTCCCTGGCCACCAACGCGGCCAGGGGTTTTGATGCTTGTTCCATCAGCAAGCGTGATGACCGCAGGCGTATTGCAAGCCGTAAGGCAAAGGGCAATCAGAGCTAAAAGCGAACGCATCACAATTCCTGGTATCAGTCTAATCGCCCAAAACGCAAAGAACATTAGCTGTGATTGAGCACAAAAGCGGAAAAAGCGGCAATATAGGAAAAATAAGCTTGCGTCGGCTTAGTCTTGCCTTAGAAAGTTTGTCATGACAGAGAAAGTCAGCGTTGAAATCGCCGCAAGAAGGCTCAATCTAAGCCCGCGCCGGATTCGTCAGCTTGTGGCATCCAAGCAACTCCAAGCCGAGCGATTTGGGGAACGCGGCTGGATGAAAGTTGTAATGCCAGCAAAACCCGCCGCATGAAAATCCTGAACGCGCTCATTAACTGCGGCTTGGCTTTGCTCGCCTCTGTCTTTGCATTGGCCGCCATCCCGCCAAGCATCGCCGCTGCCGCTTTGCTCACGATGGCCAGAACCGCACAAGAGAAAATCCAATTATGAAAACATTCCTTTTTGTTGGTGGCCCCCTTAATGGCCAGGAAATCGAACTTTCCGGGGCTGCATCTTACATTCTTGACGGCGGCTTTTATCGCATCGCAGGAAACCAGTATATTTGGAACTTTCCGGGGCTGCATCTTACATTCTTGACGGCGGCTTTTATCGCATCGCAGGAAACCAGTATATTTGGAACCCATGAACGAAACCGATTCACTAGGCCGCGCCCGTCGCCGCTCCCAGGGAGGAGCCGGGCCTAAGCATCTTCCAAGCAAGGACGCGCCGAAAGCCGGTGATTTCGTAATGGAGCCGCCCGACCATTTAGAGCGTGAAGCCCGTGAGTGGTGGATTTGGGCTGTGGAAGCCTTGGACCAAATGGGAATCCTGGATGCCGCAGACGCGAAACACATCGAGCTTTGCGCGGAAACCTTCCAGACTTACCGCGACTCCCTGGATGATATTGCAACGCTAGGCCGCATAATGGCTCAATCCACGGAATCAGGTGATACCATTTACCGTCGAAACCCGGCATTCACGACGATGGAAAAAGCACGCGTCACGCTCCGGAGCTTTTACAGCGACCTTGGCTTGACTCCATCCGCCCGCGCCAAGTTCGGACACGGCAACGAGGAATCCGACCCGTTCGCGGATTTGATGGAATCCGCTAAAGCGAACTGATATGAAGGCGGCAAAGTTCATCGCTGCTGTTATCCTCGCGATACTCTTTGCCGTCGCCCTCTTGCTTTTCTATGATCCGACCGCCCAAACATAAGCCTGGCCGCATTGAAGCGCCGCGCCATGCGTCCCAAGTCTATGACCGGCACCGCGCCAACACGCCAGGCTTGCGGGAGGCTTGCCTTGTCCGGTCGTCAAATCGCTGGAAGCGGCTGCGGATGGCGTTCATTTCCAAACACCCCGTTTGCGCCAATCCTCACAACCGGCATGGAGAGTTCCCGCCCGCCGCCGCTGAAATCCACCACATCGAGAGCCTGCAAGCCCGGCCTGATTTGGCTTTTGCGCCGTCGAACCTGATGGCGCTTTGCCGGGGCTGTCACGCTGTTTTCAGTCAGCAGGAGAGGTAATGAACTATGCCAGCAAAACGCGCCAAGCCCCAACCGGCGTCTGACCCGGCGACAGATTACGCCTTAGGCGTGGTTGGCGGGACGATTCCAGCCGGGAAGCTGGTAAAGCTGGCTTGCATGAGGCATCTTGACGACTTGGACCGTCAAGATGCGGCTGATTTCCCTTTTGTGTGGCGGCCTGACAAGCCAGAACGATTCGTGAAATTCTGTCTTTTGCTGAGGCACTACAAAGGCCGGTTTAAAGGCGCTCCCTTCCAGCTTGCGCCATTCCAACAATTCGTTGCTGGTGCCGTCTTTGGATGGGTTCACAAAGACACGGGCAAGCGGCGATTCCGAACGATGGTTGTCCGGGTTCCCCGCAAAAATGGTAAAACGGCCTTTGCCGCCGCGCTCGCGCTTTACCTCTTGAGCCTGGACGGCGAGCCTGGAGCCGAGGTCTATTTTGCCGCAACCAAGCGCGACCAGGCCAAACTGGGTTGGTCTGACGCCTGCACGTTTCTTAAAAACGCACATCCAAAGATGCGGCGGAATTTCATTCAAAAAGTCAGCGCATTGGAGTTTCCGCAGGCGGATTCTAAAATGGTTCCACTGTCCGGCGACAGTCACACCCAAGACGGTTTAAACCCTCATGCCGCAATCTGTGACGAGTTGCATCAGTGGCCGAATCGTGACTTATGGGACGCCCTAGAGGATGGCATGGGAGCGCGTGAGCAACCGTTGATGGTGGATATTTCGACAGCCGGAACCGATCAATCCTCATTTGCCTACGAGACGCATAAACGCTGTGAGGACATCCTTTCGGGAACCTTGGGCGATGATTCGTTTTTCGCTTACGTCGCCATGGCAGACAAAGAGGACGAGGAAAATTACAAAGATCCGGCTGTATGGGAAAAGGCCAACCCGTGCCTTGGGGCGGTTAAGAGTTACGACTACATGCGTCAGCAGCTAAAGGCTGTTGAGGCGACCCCTTCCAAGCTGACAACCTTTCTGACGAAACAACTTAACGTCTGGACGAACGCGGCAGAACGCTGGCTTGATCCAGACGAATGGCGGGCCGGGAATGAGGCATTGCTTGCAACCCTTCTCTTAGGCGCTCCCTGCCATGGCGCTCTTGACCTTGGTAAAGTGTCCGACCTTTCCGCCTTCGCCTTGGTTTTCCGCCCCGAGGATGTCGCCAAGGCCACGGGCGGAAAGATTCGGAAACACGCCCTGCTTGTCTGGAGTTGGTGCCCTGCCGAGGACATTGTAAAGCGCAGCCGGGACGACCGTGTTCCGTATGACGCTTGGGAGCGGGCTGGATTCGTTCGCAGGATGGACGGCAATACGACCGACTACGCCCAAATCCGCGCCGATGTCGAGCAAATCGCCAAGGGCTACCAGGTCCAAGACATTGCCTTTGACCGGATGTTTGCCGGTGAAACCGTCCAAGGCTTGCAGCGAGCCGGTTTAACCATGGTCGAGTTCGGGCAAGGCTTCTTGTCCATGGGTGGTCCTACGGCTGAATTTGAGCGGCTGGTAAAGGCTGGCGGCATCGTCCACGACCCCAACCCGCTCTTATCGTGGCAAGCCGGAAACGTTGTCTGTGAAGTGGACGCAGCGGCAAACATCAAGCCGTCAAAGAAAAAGAGCCGGGAGAAAATCGACGGCATCGTTGCGGGAATCATGGCCTTGGGCCGTGTGATGGTCGCCAAGCCGGAGGTTAAGACGCCTTCAGTTTGGGTGGCGTAACTGGCGCGAATCTGGCGCGAGTGGAGCCGGTGAGCGGAATCGAACCGCTGACCCGCTCATTACGAATCTGGTAAAGTTCCCCGATGATTTGCGCTCTACGGGTAATTCCTCCGGTCAATCCCGGATTAACCGGTATTCTTAGGCTTGTATTTGGCGCGAATCTGGCGCGAATAGCATTCGACAAATGCGGCTGATTGAAAATAAGTCGTAAAAAGTGCTTGCGTTCATCGTAAAATGTGCGATAATGCAAACACCGGAGGGAATCAGCCTGACGGACACCAAATCAAGAAAATGAAATTCACGCACGCTATCAGCAACCAATTCACCGCACTTTCCGAAACCGAAATCAAAGTTGGTGAAATTCAGTGGGACGGGAACGACTCCCCTCAATGGCGGGGCGACCTTTATATTGCCGGCACCACAAACGGCACAGTTGCTTTTTACGGAGAAACCAATGGTGATGACGTTATGCTTGCCGAATGCGATGGCAAAGAATGGGTGTCGCGCGAAGATAGTGACGGCAGCATTCCCCTTCTCGCCCAGTTGGCAAATATCACTTGGGAAAAGTCTGCTCCTGAAGGCATGATGGCATTTATTCAAAACCTCGAATAACATGACCTTCTCCGAAAAACTCCAATCCGAACGCGAGCGGCTCCAGCTTACCCAAGCCGGGGCCGCCGCCCTGCTGGAAATCAGCAAGTCAGCCCTCGAAAAGTGGGAGGCTGGAACCAAAACACCCAAAGCCCTGACCCAAGAAGGCGCACTAGCCCGACTGGAAAAGCATCCCACAAAAGCGCCCTGATATGGGCAGGCCAGGTAAATCGAACACCGCCGAAATCCTGAAAACCACAAAGCCGGGCTTCCGGTTCATGGTTGACGGCTACGACCCAAGCGGAAGACTAAACCGGATTTGTTTCTGGCGGTTTAGTTAATTCATTCCCGGTGGGATTTGCGTAAGCCGCTGTAAATCAATGCCGGACAAAAGCTAAAACCCCGCCCGTCCTACATTAATCCCTTGCGCATAACGCAAGGATTCGGACGGCGCGGGGTTAAATTAGCACCGTCCCGGGTATTTAGGCCGGAACGGGCTGCGCGTCTTGCCAGGCTGGACCACTTTTTTCAGGCGGGATTCGAACCACGCGTCTCGCAACAATTACTACTACACCACAACCCGCCAAACGTTTCAAGCTTTTTTACTGGACCGTCGGGATACTGGATGACCAACCGGTTACTTCTTCGCCGTGATAACGAAGCCAGATAACGTCAGGCAAAAGCTGGGAATTACGCATTGCGGCAGGGAACTTGCGATGCGGAAACTCTGACCGCTCCCAACGCAAGCCGCTTGCATTGGTAAACGTCGCATCCAACACAGCGCCAGGAACAAACCTGGCCCAACCTAAGATTTTTCACCTGAACGCACAATTTTTGTTGCAATTGGATTGCGTTGGGTGAGTATCGGGCAAGCTGATTCCGGTTGCGCGGATGAAGGTCTTAACAGCCGGAATCAAGCCGGAGAAGCCCAGAGTAAGCGCAACCTACTCTGGGCTTTTTCGCGTTGATACAGGTTACACGGAAAAATTTCATGTCATTGGGTTCAATCCCCGCTGGGAAAATGGAACGGCGGAATACAGCGAGGTAGTCGAACTTAAGGAATTGCCTCTTTTATGCGCTTGGCCATAACCCCGCCTGACCCCCACCCACAAATCAAACATCCAACATCCTTTTTGAGATTATGAGTAATGAAGCGAGCAAGACAGAGCGGGAAACTGAAGAGCAAAGGCTAAACAAAAGGCTGGCAGTTCATCGCCGCCGTTTGAGGTATTGGGCAAACCTCCCGGGAATATTTGGCCCGACCGGAAAAAAGCTGATGCGTAGGGCTGAGTTTTACGAACTTGCAAAGGATGACGCCCATTCGATAGCCGGGCAAATCCATTCACTAACCGGAATAGCTCCAATTGTAATCGACCCGCTAAAAACCTTCCAAGCCCGCTGGGGTAATCCTGACGCTCCTGAGGTTTTGATTTACCCAAGCAAGAGCTAACCACAACCCCGCCTGAATCTTTTTAAAACTTCACCCTGATAACAAATGAAGCCAATCCTTGATATTGATTACCGCCCAGAAAACCAGCTTGTCGGCAAAAATTGGGAGGATACTTACCAGGCTAGACTTACCGTTGGCGTCCAGTCCTTTGGTATTGGGCATCTTTACGAAACCAGAGCGGAGGCGGAATGGTTGCTGAACCAGTTTAAGGTCGCCTTGGATAACCTGACCTGCCAGCAATGCGGGAGGTATGAGCCTTGCCGCCATTGCTCTACCCCAACTCAAGCCAGCCCAGCTTGCGCGGAAACTCCGAACCGCACTGCTTGCACTGCCAGAACCCATCAGCCTTGGACATCAGATGCAGCGAATACAACGCAGCCGGAATGCCGATAATCAGCCCGATTCCGGTGGCGCATAGGATTAGGGCAAGGATCATCACGATGCAGCCCGTCCCGCCTCCGGTTGCGCGTCTGATCTTCTTTAGCTTCCCGTGACAATGGCGACAGTAATGAGGCGGGCCGTAATACGGTGGCGGTTGAGGAATGGGCGGCGGCATAGTGAGCCAGGGTAACGGGTTATTGGCTGGCGTCAAGATTTGGCGAGCTTAGTGAATTTGCTCCGTGAATTTGAGCCAAGCTTAGTGAATTTGGCCGGAACCGTTTAGGCCGGGCGTCAGTGGAAATCGCTGGAATCATTGATGGCATTTTGCATGGCCAGCAGCAGGGCAGGCACGTCGGGTTTATCGCGGGGCTCAAGGATGGAGGTGATTTGGAATGGTTTCATGGTAGGCGGGGGAGTTCTTGGTTATTGGTTAGCCGTTGGCGGTATGATTGCTCGCAAAGGATGCCATCAGCGCGGCCGGGTCGTGAACAGGCGCGGGTCTAGTGGCGGCCAAAATGGCTTTGGTTAGAGCCGTGTCCAGCGCGTTGATTTCATCAATCTTGTCATTGAGCACCGCATTCACGAGGCTGGATTGCGATTTGTGAAGATCCCTGAAATTCCGCAGGGTCTCCATGGATTCGCAGGCAAGGCGGCGGGCAAGGTGAAGTTGTTGGATTGTTAACATAATCAGATGCGGGGTTGTTGGGGTCGGATTTTGGCTTGGCCGCGCCGGAGGGCGTCCAGCACGAGGCCGGGAGGGCATAGGTGGAGAGGAGTTATCGGTTATTGGTTATTGGTTATCAGGTGGAGTCTCGGGGATCCAGTCCTTGCAGTTGTTGCGGTAGAAGCCAAAGTCCTCCCATGGCTCTCCGTTGTAGAACTTCATTTTGTGCTTAAGCGCGCAGGGGTTGTAGGTTTTAGGGACATCTCCTTTGCCGTTCCATGCGATGAAGTTCTGGCAAAAGTCACAGAAGCGGTTGGGGACGTGAGGAATTCCTTTCTTTTCCCTCCGCGCAATTTCTGCACGCAGTTCCGCTACTGTATAATCGGATAACATAATCAAGCTGCCGGGGTGAGGACTGGTTTGCCGCCCATTTTGCCGATGGTGGCGTTTTCCTGTTGTTGGAGTTCGAATTGATATTGCTTCATGCGGTTCTGGTAGACGGCGGCGAAGCCATCGGGGTCCTGTTGGAGCATCTGGGCGAGGCGGGGGCATCTATGGCGGAGGTGGTTTCTTCAAAACAATCCGGGCCGAAATCGACTTCGGTGATGAATTCGATCCTGACGTTTTTGTCAGGCTGGCCGGGGACTTCCAGCCAGAGACGGCCGGTTTTGGGTGGTGGTGCTTTGGTTTTCATGAGAGGAGATTGATAATGTCGTCCCGGCGGAACCAGCAGTACTTGCCGGTCCATAATGTCATCTGATTGTGTCATGACCTAATAAAGCCAATCACCAGCCAAAGCGCGGCGATGATTACCAGCCATGCCAGAGCCGGTCGCCAGTCTGGTTTAGGTTGTCTGCGGCGCGTGGGGCGGATCATCTTGATTGCCATTTTCCAACCGCCTTGAGAAAAGCCTTCGCACGCTGTAAAGCTGTCGCGCATTCTGGCGGCGCGTCCTGTTCCTCGCAAATCTCCGGCAGTTTGCTATCAAGGTATTGAGTCCAGAAATCAGGGTTTCTTGCGCCTTCCCGAATTTCGGCTGAATGCATGGCGTTCAGGTCGCCGCAGTAGTTTGGCCCGCAATATTTCGGCAGTATAGGACCATCCATTTCAGAGTCACGGGCGGCTCTAGCGCCCTCAATGGTCCGGTGCTCAGACAAATATTCCCCATCCTCATCAATCCCGGTGAATTGATATACAAAAGGCTTCGCGCCCAAATGCTCCGCAATGGCGATGTTGATTTGCTCGTTTGTCATATTGTTATTTCCTCGCTTTGGTTGCAATCACATCCGGCAGAATCCGCATGACCTGCTCAACGGTCGGAGACTTCGCGTCGGCCCCATGCGCTTCCTTGATGGCATCGTAAATCTGCGCCTTGAGCCAAGAGCCTTTCTTGCCCTTCCCTGCTTCTACAAGCGCCCGTAAGCCTTCATCCAGCTTGTCGCGCTCAACACCCGGCAGAGACGCCCAAGGGCCGGTTAAAGCGTGTTCCTGCTGGCTGATGGCCCAATGACGCAGGAACGACTGGAATACTTCGGACGGGCTGCGGTAACGCTCCCGGCGCATGAGTTCGGCAAGGATTTTTTCCTGATCGGGCGATAGGTTGATGGTGAGGCGGGCCATTGGTTAAGGTTGGTTGGAAATCTGATGCACGGCGCATCACTTGATGCACTCAACAGCAGCGTGCAGCATAGCGCATCAAGGGGGATTGAGTGAGAGTTGCGGCATGAGAACGAATTACAGAGCCTTGGCAATCATGGCGACTCCGGCTTGTCCGGTTTTTTTGAGGGCGGCGAGGGACCAGTTTAGCGGGGATTTGAAGCAATGGAGGCCGATGAAGGCGAGCAAGCCAAGCTTACCGAGCGCCTTTAAGAGTTTCGACAGCTCCGTGGTCACAAAGTTACTGGTTGAGCGGTTGTCGCTTCGGGCTGCTTTCTCGATTTCCTCTTTCAGCGCCTTCGGGAGCGAAATGGTCAAGGTGGCGTTGTCTTTGTCTCTCTTGGGTGGGGTCTTTCGTTTTGTTGCCATCGGGCAATGTAAGACACACTAAGAAAAGTTCAAGAAATTATTTGACGCACTGATTATTGTGTCTTACAATGCTTACACACAAGCCAACCATGGAAACAGAAACAGAAACCGCAAGTCTGACGATCCGGCTGCCCCGTGCACTCCGCGAGAGTCTTATCGCTGCGGCCAAGTCGCAAGATTTGACCGCTTCGCAACTGGTCAGAAGGCACTTCACCGCGCTTCTGCAAAAGCCAGCCCGCCGCAAATCCAAACCCGCCGCCTGATATGAACACCCTGCTTTCCCATCCGGTTCCCACGCCAGAGCCTACAACCTACGACAATTACGACGGAATGGCGATTTCTCCTCCGCCAAATGGGCATGCCATTATTGAATCCGGCCCTATCATCACTGGCGATTTAGCTTGGCTTGAAAAAACGCAAACATGGGTGGCTTGCCCTAATCCACTAAACTATCCCGCAGAGCATTACGCCTGCATCTGCCGTAAAACTCAAACCCAAGCCGCCTAATATGTCCCCTAGCTTATCCGACGGATACAATGGCGCAAGAGACGCCGCAATCTTCAAGCAAGCCGACATCCGCTGCGGCCATGCCCGCATCCAATGCACCGACCGCACCCGCGACTTGTTGCACCGGGCCAATATCCTCCGGCCCATGCGCGGCAACTTCTATTCCGTGCCTGTCTCCTTCAATTTCCAACTCGACCGCTACGAGATCGCCTGCCCGGCTGCGGTTCTTAACTAATCTGTATGGACAAGTCAGCCGCCTAAACCCATGTCCGCCGAAAAGCCATCCCCGCAAATCACCGTGCAAGCCTTGCCCGCCGTGCTGACAAAAGCTGAACTGGAGGTTCACCTGCACATCACAGAGGACTTTCTGCGGACTTGGATGGAGTCGGCAACAAAGGAAATCCCCGCGATTCCACATTTCGGAATCGGCCAAAAGATCGTTTTCCCCACGGAATCCGTTCTCGCCTGGTTGGCCGAATATCACGGCTACGGCGGCACGATGAAAGACCCGAAACACCGCCCGCGACTGCGGCGCAAACAGCCCGCTTAAAGGGCAAAAACCAACACACAAAAGTCAGAACTACGCCCATGAATAACCGCATACTTCCACTCCTTACCCTGGCTGCTTGCGCCGGAATTTCCGAAGCATCTACATCAAGCGCCCCTGTAACCTACAAGCTCAGGTATCAGTCCGATACCCTTTACCGGCAGAATTGGGGATCGCCCCGATCTGGAGGCGCTGAGTTCCATCCGCGAATCAGTCAGCGCCAACGCCGCAAAGCCGCCCGCCGCCGTCAAATCTTTCCCGTTCGCTAATCATGAACCAACAAAAACCACCGATTGAGCAACAGGTTGACGCCTTCTTTGCTCACTATGTTTCCAGCTTGGTTGAAATTGCCGGGCCATTCTCAAGCCTGTATTGTGTGGCCCGCCATACTCACGACGGAAAGCTGGCTATTGATTATTGGGCGGCCTGTCCTGATGGAGCTACCGGGCAGTCAAAAGATCCCGTGGCTGTCTTGACGGAATTAAAGGCGATGATTGGCATAGAGGGCCGCCAAGCCAGAGCCGCAGAGCTTCGCCTTAAGGCAAGCGCTATGCTGATTGAAGCTAATAATCTGGAAGGAAAGGAGGCCGCATGAACGAGCTACATCCATTATTAACAATCGGCTCCCGCTGGATGATAAATTACGGGATTGCCACAATGACGGTCGAAATTATCGCCATTCACGAAAGCAAAATCGCATGGATGGCGAGGAAAAGCCGCCTTAGCGGAATCGACACTGCTTTATACTTTCTGAATGGCCGAATGGCCGTAATCCTACCGCCAAAGCCCGTTAAGACTTCGTTCTGGCAACGCCTATTTGGAAAGGAGGAATCCAAATGACCACCTGGCAATTCATCGGAATCTGGTTCCTGGGGTCGGCTGCCTTCTGTTTGCTCTGGTGCGTCGGCATCGGTAATTGGATGAAGCGATGGGATCGCGAGACGGACGACTATTACAAGGAAAAGGAGGGCCGGGAATCATGAAAACAATCAAAGAATGGCTGGAGGCCCTGCCTGATGGGTATCGCGAGCGGGCGTTGAAAAACTTGGACGTGCAAAAAGCCCAATGTTTAAAGGATGGCTTCGAAAATGCTATTTACGCGGCATTCTTTTGGGGTGAGAGCGAGGAAGGCCATGCCTTTTGGAATGAGGTTGCGCATGAGAATCTTCCGCAATTCCCGCCGCCAAAGTCGATTAATGGGCATTTGCTCGCAGCCCTAAAGGGCGTAATTGGACAATCCTTTTTCGGGGAATCGACCGGTTATTATCACGTCACAAGAGACGCGATGTATTTCGCCAAAGAAGCCATCGCTTTAGCGGAAGGGGGCGAATCATGAGCGGCTACCCCATCTTCCCGCGCCATCCCCGCCGTGTTTATCTGACATTCTGGCAACTCGCCTCCGTATGGATGGCGTCTTTCATTCTCGGGTTCGCAGTGTGCTTTGTGCTGCTGCTGGACTGAACACTTTGGATGCAGCAGGCGTGGACAGCGACACGCGGCGAAGTTTGTAAGCCAGTCAGGGAAAGGCGCTTGGTGATTCAAGTAAGAAAGTTGGGAAACCTTAATCGCCGTGAAAGGCGAACGTGCCAAGTAGCCCCTGCGAACGCCAGTCTAAACCTCACCCGTCAGGGTAAGACACACAAGTTCAACAGCCGGTGCAATTCCGGCCTGCATCCGCCCCATTTCCAACGGCAGCCCCCGACCGACGCCATGAGCACGCCCTGTCCCGGCGCTGGACTGCCCGAGGAAACCTTTTTTCACAAATCAAATCAATGAGTTTCGAGTATATTCAAGACTATTACAAAGTTCCTGCCGAAACCGGGCGCGTTGTGGAATTTACCGGCGACAAGGAGCCAAGGCGCGGCGTCATCGTTGGCTGCACGGGCCACTATATCAAACTCCAATTTGACGGCGAACCCAAGCCGCAGAACGGCCCATATCATCCGACCTGGGAAATACGCTACTTAGATGAAGTGCGGACAGTCGAGCCTAAAAAGCTGACTAGAAGCCAGCAACGGTATCAGGACTATCTGAATGCAGACATCGGCTGGTCTTTTGCGGAATGGATACGTTTTGCACGCCGCTAATTTCTTAACCAATCAAACCTATGTCACAACCAATCACTGATTTAACCACGACAGCCGACCGAATCGAAGGCCGGATCGACAAGGCGCAAACCGAGGGCCTGGGCGTCAACAATGGCGCTCTGGACTTCACCAGCGCCAGCCAGTTCATGGAGTTTGCCAAGATGATGAGCTTGGCCAAGATTGCCATTCCGAAGCATCTACGGGAATCGCCCGGCGCATGTCTGGCGGTCGCTATGCAGGCGAGCGAATGGCAAATGTCACCGTTTGCCGTCGCGAACAAAACCTACATGGTAAACGACCGGTTGGCTTATGAATCGCAGTTGGTGAACGCGGTCATTCTTCGCCGCGCCCCGATTACAGGCCGCTTCAAGATCACCTACGAAGGCACGGATCAAAGCCGAACCTGCACGGTTTCAGCCGTCCTGCACGACGGCGAGGTGGTCAGCTACACTTCCCCGCCAGTCGGAAAGATCACGGTGAAGAATTCGCCGCTCTGGAAGTCGGACCCTGACCAGCAGCTTTTCTACTTTGCCAGCCGCTCCATGTGCCGGCGGCATTTCCCGGATGTCCTGATGGGCATTTACACGCCGGAGGAACTGGCGACGGAGCCAAGCGAGCGCCAGGTAAAAGGCGTTGCCCGGTCTGTGCCAGTTGATCCATTTGCCGCGCCTGTCCAGGAACCACCGCAAGCCCTGCCGGACGATGCCGAGGAATGGACGGATGAAGCGATTGACGCGAAGTTTGCGGCTCAGCAAATGGAAAGGGGGGATGCGTAATGGACAAGCCACAACACACGCCGGGGCCTTGGACTGCCTTTATTGCGCAAAACACTGTAGCTGTTTGTATTGGGAACAAGACAGATGGTAGCTTCGGGCACAGGCCATGCGTTGTAAACTGGCAAGGCTTTGATTCGTGCGACCTGCCTATTGAAAAACAAGCAGCTAACGCCCGACTGATCGCCGCCGCGCCTGATTTGCTGGCTGCGCTTATGGCATTGAACAAAGCCTACGGGCACCCTTTCACGGGTCAAAACGGCAACAGTGGTGAATGTTGGGCTTTGGCCCGCGCCGCCATCGCCAAAGCCGAAGGGAGGGCCGAATGATCGTTTACAAAGACATCATCCAAGGTTCCGAAGCATGGGAGCGCATCCGCCTAGGCCGTCCGACCGCCAGCCAGTTCAAGCGGTTTATCACTGCCAAGGAGGGCGAACTGAGCCGGTCCAAAGACAAGAAAAGCTTGTCGCAAGGCGCGATGACTTACTTGGCGGAACTGATCGCGGAAACATTCGTTCCCAACTTCAAAAGCTTTCCAGGAACCGCGTGGACAGAGCGCGGAACCGAAATGGAGCCAGAAGCCCGCGAGGCATTCACAAAGCATACCGGCCTTAAGCTTACACAGGTTGGATTCTGCACGCGTGATAAGGAAGGGTGCAGTCCCGGATGTTCTCCCGATTCGCTGATTGCTGACGATGCGGGAAACTGGATTGCCGGACTGGAGATGAAGGCTCCTGCGCCTGATACGCATATCGGCTACATCATAGATGGCGTCCTGCCTGATGACTACACGCGCCAGGTGCATGGTTCTATGGCGGTGACCGGGCTGAATGAATGGCATTTCTGGAGCTATTACCCAGGACTGCAACCATTCCATCTGGTCATAAAGCGCAACAAATACACAGAGCAGGTAAACGCGGCCCTGTCGGAGTTTATCGACCATTACGCCCGCATTTGGGATGAAGTGATTCCTAAAATCAAAATCAAGCCTGAACTGGCAGAATAACCAAACAAAACCAACACCATGACAAAACATAACGCACACTTATACCTGCCGATTCTGCAGGCTCTCGCGGAAGGGAAAACCATTCAATACAGGGGCGATCATTCCGGATGGATTGACTCCAACCCTGATACAAGGTTTAATTTGGGCCTTGATCCGGAAAACTACCGCATCAAGCCCGATCCGGTCAAAGTGCCGCTTGGTCCGGAGGATGTGCCGCCGGGGAGTGTGTTCCGCTGGATTGATCAAAAGCACAGCTTTTTAGCTGTTTGGTATAGCGTGGCTTACGTGCTCAAAGACAATGTTTGCTTATTCTCCGAGCATAGGGAGGCGCACCCTGCTTGGAAAACACTTAAAGACGACTGGGAAATCAACCGATCCTTGCCCGAAACCGGCAAATGGGATTCGAGCGACTGGAAACCATGCTGGAAGGAAGGAGGGCAGGAGTAATGCAAATCACAATCCCTGACAGGATACTTGAAGCCATCGAACAAGGCGAGGCGCTTAAAATGTCCAAGTTTACCTGGAAATACTCGGCGACTCTGATCGACACGAACACGGCCAAAACGCACGGAAGGCCAGCCGCAACGCCACAGGAGGCGCTGGATAATCTGAATGGCGTGCTGCCGCTCAGGATGCGGAAAAACAACACCTATGGCGCGGCCGGGGAGTTGCTTAAGGCTGCCGCTTTCTTTGATCCGCTGAATGCGCGGATTCTTGATGATCTCATTAAGAAGAAAGGAGGCGACCAATGAGCGACTTCTTATTCGACGTTCCTGAACAGAAATCCCCGCGCCTGCTTTGGTTGGAGCGGCACAACATCGAAACGCGCCAAACAGGAACCTCGTCCGATGAATTGGGTGACTGTATGCGGTGGATAGCGGAAAACCCTGTCGGGATCGGTTACGGCGAAACGAAGAACGAAGCTGTGACGAAACTGGCGCTGAAGCTTGGCATCAAGTTTTGGTTTGAGGAAGGAGGCCAGTCATGAATCGGTTTGCTAAAGTAACCCGGCACAAACCCGGAACTATGAACAAGCTGGAAGCATTATATGCGGCCAGGCTTGAACTACTGAAAGTAGCCGGTGAAATACGGTCCTATTCGTTTGAGTGCGCCAAGTTCAAGCTTGCTCCTCTGACCTTTTACACGCCGGATTTCATGGTTGTCGCCAGTGATGACGTTATCGAGTTCCACGAAGTGAAGGGCTTTTGGGAGGATGACGCCCGCGTGAAAATCAAAGTGTTTGCCTCACTGTATCCATTCCGGGTGAAGGCAATCACGTTCAAGAAAAAGGAATGGATTGAGGAGGATTTTTAATTATGAGCAAACATAAAACAGCCATCGTTCGCCGCTGCGATATCTGCGGCGTCATCAACGCAATCGACCTAGACGCCAGTCCTAAAGCGGCAAATGAACTTAAGCTTCCGGATCATACTGTTATGGCGCTTGAGGAAATAGTAAAACACCAAGCCGGGCGTAGCCTGTCGGTTGTATTTAAACCACGTTTTACGGAAGGCTAAATGAGCGCATCCGAACTACGCAAACTCGCCTCCCTTGGACTGACAGGGGAACAAATCGCAGCCGTCGCTGAGATACTGGACGAGCGCGAAGAGTCACGATGCAAGAGCACGGATAGGGTTCGTGCGTTTCGTCAGCGGAGAATGCAACAGACTGAAACGGAAATGAAACGCGATGAAACGTTTCATGAAACGCTGCCCTCTCCCCCCCCTTCCCTC
>JACCDR011490513.1_pt1 | contig 34353 bp, 51 predicted proteins | sample 7446431 | NCBI WGS metagenome assembly JACCDR01 (sample SAMN15323443, study PRJNA562643) | freshwater metagenome | isolation source: river surface water | place: USA:Blue River Watershed | collected 2017-08-17 | reverse complement strand
CGAAGGGGGTAATTCCATTGAAAAAGACAGCGAAAAAGGCCGTTGCTAAGAAAGCGGTTGCAAAAAAGCCAGTGCCTAAAGTCGTGAAGAAAGCGGCAAAGAAAAAGAAATAGCTAGTTGAGCGGCCATGCCGTTTTGCTCCTGAAGGTTCGCCCCGTACCTTGCTATAATACGGGGCATAGTACAGGGGGATATATGAACAAGCTGATGGAAGTAGAGGAATTCTTGTGGGACGCATACGAGCGCACGAATATTGCGCGCGCGATAAAATCACCTGAAACCAAAGAGTTACCAGAAAATATGGCGAAAAACACCCCTTTTCGCGCGCGCCAATTCCAGAAATACACCCCGCCACGTATTGATCGCCATAGTGTTGTGAGTGTGGCGTGACTGCTTATTATAACGAAATTGACCCATACGCAGCACAATGGCTACGCAACCTTATTGCGGCGGGACATATTGCGCCGGGTGATGTGGACGAAAGGAGTATTGTAGATGTTCGAGCAGACGACCTTAGAGGATACACTCAATGCCACTTCTTTGCCGGAATCGGTGGATGGTCAGTTGCCTTGCGCCTCGCAGGATGTGATGACTCTCGACCTGTTTGGACAGGTAGTTGCCCTTGCCAGCCCTTCTCAACAGCAGGAAAACAAAAAGGCCACGGCGATGAGCGCCACCTATGGCCGCATTGGTATAGGCTCATCAGAGAGCATCGCCCTTCAACGATATTTGGAGAGCAGGTTGCAAGCGCGATTACCTTTGGATGGGCAGATGAAGTCAGTCATGATTTGGAAGCGGAAGGTTACGCCTTCGCATCGGCAGTACTGCCAGCTTGCAGTGTCAACGCGCCTCATAAAAGAGATAGGTACTGGTTTATTGCTGACTCCCAGAGCGCAAGAGAGCGGGGAAAGCAATCACACATTCACGAAGCGGATGGGCGACAGAAGCGAGAATGTCTACAGCAGCCTAACGGCTCAATTAAGGGCGATGTATCCCACCCCATCAACGAGCGACGCAAAGGGGGCATCAGCAAAGAGATTCAAGGGCAGCTCGGAGAGTCATGGGAATCTGAGAGAAGTTTTGCGGAGTTCAATAACGGATGGCCAATATCCGCACCCAAAGTTTGTAGCGTGGATGATGGGGTACTCAATAGAACACCAAAACTGCGGGGATACGGCAACGCCATTGTCCCGCAAGTTGCGGCGGAATTTATCAAAGCATGTGGAGTAGCCTAATGCCTATTCTTTGGTTTTACATGCCTGCCATTATCATGCTTGGCTTTTTGAATATGTGGCGCAAATGAAACGGCCAAGAAACTATAGCGAAACCAAATTACAGATTAAAGTGGTGGAGTGGCTGCAGCAGGCGTGTCCGTTTCTTTTGTTCACGCACCCTGCCAATCAAGGCAGAAGCCTCCAAGAAGGCGCTAAATTAAAGAGAATGGGTGTTCTCGCTGGTACGCCTGATTTATTGTTCTGGCATAATGGCTGGTTTGGAGCAATTGAACTAAAGACCACCAGCGGTCTTTCTGATCCACAAAAGAAATTTAGGGACAAATTCATTGCCAGCGGTGGAAAATATGCCACGTGCAAATCTGTAGCTGATGTTTATGAAACATTAAGGCGGTGGGACGTAAAACCGTATGCCCATCAGATAAAAGAACCATCGCCGCCTAAACATGAGCAGTATAAAGCGGCGATGGAGTTCTTTAAGCCTTAACTCAAAAAGGGATTTCTTCTTTTAATACATCAGCAACCGCTTTCTTCGCGTCGTATGTTATCCCATCAGCAGGAAGATAGGATTTAACATTGGTAAACCGCTCATTCTTTTTATTGAGTTCTACATCTACCATGAATGTGCGACCTTGAATTGGATTGGCTTGATCTACAGGCTTTCCCGTAGCGTCACCAATACGGCGTAAATCCTGCTTTGCAATTTTGGCAGTGATTTCATTATCGCTAAGAGTATTATAATACACCGAGAAACTCTTGTTAATATTTTCTCCAGTAAGGATTTTGTAATCCACTAAAATACCTGTGGCGGTATCTCCTTGGCCTGTTGCAAATACAACATATTTTCCCACCGGAAACCCAAAAGTATCCAAGTGAACTTCGTTGCTGCTTTCAAATCCATAATTAGCCATTGTTTTGTTCCTTCTGTTTGTTGGTTAGATAGTCATAAACTTTTGCAAGGCGATCTTCAGGGAATAAATCTAAAGATTCCTTGTTATCAGCAATCCACTTTTCCTGTGTATTACTATCATCAAGCTTTATAGTAGTTAAAAGCTCTCTGATTTTTTCTGCTGTGGTTGGCTCAGGTGGGGGTACGTCCCTACCAGTATTAAGCCATGTCAGCAATTCTTCGCCGATTTTAGGTGTAATGACAAAACTCTTTTTCTCAAGGTTTCCAGCTGCGTTGATCGTGCTAAATAAATCGGTGCGATCTTTACTGGTGGTTGTTGTAGAGCTTGAGTCAATATCGAAAAATACGGTAAATTCATATTCGAGACCGTCCCTTTGTATTATAGCCATGCCAAGTTTAACAACTTTTTTCTTGCCATTGTCACCATCTTGCATAGCATATTCAGATTTTGAACGAACTGTGCATATTATATGGCATGAACTTTGTAACATGGCATTTACTAGCGCGTTATGTTGCGGAGTTATTTCTCTCCATGCCGTATAACTATTGCCAGACTTTCCAGCTATTTTTGCTTGTTTATCTAATAAACCATCTGTTCCTGCCCAAGCGTGAGTTATGCTATCTATAATAATTAACTCTACTCCGGCTCGCTCAAAAGCATGAATTGCATTAATATAATTGATAGGACTAAAATCTTTTTCAATGCGAATATATTGGTATTCGCCAATTGTCACATTATGCTTAGTTACGCCTACATACAATTCTCCGCTTCCTTGTTCTGTATCTATTAATCCTATCTTATCCCAATCTTTTGTAATGCCGTATGCGATTAAAAGGGAGCCTAAAGTTTTTCCCGAACCGCTGACGCCGGAAATCCCAAGTCTTAGCTTCGCTTTGGTTCTACTGGCTTTGCGTATAATAATGTTTGTCATATCTATGCATCCTTATGTTTAATCGTGATTGTATTCTTCTCACTGTATTTAAGCCAGTTGTTGCCATCTGCGCTTAAGCCTTCGGCCTTTATCAGGGCTTTGTTGACTTCTTTGGTGATCTTGGTGCGAATGTATTTTTCAGGCACGGAATCTATATCCGTTACGTCTACGCTTGTAGACTTACCCAGCGTAATGCTAAATTCATCCACCTGCGTTTGCGTAAGACCGTTGCCCAGCATGAAATCCGCGAACGCTTGCTCACATGCCGCTTCACGTTGTTCTGCTTGGTTGATTTTTAATCTGAGTTCACGCGCTTGAGTTTTCAAAAACTCGGTGTCGTGTCTGGCGGATAAGACTTGATCTAAAATAAATTTCTCTTCGTCGTGCAAATTCATTGTCATCGTCATGTTCCTTTGTTTTGTTGTTTGTCATTAACGCAATCTTAAACATAAAGTTCTTGATTGCATTTTTATATTATGGCTATCCTCGTTCTCTAGTCAAGAAAAAAAATTACAAAAGGAGAATGCAATATGACATTAGCGCAAATGGTGAGAAAAGCAAGGCGTGACCTTGATATTTCGATAAAAGAGGCGGCACATGATCTGGATATTTCTCCCAGTCATCTGCACGCAATTGAGCGCGGAAAAAAACTGCGCCCAAAGATGGATGTTCTCTATAGATTAGCTAGCTATTACGATATTGAAATAGACGATATTTGCGTTGCCGCTTATCGAATCCCCATAGATGTTTTTGATCTTGTAGCTCGAAGTAAAATAATCATGGCAATGCTCCGCAATGAAGAATTGCGAGAGCATCCGGAATTGATGGAGATTAAACGCAAAAAGAAAGTCTAGCCTATGTTCCAAAAGTTCCTTGATGCCGGATTATGCGTTATCCCTTTAAAGAAGGGCGTCCCACAAGTAGAGTGGTCAAAATATTTTGACGCGCTACCGGATGATGTTTCTCAGTGGAAAGGCAACGAGTATGCGCTGGTATGTGGCAAGGTTTCCGGCGTTATTGCCATTGACATAGACATAGACGACACGAGCAGGATCTACGCGCTTGCTGGTGATACACCCGTTAGAAAGAAAGGAAGCAAGGGATTCACCGCGTTTTATCGTTACAGCGGCGAAACGTCATGCAATTGGAAAAACACCAGCGGCGAGGTGATCTGCGAACTGCTTAGCAACAAGCGCCTCACTACCATTCCACCTAGTCCACACCGTAAAACAGGCAAGCCTTATGTGTGGGTAGATGCGGATATAATCGGCGCCAGTCTTCCCGCGCTTAATGAAGATTTTATTTTGTTAATGGATGCGAAATATCCAAAGCAGAAGCAATTTTCTATTAGCCCCCCGCGTGAGGTTGGCGCGTATCAAGATATACGGCTTTACGATGCCGAGCGGATGCTCACGTTTATTGATGCCAATTGCAGCCGTGATGAATGGGTGCAAATAGGTATGGCGCTACGCGATGAGTTTGGCGACGCGGCTTGTCATGTCTGGCACAATTGGTCGTCAAAAAGCACCAAATACAATCACAACGCGGCGCAAGCCTGTTGGCGGTCGTTTACTGGCGGCGGTGTTACCATTGCCACGCTGGTGTATTATGCCAAGCGCGGCGGGTGGGTTCCTGAGTCATCCATTAGCCAGCAACCAGAAAAGAAACCTACCAAAACCAAAAAAGCCACGCAGTCTGTCATTATCGGCGGTCTGGTAGGTGAAATAGCCAACTGGATTACAGCAACGGCTATCCGGCCACAGCCTGAGCTATCGCTTGCGGCTGCGCTGTCTGTTGTGTCGGCCATTAAAGGCCATAGGGTGCAATCCTCCATGCGCGAAGCGAGAACCAATTTATTAATTCTATCACTTGCCCCTACTGGAGGCGGGAAAGACCATCCGCAATATGCCGCGCAGAAGCTGCTCAAAGCGTGTGGACTCGACCGCGTGATTATGGGCAGGCCAACTAGCGGCACGGCACTGCTAACCGGCTTAAACAAGGCCGCCTGCGTAGGCTGGTTAAAGGTCGATGAGTTTGGCCGCTATCTTGCCAACGCCAGCGGCAAGCAGGCACAGAGCCACCAAAAAGAAATAGTGGATTACATGATTGAGCTGTACACTTGCGCTAATCGTACCTTTTACGGTAGACAATATGCTAATGACAAAGAAAACCCGCAGATCATTCTTGAACAACCGCATTTTTGCTGTTTGGGTAGTACCGTAGAAGAAAAAATGCGCGAGGCGTGCAAATCCGGTGAGATTATCGACGGGTTTCTTAACCGTTGGTTAGTGTTTAACAGTCGTGAGCGACCAAAAAAGAATTTATCCATTAAAAACTACGATCCACCGCCGGCGCTCCTTGACAAGATTGCCAAATGGTTAAGCGATTTTCCCCTGCGTCAGGATAGTTATGGTAACGCCGATCCATTTACCGTTGAGCTAACGCCGGAAGCATGGGAAAAATTTGTTGCTTACGAGGCCAAAATAGAAAAGTTGATTGACAGCGTAGGTTATCCACTAAACGAGCTTTACGCCCGTGCTGGCGAGCATGTCATAAAGATTGCCACCACGCTCACCGATGATTTATGGGTGGGAACTGGTGACATCGACAACGCTATTGCCATAACGGATAAATCTATAGCCGAAATTGTCTCTTTCGCGTCCGGTATAGCTGACAATGAACACGAAAGAGACGTAATTTATATGTTGGATATGATTAAACGCGCAGGCGATGAAGGGCTTACCAGAGAAAGCATTACTCACAAGACGAGAAAGCTTAATAACCGCATCCGCACCGATATATTAAACCAGTTGATTGAATCAGGAGAGATTACCACGCAGAAAGATGGCAAGAAGCTTACTTTCTACGCTTCACAGAGCGCGTGAGTGCGCTTAGTTGTTTCTTTTGTTTTTCATCCCATTTACGCATTTGGTAATCTATTTCGTTTTGCATCGAATAGAGCGCAAATTCGCTAATGGTTTCGTCTATTAAACGACAAAACATTTTAATTTGCGCTTTTTCTTGTGGTGTGCAGGTTATGATGACGGGATATTGCATCAGTTTACCCCCTCTTTTGATTCCATGCCCACCATGATGAACCCCTTGCGCGTGTAGCGTTCGGCTTGTTTAATGGCGTTGTTTAGCGTGTCAGAGGTTACCGTCCGATAGTAATCCGGTTCTTCTTTACGTCTGTGCATGTAGTGCGCTGTAAAAATCATGTTAAAGCCCCTGTTAGTTGTTATATTTGGCAATAATACCGCCGAACGCATCGCGCTTGGTTGTGTCTGGTAGCGGCGATGCACTCCATTCCTCAGGGCTTACCATTTCCACAATATCGTCCCCGCAAAACTGCCAGCGTTTATTATGCTCGCCTGTAATATGGTTGTTATCGTAAGTTATGCGCTTGTGAGTGTGTGTCATTTTCTAGCCCTTTCCAATATGGTTATGTAATCGTCACCTTCGTTTAGCGCCTGCTCATGCAGCGCGTTAAACGCCTGCCTATCGTCCTTAGTGTAGCCTTGTGGCATTGAGTACCAAGCCAGCCAGCAGAAGCCAGCAACGCAGAAGCCTGTTATTAGTGTTGAGATGTGTTTCATGGTTTTACCTTTGCTTTGGCTATGGCAAGCTGTGCCCTTGATAATTCTTTTGGTGCATTCATAAACAAAGTGATATTGGCTAATCCCTCCAACGCCTCTAAAATTTCAGGCGCATGATATAGGACTAGCGGGCAATCCATCATCAACTGTTCGATACGTTTTTCTAAATCTTTGGGCGTGTGTTTTGTGTTTGTCATGGTTTTATCCTTTGTGTTTGAGTTGTTTGTCATATTATGCCGCCTTTCTGATTGCTACGATCCACGATCCGCAAGCGTTGCTGACTTCATAGCCTTGCATGCTTTCGCTGGTGTATGGCTGTACCCAGTCACGAGAGCCACCAACAAACCATACGCCATTATATCCAAGTGAAGGGTTTTTGTGATGGTCAGTGGTAAATACGCCCTGACGCTCGTTTTTCTTAAGTGGCCTAAATCCACCATCAAGCTGCTCAACGCTGTCGGTCATGCCGTCAAAAGATGATTTGACGTTTATAAAGGCATTGTCAGCGTTTTTGCGGATAAAGCTTTTTACGGTTGCTATTGTTGGTTTTGCCATTGTCATTGCTCCTTTGTTTGTGTGTTGTCAGTTGTCATATTCAATTAGTAAGCACATACTATAGATATTGTTTAGGTAATGCAAGTACTTTTTTTTGTTTTTATAATAAAAATGATAAAGTGTTGTTTTGTATTGGTTTTATACTGCTCTTTGTTTTTGCTGTACAGGTTTCTATGTTTTTTCTACAGGTTTCTACCAAAAACCTACAGGTTTCGACAAGGTTTCTACAATGTTTCTCCTACTATTATTATAGTTATATTATTGATTATTATAGATAATAGATAATAGAAGGGGAGAAACCTGTAGGTTTAGGGGTACTTCCGGGACACCACTAGGAAAGTTAGACCCCCTGCAAGGTTTACAGGTTTCTCAATAACCTGTTGGGAATAAATGATTTAATGACGATTTTTTGGCTACAGGTTTCTATACAGGTTGCAAGGTTTCTCGGTAAGCTATTGAAATATATAGATGGCGTTTTGAGAAACCTTGCACGCTTTTATGATTTTAATAGAAAACTTGACGTATTCTGAAATAAATGTACAATGTGGTTATGCTCAATTTGCACAAAGGCAATCTATGGCACTAACCATCAAACAAGAGCGATTTTGTCATAAATACATAGAAACAGGTAATGCTTCAGAGGCTTATCGATTTGCTTACGACGCGGAAAACATGAGTGTAGCTTCAATAAAGCAAGAGGCTTATATGCTTATGCAAAACCCTGACATATCCCTGACAATTAATAATTTAAGGGAACAATACTCCAAAAAACATATGGTTACAGTAGAATCTTTAACTAAAGAATTAGAAGAAGCCAGAGAACTGGCGCGACAGAAAGAAGAAGCCAGCCCGATGATTTCGGCCAGCATGGGAAAAGCCAAGCTGCACGGCATAGGCCAAAACAAGCTAGATGAGCTTGGAATTGCGGGAAGTGGCGTTAAAGAGATTACGGTACGCTTTACTTGAAGAAGCAAGAAATCATCATCCCCAAGGCGTTTAGTGGGCTTTTTGAGCCTTATAGATATAAGGTCTACTATGGTGGACGAGGCTCTGGCAAATCATGGGCTTTCGCGGATGCGCTATTGATTAAAGCGATGCAGCGGAAAACGCGCATACTGTGTGCCCGTGAGTTTCAGGTGTCTATTGCTGAGTCAGTTCACAAACTTCTGGCCGATCGTATCGTTGCGCACGGCCTAGATGATTTGTTCGAGGTGCAAAAAGCCACTATCATAGGAAAAAATGGTAGTGAGTTTATTTTCAAGGGCATACGCCACAACGTATCAGAAGTTAAGTCTATGGAGGGGATAGACATTTGCTGGATAGAAGAGGGCGAGAACACTACTCAGGAAAGCCTAGAGACAATCATTCCCACCATTCGCAAGGAAAATTCTGAAATCTGGATTAGCTTTAACAACAAAACACCGAATGATCCTGTTTATAAGCATTTTGTTCTGGGTCAATCCGATAATGCGCTGGTAAAAAAGGTATCGTTTAGAGATAATCCATTTTTTCCTTTGGTATTGGAAAAAGAGCGCCTTAAGAAGCTTGCCGAAGATCCAGAAGGCTATGCTCACATATGGGAAGGAGAGTTTGACACGCGCAACTTTGGCGGTGTCTACTCTAAGCAAATAGACAAGGTTCACAAAGAAGGCCGCATACAACCTCATATTTATGATCCGTTGCTCCCTGTTCACACAGCGTGGGATCTTGGTTATGACGACGCCACGGCTATTGTCTTTTGGCAAAAGGTCTATAACGAGGTGCGCGTTATAGACTACTATGAAAACAATCTTGAATCGGTTGAACATTACTTCGATCTTATCAAGAGCAAGCCGTACAGCTATGGCGTGCATTACGTGCCGCATGACGCGGCTAATAAACTGCTGGCTGCGGGGGGTAGGTCAATTGTCATGCAGGCTGCTATGGCAGGTATTAAGATGTCTGTTGTGCCTGCAACCTCAGATAAGAACAACGAGGAAGCACTACGCAAATTATTAGACATTACTTGGTTTGAGAAGGGGGCGTGCGACGCTTTGCTGCGCTGCCTTATGGAATACCATTACATATGGGATAACGAGCGAAAAATATACAAATCAAAGCCTAACCATGACTGGTCATCACATGGTTGTGACGCAATGGAAATAATTGGACAGGTATTCAAAAATGATGTAAAAGAGATAAAGCCTAAAAAGACGCATTTAACGATTAATGATGTTTTTTGGCCAGAACATACAAAAAAACAAGGTGTAGAGTTCATTTAATGGCATATATAGGCGCAATTCAGTCATACAATGCAACCCCGATAACGTCTAGTTCTGGGCTGTTAATTAAAAGCAGTGATGGCGCTTTAGGCGGCGTATTTGTTTCGGGGACTATAACCAGCTTATTTATTTATGATAATACCGCCCCTTCTGGAGTTCCTCTTATTGGTATAACTACGGGCGTGCCGTCGGGATGGATTCCGTTCCCTGTTGCTCTGGCAAATGGATTATATGTGATTGTTGTAGGCGCTACACCTAACGTAACTATTTTTTGGGTATAATCATGCAACTTGCTGATCTTGACGAGCATAATTTTAAGAATGTTTATATATCTTCTGTTGTTACACTTAAGAATAGCAGTGGATCTATTAACGGCGTGATGAATACCGGGGAAGATTGCACCGTTATCATTAAAGACGGAGCAAATACCGTTAAATCAATGCAGTGCATCGGCTCTCAATTCTTTGATGTTGACGCGAATTGCAGCAATTCAGTTGTTGTTGAAGTTACAGGATCAAAGCCTAATTTAACGTTTTACTGGGTATAACTATGGCATATATTGGCAATCTTCAAAATTATAACTGTACGCCGATTACCAGTGCATCGACGGTTGTTGTAAAAACAAGCGATGGCGCGCTAGGCGGGGTTTTTTGCTCGGCAGGCACATCGCCAACGGTTGAAATTTATGATAATACTTCCGCAACGGGAACGCCAATTATTGCTACTTTCACTATGACTATAGGGCAGTTTTACCCTATGCCTGCTGCCATTAGAAATGGCATTACTGTTGTTTTAGGGGGCACTTCACCATCTGCAACCGTGCTATGGGTGTAAAATGCAAGATGCAGCAGGTGTTTCGCCAGAGCTTGAACGATATAAGCGCGAAATAGCTCTATACGAGAAAGAGGCGTCTCGGTGGGAAAAGCGTGGGCGCAAGATTGTTAGGCGCTACAAAGACGAGCGCATGAATGATAATGACCGCACGGTTAGATATAACATCCTTTACAGCAACACTCAGACTATACTTCCTGCTGTATATTCGCAGCCCCCTGTTCCTAACATTGAGCGCCGTTTCAAAGATGATGATGATCTTGGTAGAGTAGCGTCTGACATATTGGAGCGTTGCGTTTCTTATTTTGTAAAGAGCGAGAATTTTGAAGATTGTGTTGTATCTGCGGTAAAAGACAGATTGCTTCCCGGAAGGGGGACTGCATGGGTGCGCTATGAGCCGCACATGCGCGACGCTGCATTTTCTGGGCAGAATCAGAAGGTAGCTTTGGATGGTGAGCAGGTTACAGACGACGAAAACACCGACAGCGAGGAAAAGCAGCAAGAAGTTTATTTTGAGTCTGTAGTGTTTGACTATGTAAACTGGCAGGATTACGGCCATAATTGTGCGCGTACATGGGAAGAAGTGTGGCTACAATGGCGCCGGGCATATTTGACCAAAGATGAGCTTGTTGCCCGTTTTGGCGAGGAAAAGGCCAACAAGATACCGCTTGACCTTAAATCAAAAGACAGCAAGTGGAACACTAGCGACGATGGTCAAGACACGGTGATGGCTAAGGCCACTATTTATGAGCTTTGGGACAAGAAAAAGAAAAAAAATGTATGGCTTCATATTTCAATGGACGATGTCATTGAAGAAAAAGATGACGTGCTTAATTTGCCTAATTTCTTTTGCTCACCCAAGCCTTTACTTGCCAATCTTGCTAATGATACGCTACTGCCAACCCCTGACTTTGTCATGTATCAGGGGCAGGCGATAGAGCTTGATGAATTAACTGGCCGCATATCAATGCTGGTAAAAGCTCTTAAGGTATGTGGCATTTATGATGCTTCTGCCCAAGGCGTTGAGCGTATGCTGGTTGAGGGGATTGAAAATAAGCTGGTTCCGGTTGAAGTGGATGCCATGCTTAAAGAAAAGGGCGGCCTTAAAGGGGTTATAGATTACTTCCCGATAGATCAGGTTGCTAATGTTCTGCTTGGTCTTTACCAATCGCGCGAGAAGGTGATACAGGATATTTATCAAATCACTGGTATTTCTGATATTATACGCGGCGCTTCGCAAGCAAGCGAAACAGCAACTGCTCAGCGCATTAAAGGTCAGTTTGCTTCACTTCGCCTTGATTCAATACAAAAGGATGTAAACTATTTCTGTCGTGATCTTGTCAGGCTGTGTGCTTTTGTAATTGCAGAACATTTTTCTATAGACACGATAAAGAAGATTTCTGGCGTTAGATTGTTTACCAATCAGGAAAAAACGCAGATGCAGATGATGATGCAACAACATCAAATGCTCGCGGCACAGGCTATGCAGATGCAGGTAGAGCCGCCGCCCCCGCCGCCTATTGATGACAAAATGATGGAGTTTATGAAGCTCCCGTCATGGGAAGATGTTGAGGCGCTACTACGTAATGAGCCTGCTCTGTGCTTCAAAGTGGATATTGAAACCAACAGCACAATCAAAGCCGATCAGGAAGCGGAACAGGCGGCAAGGATGCAATTCTTGGCTTCAACAGGTGCGTTTATTCAGCAGATGACCAGCATTACCGATCCCAAACTTGCGGCCTTGACGGGTGAAATGTTGATGTTTGGGGTTCGTGGGTTTAAGGCAGGGCGTCAGTTAGAGGGACAGCTTAAAAATTATCTTGATGACCTTAAGAAGAAACAAGAGCAGCCACAGCAGCAACCAGAATCCCCCGAAATGATGAAGATTAAGGCGGATATGGAGAAGCATAAAATGGACATTGCTTCTAGTGAAAAAGTTGAAAATATGAAACTAATGGCGGAAAACGACAGGCTAGATAAAGAATTAAAAGCTGATTATGAAAAAGAAAGAATGCGATTGCTGGCCAAGCAGGAAACCGAAACTATGCTTGCTGCATTAAAGGAAAAGCCGCCTGTTACAATAGATATGAATAACTCTATGGATGCGGCCACTGAAACCCTAGGGAGTATGGCTCTTGCAATGCAGGAAAGCCTAACTGCTCAAATGCAGGCGTTGGAAAGTACCGTGCAAACTATGGCACAAACATCAATAATTGTATCTCAGGCGCTCAATGAAATGAAAGAAGCGTCTGAACGCCCGAAGAAGGTAACGCTTGATAATGGTAGAACGGCAACGGTTGAGCCAATTGAATCTGAAGATGAAAGGGAGGATGATTAATGCCAGTTAATCATGCTTTTACGTCAGCGGTTCCTGATTCTGCCGATACTTCTTTGGTTCGTCCTGTTGACTGGAATAATAACCATGTTGTCAGCGTTGATCTTACGTCTGAGGTTACGGGGTTGCTACCTGCCGCTAATATCGCATCGATAATAGGACGCATGATTTATATTAATGGTAGCGATTCTGCTGCAATTGCCAGCACGGCGGTAGAAACTCTTTTTGATAAAACTGCCGCTGTTTCTGCTGGCGAGATAAACGTAGCAAGAGCAACATTCTTAATACTTGCTTCTGGCAGGCTGTCTAGTACGGGCACACCAACAATGACGTTAAAGTTGCTTGGTGGGCCAACTACAACGGATGTTTTATGGGACAGTGGAGCGCAGAACGTTGGGGCAAGCGTTACGGATAGGCCTTGGTCAGTGGCATTTGTTGTAACAACAAGAACCACTGGCGGGTCAGGAAACCTCAATACCGGGCTGATTTATAACAGGATTGATGCAAGGCAAAGCACCGTTGCTGGCGGTGTATCCTCTCCGATTGCATTAACCATTGGCTCTGTCTTTGGTATTTCTGCAACATGGAGTGCGGCTTCAGCGTCTAACACTATCACTATGGATACTTTTATGGTTTTTAGATTGGGGGATGTATGACACTTGATGAATTAAGAACTATTGTTCAAGGAATTGAGACAAATCTTCTTGCTGTTAAAACAGCGGCAGAATCTGGTCTGACAATGACCGGCCAAGTTTTGCAAATGATTTCTCCGCAAAATCCGACAACCATTGTTTTTAACAAGCTCGCTGATCCGGGCGGTGAAATTTTAACTGCGTTTACGCCAGATTACCTTGCTATGCTTACCTCGCTAGAAACCGCTGCGGATGCGCTAGGAACTGATGTTCTGCATGTATAATTATGGCATTTCAAAATAATGCGTTTCAAAACGATGCGTTTCAGGTAGCAGGATCGGGAATTGATACGCATGATGGCGTTGGATTTCTACCTGAACATATACGCAAACGACTGAAAAAGCGCCCCCTTGGCAATTTGCTTGTTATCTACGATGAAGCAATAGAAACACTGCCTAAAGAAAAAACAAGCCGCATTAAATCAGTTGTTAAGTCTTTTTCGCCTCCCGCCGTAGAAACGCCAAAATCACAAGATATTGAGATTGATTACTTAAGACTTAATGATCTTGCTTACTCAATATTTTTGGCGGAAATAGATAAACTCAAGAGTGATATAGCAGCGTACAAAGCGCAAAAAACAAAAGAATTGTTGTTAATTCAACAACAAGATGATGAATTGCTTTTTACAATTGCAGGAATAGCTTGATTTGTATTTAATAATATGCACAATATATAGTATCGTATTGGCAACTTTATATCAAAATATGGCGAAACACATTCGCAGTGAGCCTGAATTGCTGTTAGCGTATGATACAGCTACAGCGGAAAATCCGCTTGTTGTTAAGGCGGGGGAATCTGAAATTTTAAGTAATGCGCTTAGAAAAAGAAACAGGCAACTTGCTGCTTTGGCAAAATCTACCTTTATTGATCGCGAAAAGGTTATTGGCTCAGGCGTTAAATCTATGCTGGATGGCAAGGTTTATACAAATCGCACTAGCTACGAGCAGCACTTGAAGGACAATGGATGCGTAATTGTTGGTAACGATTACGGCGATAAAATTGAACCAAAAAAACCTGAATACAATTTCAAAACACGGGATGCGCTTGGAAAAGCGGTATATCAACTTGCAGATAAGTATGGGATAAAATAATGCAGGCGGCTCAAGAGAAAGACGTTGATTTAGAAGTTGAAGCAATAGAAACAGATATTACTGAACCTGAAGTTGAGGTCATTGAACCCAAAGAGCAAAAGCCTGATACGCTGCGGGAGGCTTTAAGCAAAGCATATGATAAGGTTGAAAAGGAAAGAGATGCGTCTGGCAAATTTAAGAAAAAGCAAGACGTAACAGAAGAAAAACCAATAGTCGTTAAAGAATCTGAGCAGGAAGTTAAAAAGGCTGATGCACCAAGATCGTGGGCAAAAGACAAACATCAAGTGTGGGAAGGCTTAGCGCCTGATGCAAAAGAATACATTGCAAAGCGCGAAGATGAAATGGCTAGACTTGCCTCACGCTTAGATGAAGATCGCAATGTTGGTGTGGCCATTAAGCAAATTTTTGATCCATACATGCCGATGATGCAGCAAGCGCAAGCAAACCCATTTCAAGTGGTTAATATGCTGCTTGATAATTACAGGGTAATGAAGTTTGGTTCACCTGAGGCAAAATCAAAACTTGTTAAACAATTAATAACAGAGTATAATGTACAATTAGATTCTGCGGAAAATCTCACTAACCACGCTCCCGCAAGCCACGCACAGGCAACACCCTATGTTGATGGCCGTATAGAGCAACTTGAAAAGATGGTTAAAGGCTTACCGCAAACATTGCAGCAAGAGCAACTTCGCTTTACTGCCATGTCAGAGCTTGAGAAGTTTGAGAAAAGTGCGCCAGAACACTATCAGAGGCTTAAGCCAGCAATGGCTTCACTGCTTGAGAGTGGTCAGGCATCAGGACTTCAAGAGGCTTACGACAAGGCATTGCGGCTTGATGATGATCTTTATCAGCAAACGATTGAGCAAAAACTCAAAGCAGCTGAGCAAGAACGTATTGAGAAGGCAAAGCAGAAGGTACTTGCGGCAAAAAAGGCCGCTTCATCTATACACGGCTCCCCTGCTTCGACAGCAGCTGTTTCTAAAAATGATAGTCGCCCACTTAGGTCTGTCTTAAGCGATGCTTACGACAGTGTCATGAACAGCAAAATTTAGAGGTTTATTATGCCTATTACACCAAGTGCTGTTTCGGAAATGGCAACCGTGGCGCTGGAATCACGCACCGGTATGTTAGCCGACAACATCACAAAAAACAATGCGTTGCTAAATCGCCTTAAAAAGCGCGGCAACGTAAAGCCTGTTACTGGCGGTCGCACGATTCGTCAGGAAATTGAGTACGCAGAAAATGGCACGTTTACCCGTTACAGCGGTTACGAAGCCATTGACATTTCACCGTCGGATGTGTTCACCAGTGCTGAGTTTAACTATGCTCAGGCAGCTGTTGCCATTTCTATGAACGGCCTTGAAATGCTGCAAAACAGCGGCAAAGAGCAGGTCATTGATTTGCTTGAGTCGCGCATTGAAAACGGCGCTAAAACGCTGACCAACAACATTGCCACCGATTGCTATTCGGCAGGCACTGCTGATGGTGGCCGCCAGATCAATGGTTTGCAAGCTCTTGTATCCACCACGCCTTCCACTGGTACGGTTGGCGGCATTGACGCAAGCGCAACAATTGCTACTTTCTGGCGCAATATTGCTTACAGCGCATCTACCAATGGTGGCGCCGCGGCAACAAGCGCAAACATTCAGTCATACATGAACCGCGTTTACCTTCAATTGGTTCGTGGCTCTGATTATCCTGATTTGATTGTTGCTGATAACAACTACTATCGTTTATATCTTGAATCACTGCAAGCTATCCAGCGTATTGCAAGCGACTCTCAAGCAACTCTTGGGTTCCAGACGTTGAAATACATGAACAGCGACGTGGTTCTTGATGGCGGCTTTGGTGGTGGTGCGCCTACGAATAGCATGTATTTCCTTAACACGAATTACCTGTTCTTCCGTCCGCACGTTGACAGAAACTTCGCACCAATTGGTGATGACCGTATGTCAATCAATCAAGATGCTATGGTTAAACTTGTAGGCTTTGCAGGGAATTTGACGGTTTCTAACCGTATCCTGCAAGGTGTACTATTCGCATAAGGAGATTTTATCATGGCTTATGTAGCAAATACTCCACAACAAGGGATGTTAGATTTATATTCCTTGGAGAATACCGCACCAAGCAGTGCTACGCTTGGTCGGTGGCCTCAACTTGGCTCTATCGTTTCTGCTAATGATACCGCAACTGGCGTTACTAGCGGCGCGGAGTTCATTTACTTGGCAATTCCTGCGTCTACGGCATTCCCTCTGGGAACTATCGTGACATGGGATCAAAACTATACGGTTGCAGCTATGGCAACTTCTATTGGCGGCACTGGTCGCTCAGTAGCGGTTGCCCATCAGGCAATTGCAAGTCAAAGCACCGTTACATATGGCTGGTTTCAGATTCAAGGGCGTGCTCTTGTTCTTAAAACCGCTGTGGCTGTACCGCCTGCTTCGCGCTTGTTTATTTCTGGCACGGCTGGCCGTATTTATGTTACCAGCTCGACTGGCAAAGGCATTGTAACGATGCTTTCGCACAATACTGCAACGGTTGCTTCTGGCACTAGTACGGTACTGGTATTCATGAATCGACCACACGTTACTTCAACTTAAACTCCTTGGGGGGGCGTAACAGCTCCCCCTTCTTTTTTGTTATGATTAATGTAGTTTGTGTTAAATGGGGCGATCTTTACACGCCTGATTATGTCAATATTTTATTTGACAGCGTCAGGCGCAATATGCCTGTTGACACAGAATATCAATTTATTTGCTTTACCGATAACTCAGTTGGCCTTCTCCCTGAAATTGTTACAAAGCCACTGCCTGCTGGTTTATGGGGATGGTGGAATAAAATGTATTTATTCAAGCAAGGCGTACTAGATGGACGTGTTGTTTATTTTGATCTCGATACTGTTATTGTTGATTCCATAAGCGAAATAATACATTACAAAGGCGATTTTGCTATATTGCGGGATTTCTATAGGCCAAATGGCTGGCAGTCATCGGTAATGGCTTGGGACGCTGCTAAAATGCACCGTCTTTGGGATGAGTTTGAAAAGCAAGGCTATCCGGTTATTGAGGGTGGCGATCAATCGTTTATTGAAATGTATCAAGATACTGCTGATTTATGGCAGGATATGTTCCCGGAATCTTTTGTAAGCTATAAAGCACATTGCGTTAAAAGATTGCCGGCAAATAGTAAAGTTGTAGTGTTTCATGGCTTGCCGCGCCCTCACATGGTAAAAAATCAATGGATGGATTATGTGTGGAAGGTTGGCGGCATGAAGCCGTTTGATTATGACCTTGGATGTAATGCCGATGACGAAACATTAATAAACAATATAAAATATGCTATCGGGCTAGATAAGCCTTGGTTTACCGGTGGAAGTAGCGATGAAGAAGCGATTGTCATAGCGGGTGGGCCAAGCATCAATGATTATGTTGATATTATAAGGGGAAAATCTGGCAAGATATATGCGGTTAACAACGCATATCAGTGGTGTGTAGATAATGATATTTATCCGCATTATCACGTCATTCTTGATGCAAGACATGATAACGCTAAATTTGCAACTGGCGGGATCAAGATGTATTCAAGCCAATGTTGCCCAGAGTTAACCCAGAAAGCTGATATTATATGGCATCCGCTAATTGATGGAATACAAGAACTTCTGCCCGATGTTGAATATGCGCTGGTAGGGGGAGGATGTACGGTAGGGCTTAAAACAATGGCGATTGCTGCTTTGAACGGCCATAAACGAATAAATGTTTTTGGTATGGATAGTTCTTATAGCAATTATCATCATGCGTATGAACAATCGTTAAATGATAATGATTTAGAACTTACCGTTACCGTAGAAGGAAAAACGTTCAAATGCTCTCCATGGATGGCGCAGCAGGCAGATGAATATCAACAATTTGCAAGAGTTCTGATCGAGATGGGGATCGAATTGTGTGTTTACGGAAGCGGATTGATTCCATATTTGACCGAATTAATGGGGCGCACGCAAGAAGATGACGACCAGATAGTTGCTGTAGATGGAATTTGGTGGCCTTCAAAAGATGTAGAGTGTCGCACTTATACAAACGCATACTTGAATGACATCAACCATTTTATGCAATTTTGTTTGCAAAAAAGAACTGCTATACAAGCGGGTGGGAACGTAGGATTGTTCCCAAAAATACTCGCAAAGCATTTTGACAGCGTTTTAACGTTTGAGCCTGACGCTCTTAATTTTGAATGCCTTGCACTAAATGCAAATGCGGAAAACATTAAGGCGGTCAATTGTGCTGTTGGATATGAAAGAAAAAAACATTCGCTGGTAAAAAGTGCATATAATTGCGGAGCGCATTACATAAAAGAAGGCGATGATTTCCAAACGGTTCGCATAGATGATTATAAGGTTGATAATTGCGATCTTTTGCAGCTTGATGTTGAGGGGTTTGAGTTTGAGGCGCTAAAGGGCGCAGAAGAAACAATAGCTGCTTCGCATCCCGTCATTGTTTTAGAGTTAAAGGGTCATGAGGAAAGATATGGTGCTACGCACGATCAGATTGTCGCGTGGCTAAAAGAAAGGGGCTACAACATAGCAAGTAAAATTCATAGAGATATTGTTTTTGTCCACAATAAAGTGTAATATACAAACCGCGAGGGGTTATATGTTTTCAAACATTAAAGAATTTCAAGGAAATGGCACGCACAGCGTTGCAGTTCACGGCAAAGATTCCGATCTTGTTGTGAAATTTTATCGTGAAAAAGAGGTGTTTTATAAAGACACCAACCCGAAAGAGCAGGATTCGGAAGTAATACCGGTGCATGTAGATACAGAATTTTGCGAGATGCGCTTTCCCGGAAATCCTCATTATGTTGCTGTACAGCGCGTTACCAACGAGCATAAGCGCCGTTTCCCGCAGCAATATGAGGCCTTTAAGCGTGGCGAAAACTTAAAGCAAGAAGGGCACACGCTTGAAAGCACTGGATTCTTTTCCAATCAACAAATTCGTGATTTTAATGCAAAATATATTTTTACGGTTGAGCAGTTTATCTCTATGCCTGAATTATTTTTGCAAGGTGTATTAGGTGGATTGTCGATTAAGAAAAAATGTCAAGAATTTCTTGAAGCACAAAAAACACGGTCTTTGATAGATCAGGGCGAAACTGTTGAAGAACTTAAGAAACGCATTCAAATCCTTGAATCGTCTTTGGCGGCAGAACCCCGCAAGGTAGGTCGTCCACCAAAAGCTAATGAATCAGAATCTAAAGAGAAGGAGAGTTAACAATGGCTATTGCACAAAGACTGGTGGGTTTGGGAACTGCTCCTGCGCTTGCCACAAACATAATTGGCGATGTATCTTCTGGGTTAACCGCTACGGGTTCAACGCAGGGTACGGCGCTTGCGCTTTCTTCCGTTATTAATGAAGTTTCTACTGTTTCTGCCAGCACAGGCGTGCGCTTAATGCCTGACATGTCACCCGGCGACATGATTCACGTTCACAATTCTGGCGCAAGCACGCTTTCCGTGTATCCTCCTACGGGCGAAAGCATCCAGTCTGGGGCTGCCAATGCTGCGTTTTCTGTAGCAACTAACCGCGCGGCTTTGTTTATTAAGCGTTCTAATACCGCATGGTCGGCAGTATACGGGGCGTAATGTGGCCGCACCCGCAATAGTGCAGGCAAATAAACTTAATCTGCTTGGCTTGGTAAATCAGGCTGCGGGTGAGCTTTCTTTGCCTTCACTGACTACGGTTGTAGGGTCACAAAGTGGAGACGGAAGATTATGGCTTTCTCTTGCTCAAAGAGAAGGCCGTGAATTTTATGATGCTGGCACGAGAATAGGCGGTTGGCAGCAGCTTGTTAGTGAGCACGCATTTTCAACATTTGCCGTAACGGGTCTTACCGGCACAACATCGGCTGGAGACCCTGAAATACTTGGTCTTTCCGATACTTCTCAATTGCAGGTTGGATTTGTGGTTTCTGGCCTTGGATTTCCGCAAAATACTCGTATTCTTAGTGTTGATAGCGCGACAAGAGTAACCTGTACACTTAATTGCCAAGAAACGGCTATGGGGACAGAGTTTGTATTTAGCAAAGATTTTTATTCTTTGCCTAATGATTTTTCTTTCTTCAATCAAGGTACATACTGGGATCGTGGTTATCGCTGGCAATTGCTTGGGCCTGTTATTGGTTCTGAGTGGCAGATTATTAAATCAGGAATTGCACCAGTAGGACCGCGACGCCGTTTCCGTATCATGAATAATCTTTTTTACCTAGATCCTCCACCAACAGATTCTAATGGTAGTTTAGTTTTTGAATATTACACAAATTCCTTTTGTCAATCTGTGACGGGAACCGCGCAAAACAAATGGCAATCAGATGAAGATTTTTACAATTTTGACGATGACGCATTTGTGCTTGGGTTGATATGGCGCTATAGAGCGGCGAAGGGTCTTTCTTTTGACGTTGAAAAAGATGTATATGACGTAAAGATTCAAAAGTTAATATCTCGCAATGCTGGTAATCGCGTGTTGCCAATTAACTTCCAGCAACCAGAGCTGCGCTTGCTAAATCAAACTAATATTCCAGAAACAAACTACGGGCAATAAATGCTGGCGCCTCGTAAAGATAGAGCGAATCGGCAAATGAAATCGGAAACGGCCAGCTTGCCAGCTCCCACCGGTGGCTTAAACGCGCGTGATGCTTTGGCAAATATGCCAGAAACGGATGCAGTTGTCCTTGATAATTGGTTCCCGCAAAACAACAGTGTCGTAAGGCGAGGCGGCTCTGTTGTTACATGCGATGATTTTGGCGCTGAATCTCTTATGGCATATAATGGCCTGACATCAAGCATTTTGCTTGGCGCGTCTGGCAGTACCATTTTTACAGCTACGGCATCAGATGGTCTACCAACATATTACACAACGGCCACAAACGCAAGATTTCAGCATGTAAACTTTGCTACTTCCGGTGGCAAATTCATGTATATGGTCAATGGCGCAGATAATGCGCTTTTATTTAATGGTACAACTATAACCGCTATTACCGGCGTAAGCACGCCAGCAATTACAGGCGTAAACACCAATACATTTATACATGTAAACAGCTTTAAGAAGCGTTTATGGTTTACTGAAAAAGACTCTACAAAAATCTGGTATCTTCCTGTTGATTCTATTGGTGGGGCAGCAACATCATTTGATTTTGGCTCGCTGTTTCGCCGTGGAGGCTATCTTGTTGGTATGGTTACTTGGACGGTAAACGATACAAATGGAACTGATGAATATGCTGTTTTTGTATCATCAGAAGGCGAGTGCTTGGTGTATCAAGGTACTGATCCGTCAAGTGCCGCTACATGGGCGTTGAGAGCGACATTTGTAATGGGCAGGCCAGTAGGGCGTCGCTTCTATAAAAACGTCGCTTCCGACGTATATATGATAACAACTGATGGCGTTGTTGCTCTTACGCAATCGCTGCTACTTAATCGCAGTCAGGTAAATGCAACGTTGTCCGATAAAATTAGAGATTTAATACAGGCGGATACCGTAGCTTATAAAAACAATTTTGGATGGGAGCTTTGTTTTTTTCCTGCGGGTCAGAAGATTATATGCAATGTTCCCCAAACAACTGGATCGTCTCCATATTCTTATCAATATGTAATGAACAGCGATACCGGCATGTGGTGTACGTTTAATTACATTATACCGGCTTGGAATGCGTACTGCTTTGAGGTTATGAATGATAAATTATATTATGGAGATCAGGCAAAGGTTTATCAGGCGGATGTTGTCGGAGCAAGTGAAGTAAGCGACAACGGCACGCCAATTTACGCAACAGTGCAAGGGGCTTTTAGTTATTTTGGCGCAAGAGGGCAGCAAAAATATTTAACAATGGTTCGTCCGACTATGCAATTTGATGGCGAGATTACCGTTGATATGTCAATATTAGCTGATTATTCTTCGGATGGGGATGTGTCTAGCGTTGTTCTTTCTAATAGCGGAGGAACAGGGACATTATGGAACGACTCTTTTTGGAATGACCCCGCTTGGGCATCACCCAATAGCATTAATTCAGAATGGCGTTCATTGGCAAATATAGGCTATAGCTTATCATTAAAAATGACAACGAGCTGTACCATTGATCTAAAATGGATTGCAACAGATTACGTGTTCCAGCGCGGTGGGGTGTTGTGACGTGGTTATTGTATTCTGAGAAAGATTTAGTTGCTCAGTGGGTTTCTGTTCAGCTTAAAGGGTTAAATGTTGATAAATCTTATGCTATTGGCGTAATGATTGATAACCAGATTATTGCTGGCATAGTTTATCATAATTATACACAAGATTATAAAAATAGACCGCTATCTATAGATATGAGCATTGCTTCAATTGACAAGCGATGGTGTTCACGTTATAATCTTGAGGAATTATTTGCGTATCCCTTCACTTACCTTGGTGTAAAAAGAGTTACGGCAACATGTGCGAGAAAAGACAAAAGCACACGCCGTTTTCTCTCGCGTCTAGGCTTTAGGTTGGAAGGCATTGGACGTAATGCACATTATACAGGCGGCGATTGTGCAAGTTACGGGCTTTTGAAAAAGGATAGCAAATATGGGAAAAAAGGGTGGATCGGCCCCAGCAGCACCGGATCCTTACGCAACAGCACAGGCGCAATCACAAGCGAATCAGGAAACCGCTTTGTGGAATATGTACCTCAATCAGATCAATCAATACACGCCGTATGGCAGCATTGAATATTCTCAAATTCCCGGCAGCGGCGGGAATGGCCTTCCCCCTCAATTCCAAAGCAAGATAAACTTTACGCCAGAAGGTCAGGCGCTTTTTAACCAAAAAATGCAGCAAGATTTAGCACTTGGTAATCTCGCGGGAGGGTATCTCGGTCAAATTGAAGGAGTGATGAAGTCTGACCCGTTGCAGGCTGATGATGCAGCACGCCAACGTATTGAGCAGGCGCTTATGGATAGACTAGCGCCCTATCAAGAAAAAGACCGCGAAAGAATGCGTACACAGCTGGCCAACCAAGGCATTACCATGGGTAGCGAAGCGTATAATAACGAACAAGATACGTTTAATCGTTCAGTAAATGACGCTCGTCTGGCAACAATATCGCAAGCTGGCGATGAAATGGCTAGGATGTTCTCGTTACAGCAAGCCGCAAGACAGCAACCGCTTAACGAGTTTAACGCTCTAAGAAGCGCATCACAACTGCAAAGCCCAACGACCGGACTTACGGGGATGGCAAGTGGTGGAGCGCAGCCGGGTGATATTCAAGGCGCTGTATATAACAGTTATCAGGCGCAACTTGATGCTTGGAAACAAAAACAAGCTGGGAATAATGCGTTTATGGGCGGATTGTTTAATCTTGGATCGGCTGCGATTGCAAATCCCGCTGTATTTACTTCCGATGTGCGCCTCAAGAAAGATATTTGCTATATTGATACTGTTGAAGGTATTGACGTGTACTCTTTCCGCTATAAAGGCAAGAAGAAGCGTCATATCGGGGTTATGGCGCAGGATATTATGTATAGCATAGCCGACGCGGTTAAAAATATTAACGGATATTTAGCTGTTGACTATTCAAAACTTCCAGCAGCAGTAAGAGGTGTATAATGCTTGCAGGACAAGATCCAAGATATAGCTCACAACGTCAAGCTATGGCTAAGGCTCTACGCGAAAAAGCTATGAATGAGCAGGTTATTGACCCGCGCCAAGGATTTCTCAATATGTTGGCAGCCGGTTTAGCTGGCCGCTCAGAAAGAGAGCAAGAGGATTTGAAAAATACGGAAGATTCCGCATTCTACAAAGCAGTTTTAGGAGCCAAGCCATTGCCTTGGCAGAATCTTACGCAGCCTGAAACTATGGCGCAAGCAGCAGCAATTGAGGCCGAGAACAATCCACGTTTTGCAGATACAGCGGCAAAACTTGGTATAGACGCAATGATGAAGGCGCCTGATATACGTGAAAAAGAAATGAAAAATAAGATCATCTCACAATTACTTGGAGGCGAAGGATCTCCGGCTGGCACTAATCCGGCTGGCACTAATAAAGACGCGCTAACCGCGCTTGCTCTGGTTGATCCAGCAGCGGCGAATGCTATAGCAAATACCAATCCTCAAATGGTTGGAGATCGTGAGCGAGCTAAAGAAAAAGCTAAGGCAGATATTGATTTAGAAAAACAACAAGCGGAAGATTCTAAAACGTATCAACGATTTAACACCGTTGTTGATGAAGCACTCAAAACAATGATGCCAATTGATCCAGCTAAATTTGGCCCTATTGGTGGGAAGATAGCATCTGTTACCGGAGATGAAGATAAGCAAGTTTTAGCATCAAAATTAAATGATTTGGTTGGACAGATTCGCATTTTGTCAAAATATCCCGCTTCTGGCTTTAGCGATTCTGATGCATTAAGGCTTGAGAGGATAGTTGGCGGATCTGAAGGCATTCAAAAAAATGCTCTTGGTAGAATTTTGAGAGATTTCAAAACAAGATTTGATGCTTTTCAGAAAGGTGGGGTTCCTCAATCTCAAAGTTCCAATGGGTTAGATATGTCCAAAGCAAAACAAGGCAATGATGGCAAAATGTATATTCCTGACCCAAATCGCCCAGGAAAATATTTGATGGTAGAGTAATGGCTAAGCTTGTACCTGTTGATTATGATCCGTTTGGAAATTCACCCGGGAAAACGGAAAGTGCTATCCGTGGAGCCTTACAGGGGGCAACGGCCAATTTTTCTGATGAAATACAGGGTGGCATTGGAGCGGCTCTAGCTAGATTACTCCGCCCTGATTTATTTGAGGATCAGTCATTTTCTGATACTTATAAAGAAGGTCGCGATATAGTCCGCGCGGAAGATAAAGCTGCGTACGAGGCTAATCCATGGTCATATGGCGGCGGCGCAGTCGCTGGAAGCATTGTAACGGGGTCAAAGATACCATTTGCTGCGACGCGCCCCGCTAGACTAGCTCAATTTGGTGGAATAGGTGCATTAAGCGGCTATGGTGGGAGTGAGGCAACCACAAAACAAGGGCAAATGTATGACGCCGCGATCGGCGGAGCACTTGGCTTGGCCGGTGGTTATGTAGGTGAGAAATTGGGAGATGTCGTTAGCTCAAAGAATGTTGCAAAACTTATAAAGGATGAAAGCGGACTTCCGACAATAGATGATGTAAAATTTTCAGCGCAAGATATTAAAGATAAAGCATCAATGCTGTACAAACAAGCAGAAGATGTTGGCGGAATATTAAAACCAGAAGTCACGGCAAAATTTGTTTCTTCCATTGAGGAAATGCAGCCTCAAACCAATATAGGCAGGGATTTCTTAGGAGACAGTCAGTCTAGTAATGCTATAGGCATTCTTAAGAAGTATGAAAGCAAACCAATGACTCTCCGCGAGGCGGAGGAGCTGGATCAAATTTTAGGTGATAAGATTGATGACTTTTTTATTGATGGCAGATTAAAAGCTGAGGGCAAGAAACTTTTAGATATTCAATCAAAATTACGTCAATCTATAGATAGTGCTATCGATAATCCTGAAAAAAGCTTTATTGGTGGCGTTAGCGAGGGCTTTGAAACCGTTAAGGAAGCCCGCAAGCTTTGGTCGGCTAATGCTCGTATGCGTGACATTGAGCGAATGGTTCAGAAGGCGGAGCTGTCCAACGGTAATTCAACGCAGGCATTAAGAACAAGTTTTAAAAATCTTTTAACCAACCCCACTAAAATTCGTGGGTACAGTGACGAAGAAAGAAAACTAATTAAAAAAGTCGCGGAGGGCGGTCCTGTTAGTGATTTGCTTGGTGTCATGGGGAGCAAATTGAACGCAATTATTGCTGGCGGCGCGGGTGCTGGCCCGGGTGCCACAGCGGCTACTTATGCTGCTGGCGCAGCAGCACGAGGCGCTAGAGATGCCATACAATTTGGCAAGGCGCAAAATGTATCCGATGAAATTGCGCGCGCGGCAATGGGCGCCGAGGCTGCGCCATCTCTTGTCTCTCCTGTTACAGAAGAGATTATTAGAGGGACATCAGCTATCAGCGGAGCTAGTTTGGCTGGGGGGAAAGGGGCAACCAAGGTTACGCCTGAGCCGGTTATTGCAAACGAGAGCAAGCTAACTCCGGTTGATTACGATCCGTTTGCGTCAACATCTCCCCAATCTAGCAACCAAGATCCTGTTTTTGATCGTGTATTACAGGCAGAATCTGGCAATCGCGATTATGACGCGCAAGGTAATATTATAAGGGGGCAGCAAACACGTTATGGTCGTGCTGAAGGAGCGGCTCAGGTTTTACCAATGACGCAAGCCGATCCCGGTTATGGCGTAACTCCCGCACGCGATAAATCCCCCGAAGAATTGCGTCGTGTGGGTAGAGATTATTTTGACGCCATGAAACAAAAATACAATCAGAATCTTGCGCTTGCGCTTATGGCTTATAATTGGGGGCCGTCTAATACCGATCAATGGCTTGCTTCTGGCGCTAATCCAAATGACGTGCCGGTTGAAACACGCAAATATATTGCAAAAATATTAAGGAGTTCATAATGCCATTCTCATCTGGTGTATTTAATCGTATTTATTCGTGGACAACAGACGCGGCAAACGGTGTAAAAATTCGCGCAGATCGCATGGACGCGGAAATGAATGGCATGGCAACTGCTTTGTCTACCTGCGTTCTTAAAGATGGAACACAAACGATTACTGCCAATTTGCCAATGAACGGATTTAGGCATACTGGTGTAGGTAATGCTTCTGCGTTGACTGATTATGCAGTCGCTGGACAGGTTCAAGATAATGATTTTAATTGGTGTGGAACCGCCGGTGGAACCGCCAACGCGCAAACGCTCAGTCCGTCACCCAATATTACAGCTTATGCAGCTGGTCAAAAATTTGAGTTCCTTCCTGTTGCCACCAATACTTCTGGAACTGTTACAATTGCAACTAGCGGCTTAACAGCACGAAGCGTTAAAAAAAGCATTGGCGGTGCATTAGTTGATCTTGCGGTTGGAGATTTGATTATTGGAGTGGCGTCAAAAGTAGTTGATGACGGTACGCAATATGTTTTGATGAATCCACAAACTTATACAAAAGGCGCGGATATTGCATCCGCAAGCACTATCAACCTTGATACCGCAACCGGTGATCTTGTTGATATTACTGGCACAACAGCAATTACAGCAGTTACATTAAGTGAAGGCAGGCAATGCACTGTTCGCTTTCAAGATATTTTGACTTTTACTCATGGCGCAAGTTTGGTGCTTCCGGGGTCAGCAAACATTACAACTGCTGCTGGAGATTTTGCCATCCTTCGTGGGTATGCTTCTGGCGTTGTGCGTTGCGTTTCATATACAAAAGCAAGCGGTCTTGCGGTAGTTGTTCCATCAGTAACTGTTTATTATAATACAATTGCTGGTTTTGTTCCTTCATCAATTGCCGGAACCAACACAACCGCAAGCCTAACCCTTTCCGCTGGTCAGACGACTGACTCAACTAATGCAGAAATTATTACAAAAGCAAGTACAACTAGTTGGGCGGTATCTAACGGCAATGCGGCAAATGGTTATCAGGGCGGAACGACACTGCCCAACAGCGATACTATTCATATATTCATAATTAGCGGATCAAGCGGTGTGGCAAGTTTTGCCCATAACGGTTTAACCCCAACACTTCCTAGCGGCTATAGTGTTTATAAGCGCGTTGCTTCATTTAACACAACGGGTGCTGGTGCGCCCATACCTTACATAACAGTAGAGGGTGCGGGTGGCACAATGCGTTGTCTGCTTACGACAATGACTGGTCAGACTATCAGTGTAACGACAAGCGATGCGCTTTATACTCTTACTGGAATGCCAACAGATATTCGTGTCAGACCAATTATCACAGCTGCGCTTCAATCGTCGAATACTTGTATAATGTATACAGACGGCATTACCAGTGCTGCCCCGGCATCAAATGGTACGGCTCCGGGTAATAACGTATCTAATAGCGGATCACAAACTCCAGCATTCCCTGAACTAATAACAAATACATCTGGGCAGGTTCGTGCGCGCGCTGGTTCTAACGATAGTTTATATATTTATGGCTACGGATGGGAAGATTTCAGGAGGTAGACGCATGAAATGGAAGAAGATAAAAGAAATGCTTTTGTCAATGGAAAGCGGGGCAAAAATGAAATTTGCAGTGATTCTTGGTATCCTCGCGCTGGCCTGCATATTTTTTTAGGGGGGCAAATGGAAAGCCAAGACATGCACAGCGTAGAAATTGCAATCATTAAAGAGCAGCTTTCCGGTTTACGCGAGCAGCAAAAAGCGCATATGGAAACCACAGGAAAGCTATTTGATCGGGTCTTTGAGCGATTAGATACTGTGTTTGAAACGCTCAATAAAGGCAAGGGCGTGTATGCGGCAAGTCTTGTGCTGGCAGGCATTATTGGCGGCGCTGTTGTTAAAGGCGTGGCAACGGTGATTACGTGGGGGAAGTGATGATTCTCAAGCTCACACGTGTCGCATCATCAAGTAAGGGAACCTTTGGCGTTATCACTATTGATGACGTGCCATTCTGCGTTACGTGCGAGGACCCGTGGAATAATAATGAGCGGATGATTTCTTGCATTCCGCCCGGCGTATATCCATGCGCAAAGTTTAATGGCACTAAATTTAAAGACGTGTGGGAAGTAAAGAACGTACCCGGACGCTCGGCTATTCTCTTTCACGCTGGGAATACCATAAATGATACGCATGGCTGCATATTGGTCGGCAGATGTTTTGGAGCGTCGGCAGGGCTTCCGGCTGTCATGCAGTCACAGGAAGTTATGACCATGCTACGCGATAAACTACCGGATGAATTTGAACTAGTTGTGAGGTGAATATGGCACTAGGCGCGTTATTGATTCCAGCAATTACAAGTTTGCTTGATAAGATTATCCCTGACCCTGAAGCAAGGGACAGGGCAAAAATAGAATTAATGAAATCAGAAAGAGCCTCAGATTTAGAGGAAATGAATCTTTCTATGAGCGCAATACTTGCAGAGGCAAATAGCGCAGACCCTTGGACAAGCAGGGCACGCCCATCGTTCATGTATATTTTTTACTTTGTAATTCTCGCATTGGTTATTATCGCGCCGCTTGTTGGTGTATTTTTCCCTGAGCATATGGATAAGTTTTTTGTTAATACAGCCAAGGGATTCGCCGCCATACCAGAACCAATGTGGTGGACATTCTCTGCTGGGTATCTTGGGTATACAGGAATGAGGGGATACGAAAAAAGCAAAGGCGTGACTAAATGAAATACCTTCTTATCATCGCGCTGTTATCCGGCTGCGCGTGTAAAGACGTATCGCCTATCTGCCCTGCGAGATTTGGGGCTTATCCGAATTAGACTCATTCAGCCATGCTTGTGCTTTGGTGAGTGCTGATTCTATTGGTTCCCATCCAGCATTAGAGCTATGCACTTGGTCGCCAGCTATTTCCAGCGCCTTCACCAACTCCCTCACTAGTTCCTTTGCATCGGCTTTGACGGCTTGCAATGTTTCAATCTTGTCAAAAATCAAATCAGGGTCGCCGTAATCATGCGGCTCAATACCTAGCTCTAAAGCGATGTCGTCCATCACAATAGACATGCAGCGCACGCTATCTTTTAGCATTTCATTCTCTCTCATGGTGTCGGTCATTTCTCTAACCCCTTTAATCTATGCAGTTCTTCAATAGCGTAGTCTATGGCATATCCTAATTCATAAATGGTATATGGAACCTGTTCCCCGCCATTATGATAAGGTTCTTTCCCACGCCGCCATTTGTTATGCTCGGTTAGGATAGCGATACATTCATCCAGCGTCATGGCTCTATGCTCCTAGCAGCTATATTCATTTCTGAATTTCTGGCATCTCTCCACATATTTTCAAAAACCCCTATAGCCACAGGTATAATTGCACGTATTTGCTGCATTTCCTTCATAGATAAATCTGCAACATGTCCGCGTATGCCAAAATCAGCTTCTCCATTTTTATCAAAGCCGATTGTTATTAAGTCCCTTACCATACTCATTCCCCCTGCAATCTATGTTGTTCCTCAATCGTATTAACCTTTGTGCCGTAATCCGCTGTCGTGTTCCTATCTCGTATGGTGAAATATACCAGCGCAATCAGCAAGAGCAGGATAAGCAGTTTAGTCATTTGGGTTCTCAGTTGGGCGATCAAAATGGTCGTCCGGCAAGTCAATAGGCTCTAAATGGTTTAGTTTGCTACCGGCGTAGCTGACCTTGATATTTGAATGCTTGCTTGATTTTATAAACGCATCTCTTGCGCCCATTTCATAACCGCGCAAATGAATCTCTTTCTCGCGCTCAGTATATGTAAATTCATCAAGAGGCATTTTAGTCATCTGCTCATGCCTTTCAGCTTATCTTCTTTTGTTAGGCAATCAGCCCAGTGCTTTTTATGTTTCTTAAGGAACCATTCCTCCGCACCTTTAAACTTGCGCTCTGTATCATCATTCATATGTTCATTATAGCGGTCAAGCAAATCACGTACTAACTTTGCATCACGGTTTTCGGTGGTCATATTATTCCTTTTGCCATTGTTGACGTTCTTTATGATATTGTGCCGCTTCTGGGACATTTTCAAGAATGCCATTCAAATCGCGCATGGCGTTGAGCAACTGCCTCCATACCGGATTACAATGCGGGTCTGTGGTGATTTCTTCTAGTTGCTCTATGGTGTATGGGTTATTGATTGAGTTGGTCATTTTACTTTCACCCGCAAGAAATTAATATAAACATATTCGCTCGGTTCCATATCATCATCCTAGGTTATTTCGTTTCGCTGCATTTCATCCACATGCCCACATTGACACTTCATATTCCTTGGGGTTCCCCAATTCCAAAGTCTGCAAATTTTACAAGTCCATCCGAACATACAATCATCCGTCTTTTGGTTAACTTAGGAAGGTGCAGCCCAGAAAATTGATAAGGTTTCCTGTTTGGTTATCACCCGACTGCAGCCTCCTAAGTTAATCATCCTCTCGTACTCGGTTTCAGTTGTTCGCGATGGGATGGTGAACCGATTAAATCACTATCCGGGTTTAATCCCTTCCGGCCAGACCTTTGCAGATTTACTGGCATCCCATATTCAGTTTGTTATATCTTCGTATCTCGGTACTGTCGTTTTCTTCGCGCTAAAGGATTTCCGCAGCCCCATAGCTTTTAGTATCTTATTGCCCGGATTTACACGCCCACGGATTACTGCCGCAACGTAGCTAAAAGCCAAGCCTTTTTCTTCCGACCATGCCCTAATGCTTCCCGCATCTTGGCATAAATTATGTAACTGGTTTCTAAGTTCTCGTATGTTCATAAATACACAATAATGCACATAATAGCACAAGTCAACAGCTATTTTGCGTCATCGCTATAATAGTTAGGGCAATATTCGACCTTAAGATTGTAAGCATCAAAGTAATCTTTCTTAGCAAATACCATGAGTGCGTCAAACGCCTCAGTCTTGCTTGAACCGACATAAATCACCACGGGCTGACCACTTCCATCCGAATAGACTTTTAAGAGAACGAAGGGTTTATCAATTGTCATTTAGTCGCCTCATCGTTTGATTGTTTAATCTTACGTTCATCTATCTAAACTGTTATTTTCCATGGGAATCCGCCAAGTTCATATGTTATTTCAACTGGCGCACCTTCTGCGGTAATACACTTCACCATAGCTTCGCGCATAGCTAAATCTAGGGTCATGATTGATCGCCTTTAGATTGGATGGACTTGGCAGCGCGAATTGCTTTGAAAACCATCTCCCACTCATCCGGCAAAAGATAGATGCCTGCATAAGGATTGCCAGCCCATACCCAAGAACGATTTTTAACCTCGTCGCTTTCGTATTTATGAAAACGTAATATTTGAATCCCTTTGCTTTCCCCCATTGCATTCCCTGTGACAATAATTCGAGTTCGCCCACGATAAGGGCTTCCCTCAATATGTTCGTCCACATCAAAATAGCCATCATGAGGAGTAAATATTCTGATTGTTGTCATGGCTTGCTGCTTTCTATTTTTGTTGCGACGTTAATCTCAATGCCTAAAAAAGGAATGGGGCTTTCATCCGTTGCCGCTCGAAATTGCGGTTTACACCCAGCAGATTCCAGCGCCTTGAATAGCATGTTGCCAAGGTCGGTCATTGCAAAGAGTTTAGAGTATGGCGGTTTAGCGGCTTCGTTGAACAACGCTTGGTCAAGCTCTAATATCTTGCGCTCTATTCTGATTTTCCGCTTGTCATCGCTAATCCCACATGAACCCGCTTCGGAGCGAGACTGGCACGAGACTGGCACGAGACTGGCGGGGGATGATAACCCGTTGCATTTACCCTCAGGATGACTTAGAGGCTCCCCCATAACTTTGTTTGCATCTTCCAGCGAATCGATAGAAACAGGGGTAGTTTGTTTACATTCACCAATGGCTGCGATGGCTGCTTTGGCATATGGCTCAAAATCTGTTTTAGGCCAGTAAGGATGCGATTTGGCTGCGGCATTCATAAGCGCAACCTTCACCCGCTCCACCACATCAGGCGCAACGGTGTCTTGCGGCTCAATTGATAAAATATCCATCTCGCCCCCGCGAATAATATGCGTAATGGTAACGTAGGTTTTCCGCCCTGTGTACTCACACTTAGGCTGGGTTACTTCACGCAGGAGCAGTGTATCCCCGACTTGGAAATCGCGGTCATTAACCCTATGTTCGGCCTTCTTCTTGCCAGATAGCACGGCCTCAAAGTGCAGCGACCATATCTTTAGATCATGTTCCTTTGGTATCCGTGAATAGGTTGGTTGGGTCATGCCACACCTCCTAAAGTTATTTTTTCAACCATAAGAGTTATTGACGCCCCTCCCCTTATCGCAAAAGAAACCTCGCGCGTTTGGCTGTCTATTAATGCGTCAATGATTGATTCTAAAATTAAAGAATCAACAACTATTGGTTTCCTGCATTCTGGGCAGCTTGCTGTTTTCTCATTTATCAGCTCGTTACTCATTTCGTTACCTTAAAGAAAAGCATGTTAAAAAATACAAGCGCCCACCCAGCGCAGGGAATCCACCACCACCAAATATCGCTTTCACAAAACAACGCTTGCGGCTCACTACCCAATGCTTTAAGTGCGCAATCACAAGAAACGAGAAAGAGAGCAAGAAGGCAGGCTATTTTATGATTAATCATGGTCGTGTTCATAGTGCGTTCTTCCTCTCGTTTTCTTCTTCAATAAGCCACATCATTTTTGTTGCAGCCTCAGCCAATAACAACCATTCGCTATTAGTAAGCGTTTCTTTTTTAACCTTGTGCTGCCATACTTTTCGCATAGCCAACTCAACACGCTCCATATCACTCATTTCCGTAATCCCCTCACAATCCACCCCAGCGCAATGCCGGTTAGGAATAATACTAGTCCTGCTGTTTGGGTCATACATTTCCTTTCCAGCACTCAAGCGATGCAAGAGCTTGTTTGGCTTTATCAATGGCTTCCGTTTTAGCTTCTCCGCTATAGATCATGCCTGATTGCGCAAGAAGTTTGCCTAGAACATCCAACACTTCCTGCATCATCGGGCGCAGTGCTTCGATCACTGCTTGAGCAAGCGATACGGTATCGCATTGCGTCTTTTCCATGCCGTTGATATTATCTTTTGAAAGCATATCTATTTCTTTGCTAATAGCCCTAGCCAGCATTTCTTTTAGTTCGTCGTTGTTCACACATTCCTCCCAAAAATATTATCATTCCATTTCCGCCTTGCCTCTGGCAGCTTATCAAACAGCGCATGCGCAGTCAGTACACCGCCCAGATACACTGCTATTGAGCCGACTATGAGGGTGAGGGGTTTCATGGGTTAATTTTTTGATGATATAATTGTCGTTCCCTTATGCCCTAGCTTGCCAGTTACGGACT
>JACCDR010606863.1_pt1 | contig 34357 bp, 44 predicted proteins | sample 7446431 | NCBI WGS metagenome assembly JACCDR01 (sample SAMN15323443, study PRJNA562643) | freshwater metagenome | isolation source: river surface water | place: USA:Blue River Watershed | collected 2017-08-17 | reverse complement strand
TCGGCGCGGCCGGCTTCGATGACCAGATGCTCGATGGCGCACTGCACGTCGAGCGTGAGGTCTTCCGGGTCAACGGCGGTGGCGAGCTGCTGCTGCAGGTGCGCCAGGATCGCGGCCTTCTCGGCGGGGGTGACGGAGGTGTTCATGCTGCCACCTCAACCATTGCGTCGGGGCCAAACGTGGCTGCCCACAAGTCGCAACTGCTGTTCAGTCGGTCGGCCAGATCCTGCACGGCCAGTCGAGTTGTGGCGCTGGCGATGCGCTCGCCTTCCGGCGTCACGACCTCGTAGAGCCGCTCGTCTTCCGGCTGGCTCTCAAAGCTCGGCGCCAGTCGAGCGGTGAATGTTGCTGCGTGCATCTGCGTCTCCGGCGCCGAACCGTTCAGCGCCATGGAGAGCATCTTATCGGCCGGTTAACTTGCAGTCAATACCCGGCAGTGAAGAACCGCGACAATCTTGGGGGCGGGTTTACCCGCACTCCGGTGAAGTCTGCCTAGTGGCGGCCCAGGCTCGGCGGCAGCGTGGCCGCTGGCGGCGTCTCTAGCGCGTTCGCGGCGTTTGCGGCAGCGAACTCTGCGGCCAGGCGCATGAGTTGCTCGCGCTGCGATGGTGTCAGCAGGCGCAAGCTGTCGAGGTGCTGCGCTTCGATGTGATCGCGCGCCTCGCTGTGGTCTACATCCATCCATCCAGTAGGCTTAGACATGCCTATTTCTAGCTTCCGGGCGGTGTCGTCACCGATCTTCCGGGCCTTCCCTGTTTCGGAATGTAGCTTAGACCGAAGCAGCACGGAAAGTAAGGATTCCTTGACACCTGTGCGTGTCGAGAGCAAAGCAGGGGCGCCGCGAGTCTTGCCTAGATCGGCCTCGCACTCCATCAGCAGAAGCTGAAGGTTCCATGCACGGACCTGCTGTACGTCTTTCACCTCTGAACGGTAGCGCACAGACCCGGACATAAGTTTTCTGACGGACAAGGATGGGGCTTGCGCAAAAGTTGTCCGCCAGTTAACATTCGTTCCCATGAGACTCAGCACGCTTTACCCGCAGCTATCCGGCGACCAGCGCCGCGAACTGGCGAGGGCCGTCAACGTGAGTGACACGTACCTATGGCAGATCGCTACGCGCTGGCGCGGCAAGCGAGCTTCTATCGACTTGATCGAGAAGCTGGCGACGGTGGACCACCGGCTGCACCGCACGGACATGCTGGCCGAGTTCACCGAACCGGCGCCGGTCGTTGCTGCTGCGGATTGATTGCACATGTCAGCAGTGTGCGCCGCGCAGCGCAGGAACACCCCCCCACAGATGGTGCCAGCAGGGGCCTACGGTGTGGGGGTGGATGGATCGACAGGGGTGCGGCGGTGAGTGAAGCCGCAGACCAGTGGCAACGCGCCCGGCGCCACTACGAGAAGCACGGCGTGCGCATCCTTTCCACGCCCGCCGATCAGTGGGCCATCGACCCCTACGCATGGGAGTTCGAGGCCGGGATCAAGATGACGCCGATCGAGCATGCGCTGTGGTTCGACATCCGGGCCGAGTCAGCGGTGCTCTACCCGCAGTTCCCGGTCGGCCGCTACTTCGTCGACTTCGGCAACCCGGTGGCGAAGGTCGCCATCGAGTGCGACGGCGCGGCCTGGCATCAGGACGCAGCGAAGGACGCCGAGCGACAGCAAGCCATCGAGGCTCTGGGCTGGACGGTGTACCGCATCACCGGCAGCGACTGCAAGAAGGTCGACGACTACTCGGTCGACGACGACGGCCGCGACCGCCTGCAGTTCGGCCCGGCCCGGCTGCTGATGCGCGAAATCGTGCGTCGTCATGGGCTTGCGGCATGAGTTGGGGCGATGAACGTGCATGAGTCGAGAGCCCAGATCACCCGCATCCGAAGGGCTGCAATGGAAATGACCCCGCCGTTCGACGACGGCCCGGCGCTCCGCGTGCCGCCTCACTCTGCAGAAGCCGAGCAGCACGTTTTGGGCGCGATCCTGCAGTGGCCGAAGGAAGCGCTACCCGAGATCAGCGACACGATCCAGGCCGGCGACTTCTACCGGCACGAGCATCAAGTGATCTTCGCGGCCATCGTCGACGCTGCAGCGCGCGGCATCGAGGTCGACGTGATCGTGGTGTACGAGCTGCTGCAGGAGCGCGGCCAGGCCGACGCCGCTGGCGGCTTGGCCTACCTGAACGAGCTATTCACCTGCGTCTCGACGCCGCGCAACGCACGCCGGCATGCCGAGATCGTGGCCGAGCGGTCGACGCTGCGCGCGCTGATCGCCGCCACGGACACCATCGCGACGGCAGCCTTCTCGACGCAGGGCAGGAACGTCGTCGACCTGCTCGACGATGCCAAGGTCGCACTGAGCCGCATTGCGGCCCGCGGAAGGGCCTCGGAAGGCCGCCATGTGCCCTTGCTGGGCCTGGATGCCCTGCGGCAGTCTGCGCAGGCCGTGGCGTGGCTCTGCAAGCGCGTGATCCCGTCCGACAGCATCGGCATGCTGTTTGGCGGCTCGGGCACGTTCAAGAGCTACATCGCTCTCGATCTGGCGCTGCACGTCTGCCACGGCCTGCCGTGGATGGGACGCAAGACGAAGGCCGGCGCGGTGCTTTTCATCGCGGCCGAGGGCGGCGCAGGGCTGTGGCCCCGCATCGAGGCATGGCACCGGGCGCGCGGCCTGGACTGGCGCAAGGCGCCGTTGCACGTCGTGCCGGTGGCCGTCGACCTCGGGCAAGACGCCTGGCGCGTCGTCGACGCTGCGCAGCTTGCCGGCATCACGCCTGCCCTGGTCGTGGTCGACACGCTGTCGCAGACCTACTCGGGCGAGGAGAACTCGGCGAACGAGATGGCGGCCTATCTGCGGGCTCTAGGACAGCGTTTCCGGGCCTTGTGGCACTGCACGGTGCTTCTGATCCATCACAGCGGCCACGCGGCCACTGAGAGGCCCCGCGGGTCATCCGCGATTCGGGCGAACGTCGACTTCTTGCTGGGCGTCTGGAGGGACGAGAAGGAGATGCTCGCCACGCTGGCGTGCATCAAGCAGAAGGATGGTGAGTTGTTCGACGACGCGACCTTTCAACTGACGCCGCACAAGCTCGGTTTCGACGACGACGGCGACGAGACGAGCCAGCTTGCCGCGCGCCATCTGAGCACCTCCGACGAGGTTTCGCAGGCGATGGAAGGCGAGAGCAAGGCCGGCCGCGGCGGCAAGAACCAGCTTCTGCTGCGCCTGCTGTCGAACGGCATGAAGGAGGTCGATCTGCGGAAGGCGTTCTACGAGGACTGCGACCTCGACAGCACCGACGCGAAGCGCCAGGCGTACCACCGAGCGAAGGCGTGGGCCATGAAGGCCGGGTTCTTCGAGGTCGGCCAGGGCATCGTGATCGTGACAAAAGCGTTCGGGTGACACCGTGACAGAACAGGAGCCAAGCGTGACAGAAAGCGTGACAAACGAAGAGCGTGACACCGTGACAGCCTCGCGCGCGCGCGCCCCCTCCGGGGGGTTGTCACGGTTGTCACGCCGTGACAGTTGCGGCCGTGACGTGACAGCGGGTCGTGACAGTGACAGTGCTCCCGCTTCGCTCCGCACCGTCACGGTCACGCCCTCAACCGCGGAGAGGATCGAAGAGCAGAAGAAGCGGATTCTGAGCGATCCGCGCTTCGGGGCTTGGGTTGCTGGGAGCAGGAAATGACCGACGACACCCCCGACCCGCAGGCGATGCGTGCGCACGCCGAGCGCACCGAGCTGATGCGCATGGCCTGCCAGCGCATCGTCGACAACCACGAACACGGCCGGCGCATGGCAGACGAAGAGACGCTGCAGTGGGCGCGCGACTTCGTGTCGATGAACAGGCCGCTCGGGCGGCCGCTGGGGACGGGAGAGCCGGCGTGAAAAAGCAACTCCACAGCCTGATCTGCACCACCGACGACCTGCGCGCCCGGTGCAAGGTGGACCCGATCACGCGGTGCTGGGTCTGGACCGGGGCCAAGAGCGGCAAGAACCAGCCGCGTCTGCACGCCTTCGACCATGCGCGCGGCGAGAAGCGCTCGATGAGCGGCGGGCTCGCAGCGTGGAACATCGCGTTCGGCCGCGCACCGCTGCCGGGCTGGCTGGTGTACCGCGCATGCGGCAACACGCTGTGTCTGTGCCCGTCGCACCTGCGCGAGATGCCGAGCCTCGCGGCCATCGGCGAGCACCAGCGCCGGGCAGGGCATCGTGTGGGCAAGAACGTCGAGCAGCGCCGCGCCGCGCTGGAAAAGGCCCGGGAGGCGGCAGGGATTACGGTCACGCCGCGCGAGGTGGTCGTTGCGATTCGCTCGGCCGGCGCCGACGTGACGGGCCGCGCGCTGGCGCAGCAGTTCGGCATGCGCGAGAGCACGGTCAGCAAGATCCGGCGCGGCGAGACGCATCAAGGGGTGACGGCATGACAGCGCCGAGCTTCTGCGTCGTGCCCGAGCACGTCTCCCGCAACCCGGTCGCGCGGGCAATCCAGCGCGTGCAGGTGCGAAACGCAGTGGCGAACTTCGCAACGCGGCTGCACCTGCTGGCCGAGGGCGAGGAATGCCCTGCTGACATCGACGCGACGGGCAAGACCCTGGCAGTCGCTCAGACGGTGCTTGAGGCGCGCGGAATGCCTGACGACACGCTCGCGGCCGGCATGGATGCGCTGATCGACATGGCGCAGCAGGGCTACAGGTGGCAGACGCGCTACGCAGGGGCGCTGGATGCGGCTCTGCAGCAGGCGCAGGACGTGTTCGCGCAGGCGAGTGCGACAGAGACTCGAGCGGCTTGGTTGAGGGTGTGCAGATGAAAACCGACAACACCAGCGACCAGGGCCGGCAGACAACCGGCTTCTCGGTCGAGTTGGACAGGGGCTACTACGCTCAGGTGCTGATACCTGCGGACATCACGGCCGCCGAGTGTCAGCGTTTGGCGAACGTGCTGCAGCAGTTCGTCAAGCCTTCGAGACCGCCAGCTTGGGCAAGCATCGAATGACCGCTGCTCACGTCATCTGCACCATGCTGCCACTGCGCATCGTCAGCACGGCAAACCTGCGCGAGCACTGGACCGCCAAGGGACGACGCAACTCGACGCACCGGATGACTGCGCGCGTGGCTCTGCGCCAGCATCAGGTGCCGAACTCCGGGCCGTTGACGATCACGCTGACCCGGATCGCTCCGCGCAAGCTCGACAGCGACAACCTCGCAATCGCGTTTAAGGCGTGCCGCGACGGCATTGCCGACTGGCTGGGCGTCAATGACGGCCACGAGTCGCTGACGTGGCTGTACGAGCAGCGCAAGGGTGGGCCTGGGCAGTATGCGGCAGAGGTTGCAATCTCGTGGGAGGCTTGATGCGCTGCGCCCACTGCGGCCGAGCCCTGACCGTGCCGACACGCACGATCAAGACCAATGGCGGGCCGCTGCATTTCGGGCCAGTCTGCGCGCGGCGGGTGTTTGAGGTGGAGACGCGGACCGCGTATCGCGTCATCAAGTTCACTCAGCGCCAGGCCGAGCCGGACCCGCGACAGCTTGAACTTCTGGACGTGCGCATGGGTGATGCGCAAGAGGTGTGTGCATGAATCAGGCGCAGGATGCAGAATTCAGGGCTGGATGCAAGGGCAAGAAGGCATTCGCGCATCACGGGCAGGCAGAGCACAGGGCAAAGCGTATGAGGCAAAACCACGAGCGAGATTGCTTCGTTGAGGCGTACCGCTGCAGGCATTGCGGGCAGTGGCATGTGGGGCAGTCTCGGGGCGGGGATGTGCGACGGTTGAAGGCCAAGGAGGGCTCGAAGTGACTCCGAAGCAAGAGGCCTTTGTTAGGGAGTACCTGATCGATCTCAACGCCACAGCAGCAGCGAAGCGGGCCGGGTACAGCCCAAAGACGGCAAACGAGCAAGGCGCGCGACTGTTAGCCAATGCTAGTGTACGCTCACTTATTGAGTCTGCGCAGGCTGAAAGGGCTACGCGCACCGGGATCACTGCCGACCGCGTGCTGAAGGAACTGAGCCGAATCGCCTTCTTCGACATTCGCAAGATGTACCGCGAAGACGGCACGATGAAACTGCCTACCGAGCTTGACGACGACACGGCGGCGGCGCTGGTCGGCATCGACGTTCAGGAAACGGTTATCCAGTGCGGCGAGGGTGCGCCTGTCATAACGACACGCAAGGCGAAGGTGATCGAGCGCACCGGTGCGCTAACGCTGGCGATGCGGCACTTGGGCATGCTGAAAGACCGCATCGAGGTCGAAGACGTGACCGACCGCGCAGAACAGATGCGCAGGCGACGTGAGCAGCGGCTTGGCAAAGCCTGACCCGCTGGCCGAAGAGCTTGAGCAATACGCGAGCGACCCGCTCGGGTTTGTTTACGACGCATACCCGTGGGGCGAAGGTGCGCTGAGCGAGCACGAAGGGCCGCGCGAGTGGCAGCGCGACATCCTAGGCGTCATCGGCGCGCACCTGCAAGACGAAGCCACGCGCTGCCAGCCGCTGCGCATTGCGGTGTCTTCAGGTCACGGCATTGGCAAGTCGGCGCTGATCGGCATGATCGTGGATTGGGCAATGTCCACCTGCGCCGAGACGCGGTGTGTGGTGACAGCCAACACGGAGAACCAGCTTCGCACGAAGACCTGGCCTGAGGTTGGCAAGTGGGCGCGGATGGCTGTCAACGCCGACTGGTGGTCGATTCCGGCGATGTCGATGTACGAGACGAGCCGTGAGAAGTCGTGGCGCGCTGACGCGATCCCTTGGAGCGAGAACAACACGGAGGCGTTTGCCGGCCTGCACAACAAGGGCAAGCGCATCGTCCTGATCTTCGACGAGGCTGCGGCAATCGCCGACAAGGTGTGGGAGGTCGCCGAGGGCGCGCTGACCGACGAAGGCACGGAGATTCTGTGGCTGGTGTTCGGCAACCCAACGCGCAACAGCGGGCGCTTCCGCGAGTGCTTCCGGCGCTTCCGCGCGCAGTGGGTGACGCGGCAGATCGACAGCCGCACGGTCGAAGGGACGAACAAGGACTATCTCGCGGAACTTGTCGAGACGCACGGAGAAGAAAGCGACGTAGTGAAAGTCCGCGTGCGCGGGCAGTTCCCGTCGCAGTCGCTGCGTCAGTTCATCGGCGATGGCGATGTCGAGGCGGCCAAAGCCCGGAAGCTGAAGCCGGAGCAGTACAGCTTTGCGCCGAAGATTCTCACGCTTGACCCGGCATGGGAAGGCGACGATGAGATTGTTTTCGGGCTTCGCCAGGGCCTGCACTTCCGCATCCTGCTGACGCTGGCGAAGAATGACAACGACATTGTGATTGCCAACAAGCTGGCAGATTTCGAGGACGAGCACAAGGCCGATGCGGTGTTCGTGGATGCCGGCTACGGCACCGGCATCGTCAGCGCCGGCCGCACTATGGGCCGCAACTGGCGTCTGGTGTGGTTCGGCGGCGAGGCTTCCGACAAAGGGTGCCTGAACAAGCGTGCGGAGATGTGGAAGCTGACGCGCGACTGGCTGAAGCAAGGCGGCGCGCTGCCCGACGACGATCAGGTTCTGTGCGACGACCTGACGGCGCCGGAAGCGGTGCCGAGAATCGACGGCAAGATTCAGATCGAGTCGAAGAAGGACATGAAGGCGCGCGGCATCCCGAGCCCGAACCGCGCCGACTCGCTGGCGCTGTCGTTTGCTTTCCCCGTGCTGAAGAACGAGCGCAAGGTCGTCGAGCCAGTGCCAATGGTCAGCGCCTGGGCGCGCCGCTAGAATCCGCACCGTCCGGCCGCCTTCGGCCCGCTGAGTCTTCGCGCCGCCAGCAGCGCATGCCCGCCAGGGGATGCCATGCCGCGCCAGAGCACCGAAGACCGACTCGCCGACATCCACGCCGAGGCCATCGCCGACTTCGACCGCATCCAGGGCGCGGTCTATGCAGAGCGGCAGCAGTGCCTAGCAGACCGGCGCTTCTACTCCGTCAGCGGCGCGCAATGGGAAGGCCCGCACGGCGAGCAGTTCGCCAACAAGCCGCGCTACGAGTTCAACGCGGTGCACCTCGCGGTGATCCGCATCATCAACGAGTATCGCGCCAACCGCATCACCGTCGATTTCCAGTCCAAGGACGGCAGCAACGACGACACGATGGCCGACACCTGCGACGGGCTCTACCGGGCCGACGAGCAGGCGTGCACGGCGCTGGAGGCGTATGACAACGCCTTCGAGGAGGCTGTCGGCGGCGGCTTCGGCGCCTGGCGCCTGCGGGCGTGCTACGAAGACGACGAAAGCGAGGACAACGAGCGCCAGCGGGTGCGGATGGAGCCGATCCATGACGCGGACTCCTGCGTCTTCTTCGACCTCGACGCCAAGCGGCAGGACAAGGCCGATGCCAAGCGCTGCTATGTCCTGATCCCGTACACCTACGAGGCGTATGAGGAGGAGTTCGAGGATCACCCGCAGACGTGGCCGAAGACCATCAACCAAGTGGAGTTTGACTGGTGCACGGCCGATGTCGTGTGGGTTGCCGAGCACTACCGCGTGGTCGAGAAGACCGAAACCGTTCGCTGGTTTACCGGCTTGGTCGAAGGCTCCGAGGTCAAGGTGACCGAAGCGGAGATCGAGGCCGACCCGGAGTTGCTGGGCGAGTTGCAGGCGACCGGCTTCAGGTTGGCGCGCACGAAGAAGGTCAAGCGCAAGCGCGTCGAGAAGTACATCCTGAGCGGCGGCGGCATCCTTGAGGACTGCGGCGTCATCGCCGGGCGCTGCATTCCGATCATCCCCGTCTTCGGCAAACGCTGGGTCGTGGATGGTGTCGAGCGCTGCATGGGCCATGTCCGGCTGGCGAAGGACGCGCAGCGGCTCTACAACATGCTGTTGAGCTGGCTCGCCGAGATGGCCGGGCGCTTCGACGTGGAGAAGCCCATCCTGACGCCGGAGCAGGTTGCCGGCCACGCGCAGATGTGGGCGCGCGACAACGTGGAGAAATACCCGTACCTGCTGCTGAACCCCGTCACCGACGAGAACGGGCAGCGCATGCCGTCCGGCCCGCTGGCCTACACCAAAGCGCCGATCATCCCGCCCGCGATGGCCGCGCTGACGCAGATCGCGCAGCAGGCGCTGACCGACCTCCTGGGCAACCAGCAGGCGGGCGAAGAGATGAAGCAGAACCTGTCCGGGAAGGCGGTCGAACTGATCCAGAACCGCTTGGACATGCAGGTTTTCATCTACATGAGCAACTTCGCCAAGGCGCACCAGCGCGCCGGCCAGGTGTGGCTGTCGATGATGCGCGACATCGCCACGGAGCAGAAGCGACGGGCCAAGATCGTGGACAACAACGGGCGGCCCGGGTCGGTGGTGCTGAACGAACCGGCCTACGACAAGAAGACCGGCCGCACGGTGATGCGCAACGACATTACACGCGCCGACTTCGACGTGGTGTCGGATGTCGGGCCGTCGTCTAGCAGCCTGCGCAGTGCCGTCGTGCGTGCGCTGACCGGCATCGCCACGATCACGGACGATCCCGAAACGAAGCAAGCGTTGACGCTCTCGACGGTGGCGAACCTCGAAGGCGAGGGCCTGAGCGACCTCCGCGATTGGGCGCGGGCGCGGGCGGTGCGCATGGGCATCATCAAGCCGAACGAGGAAGAGCAGGCGCGCATGGCCGAAGAGCAGGCAAACGCGAAGCCGGACGCGCAGACGGAATACCTGATGAAAGCGGCGCAGGAGGCCGAGGCGAAGGCCATCAAGGCGCGGGCCGACACGCTGGAGACGCTGGCGTCTGCGGACTTGAAGAAGGCGCAGACGGAGAAGACGCTGGCCGAGGTTGACGGCGAGCAGCAGGCGCAGACGCTGAGCGCGGCGGATGCGCTGATGCGGATTTCGATGCCGGAGCCATTCAACGCGGCAGAACGGTGAGGCCATCTACCATTGCAATTTGTTGAACGCAATCCCTATAATCCCGCCACCGCACAGCCCTGAAAGGCGCCGATGAGCGAGAAGCCTGATCCCGACGACGCTGGCAACGACGAAGACCTCGCGGTCTTGAACGACCCGGCAGACGGCAACACCGACGCGGACCCGGACGACAAGCCGGATGACGCGGACGCCGAGGGATCAGGCGCCGAGGGCGCAGCGGAAGACGCCGAAGCAGGCGCAGACGACGAGGTAGTCGTCACCATCGGCGACGAGAAGCCGCCCGAGCAGGATCAGGACAGCCGCGCGCCGGATTGGGTGCGCGACCTGCGCAAGACCAACCGCGAGTTGGTGCGCAAGCTGCGCGAGAAGGACGCCGAGGTCGAGCGCATCAAGGGCGCAGCGCAGCAGCCGGCCGCCGCTGTCGTGGTCGGCGAGAAGCCCACGCTCGAAGGCTGCGACTTCGACGGCGACAAGTTCGCCGAGCAGCTTGAGGCGTGGCACGACCGCAAGCGCCAGGCCGACAGGCAGGCGGAAGCCGAGCGCTACCACCAGCAGCAGGCGCAGGCTGCGTGGAACGCCAAGCTCGAAACCTACGGCAAGGCAAAGAGCGCGCTGAAGGTGGCCGACTACGAAGACGCCGAGGCGACCGTGCAAGACACGCTTTCCGTCGTGCAGCAGGGCATCATCATCCAGGGCGCCGAGAACGCCGCGCATGTGGTGTACGCGCTGGGCAAGAGTCCGGCCAAGGCCAAGGAACTGGCGGCCATCACCGACCCGGTGAAGTTCGCATTCGCAGTCGCCAAGCTGGAGACGATCTTGAAAGTCACGACCCGCAGCAAGACCGCACCGGCACCTGAGCGCGAGGTGCGTGGCAGTGTTGCCGGCGCTGCCGCTACAATGGGCACGAACCGGAAGCTCGAACAGCTTCGGGAAAAGGGTTTGCAGTCTGGCGACATGACCGAGTACTTCGCCGCGAAGCGCAAGCTGCAGGCCAAAGGCTGACCGACCAGCCGGCGAGACGCCGGCAACGCTCTTTTGGCGACCGTCCCGCCTTACGGATGAGAACTGACATGCACTTCCGTCACTCTCATCTGGAGGCTATATGCCGAACGCACTCGCCAAAGACCTCGAACTCATGTTCGAGAACCTCGTGGAAGGCTACGACGCCAACTGCGTGATCTCCATGGAGGCCGAGACCTCCTACCCTGCCCCGAAGACCATGCAGCGGGCGGGCGACACCTTCTACAAGAAGCAGTCCTACCACGCCGCTATCGTCACCGGCCTGGACGTTTCCGCTGCCCCGCGCACTGACGTGATCGAGCGCTTCGTGCCCACGGTGTACCGCTCGCCGGACAACGTGATCTACGAACTGAACGCGCAGGAACTCCGCGACCCGGACCACATGAAGCGCATGGGCGACGCCGCTGCGCTGCGTCTGGCTGCGGAAGTGGACAAGAACCTGTACGCGGCTGTCGCGGCCCGCGCGAACATCGTCGTCCGCAAGGTCGGCGCGATTTCGTGGACCGATGGCGCTACCGCTGAAGCCGTGATGCTGTCGCGCGGCATCTCCAGCGGCAACAGGAAGATGTTCCTGAACCCGTTCGACTACGCGACCATCGCGGCCGACCTCGGCAACCGCGCGTACCTGGGCGACCGGTCGAAGGACGCCTACGAGCGCTCGAAGGTGCCGGACATCGCCTCGTTTGCGACGTTCCGCACCGACAACGTGGCGAACCTGGCGGCCATCGGCACCGTCACCGGCACGACCGTGAGCGCGAACCCGCTGCACACGGTCACGGCGATGACCGGCGACGTGCCGACCGACAACCGCGTCGGCGTGCTGGTGGTGGCTGGCGCGAACATCGCCAACATCAAGAACGGCGACGCCTTCACGATTGCCAACGTGAACGCGGTTCACATGATCGACAAGAGCGACACCGGCCAGCCGATGACGTTCCGCGTCATCAGCGGCGGCGGCACGGCGAACTTGACGATCAGCCCGAAGATCATCACGACTGGCCCGTACCAGAACGTGACCACGGCGGCCATTGCCACGGCGCCGATCACGTTCCTGAACAACTCGACCCGCCCGGTCAACGCCTTTTGGGCGCAGGGTGCGGTCGCGCTGGACTACGGCCGGTTGGAGTTCCCGCAAGGCACTGGCGCGCAGGTGATGACCGCCACCACGAAGAACGGCGTCCCCATCGTGATGGTCGCGCAGATCAACGCGCAGACGGGCCTGCTCTTCGTGCGGTGCACGACGCTCTACGCGGCAACGGTGCTCGACCCGGAGAAGGCCGGCATCCTGATCGCCAACCAGACCTAAAGCCTGCAGCCCCGGCCACCGTGCCGGGGCTTTCTTCTGGACTGGAGAAGCGAATGGAATTCCCCCGCATGCTGGTCCGCGTCGGCACTGCCTGGACGCTGGAAAGCGGCACCTACGACCTTGCGACGGCGAACGACGCCGAGCACATGGCCGCGCTGCTGGCCGATGGCTGGCACCCGGATCAGTACGCGGCGAAGGCTGCGGCTGAAGCCGTGCCGGCCGAAGAGCCCGACGACGACGCCCCGCCGACCCGCGACGAGCTGGAGGCCAAGGCGCGCGAACTCGGCATCAAGTTCGACGGGCGCACGGGCGACAAGAAGCTCGCGGCGCTGATCGCCGACAAGCTGGCCGGCTGACCATGTGGACGAAGCAGGCGCTCGTACTAGCAGCCCGGCGCGAGCTTGGGCTAGGCGGCGCCTTCGACGCGAACGACGGCGACGAGTTGCTCGATGACCTGAGCCGACTCGATGCGATGGTGGCCGCGTGGGCGTCGAAGGGCGTGCGCCTGAGCTACGCGCTGCCGTCGAGCCCGGAGGCCAGCGCCATCGGCGCCGGCAGCGGCATTGCTGACGCGGCGGCCGAGGCCGTCTATCTGAACCTCGCGCTGCGCATCGCGCCGGGCTACGGCAAGGCCATCACGCCCGAGACGCGCAGCGCCGCGCGCAACGCCTATGACGCGCTGCTGATCGACGCGGCCCAGCCGCAGCAGCAGCAGCTTCGCGGCGGCATGCCTGCGGGCGCCGGCAACAAGCCGAACGTGTTCCACGCCATCTTCCTGCCCGAGCCCGACACAAGCCCGCTGCGCGAAGGCGTCGGCGAGTCTCTCGACATCCTCCCGGAGTAGCCGCATGGCGATCAACGCACTCAACGCCGGCACGATTGCCAACGACTCGCAGTTGCCGTTCTTCGACCCCGGCAACGGCCAAGACCGCAAGGCATCGGTGGCCGAGCTTGCAGCGCTGCTGCAGGGTATCGGCGCGACGGGCGAGATCACGCAATACAGCGCACCGAGCGCAACCGGCTTCGGCGTGCAGATCGCGCCGACCGTCAGCGGCGGCAGCGTGTACCTGCTGCTGACGCCTGTTGCCGGCTACGCGGCCGGCACGATCACGCTGCCAGCCGAGTCGCTGTGCGTTGACGGGCAGACCGTGCGCGTGTCGTGCACGCAAGCAGTCACCACGCTGACGGTGGCCGGCAACGGCGCCACGGTCAACGGTGCGCCGGCAACGCTGGCGGCGAATGGATTCTTCACCCTGCGATTCGATGGCGTGTTCCGCGCCTGGTATCGCGTTGCCTGACAAGGGCCTGACATGCCGACCATCACCGCAAACACCTCCGCGCAGGTCACGCTGCCGGCTGGGCAGTACATCAACGGCACTGGCGCAGGCGTTGCGCTCGTCGGCACGGGTGGCGCTGGCGCTGATCCGCTGTCGGCCGGCGATGCGTGGCAGATCGGGCCTTTCCTGACATCGCAGACGGTGCACCTGACGGCGTACACGTTGCTGGACTACGAAATTCGCTCGCCGCTGGCCGCGCCTCCGGCTGGGCTGACGACTGCGCAGACGACAGCAACTCAAGCCTTGGTGTCAGAGGATGTGATTGTTGCCCGCACGCGCACTTGGGCCACGCTGGGTGCGCCGGCCGACTACATCGGTCTGGCGTATGTCACAGATGTGGGGCTGCGCGGCTCGCTGTGGCGCTCTGACGGGTCAGCGTGGGGGCTGGTCGGCGGCAGTTGCGTGCTTGCCATCACCAACGTGGCGGGCACTGCGCTGACAGGCACGACGACGGAAACGCCGGCCTTCACCTACTCCGCACCTGCTGGTTTGCTGGGTCTGAATGGCGCGCTGCACATTCAGGGCAAGGCCACGCTGACCAACAGCGCAAATAACAAGACGCTGCGCGTGCGGCTGGGCGCGGTTGGCAGTGGCATCACCGGGTCGATCCTGCAAGACGCGGTGCTCACAACCACGGCATCTGCGCCGTTCGGTTGCCGCATCGAAAACCGCAACTCTCTGTCCTCGCAGATCGGCGGAAACGACACGTTGCAAGACACTATTGGCGTTAACGCATGGCGCACCGCAACGGTGAACACAGGCGCGGCATTCGACGTGAACTTGACGGCGCAACTTGCCAATACGGGCGAGTCGATCACGCTGCAGAGCGCCCGCATCATCCTGTACCGGCCCTGAGATGGCAATCTACAGCCCCGCCGACAGCGCCGAACTGGCGGCCATCGTCTCTGGCGCTGGCGACACGATCATCCTGCGGTCTGGGGTTACCTACGCCGCATCTTCAATGCCCGCCGGCTTGCTGACGCCCAACAACATCACGGTCGGCATCACGGGCAGCGCGCGGGCAATCATCAGCGGCGGCGTGGTGCGCGCCGACTGGACATTCGACGCCCCGAACAACGTCTATAGCCGGCCGGCTGTAGCCGGCAACACGCTGGGCAACGTCACCGAGGACGGCGTGCCGATGCGGTTTAGGCAGTGGGACACGAACATTGCAACGACGGCGGCTGGCATGTCAACTGGCGCGAGTCTGCCGTACTGGTCTGGTTCGATGACCTATGACCCGGTGGCGCGCATTGTCTATATCCGCCCCAGCAGCGGCGTTCCTGCGGATCATGTGTACGTGGTATCCGAGACGCTCAACGGTTTCAGCAACTCCAACACCAGCACCGGGCTGCGCATTGAAGGCGTCGAAGTTCGTAGCGTTTCCCGGCATGGCATGGTGCTGCTGAACAAGCGCGACGTGGAGATTGTTGGCTGCAAGTTTGCTGTCATCGGCGGCACGAAGCCGTCGTCCGTGTGGGTCGGCAACGGAATCGAGTTGTCGGCTGGCGTGTGGGGTGCGGATGTCAGTGGCTGCGAGTTTGAAGACATATTTGACAGCGCCGTGACCTCGCAGCTTTACGAGGGCGCGCCAGCGCAGATCGGTAGTCATCGCTGGGCGCAAATCAACGCGAAGAGGTGCGGCCTGCATGTGGTTGAGGTCAGTTGTCAGACGGCAAACCAGACAATTAGCGACATCGAGACGGCTGATGTGACATCGCTGGATCACGGTCTGGGCTGGTCGGGCGACCGCAATGGCGCCGTCATGTGCAACCTGACGCAAGGCAGCGCCGTAGTCACTCGCAGCTTTGCGCGCAACGTGAATGGCACGAATCAACGCCGGCTGTACCTTGGCCGGCGCACTGGCGGCGTGTGCGGCATTGAAGACAGCACCGGAGTCGGCACGTATGGCGTGGCGCCGGTATCCAACTCGGCGGGCGGATTGGCTGGGCAAGTGGACTTGCACCGGAACCTGGCCGACAACCTCGGCGCCCCTACCGCAGACGGCGGCGTGAGTCAGTGGGTTCTTTCGGCGGCCAGCATGCGCGACACGTTCCGCAGCGTGATCGTCTGATCCCATCCCCTGCCGGTACACCTGACAAATGCAAGTCGCCATACTTTCCGGCATATACGCTGATGCGGCTGGCGCCATGCGCACCTCGTACCCGCGCAACATGGTCCCGGTGCCGAAGGACAGCGGCGTCAACAAAGGCTACTTGCGCCCGGCTGACGGCATCCGCGCCTTCGCTTCGCACACAGCCGGCCCGGATCGCGGCGGCTACGTCTGGCGCGGCGTCATGTACCGCGTCATGGGCTCGGACCTTGTGCGCATCGGTGCTGATGGCGCCGTTACCGTCTGCGGCAGCGTCGGCGCTGGTGGTCGCGTGACGATGGACAGCAGCTTCGACGTGCTCGCCATCTGGTCCGGTGGCCGGCTGTACTACTGGGACGAATCGACTCTGGTCTACGTCACCGACGCGGACCTCGGCAACGTCATCGACGGCGCCTGGGTGGCCGGCTACTTCGTGAGCACGGACGGCGAATTCATCATCGTCACCGAACTGAACGACCGCATGAGCGTCAACCCGCTGAAGTACGGCAGCGCGGAAAGCGACCCGGACGGCATCCTCGCCATCGATGAACTGCGCAACGAGGTCTACGCGTTCGGTCGGTACACCATCGAGGTGTTTCAGAACGTCGGCGGCGACCTGTTCCCCTTCTCGCGCATCGAGGGCGCGCAGGTGGTGCGCGGCATCATCGGCACGCACGCCTATGCGCCGTACATGGAGACGTGGGCCTTCGTCGGCTCCGCGCGCAACGAGGCGCCGTCCGTGTACCTGATGGGCGCCGGCTCAACCTCGCGCATCGCCACCGACGAGATTGACACGCTCCTGCGCGGCTACAGCGAGGCCGAGCTTTCGGCCGTGCTTGTCGAGACGCGCATCGACCGTGGTCGCCATCACCTGCACATTCACTTGCCAGACCGCTGCCTTGTCTACGATCACGCGGCATCGCAGGAACTCGGCGCGGCGGTGTGGGTGACGCTCGACAGCGGCAACCTGGCGCCGGCCGCCTACCGTGCGCGCGGCATGGTCTGGTGCTACGACAAGTGGCTGGCCGGCGACATCGACTCGGGCCAGGTCGGAGAGCTTGTTGATGACGTGTCAACGCACTACGGCGAGCGCGTCGGCTGGGAGTTCGGCACGGCGATGGTCTACAACGGCGGGCGCGGCGCCATCGTGCACGAGGTCGAGCTTGTCGCGCTGCCCGGCCGTGTCGAGCCCGGCCCCGAGCCGGTCGTGTGGGCCAGCTACAGCCACGACGGAGAGACGTGGAGCCAGGAGCGCGCGGCGAACGCCGGGCAGCAGGGCAACCGCGCGGCGCGGCTGGTGTGGCGCCGGCAGGGGCGCATGTCGAACTATCGCATGCTGAAGTTTCGAGGCACGTCGGATGCCCATGTGCCCATCGTGCGGCTTGAGGCGCAGATGGAGGCGCTGAGTGTCTAGGCCGAACGTCGCAACGCAAACACTGACACGCGCCAAGCTGGCCGAGGTGCTCGGGCAGCGGCCAGAGCAGATTCGCGCGTTCGAGGCGATGTTCTCGGACGTGAGCGGCGTGATCCCGGATGCGGTTGAGGCTGCGGCCGACTCGGCGGCTGCCGCGCAGGCTGCGGCCACGGCTGCGGCTGCTGATGCGGCGGCGGCGCTGGCTGTCTCGTCGGGCCTGGATGCGCGCGTGGACGTGCTGGAGGCGCAAGAGCCGGGGCACAGCATCGAAGACGAGGGAACCCCGCTGACGCAGCGCAGCGTGCTTAACTTCGTCGGCGCTGGCGTCTCAGTGGCCGACTCTGGCGGCAAGACCGTCGTGACAATTGCGGGCGGCGGCGGCGGTGGTGGCGGGTCTTCTTACTTTCCGAGCGGGTGGTAAACCATGAGCATGAGCAACGCGGCCGAGGCTGCACTTCTGGACCTTCTTTTCCTCAACGTCGATTGGGCGAACGTCGGCGACGCTGGCGGGCTGCAGAACAGCGCAACGGCTGGCAGCTTCTTCATCGCGCTGCACACTGCCGACCCGGGCGAGGCTGGCGACCAGACGACGAACGAGATCAGCTACACCGGCTATGCGCGCGTGGGCGTGGCGCGCACTGGCGCTGGCTGGTCGCGCAGCGTTTCGACCGTGAGCAACGTAGCGACCGTGCAGTTCGGAGAGTGCACTGCAGGCAGCGGCACGGCCACGCACTTCAGCATCGGCACGGTGGTGAGCGGGGCGGGGCAAGTGATCCTCAAGGGAGCGCTGTCGGCTTCGCGATCCATCTCGGCCGGCATCACGCCCCTGTTCAACGCCGGGCAACTCACAGCCACCGTCGATTGATGATCCAGTCGCCGAAAGACATCGCTGACGCCTTCGCGGCGGGGCGAGTCCACACGCAGCGGTTCCTGAAGAACGCTGGCATTGCGGGTGACAACCACTGGCAGGACTGGGCCTATGCGTCCGGCCAGCCGGCCTACGATGCCCGCATCGGCGACGCTCTGACGCTCACGCCGCAGATCGCTACGCGCAACGATGCCATCTGGTTCCCAGGAATCGGCGCGGGGCAGACGCGGCACCTGATCGGCCTGCGGCAATACGCGACGGCTGGCGGCACCGGGCAACTGTCGGTGGACTCCGAGATGTATGACCTTCTCGGCGTCTACCCGCTGATCGACGGCGACAACACGGACCCGCAGCCGATGGACAACACCGAGGCGCTGCCACGGTACGCCGATGGCGCGGGCGTGCGGGCGGTGCTGGTGAACCATGTAGCGCCGGCTTTGGTGACCGGCTGCGCCACGCTCATTGAGTACACCGACGCCGACGACGTGGCGCGCAGCATGACGGTCTACGCCACGACCTTTGGGCTTGGAAAGGCGGCGTTCTCGCTGCAGAGCACGGGCGCATCAACCGGCGCGCTGTACCTGCCGAACGATGGCCGGGGCGTCAAGCGCATCGACCAGATCACGTTCAGCGTGGCGCCCGGCGGCCTGTGGGCGGTCTACCTGGTCAAGCCGGTCGAGCGCATGGCGTGGCGCGGTGGGGTGGCCGGCATCACTGCAACGGTGCAGGCCGAAAAGTGCCTCTGCAGCCAATCGAGCTTCAACCTGCCGCAAGTGCTCGACGGCGCGCACCTCGGGTTCTTCTACATGCCGAACGGATCGGCGCGCACGGTCGCGCTTTTCGGGTCGGCAACTTTCATTTGGGGATGACATGGCAATCGGCTCACTGAACGCACTGATCGCGGCCATCTCTGCCGGCAAGCGGTGGCGCACCGACTTCAACAAGATCACGGGCGCTGCGGCCTACACGGCTGGCCGCGCCTACGACATGACAGCGCTGAACGGGCACCCGGTGGCAAACGCCTGGGCCGGCACCGCGCTCAACTTCGTCGAATGCGACGAGGCGGCCGGCAACGGCACGCAGATTTTCGGCATCCGCCACGGCGGCAACGTGTCGGCAGACATCAAGCACCTGCTGAACATGGGCGCCATCACCACGGCGGCCACCGGCATTCCTTCGACGCTGCTGCTGGTGGACATCGAAGGCTACTGGCCCGGCATCTCGAACAACACGACATCGCCGCAGTCGCTTGTCGGCACGCCGACACTGCGCGCGACGAACGGTGAAGGGCTGCGGCTGTATTGGGTGCAGACGGCGGCGGCCGGCGCCACGGCACAGAACATCGCACTCAGCTACACCGACCAGGGCGGCACGGACGGCAACACGCTGCCGGTGACGGTCGCCATGACCGCATCGGCCATCGTCGGCCACATCAGCCACGCGGGCACGGCGGCGAACAACTACACGCCGTTCCTCCCGCTGGCGTCGGGCGACTATGGCGTGCGCAACGTGGCGAGCGTCACCTTCAGCGCGGCGAACACCGGTACCGGGGCGCTGGTGCTTGCCAAGCCGATCATGGAGATCCCGCTTGGCATCGTGTCCCTGTACCACAACAAGGACATGCTCTCGCAGACGCCAAGCCTGCCGGTCATCCCTGACGGCGCATGCCTGGGCTTCATCCTGATCGCGGGGGGTGCGGTTGCGGCCGCGACCACGTTCACGGGCCACGCAGAAACGGTCTGGGGCTGATCTTGGCGCTCTGGCCGAACACCCGCACCGACATCCTGGGGCGCCAGCCTACGAGCATCAGCGGGTATCTTGCGCTCCAGGAGACGGACCAGCGCAAGCAGCGCGCCCTTGCGTACTTTGCTGGCGAGGCCATCGAGGAAACGTCATCGATCCCTGAAGGTGCATTCCAGGGCTCAGCGTGCATCCTGCCGCCGCTGGTGTCTGGCGGCATGGCTGCGGCGAACAATGCCACCGACATCACTGCATCGGCCGCCGGCAACGCGCTGGCAGGCGGCCCGGTTGAAGGCGATGCGACGTTCGCACTGAGCACGGCGGGCGGGTTGAGCCTGCAGGTGCAGCTTGTCGGCGCGAGCACCTTCGTGGTGACGGGCTCGGGCGGGCTGGCGCTAACGATTGCGCTGTCTGCCAATGGCACGGCAACGATCACCGGAACTGGCGGCCTCGCCATGATCGTGCCGGTTGCCGGCAACGCTGCGGCGGTGCTGTCGGCTGCGGCGGACCTGAAGGGGCGGCTATCGCTGTCGGGCGACATCACGCCGTTCACCGAACTGAGCCCCGAGAACTTGGCCGCAGCGGTGGGAAACCTCGTGATCGAGGGCACGTTCACCCTGAAGGAGATGATCCGCCTGCTCACAGCAGTGGCGGCCGGCAAGACCGACATCGACACCAGCGGCCCGAATCCGATTGTTCGGTTCCGCGACCTCAACGACACCAAGGACCGCGTGACTGCCACCATGACCGGCAGCGAACGCACGACGGTGACCAAGGACGTAACGTAGCACCACGGGCCGCGCGCCCCTACAATGCGCGCACTCGCCGGGCCATGCGCCCGGCCGCTGAGTCACTGAGCCGCCAGCAGCTCGCAACACCCCGAAAAGGGAGAGCGAGTTATGTGGGGATTGGTGGCAGGCATCGGGGGTTCGCTGATCGGCGGCCTCATTCAGTCGCGCTCTGCCCGCAAGGCATCTGACGCGCAGACTGCGAGTGCAATGGCCGGCATCGCGGCGCAGGAGCGGCAGTTCGCCGCGCTGCAGAAGCTGCTGCGGCCCTACGTCACTGCCGGCACTGGCGCACTCGACGCGCAGGAAGACATCCTCGGCCTTGACGGTGCCGCGCAGCAGCGCCGGGCCATCACCGGCATTCAGCGTTCGCCGCAGTTCGCCGCGATGGTGCAGCAAGGCGAGAACAGCATCCTGCAGAACGCCAGCGCGACGGGCGGGCTTCGCGGCGGCAACACGCAAGGCGCGCTCGCGCAGTTCCGGCCGCAGTTGCTGTCGGCGCTGATCGATCAGCAGTTCGCACGCCTGGGCGGGCTGACAAGCCTCGGCCAGAACGCTGCGGCCGGTGTCGGCAACGCGGGCATGCAGACCGGCACGAACATCGGCAACCTGTACGGGCAGATGGGCGCGGCGCAGGCTGGCAACGCGCTGGCGCAGGGCGCGGCGATCAACAGCAGCATTTCGGGCATCACGGGCGCGCTGGGGCAGTACATCGGCCAGCAGCCGCAGCAAGCGCAGGCGCCGCAGGCAGGGCAATACGGCTTCGGGTTCGGCACCGGCTACGGCGGCAACTACCTGACGGGGGGTTTCTGATGCCGGCGCCCTACAACTACTCGCTCGGGAACATCCCGAACCCTGCCGACACGTTCATGCAGGGCTTGCAGCAAGGCCAGGCGCAGCAGCAGGCCGAGGCGCTGCGGATGCAGCAGCAGCGGCAGATTGAAGCGCAGCAGCAGATGCAGGCCGAACTGGCGGCGGCATCCAGCGACCCGCGCAAGATTCCCGGCATCATGGTTCGCTATCCGCAATTGGCGGACAAGCTGAAGCTCGGGTTCGAGGCCATGTCTGCCGACGAGCAGCGCGGGCAGCTACAGCACGGCGCCGAGGTGGCGTCGGCGCTGGCGTCTGGTCGGCCGGATGTCGCCATCAAGGCACTGCGCACGCGCGCAGAGGCTTTGCGTGCCAGCGGTGACGAGCAGGGCGCGGCGGCGGCCGAGGCTTCCGCGACCTGGGCAGAGACTGACCCGACCTCGCTGCTGTCTTCGACCGTCGTCGCCATGAACGCGATCCCGGGCGGCGACAAGGTGTCCGAGGGCATCCTGAAGCTGTTCGACGAGAAGCGGAAGGCCGAGCTACAGCCCTCCGTTGTCGCCAAGGCTGGGGCGGATGCGACGACGGCGCAGGTCAAGGCGAAGTATGCCGAGTCCGATGCGCTGATGGACCTCGAAAAGAAGGGCTGGGACATCAAGGCGGCGCAGGCTGACATCGACTTCAAGCGGCAGTCGGCGCGTATCGCGGCGATGAATGCGGCTGCTTCGCGCGAGGGCAACGACCTCAAGCGGCAAGAACTGCAGTTGAAGATCGACGAGGCCGTCAGCGCGCGTGAAGGGCGGGTCCGCGAGAAGGCTGCGGCGGCAGAGTCTGCGGCCGGCAACATCGACAACATGCTGAACACCGTGCAGCGGGTGCTGAAGTCGCCCGGTCTGCGCGAGGTGGTGGGCGGCATCGAAGGCAAGGACTTCTACCCGACGCAAGTCGCGGCGGCAGTCAACCTGTTCAACCCGCTGACCAGCAGCGGCGACGACCGTGCAGACGCAATCGCGCTGATCGACACGCTGGGCTCGCAGGCGTTCCTCTCGCAGATTCCGGCCATCAAGGGCTTGGGCCAGTTGTCGAACATCGAAGGCGACAAGCTGCAGGCGGCATTCCAGAACCTGGGCCGCAGGCAGTCTGAGGCGCAGTTCAAGGCCAGCTTGAACGAGGCGAGCCGGCTGCTGATGAAGGCGCGCGAGAACCTCGCCAAGAGCACGGGCGTGCCGCTCCCGAAGCCGGACACGCCGGCCGCGCCTGGCGCCCGCCCGCCGCTGGAATCGTTCGAGCGCTGACATGGCCTTCGACGTTGAATCCGCGCGCAAGTCGGGCTACACCGACGCCGAGATTGCTGCGCACCTGTCGCAGCGGCTGGGCTTCGACTTGGCGGCGGCCAAGCGCTCGGGCTACACCGAAGGCGAGGTCATCGCGCACCTGCTGCCGAAGACGACGGCGCTCGCAGGCTCTGCGGCCATCCCCGGCGCTGAAGGCGAACCGGCCCGCGCTGCTGCTGCACGCGCTGCGCCGGCTCCGTCGATGGTGGATCAGGCCATCGGCGTGGGCGAGGCCGGGCTGTCGCTGCTAACCGGCGCCACGGGTGGCATGGTTGGCATGGTCGGCGGCACGGTCAAGGGCATGGCGCAGCAACTGCTGAACGGCCAGTTCGGCACCCCGCAGGCGGCGAACGCTGTCGAGCAGGCTGCGGCGGCCGGTGCGCAGGCGCTGACGTATGCGCCGCGCACGGAGATGGGCCAAGAGCGCACGGCGGATGTCGGCGGCGTGCTTCAGAACCTGCTGCCGCTGGCCGGGCTGCAGCCGCAGGTGGCGGGGCTGATGCAGTCTGCAGGCCCGGCTGCGTCTCTGGCGCGTGGTGGCGCTGCTGCCGTCATGGATACGGCGGCGACCTCTGCGCCGGCCCTGTTGCGTCGCGCGGCGCCCGCGCCAATGGCGGCGGCCGAGGCGGGCACGATGTCTGCCGAGGCGCTGGCACAGACCGCGCGAACCGCTGGCGAGGGCGGCATGGGCAGCAGAAGGGCAGAGCGCGTCTTGGCGACTGAGGCGGCGCCGGACCCTGCCATCGTTGCATCTGCCGAGCGGCTTGGCGTTGCCGAGTACCTGCAGCCGGATCACGTCACGACGAGCGAGGCATTCCGGCAAGTCAACGCGGCGATCAAGAGCAACCCGCAGTCAGCGCTTGCGCTGGCCGAGCGCGAGAACCTGACGCGCGTCGCGGAGCGTGCGGCGACGCTGGTCGATGAGATCGGCGGGACACGCGACCTGAGCGAGCTAGACACGAAGGTCAAGGCGCGACTGCAAGGCACGCAAGCGGAGCTAGATGCGCGGGCTGAGGCGCTCTACAACAAGTTGCGCGAAGGCATCCCGGCGCGGGCGGCGACCGAAGCGCCGAACGTGCTGGCGTTCATCAGGAAGCGCGCGGGCGACCTGGGCGGCGAAGAGAACCTCTCCGGCATGGAGCGGATGATTCTGCGCAAGCTGTCGCCGAAGGAAGGCGGCGAGGCGTCGGCGGCAGACGTGCCCGGCGCCGTGCAGCGCGTCGAGACGCTGGCCGAGTTCGTCAAGAAAAGCCGCGTCAGGGACGAGCGCATGTCGCCGGAGGTGCGCGGGAACTTCGTCGCGTGGCTGCGCGACCGTGGCGGCATCGACTTTTCGCACAAGTACGACATCACGGGCGAGACGAGCGGAGTTCTGAGCAACCCGGCCGGCGTCTTCAAGCGCGGCGGGCGCGGGCCTGATGACCTCGCATCGATGGCGGCTGCGGAGGGCTATCTGCGTCCGGATCAGGCCGGCGACACGGCGGCGTTCATTGACCTTGTGAAGCAGGCGGTGAACGGCGACCGCGTGCTGAACTTCGAGCAGCAGATGCGAGCGGCAGGGCGCGCTGCGCAGGATGACGCGCGCCAGGCCCGGTTGTCAGCGGTTGAGCGGCGGCTTCAGGCGCTTGGCGTTGATACACGGCCTGCGGCCGGCAACGCGGCGGCGCTGGAAGCCTACGCGGCCAAGTACGAGGCGACGCTGCTGCGCGACGCGGTAGAGGCCCAGCGGGCGCGCGGCAGCAGCAGCGACATGCCGCAGTGGGAAGAGATGAAGGCCCGCGCACGGCAGGTGGCCGAAGACGTGCAGGAGAGCGGCCGGAGCCTTGCCGAGTTCGAGGCTGAAAACGGCGGTCTGTCCACCGTGATGCGCAAGATGGTCCGCGACGAGTTGCGCGCGGCTGGCGTTCAGGTGGCGGATGACGCTGCACCAGCGGCAGCGACCACTGGCACCGGCCCGACGTATGCGCTGCTCGATGACGTGCGGCGCGACCTGACGGCGGCCAAGTACAAGCGGCAAGGCCCGTTCAAGGATGCCGACACCGGGCTAATCAAGAAGCTCGAAATGGAGCTGATGAAAGACCAGAAGGCGGCGATTGAGCCTTATGGGATGCTCGACACGTTCGAGGCGGCGCAGAATGCGGTGCGCGTCCGAAAAGGTATCGAGAATGATCTTTCTGCTCTGTTTGGTAAGGCTCTTGATGGCTCGATGGTTGGTGGCGGTGGCCTGGGTCTTGGCGGCGCAACTGCTGCTGTGGCTAGGGGCGATGCTTCCAAGCTGCTTGGGCTGCTAAAGCGCATCCCGGAGGACATGCGCCAGGAGGTTGTCGCCTCCGGCCTTTCCACCGTTTTCCGCAAGGCCGCCACGCGCGGCGAGCTTGACTTCACGGGCTACGTGAAGTGGTACGAGGGCCTGAAGCGCAATCGCCAGGCTTACAGCGCCGTCATGTCCAACCTGCCGCTCGGCGCGGCGAAGCAGTTGGAGGCGCTCTACCGCGTGTCTGCCGGCGTCAGCGAGTCGCTGAATCGGCGCGTCAAGACCGGCGCCCTGAACACCATCAAGGCCGAGATGATGGGCGGCGATGGGCTCATGGAGAACCTCTACAGCGCCGCCAAGCGCAGCGGCGTCGGCGTGGCTGCGGAGGCCGTGACAACGCCTATGGGCATCCCTGGTGCCGGCATGTCTGCCGCTCTTGCCAGCGCGCTCACGAAGGGCAAGCCGAAAACGCTCGTTGCTGTCGATGCGCTGATCGCGTCGCCTGAGTTCGCGCAACTTGTGCGCACGCAAGCCGGCACCAAGGAACAGGCCGCAGCGGTCAAGGCCGTGGCGCGCTCTCCGCAGATGACGCGGTTCATCGCCGCTGTCGGCAAGCCGGCAGAACTGTCTGACCGCGAGCGCTGGATTCTTCAGGCGATGCAGTCAAGCACGGCGCCGATGCAGCAGCAGCAAGACCGGCGCCAAGGCGCCACCATCCACTGAGGCCCGCACATGCTCGCCATCGAAGCCCCGTTCCCGCAGTATTTCGACCTGACCGGCGCCCCGCTGACCGGGGGCTATCTGTACTTCGGGGCAGTCGGCGCGAACCCGCAGACCTCGCCCATCACGGTCTATTGGGACGCGGCCGGCACCCAGCCCGCAGCGCAGCCGATCCGCACCGTCAACGGCTACGTCGCACGCGCCGGCACCCCTGCGCGGCTGTACGTCGGCAGCAGCTACTCGCTGACCGTGCGCGACTCGCGCGGGCAACTGGTCGTGACCTCGCCCGACTCGGCCGACTGGTCGCTGAACAGCGGCGCCACCTTCCCGCAGACGATGGCCGGCGGCGAGACGCTGGTGACGGTCGGCGCGGAGTACGTGCCCGGCATCGGGAACCTCGCTGTCTACCTGAACGGCATCCGGCTGCTGCGCGGCGTGGACTATGCCGAGACGAACAACACGCAAGTCACGTTCAGCCGCGCGCTCGATGAGGGCGATGAAGTCGAGTTCATCGTCAACCAGCCGTACAACGTGGCGAACAACGTCGTCGGCTGGGCGGTGCTGTCGGAGTTCGGCAGCGTGCACGACGCGGTGGCGCACTGCATCGCCTTCGACAAGTGGCTGTACTGGGACGAAGACGCGACCGTCACGGCGAACGTCATCGGCTTCCACAGCGTGAAGCACTTCGGCCCCGGTGCGCTGACGCGCGGCACCGACGTGTGGACGATCACGCCCATTGAATCGACCGTGCTGACGCTCTACGTCAACCCGACCGGCTCGAACACGAATGACGGCCTGACCGCTGCCGTGCCGCTGCAGACCGTGCAGCAGGCTTTCAACATCATCAAGGACAAGGCGCCGCTCTCCGGGCGCTACACGGTGCGCCTGGCGGCAGGCACCTACACCGAGAACGTGGTGCTGTCGTCGGCCACGATGAGCGACTTCCCGATTGACCTGCGCGGGCCGGATGTCACGCACCCGACCGTGCCGACTGCGGTGATCGCGGCGGCGAACACGAACGTCGATGTCATGAACGTCGGCGCGCTGTCGTGGTTTCGCTTCTTCAACGTGCGCTTTACCGGCGCCACGACTCAAGCGGGCATCGTCGTCAACAACGCGCGGCTGACGCTCTCGAACGTGCACGTCGATGCGTGCCTTGTCGGCGTGACCTACCAGAACTGCGCCGTGCTCACGGTGACGGGCGGCATCTACACCGGCCGGGGCTCGGGTGTGGCTGGCGGCGTGGGCTTCCAGGGCCTCTACAACAGCGCGCACGACATCGGCGGCACGTCGGCGCTCAACGCAACGCAGGTGACAGCCTACGAGCGCGGGCTGCTGGTCAACGAGGGCGCGCAGGGCCACCTCGACTACACGCAAGTCACCTCCTGCGTCACCGGCCTGAACATCAAGCGCGGCGCCGGGGCGTGCAACACCGACAGCATGAGCATCTCGGGGTGCACGAACGGCGTGCTTGTCGAGAACAACGGGTGGTTCAACAACAACATCACGTTCGCCACGAACACCATCAACGTGCGCACCCTCGGCGGGTCGCCTGAACTGGCGTTCCTGACGAGCACGAACGCCTCGCGCACGCTGCGGCTGATCCAGACGACGAACATCGCCAGCCACACGGGCACGGTTGCCGAAACGCTGCTGTACACCTCGCCGACGATCCCGAACTGGGTTGTCTCGCAGTCCGGCCACACGGCGCGCGTGACGATCTACGGCACGGCGTCCACGGCGCTGACGGCCGGCACGGTGGTGACGTTCTACATCAACGCGGGCGCCGAGACGGCCATCGGCGCGGTGACGATCCCGCAGAACACGACGGCGTTCAAGGCCGAGCTTCTGCTTTGGCACACAGGCGGGTCGGCGCAACGTGCATTCGTGTCTGCCAGCGGCACGCCGAGTTTCTCGGCCGGCACCTACACGACGACATCGGTCGCGCTGAAGGACACGGCATTCACGATCCGGGCGAAGGCCACGCTCGCAAACACCGGCAACAGCATCCTGTTCGCCGCTGTCCACCTCGAAGCAACCTACGGCGGGTGAACCCATGAGCAACGCACGGAACGGCGCTACCAAGCTGGCGCGAACGATCAGCGTCACGGACAGCGGCGCCATCGGCAACGGCGTGGCGGATGACCGGGCGGCCATCGCGGCGGCCATCATCCGGGCTGGCACCCTGGCGCCCTGCAGGCTGATCTTCCCCAAGGGCGTGTACCGCTGCGCCAGCGCGCTCGGGTCTTTCAACGTCTCGGACGTGGAGATCGACTTGGGCGGCAGCGTGCTTGACTTCTCGGCGGTCGGCATCTCGCCCGGGGTCACGCTGCTGGAGATTGCTGGCACCTACAGCGGCGCCCCGGTGCTGCTGACCAGCAACGCAGTCGAGGGGCAGAAGGTTGTCGCGGCGCCGTCTGCCTCGTTCGCTGTCGGCGACGTGGTGCGCCTCTACAGCACGTCTGTTTATGACCCCGCGCGCACGTCGTCGCGGTTCGGAGAACTGAACAGCATCGAGACGATCCCGGGCGGCGCAAGCGTGACCGTGACTGCGGACCTTGCCGGCACCTACAACACGGCGGCGGCTGGCACGATTCAGAAGCTGTCGCCGTGCTACCGCGTCACGATCCGCAACGGCAAGCTCCAAGGCCCGGCCGGCAACGACAGCCACATCGGCATCCGCATCGTGCTGGGCGTGGACTGCAGCGTTGAGAGCATCACAAGCCTCGACATGGACGCGATCCATGTGCAGCTTGTGGACTGCATGCGCGCGACCGTGACCGGGTGCCACTTCGAGGAAAGCAACGCCGACACCACTGGCTACGGCACCTCGTTCGTTGACGCCTCGCAGGACTGCCAGGCGGTCGGCAACACCTACAACAACGTGCGGCACAGCCTGAGCACGAACAACAGCGCCAGCGGCTACGGCGTGGTGCGGCGCATCCTGTTCGGGCACAACGTCGTGACCGACTCGGCCGAGGCGCTGGGCGGCGGCGGCGGGGACGCCATCGACACGCACGCGGCCTGCGAGGACGTGACCATCACCGGGAACATCGTCAACGCCAGCAGCGGCGGCGGGATCAACGTCGAGGGCCGGAACTGCATCATCACGAACAACTTCGTGAGCAACACCCAGGGCAACGGGATCACGCACCAGAACTACACCGGCAAGATCGGCGAAAGCACCATCACCGGCAACGTCGTGCGGCTGGTCTTCGGGAACTACGGGATCGCTGTCATCCCGAACGCCTTCAAGATCGACTCGGCCACCGTCAGCGCGAACAACGTGCGCAGCCCTACTGTCGGCATCTACATGGTCGGCGCGTCGGGCCTGGAGTTCAACAACGTTGCGGTCAGCGCGAACAGCGTCGTGAACACCTCCGGCAACACGGCGGTGCAGATCGATTTCGCGCTAGGCGGCGCGGTGTCGGCGAACGCGATCACGGCGCAGGCTGTCGGCGTGCAGTTGACAAGCTGCAGCGGCGTGGCTGTCACGGGCAACGGGATCACGCTGCAAGCGGCGTCGGGCACCACGGGCTACGGCGTCCGGCTGCAGGGCACGGGCGAAACGTGCGTCGTGACCGGGAACGCCTTCCGGCACACGGGCGGGCTGACGGCTGCGGCGGCGGTGTCGTTCGTGAATACGACGATCACCTACAGCGGTTGCTACGCGAACACCGGGCGCGGGTTCACGGCCGGAACCGTCTTCAGCGTCGGCACCGGCACCGGCAACCTGGCAGCGGACAACATTTCGTAGGAGGCACCGTGTCTGATGCGATGTACCCGACTCGCCTGCGCTGGCACCACACTGTCGGCATCGCGCGCCACGACGACGTGCAGCGCGTGCTGCACGCCGCGCCTGCGCTGCCGGGCCTGGAGTGCATGACGGAGATCGACTACATACCTCACGTCATCGCCCAGGTGCGCATCGGGTGCCAGCAGGTGCGCGAGATGACGCCGGAGGAGCGCACGGCCGCGCTGGCGATGCTGGAGCGCATGGCGGACGGCGCGAAGAGCGGCATGGATGGGTCGCGCGGATGAGCCCGCCAGACAACTACATCGAGCGCCGGCAGACGGTCGGCATCTCGAAAGACGAAGAGGACCGGCAGGATCAGCGCGATCTGCACATTAGCCTGCTGGTCGCGGGCGCGGTCAAGGAGGCCGTGACCGAGGCCGTCAAGGAGCACATGCCGAGCAAGGAAGAGCGCGATTTCCTGGCGCTGGCCGTGCGGCGTGCGGCGCGAAGGGAACAACTGCAGCGGGCCATCATCGAGAAAAGCCTGACGGGCCTGGTCTGGGCCGGCATCCTGTTTATCGGGGTGGTGTTTTTCGAGTACATGATCGATCACGGGATGTGGAAACCATGAGCAGCTTCACAGGTATCGGCGAGGTTGCCGGGCTTGCCGGCACGGTCATCAACAAGATTTGGCCCGACAAGAGCGAGCAGGAGCGCGAGCAGCTGGCCGCTGCGGTCGCGCTGGTGCAGGGTCAGCTCGAGGTCAACAAGGCCGAGGCGGCGCATACGTCGCTGTTTGTTGCGGGCTGGCGGCCTGCGGTCGGCTGGGCCTGCGCCGCGGCGTTCGCGTGGAACTGGCTCGGGTTGCCGGTTTCGCAGATGGTGGCGACGCTGGCCGGCTACCAGATTACGCTGGCGCCTGCGGACATGACGCAGATGATGCCGGTGCTGATGGGCATGCTTGGGCTCGGGGCACTGCGGACGTTCGAGAAGGTCAAGGGCGCCGAAGGGAATCGGTAGCATCCCGCGCGATTCCCGCCCGACGGATGAATCGCAAGCGCTGGCGCGGGTTTCGATTCCTGCCGGGGGCGCCAGAACCTGCGCCGCATAGCACCGCGCAACGCCTCACGCAACCCCGCAATACCTAGGCACAAGCCCGCATAACGCCGCACAGAATCCCGCAAGACCACGGCGCCATCCCGCGCCAGTCCCGCAGGGAATCCCGCGTGGCGTACTACCGCAAGACGGCCAAGGGCTGGCGCGTCGAGATCGAGCGCCAGGGCGTGCGCACGTCGCGCACCTTCACTACCAAGGCTGCCGCCTCGGCCTGGGCAGCGCAGGAGGAGGCGGCGATCCTGGCCGGCGCCGTCAGCCGCTGGCCGCGCAAGACGTTGGCCGATGCGCTCGACCGTTACGAGCGCGAGATCACGGTCGGCAAGCGCGGGGCGCGGGCCGAGCGGCTGCGCCTGGCGGCGATCCAGCGCGACTTTCCGGCGCTGTGTGCGCAGCTGCTGCACCAGATCACCGCCGACGACCTAGGTCGATGGCGCGATGCCAGGCTGCAGCGCGTGACGCCGGCCAGCGTGCAGCGCGACATCAACATCCTGCGGCACGTCTGGACGGTGGCCAGCACCGAGTGGGCCTGGACACCGTCGCCGACGCCCTGGCGGGCGGTCAGGATGCCCGCAGAGGCCATCCCGCGCGACCGGCGCATGGGGTGGCGCGAGATCAGGCGGCTGATGCGCCGCTGCGACTACCGAACAGCGATGCCGCCGGTCACCGGGCTGCAGTGCGTTGCGTGGGCGCTGCTGGTCAGCTTGCGCACCGCGATGCGGGCCGGCGAGGTGATGGGGCTGACGGTGGGCGCTGTCGATCTGCAGCGCCGCGTGGTGACGCTGGCCGACCACAAGACGGTGCACGCTGTGGGGCGGCGCCTGGTGCCGCTGACGCCGCAGGGCGCGCGGGTGCTCGGCTGGCTGGTGGCTGCGGCCGGCGCTGACGGTCGGCTGCTGCCGCTGTCGTCGGCGAGCCTGGACACGCTATTCCGGCGCGTGCGGGACTCGGTGCTGCTGGGCGACGTGCACTTCCACGACGCGCGAGCCACGGCGCTGACGATGCTGTCGCGGCGCGTCGACGTGCTGACGCTGGCCCGGATCAGCGGGCATCGTGACTTGTCGTTGCTGCTGCGGGTGTACTACCGCGAGACGGCTGCGGAGATCGCCGCTCGGCTGGCGTTGCCCACGCGAGCACGTCGGCCCTAGACCAAAATCTGGAGCGCGGTCCGGTGACGAGGCGCGGCGCCGGGAATCCTGGCGCGTGCACTAGCTTGTCGCGCACGGTCTTCTCGGCCCGCTTGAGCACCTGCGCCACGGTCTTGATGTCGATCAGGTCGTCGGTCATTTCACCACCAGAAATCACTCCGCGGCGACGGCACGCGCGGGTAAGCCTTGCGCAACATTGCGAGCACGGCCGACCATCCAGCAGTGCGCCATAGCACCCCGTCGCACGCCACCCGGTACGAGTCCACGCGGCGCGATCTCATCAGGTGCAGTTCGTGCGTGATGGGTGCGCCGCTGTCGTAGTCTGTGATCGTGACAACGCGGCGCAACTCGGGCAACTCTGGCGGCAGGCCGCGAGGCTCGCGGGCCATCCGTGCGCGGTCTTTGCCGCGTCGCATGGCTTCGAGGCGTGCGGCTTGCTTGTCGCGCTGGCGTTGGGTGGGTGGTCGGTACATCCGCAGACCTTGCACGGTTTGATTAAGCCTTGTTAAGGCGCTCGCTCACTGCGAAGATTCCTTCTTCACCGTCACGGTGTACTTCACGCCGCCGCCTTCAATCTCAAACGTGCCGCCGTGAAACTCGGCTTTCTCAATCACAGCCCGAAGCACGTCGCTTGTGATGTCTTCCTTTTTGCCAACAAAGGCGGTGCCGGACTTGTTTACGCGGCCACGAAACACGCGGCCGGTCAGCGGTGAAACCCCAATTCTTGCGTTCATAGTTCTCCTCGTTTCTCAACTAGCGCCCTAACACCGCGCTGAACCGGACCAGCTAAAGCGGGCCGGTTAGCTGGTCGTTAGCCGGCCTTCTGTTCGGCCAGCGCCTTGGCAATCGCCGCGTGGGCGTAGGCTTTCAACTCGGCCTCGGTGTACGCGGGCACCAGGCAGTAGCTTCCGTTGCGCCCCTGCTGGCGGCGCTTGTGGGCGGCCTTCGGCACAGGCGGCAGAGCATCGTCAACGGTCACGCCCATGCGTCCGCGTCCCGGCTCAACGCCGTACTCGGCGTGCAGCATCGCGTCCCACAGTTCGCCGAGCAAATGCTGAGCGTTGCCATACCCAATGGCGCTGCCAATCTTTTGCAGGTCGCGCTTGTACTGCGCGTCACGCTGGGCCAGCACATCAATCGCGTTCATCACAGTCCTCTCAGTTTGTCGCCGGCCGCCAGCGCGGTGCGTGCGCGCCGGATCAGTTCCGCACGGCGGTGCGGGTCGGGGTTGTTGTTCGCCTGCCATTCGAGGTGCTGCGCTTGCAGGTAGGCGCCCTGGCTGGCTTCGTGTGCGGCCTCTGGCGTCAGGTAGTGCAGTTGCAGCATGTCGCGCTGTTCGCGCAGCACTTCCACGGCATCAATCACGTCTTCTGCCACTTCGGTGCGCCGCTCAAAGGTGCCCATCAGCCGGGTGGCAGCGCGGGCCAGGCGGTCAACAGTCCAGCGCTTCGGCGCCAGCCGGCTAACACCTCGGTCAACTTGAGAGCCAACGGCACCCAGGCTCTCAAACGTCATGCGCGCTTCGCGGCTGTTCGTGGTCATCGCGTTGGCTCCAAGTTAGCTCGAACGTTAGCCGGCACGTTTCGCCGCCAGCTTTGCGCGCCTGCGTTGCAGCTTCTCGGCCAGCACCTTGATCGCGGGCCAGTCGTCGGGGTGCGCGTATAGCTCCAGGCGCTTCAGGCCCAGCGCATCACGGGCCAGCCGCATCGCGGCCACTCGTTCTGCCGTCGTCTTGGCCGCGCTCATGCTGCGCACCTCTTGGCAACTTCCACCAGCCAGGCGGCAAAAGCTGGCGGCGTGTGCTCTCTTTCGGCCTTGGTCACAATCTTTCGGCCGTCTCTGGGCACGCCGCGCTGCGGCTTAATCACGCCAGTTGGCTCGCCGCGCGGCGGCATCGGCGGCAGTTTGTCAGGGTGACAGCCAACGATGTACAGCCACGTCAGTTTTTCGGCTTTGTGTCCCCAGTCGCACTGCCTCACTTCGGCAGTCCAGCCGCCGCTGTCGTCGGGCGCGCGGCCGGGCGTCGGCAGGCCCATGTGTGCCCACAGGGTGCTTTCGGCTGGGTGCTCTAGAACGCCGCCAAATCTTTGCACGCGGCGCACCGCGTCAATCGCAAGCTGTCGCTCCATCACCGGGTCGCGGGCTTTTGCAAACTGGCGCAGCTTTGCCCACAACCGGCAGGGTGGGTGCGCAACCAGCGGGGCGCCTCCGGGCCAGCCGCGCGCGTCTCGCGCCTCGTCCCACACGTCCACTCCTGGCAGCGCCTTGTAGTGGCTGTCGGCGCGGGCAAAGAGTACAGCCACAGTCATTGCATCGCCTCAAGGTGGGCCACAGCCTGCGCAGGGGTCAAGCCGCCGCACAACACGGTTACGGTGTAGCGTCCGCGCCCGCTGGCCGGCGGCACTGCTCGAACCACATCAACCAGCCCGCGTTGCACTTGCGTTGCAATGTGCTTGTCGCCAGTCGCGTCGCGGGCTTTGTTGGTTGCTGCTTGCAGTTGAAACAACATCATCTTCTCCGGTTGCTGTGCCTATATTCTAGCGCCATCGTTTCCGGTAACGCAAGGGGTGCGCGCAACTATTTTTCGCTCCGTCCGCAGCCGGCTAACAACTCGGTGAACCGGACGCCAGGGAGGCTGGTGCATCTGCGGGCACCTGCGCGCGGCGCCGGTTACCTCAGCCGTTAGGGCTCTCCTCGTCCGGCGGGCTGAAGTCCCACTTCGCAATCAGCGCCATCGCTTGCGGCGGCAGCGGGTTCGCCACCAGTTCAGCGCGGGCACGCACCCAGCCGGCGCACAGCTTGCCGTC
>JACCDR011801275.1_pt1 | contig 34360 bp, 54 predicted proteins | sample 7446431 | NCBI WGS metagenome assembly JACCDR01 (sample SAMN15323443, study PRJNA562643) | freshwater metagenome | isolation source: river surface water | place: USA:Blue River Watershed | collected 2017-08-17 | reverse complement strand
GTCGGCATAGTCCGGCAGGTCCTCTGCGGCGACGGTAGGCAGCACCTCCGTGCCGGCCGGCACCGTCAGCAGCTCCACCAACCAGGTGGGGGGAGCGCTCAGCCCCCACCGTTCGGATGCTCCATCGACGTCAGGGCCGCCGTCCGCCACGCCGTACGCGCCCTTGCCCGACACGCTGGGTGGTGCCACGATCATGCCGCCGACGCCCCGGATGTCGATCCCGGGGCCGATGCGTGCCTGGTTGTTGCGGATCGTCATCCCGTCCGGCACCAGGAACAACCGGTGCTCCCCGCCGGACCCCGTCCGGTGCGTGCGGGTCGGCGGCAACGGCCCGTGCTCCGCCTCCAGCGCGGCCAGCGTCTCCGGACCGCCGTTGTCGGGGTCGACGTCGAACACGAAGAACGGGCGCCCACCGGTCGCGACGCCGGTGAGGATGCCGATGTTGTAGGCGGGCTCGCCGCCAGCCTCCGCGCTCCACGTCGCCATGACGTCGGCGCGGGACATCAGGTGTCCCGTCTGCCACTTCCCGTGCACGGGGTGTTTGCCCTGCATCTTCGGCGGGCAGTCCGCGCCGAGGCGGCACGTGCAGATGCCCGGGGCGCGCATCCCGTGCACGGGGATCACGTGCCATCCGAACGCCCCGTACGCCAGCGCCGTGTCGATCTTGTCGCTATCTGTGGAGGTTGGTGTGCTAATGTCGTCAGTCAAGAGAACCCCTTGAGTATCAAGCCCCGCCCGGCGGTCACCGGTGCGGGGCTTCTCTGTATCTCGGCTATGCAGTTGTACCGCGTCGGGCCTACTGCGTCACGACGCCCGCGCGGCGACGGTTCCCCTCGTGAAAGGTGTCCTTTTCCGCCGCGAACGCCGCCGACGCGCGGAACTCCCGTTCGGCCTGTTCGATGCCGATCTCCACAGCCCGTCGCCACACGGCGCCGGCCGACACCTCACAGTCGCTGCTGATCGCCTCGATGCGCTCCTTCTGGACCTTGGAGTCCAGGAAGCTCACGTTCTCCGTGTACTGCGCCACGCGCGCCACGCCCACCACTTCCTTTCGTCATGTCGGCGCGTTGCGCGGCCGATCTCCAATAACCCTACTGGACACCTACTAGGTTTGTCGAGTAGGGTGAGACCTAGCAGCAACCTAGGAGGAGACATGGAGAAGATGGAGCGGCCGAAGCTCGGCAAGCTGAAGCCCGGCGATCCGGTGATCGTGATCAAGCGCATCGGTGGGCGCAGCGGGAGTATCGAGTATCCCGCGACCGTCATCAAAGCGGCGCGTGTGTGGGTCACGGTGAAGCTTGATCACCGGCCCAGGTGGGATGCCGAAAAGCGCTTTCGGCTGGACGACCAGACGGACGGCAGTCAGCACGGCAACGGGTTCAGCCGCTTCGTCACGCTGGAGCAGCACGCCTACGACGACCGGATGGCGACGGCGCGCCGGGTGCTCGCTGACGCCGGCATCCGGTACGACCACGACTCGCCGTTCAGGAAGGATCACTCGCTGACGTTCGCTCTGGCGGAGCGCGTCGCGCAGCTCATGGGAGTGGATGCGCCATGATCAACGACGACAAGGCGACGATCGCGGAGAACGCGATTTTCCGGGGGCGGTTCGACCACTGGGGCGCGCCTGACGATGGGCGTTTCGAGTGCGGCGTGGGCGATTGTACAACGAGGGAGCGTGGGCATGAGGACCCGACCCGTGCGTTCCGCCGTCACCTCGCGACCGAGCACATGGGTGACGTGATCGAGGCGATCGGGCAGCGGCCGTGAGCGACGAACTGACGACGGACCAGGTGCGCGAGATCGCGCAGAGCGTGATGAACGAATGGCTCGCCGGTTACCACTATCCGATGACGCCGGATGGGGCGTTTGCCGCTGAGGTCCAACTGCGCCAGATGGCGGACGGGTCGTACCGCGCCGACCCTGTGGATGGCCCCCGCGCCAAGGGCACGCTCGGTACCTATCGGATCACCGTGACGGTGGAACGTGTCGACGTCTGAGCACCCATGGGTCGATGTCGCGTGGGACGCGGTCCAGCCGGGCGACCGGGTGTTGTCGCCGGACGGCGCGACCGAGTTCCACGTCACGGCGCGCATCGACTTTCCGGACGATCCAGAGATCAACTTTCTCCTTTCGCAGGTCGGTCCGGACGGCCCGGATGAAGTGGAGGAGTACTGGACGGACCGACCGCGCGGTGAGCGCGTCCAGGGGTGGCGCTTCACCCATCAGTCGTCCCTGCCCGGCGCTGAGGCGTTCGCGGTGGGTCGGCTCCGTCTCGCCGGGTTCGACGTGACGGTGCTGTCCGACTGACTTGCATACCTACTAGGTACCTGTTAGGCTGTGGGCATGACGCAGATGAGTGAGACGCAGGAGCCCTGGGACGTCGAGGACGCGCGGCGCGCTGAGGAGGTCTCGTTCGATCAGGAGATCGAGGCGGCGATCCGATCGGCGAAGGCGACGATCGAGGCGGCCCGTCACGAGTGCGACGTCTGCCTGTACGACCGGCACTGCGCGTCGCACTGCTCGGAGGGCTGCGAGCAGTGCTCCGAGCTGGACAGTGAGCACTCGATGGGATGCCAGTGCCCTGACTGCACGTGGATGTTCCGCTAGATCAACCCCCGCCCGGTGGTGCGCTCACGGATCGGCCACCGGGCACGCAGCAAGTAGGCCAATATCGATGACGGGAGTACGGAATGCAGATCAACGTTGAGGTCAGCGACGTCACGCTGGCGAGCGTCGTCAGCGACGGCGACGACTACCGCCCCACCGAGACGATCGCGGACATCGTGGCGGAGAAGCTTCTCAGGGAGTTCACGTCGGCGGAGCGTGACGTGTACGGCGAGCTTCGTCGGCGCGTCGCGGAGATCCGCGACGAAGAGATCCGCGCGGCACTGGTGCCGGCGCTCACGGACGCGCTGAACGCGTCGGTCCGGCGCACCAACACCTACGGCGAGCCGACCGGCCCGGAGGTCACCATGCGAGAGGTGATCACCGATGAAGCGAAGAAGATGCTCACCGCGCGGAGTGACTACGGGCGCGGCGAGACCTTCACCCAGAAGGTGATCAAGGACGCGGTGGGGTCGGCGTTGCGCAACGAACTCGCCGCCGTGATCAACGAAGAGAAGGCGAAGGTGGTCGCCGCCGTTCGCGCGCAGGCCGCGACGATCATCGCGGACGCGGTGAAGCGGGGCATCGGGGGCTGACGCTCCACAGTGGACAGACGGGCTGGACTTCCCTCCGGCCCGTCTTGCTATACCTACTAGGTTCCTGCTAGGCTGAGCGGGCAAGGTGAGGCGCCCACACCAACCAGCCGGCACGGGCGCACCGGCGGAGAGGCAGTGATGAAGCGCAAGTGTCGTTTCTGTGAGCGCGAGATCGGGGTCAACCCCGTGACGGGCGCGCTTCGGTTCCACCACTTCCCGCGCGACGTCGTTCCGCCGTCTACGTGGATCACGCCGGGCGAGCGCTGCCCCGGGACGGGGGACGCGCGGTGACCGGCGGACTGCTGAAGCTGCGCGACTATCAGGCAGCGTCGATCACCGCCCTGCACACGGACTGGAGCGCGGGGAACACTCGCGTTGCGGTAGTGCTGCCGACCGGTGCGGGCAAGACCGTGGTGTTCTCGCACCTGATCGCGGACTGGCTGCGCGACAACCCGGGGCGTCGCGTCCTGATCCTGGTGCACACCGAAGAGCTGGTGATGCAGGCGTACCGGAAGCTGCGCGAGGTCGCGCCGCACCTGAAGGTCGGCATCGTGAAGGCGGCCCGCAACCAGGTCACCGCCGACGTGATCATCGCGTGCGTGCCGTCGCTGCGTAGTGCCCGGCGCCGGGCGCAGCTCCGTCGCATCGGCCTGATCGTCACGGACGAATGCCATCACGCCGCCGCGCCGACGTACCGCAAGATTTACGCGCACTTCGGCGCGCTGCCGTACGACGGTGAGGGGACGGGCGCGGCGCCGGAGTACATCAGCGCGCCTGCCGTCATGGCGGGGTACACGGCGACGCTCGCCCGGGGCGACAATAAGAAGCTGTCTGAGGTCTGGCAGAGCGTCGCGTACCGCAAGGACATCGGTTTCATGATCCGTCGCGGCTATCTGCGCGACGTGCGCGGCAAGCGGATCGAGATCCCCGAGTTCGATCTGAGCAAGGTCAAGAAGTCCGGCGGCGACTACCAGGCCGCCGACCTGGGCGACGCGCTTGAGGCGTCGCTCGCGCCGGAGATCGTCGCCCAGGCGATCGCGGAGCACGCCGCCGGCCGTAGCGGCGTGGCATTCTGGCCGACCGTCAGTGCGGCGTACGCCGGTGCGGACGCGATGAACGCCGCCGGGGTCAAGACGGAAGTGGTGCACGGCGGACTCGCCCCCGCCGAGCGTCGGGAGATCCTGGCGCGGCTTGAGCGCGGCGACACGCAGTGGGTGTCCAACTGCATGGTTCTGACCGAGGGGTTCGACTGTCCCCGCGTGTCGGTCGTCGCGGTGTGTCGACCTACCAGGAGCGCGCCCCTGTATCAGCAGATGGTGGGCAGAGGGCTGCGCCTGTGGTGCCCGGAGCACGGCGGCCGTGCGCGGATCAAGCCGGAACCGTGTTGCGAAGAATCGATCACCGAAGCGCTGATCCTGGACGTGGTGGGCGCGTCGCGCACACATGGGCTCGCGTCACTGGTGGACCTGTCGGAGAAGGATCTTCGGGAGCTCCCGGAGGACGTGACGCTGACCGAGGCGGAGGACTTTGAAGAGACACAGGATGGCGATCGAGTCAAGATCGTTCACGACGGCCCTGTCGAGGCGGTGGAATTCGACCCGCTGGACCGCGCCAGCCAGTTCGTCTGGAACCGTACGCCGGACGGCATCTGGTTCCTGTCGGTCGGGGCGGGCAACGGCCGGTACGTGTTCCTGCTCCCGTCCACGTACGTCGATCCCGAGACGGGCGAGGCCGCCGGCCCAGACACCTGGGATGTGATCTGGGCGAGCAAGTCGGCGTACGCCCGGGACAGGGAGCAGGGCGCCACTGAGCACCGTGGCATCTCGCAGGAGGCGGCTTTCGCGTGGGCGGAGGACGTCGCCGACGATCTCAAGATGAATCATGGGTTCTTCGGCGCGATCAACACCACCACTAAGAAGGCGGCGTGGCGTCGCCAGCCCGCCAGTGCGGCGCAGCTCGATCAACTTCGCCGCCGGAAGATCATGCCGGAAGAGGTGGCGCTCTGGCTGTCGGAGAACGAGGGGCCGCACTGGAACCTGGTGAGTACGTGTCCGCTGACAAAAGGTGAGGCGTCGATCCTCATCGACGCGCACGCCGCCGGTCAGCGGATCGACCCGATCGCGCGATGGGCGGCGAGTTACCGCAGCTAGACCGGCTACTAGGATTATGGTAGACTGAGCCCTTACCGCAGGTTGGTAGGGGCTCAGCTCCGTTGACGGGAAGGAACGGCATGTGTGACGAGCGCAGGAACGCGACGAAGGAAGAGAAGGAAGCGCGCAGTGTGCGCGCAGCGAGTGCAGCAGAGGCGATTCGCGCCGCGCTGTACGGCTCGCCGGGGAACCTCCCTTCGCACGCGCCGGAGACGGTTGGCGAGCTCGCGGAGGTTGTCGCGGGGTTCGTGTACAGCGTTGACGCGATCGTCGGTGGCGGCCTGATCCGTTCCGTGCTGGACAAGCTTCTCGACGCGCAGGAGATGCGCGCCGGAGAGTCGGGCGGCGGCATGGACCCGGCCGTAGCCGGATGGCTCAACGCGCTCCCCGGCGCGACGGCAGAGTTCAGTGGCACGTTTGACACGGCGACGCCGGGCGAGAAGATCGTTCCGCTCGGAACGTTCACGCTGAAAGCGGAAGACCTGACGCCAGAGTCGCGGCGGATGCTTGATGACGCGATCGCGTCGGGCGAAGAGGTCACGCTCACGTTGGAGGATGGCGCGGGGGTCCTCGACCTGCCGGTGCGGATCGGACGGCAGGTCGCCGAAGCGACGGGCAACCTGCCCGACCCGCTGACGATCAAGCCGATCGCGATGTGCAACTGCGACGACGGGCGGGAGCATCCGGTCGGCGAGCCGCCGTGCATCCTGGCGGACGACCCGTCCGGTCGGCCACCCGGCAACCGAGCGGCATGGGACGCAGCGTCGGCCCGTTCCGAAACCTGGGAGATTGGATGACGATCTCCGACATCCCTGCATCGGCATTGCCGTACGCGGACGAACTGTTCTCGCAGCCTCCCGGCCGCCCGCAGGAAGAGCGCGACCAGTGGAAACGGCGACTGATCACGCACCCGTACACCGGTGAGAAGGTCCCGTGGACCGCCGTGTCAACGTTCATGGGCGCGCTCAAGGACGGTGAGGGGCTGATCAAGTGGACCGCCCGGATGATCGTCACGGGGCTGGGTCGCGACGAGGCGTTGCGCCTGCGCGCGGCGGCGACCGAGGCGGACGGAACCCGGGAGTCGATTCGCGCGCTCGATCAGATCGCGGAGGACGCGAAGCGCGGCGCCGGCGCGTTCGACGGTGCGAACCGGGGTACGGCGATGCACGGCTTCTACGACCGCGTCGACCGGGGCGTAGAGGTCGGCGTGCCGGAGAAGTACGCCAATGACATCGAGGCGTACAAGGCGGAGATGGAGCGACAGAGGCTCACGCCGGACCTGAACTATCAGGAGCGCTTCGTCCTCATCCCGCAGTACCAGTTGATCGGCAGGATCGACGGTGCGTGGGAGCGCCCGGTGCACGGGGGCGACGAGTACGGGGGTGGCCGGGAGGTCGGGATGTCTGAGCTGTACCTGGGCGACCGCAAGACGAAGCAGTCCAGGAAGTCCTGGTACGAAGAGGCTGCGCAGTTGGGGCTGTACTCCCTCGCGACGCACTTCTACGACCCGGAGACCAACACGACTGAGCCGATTACGCCGAACCTGGCGAACGGCTATCCGGGACCGGGGATGCTGCACGAGACGGGCTGGCGCCCCTGGAACATGAACGTCGGGGTGATCATCCATTCGCCGGTCGGTAGCGGCCTGTGTCAGGCGATGTGGGCGAACCTCAACCTCGGTCGGCAGGTCGCGGCGGTCGCACACTCGCTGCGGATGCTGCGCGCCGAGAAGAACTACGTTCGCCCGATGGAGCCGCTTGCGTAGCTCCTAGGATCCTGTTAGGCTTCATCACGTAAGACAGCAGGACGCCCGGCCGGACGGAACCGTGACGGTATCCCAACTACAGGCAGACGGACCGGTCGGGCGGCAGGCGCACCTAGCACGACGGAACGTGCATCCCGGCGGTCGCTCCGAAGGGAAGGACCGTGGTTCGAATCCACGGGTGCGCACTTCGCATCGATGAGTGATGCAGCAGACTCGCCCGTAGGGTGGCTTCACTCGCAAGATCGATGCGAACGGGAGGGGGCAGACGTGCCCACACGGGAATGTCAGGGACTGCGCGGCAAGCCTGGCGAGCGGTTCAAATCCGCACCTCTCGCGCTGTCGCCGCAGCGTTAACTGCGGAGGGACGGAAGTGGATGGCAGTCCGCGACCGGTGGGCACAGGGGTAACCCCTGCCAGGGTGGCCCAACCACCGGTAGTCCCGTAGGCGCGCTGGGCGCGCAGCCCCGGAAGGGGTGCCGCAAGGTAGGTCGGTTCGATTCCGGCACGGGACGCGGTGACGGAGTGCGTACGCGTAAGCCGCCCACAATCGGGCGCAATAGGTAAACCGCGCTCCGTCATCACAACGAATCGACACACGATGAAACGAGGCAACGCAGTGACGCAGACCGACCCGTTTGCCACGCAGAACGACAGCAAGACCGCCGACCCGTTCGGTCAGGCGGACGGTAGCACCGGAGATCCGTTCGGGGGTGCGCCGGAGCGTCCGGAAGGGAACTTCATCAAGTCGTCCCAGCTCAAGCCGAACGGCATCACGGGCGCGACGGACGGCGCGCTGGTGATGCTCAAAGTGACCAGCGCCGTTTTCGAGATGGTGGAGAAGCCTGCCGAGTACGGCGGAAAGCCGGGCGATCTCCAGGAGCGCATGTCCGTCGACACGGCCGTGCTGGACGGCGAGCACGCCGGTCACGCGCAGGAGGGCATGTGGTGGTTCAACGGTGCCGTCAACCGGGACGTGAAGCGGTTCATCGCCAAGAACCCCGCGACGATGCTCATGTTGGGGCGCGTCTCCATCGTGCCCAGCAAGCTGGAGACGGGCGCGGCGAAGAAGCTCGGTGACGAGTTCGCCGGGTACGCCCGCACGAAGGACGAACTGCCCGAGGCGTACGCGGCGTACAGGAACGGCAAGCGGCCGAAGGAGCCCAACATCGCTGTCATCATCTCCGAGTACACCCCGGACGACGCGGTGAAGGCGCGCGAGTTTCTGGCGGCGCACCCGGAGTTCCTGCGATAGGCCGTCCCCGTAGACCGGGGCGGCGCGCGCGGCAAAGGCGGTCAGTTCGGCAGATCAGCCGCCAAAGGCGTGGTCATGATAGGTCCTCCGACCCGAGTCACGACCTCCGGGGCGCGCCGCCCCACCCGCCCACCTAGCTCAATCGGCAGAGCACTGAGGCTAGCCGCAACAGGTACAGAAGGTTCCAGGTTCGAATCCTGGGGTGGGCACGTAGCAACTGCACATCGAATCAAGATCAACGACGGGACTTCACAGGTCGGCGCGCATCGGGGTCGGATCATCCCCCGCGAGGGTGCGCGTCGGTCGAATGCCGGAGGGTGCTCCAACACCCACCGGCCGGGGCGGGGGTGGCGAGTGGAGCGCTGCCCCCGCTTCCGTTTCTGGAACCGATCAAGATCAGACGGGAGAAGTTGACATGGCAACTGACGGACCTACGCCGGACCCCTGCGATCCGGAGATTTTCGAGCACGGTACGGCGGTGCTGGTGCTCAACGGTGCGTCGAACGCCGTTGAGCGGTACGTTCGCACGCTGGCGCGGGTGTCGGGCGTGCGGATGGACTGGCATTACGTCGGCGGTCGCGCTGTCGTGAGGATGGTGGGCGACAGTGCCGATTGGGCGCGCGTCCTGGCGGCGGCGCTGAACGAGATTGACCTGGGCGCCCCGTACGCCGATGTGAGGGTGCTCCGGGCGTACGCCCCTGACCGAGAGGGAGGTCGACAGTGAACATCGATGACGACATGATCGCCACGATTGTCGAGAAGATCAACCAGGCGTTTCCCGGCCGCACGGCGGTGGAGGCACGCTGCGAGCGGGTGATCAAACTGGGCGAGGAGGCCGGCGAGGCGCAGGGTGCGGCGCTACGCCTGATGGGCATGACGCGCCGCACCGGCGACACGGCCGAACTGGCGGAAGAACTGGCCGACGTGGTGATCACCGCGCTCACGGTCGCGCAGATGTTCGGCATCGACATGGAGAGCGCGATCAGGCTCAAGGCTGAGAAGGTGTTCGCCAGGGGCTTCCGGGACGCGGCGCCGTCCGTCGAACTGGTGGACACCGCCATGACGCAGCTACTGCTCCCGGCCGCCGCCCTGCCGGGCGAGCGCACAACCGTGATCCCGCGCACGGTGCCGCGCCCGCACGAGTATGTCGCGGCGTGGAGCGCCCAGGACGGGACGTGCGCCCACCTGTACATGTCGGAAGGCATGAGCAGCCCGGAGCACTGCGGCCGGCCGTACCGGCACCCGGTGCACGATGCGGCGGCGCGGTGCTCCCACCTGGGGACGTTCCTGGGTGAGCGGTGCGTGGACTGCGGTCAGATCGCGGGGGTTGCATAGCTACTAGGTTCCTGTTAGGCTATGGGTATCAGCAAGACGGGAACGACGAAGGAGATCGAGATGACCACCCAGGGCGCATTCAAGGTTGGCGAGGGTAACCGGGTGCTGGCGCAGATCACGGACGCGGCGGCGGAGCTGCTCATGGAGGCGCACACGGTCGGCACGCGCTTCGGTGTGGAGCTGGGTGGTCTCTTCGCCAAGGCGACGGCGCGGGAGCTGGTGGCGGAGGAGTTCGGCGCGATGTACCTGGAGTGCGAACAGCACGGTACGGCCGGTACCCACGATTGCGAGTATGACCGCTACTGGGTCTTCATCATCAACGACGCCGGAGAGGAGTGGCTGGAGGACGCCGGTCGCATCTGACCGGCGGTACGCGCCCGAACCCCGATACCGGGAAGGGGCATCGGTCGGCAGGCCGGTGATCGAGTGGGTTCGATTCCCACCGGGCGCACGTAGCAAGATCCAGTGACGACGGGAGAAGTCGACCATGGAGAAGATCGAGGCAGAGCGCGACGATGTCGCGCCGGTGACGGCTCGCGAGTTCCTGACTCAGGCGTTCGAGCACGCCGCCGAAGCGAGGGATGCGGCGGAGCATGACCTCGGCGCGACGGAGGACTATCACGAGACGCGCGAACTGACGTCGCTGTTCTACAGCGTGGCGACGTCGCTGGCGGACATTGCCGACGCGCTGAGGTCGCCACGCCCGGAGGTCCGCATCGAGGCGTCGCCCGTCACCCCGCCGGCCGTGTACGACGGCGACGGTGACCGGTGGCTCAACTTCCCCGGGACCAGCCGGTACGGGCTGGTGCCCCATCCCTTCGCTACTGACGGGCTCACGCTGGACGAGATTCGGGGGGCGTACGGTCTGCGCGACTGATCGGGTCGGTCCCCGTCCGCATCTCCGAAGTTGACCTTGAAAGGGGGTGATCATCGTGAAGGACAACCTGTGGGTGCGCGGCACCTGCCGCCGGGAGATCATGTGGACCTGATCCACTGATCGGGGCGCCCGACCGACATCCTGAAAGGGATCAGGCTGGTCGGGCGCCCTTCCGTTCACTCGACGCCGGACCCCTTGCAAGCCTACTAGGTATCTGTTAGGCTATGGGCATGACACAGATGAAGAGCACCACCCGGTTCGGCACCACGGTCCGCAGCGATGTTCAGACCTCGATCACCGGCAACGACGTGATGATCGAGATTCTCGAATCGGGGTTCCGGCACACGGAGGCCAGTGCGCGCCGCAACCTGGAGGAGAAGCGGGAATCGGCGGCGTTCTGGAACGCCGAGCGCCAGCGCACGCAGATCCGCATCGGGAACCGGCCGTGCGTTCGTAAGGCCTTCCGGTAGGGAGCCGCACAACGAGCCCCCGTGACATCAATGTCACGGGGGCTCGTTGTGTCATGACACCGGTGACAGTGACAGTCTCGGTGACAGGACTTGCAAACCTACTAGGTACCTGTTAGGCTGTCATCAGCAAGCGAGAGAGCAACGGGAACGTCGAGACGGGAGACGCGGACATGAACACGATTGAGCCACCGCTCGCGAAGCGGGCGAGTTGGGTGAGCATCCTCTGCTCCTTCGTCCTGAGCGCGTCGACCTGGGTGGCACTGGCGGAACTCGCCGGCTTCACCGGCACGCTGACGATCGGTGACATGACGCTCCGGACGTCGTGGGCGATGATCGGCGTGGTCGACGCCTACGTCATCGGCGGCCTGGTGCTGTGGACCTTCACGACGAATCGCGAACTGGCGAGCTTCGCGAAGAAGAACACCTACGCCGCAGCCCTGGTAGGTGTCGCGGCTCAGGCGGTCTACCACGGGTGGCAGGCCGGGGCGCGCGGCGCCGCCGTGATCGTCGTCGTGCTCGCGGTGGTGATCGGCGCGATCCCGCCCCTGTTCGCTGCTGTCGGGATTCACATGCGCGCCATCGGCCTACTCGCCGCGCGCACCGGCGTCGACAGTGACAAGCTGACAGCGGGGCTGCTGTCACTGTCACTCATCCACGCCGCCGCTGACACTCAGCTCCGTGTCACCAACCAGCTTGTGACACTGCGCGCCGAACTGTCACAGCGCACGGCGGAGCTGACAGCGACAGAGGCGCTGGTGTCAACGCTCACCGCTGACACCCGTGACAGTCGCCCCGTCAGCGCCCCGCCCGCTGACACTGACACTCCGGCTGACACCGCTGTCACTGTCACCCGCACCGGGCGCGGCGGTCCCCGCAAGATGGCAGAGGCTCACGCGTGGCTCGCTGACAACGCCGGTGACAGTGCGCTAGGTGTCCTGGCACAGAAGATCGCGGAGCGCTTCAACGTCAGCCTCGCGACCGGCTACCGCTACGCCAGGGCGTACCGCGCGACGGCGTGACACTCACCAGCCCGCACACCCCCGCCGTGACTCGCTCCGGCGGGGGTGTTGCTTACCTACTAGGTTCCTGTTAGGCTATGGGTATGACGAAGACGGAGATCGCGAAGCGGGCCATCATCGGAACGACGATCAGCCGCACGGCGCACATCGACATCATGGAGATCATGCGCACGCTGAAGCTGTCAACCGACGAAGCGGTTGAGCTGCACGCGATGGTCCGCACGGAGTGGACGAAGGCGAACGGGGCGGACTGGGATAGCGACGTAACACACCTCCTGCGCCTGGCGAAAGAGGTTGTCAACCAGTACGCCCGTGACCCCCGGATGCGCTGACCAGCACGAACGCAGCTAGCGCGCCCCCACCGCGACTCGCTCCGGCGGGGGTGTTGCTTACCTACTAGGTTCCTGTTAGGCTACAGGTACAGCAAGCGAGAGACGGGAGCGGGACATGGCGATCGAGACGATGACCGAGCGGGGCGTGCGGTGCGGCAACCACCAGGGTCGGGCGTACCACTTCACCGCTGACCAGGTGCGCCGGTGCTACGCCGGCACGCTGCTCCCGGCGCCCCGCCCGCAGCACGATCACCCGACGCTGGACCCGACCATGCGGATGTTCTGCGAGCCGTGCGGATGCGTGCACAGCTTCGGCTACGACACCGCGACGCGCGGCTACCGGTGCACCCTGCGGGACGACACGAGCAACTGCCCCGCCTGCCAGAACCGCTGACCAGCACGAACGCAACGACTGAAACGGAGACGGGATCATGCGGGAGATCGAGAAGATCATCAAGGAACTGCGGCTGACGGAGGTCATCAGCGTCCAGAGCGACGATTGCGAGTGGGACGGGTTTACGGCGTGGCGCACGCCGCGCGGCCGGTTCTACTGGTTCACGGACTCGGGATGCTCCTGCACGTCGTTCGGGGAGGTCATCGAGTCAGCGTCGGAGCTGAGCGACGGCACGCGCGCCGACCTGGAACGCGCGTTCCGCGAGTGGGCGGGGGCGCACGCGATCGATCACGTCAACGTGATCGATACGATCGAGAAGATGCGGCAGATCCGCTGACCAGCGCGAACTCAGCCTGCGCACCCCCCGCCGTGACTCGCTCCGGCGGGGGTATTGCGCATTGCAATCATAGTAGGATCATGCTAGGGTTGTGACATGACGACGGACGCGACGATCACCACTTGCGCGAACCTCCTGGTGCCGAGCTGGGCGCCCGGCCTGCCGGGATCGAGCTACTGCGGCGAGCCGGCGATCTCGCTCGGCATCGTCGGTGAGCGGGCCGTCAGGCGCTACTCGACGCCGTGACAGCGCTGGCCCGACAGTGACACCGCAACCTGGGGGAATGACAGTGACAGACGACATGACGGCAACAGTGTCAGCCGACCCGTTCGCGCAACCGCCCAGTGTCAACGGCGCAGTGTCGTCGCGAGTGTCACTGACACCCGCGACAGTGTCACTGTCAAAGCCGGGTGACAGCAGTGTCAGTGACACCAACCAGGCTGCCGCTGACGGTGACACCCACACTGACACCACCCCTCCCCCCACACCCCCCACCCTGACGAAGCGGATCGGCACGGGAGCACTTCGGTGGGGTCGCGCGGTGTGGCGTGGACCCGAACGGGCGGCGTACCTGACGTGGCGAGAGGCGGCCCGGCGACCCCGGGCGGCGGTAGCGCTGAGCGCGGGTGCCGTGTTCGTTACGCCGCTCACGCTGGGTGACGTCACAGCGGGGGTGGTTGCGACCGCCGCGACCCTGGCTCTGTCGGCCGAAAGCCGCGCACGGCTTTCGAGCCTACAGGATGAAGCAAGGGCAGCGCGACAGATTCGCCGAATCAAGTCACGCTGGGTGACCGTCTGCACGGACGTGGGACTGGCGAAAGCGGGCGCGTCGACCGGAGCGAAGCGCGTGCCGCGCATCGTGGGAGCCAGAACGACGAACGTTGGCGTACAGCTACGTCTGCGCGGCGGGTCGATCGCCTCGCCGGAGAACATCGCCAAGAAAGGCGACGTGATCCGGGCGGCGTACGGCGCACGTGGCATCGACACACGACCACACCCCAACCGCCCCTCGATCACCCTGATGGACCTGATCTTCCGCGACCCCTTCAAGACCGTGGTCAAGGTGGCCGACCTCCCGGTACCGAAGCGCGGCGGTCTGTCCGTCTCGGCCGGCATCGACTCCTGGGGGGCGGGCGTCGAACGGGACCTGCGCCTCCCCTGCCTGATCATCGGCGGCAAGGGCTCCGGCAAGTCGTCGCAAGCGTGGGTCATGATCGATCAGCTCCTGCGTACCGGCATCCCGTTCCGCCTGCGGGTGTTCGACCCGAAAGGCGGCGTGGAGTTCTCCGACCTGCGCGACGTGGCGTACGTGTACGAGTCCGACCCCACCAGGTGGCCGGAATTCGTGGAAGACCTGATCGGCGGGATGCGCGTACGCGGCGAACTGATGGCGAAGCGCGGCATCCGCAAGCTGTCCGCCGAACACTTCACCGAGGCCGAGCCGTTCGATCTGCTGATCATCGATGAACTGCTGGCCGCGCTCGCGTTCTCCGACCCGAAGGTCAAGATCCGATACGGCGACCGCCGGATCAAGCTGGACGACGCGTTCGTCAAGATTTATCTGTCGCAGTGCCGCGCGTTCGGATACAGCGCACTCGCGCTGTCCCAGTTGGGACAGAAGGACGGGATCGGCGCGGCGCGCGACATGTTCGACTACACGGACATCATGCGCGTGCCGAGCGACGACATGGTCCGGGCGGTCGGCTACGACCCCGCCCTGTGCCCCGCGCACACGATCTCCCCTGGGGAGAAGCACGCCGGGATCGGCTACACGATGACCGAGGACGGGCCGACGAAGTACCGGGCCGCCTACCTCAACGACAAGGAACGGGCCGACGTGGCGAAGCGCGTCGGCAGGATGACCGAACGAATCGGAGGACCGAAGCGATGACGGAGTGGGAGTGCTACATCAAAGGACACGAGGACTACTGGGAGGAGGACGGGCCGGATCGTTACTGCACAGTTCCGGGATGCCTCCGGAGGTCCAACGAGGACCAGCCGCGCATGTCCTGTGAGTGCGAGTTGTACGACTGTGACGGTCGATGCTGCGGCGGAGCGTGTTCCTGCACGACCGGAGCCGTGACGCGGTGAGGATCTTCAAGCCCGGACGCTCGCCGCTCTACCGTCGCCCCGGCGCGGTGTACCGGATCATGACGCGCCGACCCGGCACGATGACCTTCGCGCGCACACGCACCGGGTACATCGGCAAGACGCGACGGTTCGTCACGACGCGCATCGCGGAGCACCGCAGGACGCAGCCATGGTCCGACCTGATCGTGTCGTACGACGTCCTCTGGTCGTCGTCCCGGGTTAGTAACTTTGGGTTGTGGTGGCGAGAGATATACTATATTCTTACCAGGTTCCCCGTATACAACGTTCAGTGGAACCGGGTTCGGTGGAACCCCCGACGCATCCCCCCGTACGTCGCGGTGACACAGCGGGGCAAGCGAGACGGGCTACGGCACTACAACCAAAGAGGGGCTTGACGTGAAGGTGACACTGCGGGAACAGGTGCGGCGCGCGCCGCAGACTCTCGACGTCAGCAGGGGGTCGATCATGGACGGAATCTGGCGTCGCTTCGGGTCCGCCCGCCGGGATCGGGACTCGCGGGCGAGCCGTCGCGCCGTCGCGCCGAAGGTGGGGCGATCGTGATCACGCCAGAGAGATTCGTCGTTGGCGCGGTGGTGACGGCGATCGCCGGACCCATCGCCGGGGCGGCCGTGATCGCCGTTGCGGCGGCGACGTCGACCGGTACGGCTGCGGTACGCGAGATCGCGGACGACGCAGCGGCGATCCGTCGCGCACGGAGCAAGAGGAAGAGGCGATCGTGAAGGTCGCGGCGTACATACTGGCAGTGTCTAGCGCCATGATGTGCGCACTGTACGCGTTCCTGGCCATCACGGAGCAGGGCAAGTACCCGGCAGCAGATGCCATCACGGCGATCGTATGGGCCGTGACGGCGGCAGGGTTCGCATCCCTGGGGCGGCGGTCGTCATGACGTTCGACATGGCAACGGCGCTCGGCGCGCTACTGGCAGGTGGATTCATCGGATGGCACGTACGCGCGGCGTACGGGCGCGGGATGGCTGCGTGGCGCAAGCTGCGCGGCGGATGGGTGAGTGGAGAATGAGCGCGAATAACTGGGCACAGTGCCCACGCTGCACCCGGCGGGGTGAAGCGGATCTGAACGAGCGTGAGGCGAAGGTCTGGGGGTCGTACGGGAAGATCCCCATGGGGGAGTTCGACGCGGCGCGCAACGCCGCACAGACGGACCGCGCGGAGTTCGCGAACAGGGACCGGACCTTCCGCGAGGATTACGAGATATACGGCGCGGAGACGGGGGAGGTCACGGTTGCCTACTCCGGTTCGTGCCAGGAGTGCGGCCTGTCCCTGACGTTCCAGCACGATCACGTGATCCCCGAGTGGGAGAAGCCGTGAAGACGCCACAGGGTTTCGAGCGGGACACGCGCGGCATGCTGCGCCCGACGCGCACGATGGTCCTGGTGGGTCACACCCCGGAGGGCGTCGCGGTGTACCGCCCGCTCACGGCCGGCGCCGCCGCGATGCTGGCCGGGATCACCAACCAGCAGTCGGCGGCCGGTAACCCCGGACGCGCTGCGAGCGTCAAGCCGCCCGCGCCGGTCAGGGCGGGAGTGCACCGGCGCCAGTGGCCCGCATGGTTCCTGGTGGGCGTGCTGGGGTGCCTTGTGGCGCTCACCGGCGCCGCCGTCTGGGTGGCCGTCACGATCGGTTCGGCCGTCGCCGCACTGATCGGGGTCGCCGCCGGACTGATCCCCGTGATCATCGGGTTCGTCGTGATCGGCGTGATCGTGCTCGCCCTGTTGTTCGGTCGGTCCGTCGTGATCAACCAGTCCGTGAGGCTCTGATGGACGACGTGAAGATCCTGGGGGCGGAGACACTGGGCGCCGCGCTTCGTGCGCGGCGACGCGCGAAAGGCTGGTCGGCGCGGCATCTCGCTGAACAGATCGGGTGCTCCGGCACGATGATCACCCTGGTTGAGACGGGGAAGCGCGTCCCGTACCTGCCGATGCTGCTGCGCATCCTGGAGGCGCTTGACCTGGAGATCGTGCTGACGGAGGGAACGCCGTGACGGCCGTCGGACGACCGAAGGGCTCCACGCGATCGAACGCGGGGGCGGGGCGGGATCGCTCCGGCCGCCCCAACGACCCGTTGATCCGTGCACTGTGGGAGCGACGCATCGCGCTGCGGTTGACCCTGAAGGAAACGGCGCGCCTCGCCGGGGTCAGCGCCACGGTGGTCAGCACGGCCGAGCGCGGGCTACACAACCCGCGCGTGGACATCTACCGGGCGTGGGCACGCGCGCTCGGCGTGGACGTCTGGGCGGTCGACAGGTCGGACGGCGTGCGACTCAGCGGCGAGGTGGGCGAGTGAGCACGCGAGAGATCGGCGGACTCAGCCCGTGGCGCTTCCTGTCGGTCGCGCTGGCCGGCGCCCTGGTCGGTACCGGAGTCGCGGTGGCGTTCGGGCCGGAGCGACCCGCACCGGTCGATGCGGGGGTGATCGTCGGGTTCCGGTTCTCCGGGGACTACCCGCACCGGTGCCGACTGTGGATCAGGCCGGACGGCGCGCCGGGCGACACGCGCGTGCTGGTCGACCCCAACGCGGAGTCGGAGTGCCTGACGGCGCGCACGTTCGACCGGTGGCGTCGACTCCGTTGATCGGGGTTGCACACCTACTAGGTACCTGTTAGGCTATGGGCATGATGATGATGCAGAAAACGAACGAGACCCGACGCGAAGAGATGATCGCGATCAACTACCTGATCCGCATCGGTGTGGCCAGTTCGGTTCTGGACGCTGCACAGATGCTCCAGGGTCCGGCAGCCGAGTACTACATCCGTATCGCACTCGGTGAGGCGTGACATGCGGGTGCTGGTGGCCTGTGAGTACAGCGGCCGTGTCCGCGACGCATTCTTGGCGCGCGGGCACGACGCACTCTCCGTCGATCTAGACCCGAGCGAGACGCCGGGACCGCACGTACAGGGTGACGTGTTCGACGTGATCGATCGAGGGTGGGATCTGATGATCGCGTTCCCTCCGTGCACATACCTGACGAACAGCAACGCCTGGCGCTGGGACGCAATAGCAGCACGGCGCGCCGAAGCGCTGGGGTTCGTGCGTCGACTCATGGACGCGCCGATCCCCCGGATCGCGATCGAGAATCCCGCAGGTGCGATCGGCACACAGATCCGCAAGGCTGACCAATACGTGCAACCATGGCACTTCGGCGAGCCGTACCAGAAGACGACGGGTCTGTGGCTCCGAGGGCTTCCGAGGCTAGTGCCGGACGTTACTGAGAAGCCCGTCGATCTGCGTGCGTACGTTGACAACCGCCCACGCACGGCGGGCTCGCTGACCGGCGCGGGCGGTGTGCGCAAGTCGAAGGATCGAAGCCGCACGTTCGTCGGAATCGCACGCGCAATGGCGGAGCAGTGGGGCTGACCCCACGCACGACGAAGCCCCAGCGTTCCCGTCATCGGGAGTCTGGGGCTTCGTCGTATCGCAGTCCTGGGGGGATTGCCCCCTCAGCGTACCGACCCGTCCGCCGGAACGGTAGGCGCCGGATCGGCAACCGGCGAGACCTGCGTCCTGGTAACCAGTGCCAGCGTGAACAGTACGGCGAACTGCAACGCGCCGATCTGCTCCGTCGTCATGTCCAGTCGGAAGTGCGCCAACAGCGGCGCGGCGGTGGTGACCAGCATCGTGAACGCGGCCGGGGCGACCGGTTGAACCTTCCAGGCGTTGTACGCGCCGAGGATCGCACCGGCGAACGCCAGCACCAGCGCCGACAGCTCCTCGGTCAGGCCGAGGACCTTGAAGCTCACCAGGAGCGCCAGGACTACCTGCAACCCCTGGAGGTAGACGGTCGGCTCGCGCCGGAAACTGAAACCCATGATCACTCACATCCCAGATCGTCGTAGAGCTTTTCGAAATTGCGTTGTTGCGTGCGCCCGACGTCGGTCCCCGGCGGGGCGTCACGGTACCCCTGGACGGTCGTGCCGACGACGGTGCAGAATTTGCGGTTGGCCCGGTCGACCGACCAGCCCGTGTACCAGATACCGCCGACGACCAACACCACCATCGACGCGACCAGCGCGACGACGTACCGCCCGTCCGTCGTCACCGCGACACCAACCAGGATGCGACCGCCCAGCCCAGAAGCGACGCCACGCTCACCGCCGCGACCGTGAGCGCGGCGACGTCGTACCGGTGTCGCCACCCCCGCGAGGCGACCGGCGGGGGTGGCGCAGGTCGACCGGGCCGGAGTCGCCTCCCGACTCCGGCAGCACGGTGGGCGGGACGGGCGACCCCTGGTTGGTCGAACCGAAGAGAGACTGCGCCGCCGGCACCGCCGTGCCGAAACCGAGGATCAGCGCGTAGAACGCCAGAAGCTCCCAGCGCGGGGGCGCGTCGCGGCTGGCTTCGTACCCCGCCCCGCCCAGTGCCACGATCATGCATAACGCGTCCTTTACCAGGGTGAATGAATCTCTGGTGCGCATCGGCGGCCTCCCCGTGCACGTGTAGATCAGTGTCGCACCCGCACGTGCGCGGGAAGATCAACCGTCAGTCGCTACTGGTCGTCCTGGACGCTCAACCTGGTGCGGTTGAGCAGACCCTCCAGGCTGCCCCCCAGCGCGTCGAGGAGCTTCGCCACCACCCGGTCCTCAAAGTCGGCCGGGAGTTCGATCTCGGTTGGCGCGGCGAGCGTCGCCCTGATCTCTGCGACGTCGGACGCGATCCGGTTGACGCGCTGCGCCAGGACGTTCGGCATCGTGCGCCGCACGTTCGCCCCGTCGAAGTACGTGATCGTCTCCGCCCCGTTGGCGAAGGCGTTCAGGTACCCCTCATCGATGTTCCACTGTCTGCGGATGTGGTCCGCTTCCTGCTCCGGCGTCATATCGCCATCCCCTCCCGTTTCTCCGAACAAGATCGTCAGCATGTTCTCGTACGGCCACCACTCGTCCACGAACTCATTCATGATCGAAAAGTGGATGTGCCACATGTGGGACATGTCGGGCGTTCGCATAAGCCACGTGACAAAGTCGAACCCTTCCGGGTTCGCGTCCGCATCCTGTTGACCGAGCGCTTCGCGCCACCCGGTCAGTAGCGGGTCGCGACGGTCGAACGCCTCACGGATGCGCGTCATGTAGTAGCGGATGGTGGCGTAGTTGCCACCCTGTGCGTCCGGGAACGTCCAGTCGAACGCGCGCCACCGGTCGGCGTTGCCTCGGTTGTCCCATGCGTAGCGCAGCGAGTAGTCGCCCGTCTTGCCGAGCGCGACCAGCTTGTTACGGCTGTTGTGGTAGCCCCCCTGCTTCGGGTCGCCCGGCGCGATGCCGCCGTTGCGCGTGCCGGGCGCGCGGCGTAGAAGCTCCGCCGCGAAGCGCTCCATGTTCGGTGCTGGTGTGCCCATCAGACCCCCTCGGACTTCGTGACGTCCCACACGGAGTATGCCCGCAGGATCGTCGCCGTACCTCCGCCTGACGTGCCCTGCGCGTACAGGAAGACGGCGTTACCGGCCGTCGTGCTGGTCGTGAAGACGATGGTGTACTCGGCGACCATGCCCGACGCGCCGCCCGTGCCCGGCGCGATCAGTGCCGACGCGGTGGTGTCGTAACCGAAGTACACGGACCCCGGCGTGTTGGACGTGTCCGACGCGGGGCCGGAGCGCAGCGACAGCTTGCGCACCGTCGTGCCGGACGGGACGGACAGGGACGGCCGGAAGTCCTCCGTGGTGCCCGCCGTGTAGAACAGGTACCCGCGCCCGACGTACGTGGTCGATGCCGCGACCGGGCGGGACAGGTTCGTCGTCTGCGGGGTCGTGTTGGACGACACGCCGCCGTGATCGCTGATCAGGTGGCACTGCGTGTCTCCGAGTCTCTGAATCTCTGTGTTCTGCGCGGCGTCGCCTTCGGCCAGGATCCGGCCGCCGGCCGGCATGCTGGGTGGTGTCCACAGGGTCACGGCTAGAGGCTCCTTCGTGCGGGGTAGGCGACGCGCACGGCCGCGCCGCTGGAGTGCGTCTTGACGATGCCGTTGATCGAGCGCACGACGGTGAACGTCTGCGGGGACGACGCGCCGCTGATGTTGGTGACGCGCATGACCTCGCCACCGATCTTGATGTACAGCCCACCGCCGGACAGCGACTCATCCCAGTCGTCAGCGTCGGTCGTCCACACAACGCCACCGGTCGACGCGACCGTCACGTCGGTTTCGGTCGTCGTGAGATCCTCATCGATCGTGGACAGGTCCGTATCGCGCCGGGCGAGGCGCAGGTCCGTCAGCCCGTCAGCGTCGGAGTAGAGCGCCGTGTCGTACGGGCGCCCCGGCGCGGCGTTGAACGTGAACCGGTTCGACAGGCGCGAGACTGTCTCGGTCACGCCGCGAGTCAGGATCTTGGCGGGATTCTCCGACACCCACCCGGGCGCGCCCGTGGTGTCGATCTCCAGCACGTCGCCCATCGCCACACCGCGCACCGCCGCGCACGTCGCCGGATCGCTCTCCAGCGCGGCGCGCGACAGGTCGATCTCGACGGACGGGAAACGCTGACCGCGCCACGCCGCGACGTGCGCCGCCCACTGCGCCAGCAGCACCAGTCGGTCGTCCGTGTAGGCGTTCAGCGTGCGCGACTCCGGGTAGCGCCCCGCCCCGGTGGGGGGAGCCTCCGTCGTCAGGTGCTCCAGGTCTCCGTCCGGGATGACGTACCGCCCCTTACCGCCACCCGTCCGGGCGATCGTCACGTCGTTGCGCACGAAGCGATCATCATCGACCGGCAGGAAGTCCCCGGACAGGTGTGACGACCCGTACGACAGGGAGATGGTGCGCTGTCCACACAGGTTGCGACGGGTGCGGAAGCCCACCGCCAGAGCGTCTCGCGGTTCGAACAGGATCCCCTGGTCGACGTTGACGCACTCCGCCAGAAGGTTGAAGAACGTGTCAGGCGTCTGTGCGCCCATCACTTCCGTCGCGGACGCGCTACCCGCCAGGACGTAGTCCTGGCCCTGCTCCTCACAGAGGCGCTGGAACCGGGCACCGGCGGTCTCCCCGACGTACCCCCGGTAGCCGTACGGTTCGCCACTGCTGACCAGCTTCGCGAACGCTGAAGTGTCCTTCGCGATCGCCAGATGGCCGAAGCTGATGCCGGCAAGGTTCATCACGTCGGAGATCCGCCGGTCGCCCACAGTGACCCGGGTGACCCGCCCGAACGTGCGCCCCGCCCAGGTGTCGGACACGTCCCCGATGTTGGTCGGTCCGTACGTGTAGATGTGCGACTCGACAGCCCCGCCCGATTCCACGAACTCCAACCCGATAGCCACGGGATTGTCGATCAGGTCGGAGAAGTGTCCGCCCGACGACGACTCGATGATCGCCCCGCCTGACCACGCGTTCAGCCCGACTGTCGCGCCCGGGGCGTTCAGCACCAGGTCCACATAGTCGAACGACCCGCCAGCCGTATAGATCCTGTAGAGCTGTCGTTCCGTACCGGTCAGTCCGGTGGGGAAGTGCCAGAGCGAGAGGATCTTCGTCTCGCCGGTGCTGGTGTACGTCGGCAGGTACGCATCGATCCGACAGTCCCCGACGAACGTCATCATGCGCTCGGCTGCCGGATGGTTGGTGTACGCGCCGTAATCGAGGTAGTTCGTCGGCAGGCCGATCACGGGGTAGGCGACCGCACCGGTGGTGTCGTCCGGCGTGAACAGCGCGGTGGGCGACGCGCCCTCTTCCTCCTCCACCGGCCAGTAGGCCACGAGGATGTCAGCGTCCTGCGACGACGTGATGCCCCGGTACGCGACCGATCTCAGCGGCGTGTCGCTCTGCTGCAAGCGGCTCAGCGCGCCGACAGCCTCGATGTCGACCGTCATCACCACGTCGTCCCCGGTGCCGGTGTGCACCCACGACGGGCGCCACGACACGATCTCGCCGGTAGCGCGCGCGCCGAGGTCCCGGACCTCGATGTTGTCCCACGTGAACGTCACCGGCTTGGCATTGCTGTTCCCGCTGGCCACGCCGGAGCGCACGCCGACCGGCCCGGCAGCCGCGCGTCGCAACGGCGCGTCCGTGAATGACGGCGTGGCGATCACGTTGTACGGACCGGGCTCCGATCCGCCCTGCCACACTTTGAGCTGAAGCGTCGGATCGAACCCCGCGTCGGCGTACACGTACTGCGCGCGCATCTTGAGAGGCGTCGCGGCGGCGTGCGTAAGCAAGGTGGTGGCGGATGCCAACGTGGTCTCGACATTGTCATCGATATGGATCAATCGCACGCCGACGCTGTTGTCCGTGTTGACCAGGACGCGCGCCATGTAGCCGTCTGTGCCGTCCGGCGTACTGTTGAACAGGAGCAGGATCGTCGGCTCCAGCGCGCCGCCGGTCGCGAGCGGAGCGGAGCACTCCGCGTAGACCTCCACACTGGAGAGTTTCACCTGCCGCAGGATCGCGTACCGGTACGCCGATGCGGCGTCCACCGCCATCGTGCCGGCGCTACCGGTCGTCGCGAACTGGGAGTACGCGACCGTCCCCCCGGCGCCCCCGACCGACCATGGTCCCCCGCCGGCGCTGTCACCCCACCCGTCCGACGTCGTACGGCCGAACGTGTCGGACGCCAGAACCGGATCACCCTCCGGCACAGAGCGCACCCGCATCGGCGTGTTCAGCCCCAGTTTGCCGTAGTACGGGCTGAGCGGGTTCTCCGTGTTGAACGTGCCGTTGTTGTCCAGCAACAGCGTCCGCATCGACAGGGGCGACGCTTCCCCCTGCTCCGATGACGACCCCATGACGATCTCCACGCCGTCACGGCCGGTTGGACCGAGTACGCGCGTCTCATCGTCAAGACGGGTGACCGTCACCCAGTCGCCATCGATCAACATCTGCACATCCGTGCCCCACACGGCCGTCATGCGACCGCCACCCGTCCGGCGGGATTGACCTTGAGCTTCACCGCACCGCGTCGGATCGCCTCCAACAGGAAGTCTTCAAGCGACCCCGCACCCGGGCCGCGCTCCACGCTGATGTTGACCTGCGTCGCCCCGCCACCCGCGCTCCGGCGCGCCATCTCGCGCGACTCCCCGTTGTTCGTCACGCGACCACCAGCCGCGCCGAAGTCCACCAGCTCCGGGCCGCGCTCACCCACCAGCTTGACGCCGGTGGCGATACCGCCTGACGCCAAGCCGCGATACCCGCCGGCACCACCCAGCGTCGGGCCGCGCTGCACGACGTCGATGTAGACCGTCTTGCCGTGCATGTTGTTGATGCGATTCTGCACGCCCTCAACGGCGCTCCCCGTCGCGTTCAGCGACGCGGTGCTGCTGTTGCGCCACGCCTCGAAATCGCGCTGCGACTGCTTGAGGCGGTCACCGATCCCCGGGATCCATCCGAGCATGGACACCAGCGCGCCGATGATCGCACCAACGGCGGATATCGCCATCTGCACCATGGCGTTCCAGCCGTTGGAGATGAACTGAATCCCGCTCTCGTAGACGGCGACCCATCCCAACCACACTGCGGACAGGAACTGGATCACGCCGACCAGGTGTCCCATCGCCGCGCCGATCGTGCCGAGCGAATCGACCAACTTGGCGCCGTCCGCCGATTCCATGAACTGCGCCCACGCCTCGGTCTGCTGCTCAATGTTCTCCAGGAAGGTCTGCCCCTCGTCGGCACCTTCCTTGAAGATCGCTTTGATCACCCTGCCGATGTCTCCCAGGATGTTCATCAGCGTGTTGAACGACTCCTTCGCTCGGTCCGCCCACGCCTGGAGCTCGCCGGACTCCTTCAGCCCCCTGATCCAGTTGGCGAAGCGCTCGGCGGCCCCGGCAATCCCCTCGCCCAGTTCCCCGAACATCGACGCGCCGACCTCACCGATGTCGGTGAACGCCTGGACCAGGAACGGGATCGCCGCCATGATCCCGTTGATGTGCCGGGAAACCCCCGACATGATCGTGTCAAGACCCGTCTTAGCGCCGGCCGACGCCAGAAACTCCCCGACCGCCCGCGCCGCCGCGTTGAAGTACGACGCGATCCGGGGGAGCCACTTCTCCGCGAGCGGCTGAAGGTTGGCGTTGACCTGCCGGATCGTCGCGCCGAGTCCGGCGAACAACTGTGACTGGACAGCGCGTTGCACGCTCTTCCAGGTCGACGCGACCATGAGCCCACCGGCGACGAAGTCCCGGGCCTCCCTGGTAAGCCCCTTCATCGACTCGCGGAATTTCTCCACGTCGCCGGACAGGCCAGCCTCGAAAGCCTCGCTGACGCCCTTCAAGCCGAGCTTGAAGACAGCGACGGCGGAGGCACCCGCCAGGAATGCGGCGGGACCGGCTGCGGCCAGGCCAGTGAGGTTGCTGACCACTCCGGCGAGCACGACCGCCAGGCCGGCGACGGCCGGAGCGGCAGCGGCGAAGATCGCGGCGTTACGCGCCGCCATCTGTAGTCCATTGCCCACCGCGTCGATGCCCTGTTGAACGGCGGACGACGCCACCTCGCGGATGCTGCTGCCCAACCGGTCGATGGCCCCGCCGACCGACCGGCGGATGCGATTGTCGAGGCGATTGAACTGCCGGTTAAGCCGTTCGGCCTCCCGGTCGCAGTTGCGTATCTGTACGGCGAACGCCGCCGCAGCCATGTTCGCCCGACCGAGATGGCCGTTTATGTCTCGGATCTCACCGTCGACATCTTGCGCCGCGTAGGCGATCTCCACCATCTGCGTACGCACTTCGGCGAGCCTGTTGTACAGCTCGGTCGGGGCGGCACTACCCAGGTGGCGGATGCGCGCCTCCAAGTTGCGCACCTCGTCGGCCGCGTCCCGCTCGGCCTGCGCAAGCTGACGGGCACGCTGCTGCGCGTCGCGCATCCGGGCGGACAGGCCGGCGATGGACTGCTGCGCCGCGCGCAACCCCGCCGCCGCGTTGTTGCGCGCCGTGACGACGATCTCAACCTGACTCATCCCCGCCGACCTCCTCTCTCCTGCCCCGGTTGCGGATCGCCACGATGCGCAGGAACTCCGCGTCCTCCGCCATCAGCGACTGGTAGGTGTACCCGCCGAACTCAGCGAGCACAGAACAGATCATCTCCGCCCATGCGAGGTCTACAGGCTTACTGACGGTAGATCCGTCAGGGCGGACACCGCCGGGGACGGTGAGCCATTGTTCGATCGCCGTCCCAAAGGGGCAGAGACGGACCCCGCGACGTCCATCCACTTGTCCAGGATCGCCATGCACAGTGCGCCGTCGCTGACCAACTCCTCGCGAGTGGCGGGGCGCGGCGCGCACTCTTCGTACTCGCCCGCCTCGTCCACCAGGTTCCACGACACGAGCCCATCCGCGAGCCGGTCAACGATCATGCCGAATCCGGCCCCGTCCACCGCATCGTCGTCGTCCGCCCCGCCCAGGGTGGACAGTTCGCGGAGCGCGTCGACCGACAGCCGCTTCATGTAGATCACCGCGCCGTGAAGCTCGTGATCGGGTTCGTCGTCCCAGTGCACGCGCAGATTGCGCGGCCTGGTAAAGCTGGACTTGCTGCTCATTTCTCCCTCACCCTCCCGTCACTTGCCCGTCTCTAACGGGCATTTACGTCCAGGCCGGGACGGTGCCGTTGGCCAGGACGCCCGGCGCGGTCCACGTGAGCGACCCGTCCGTGCCCCTGTTCAGCGCGTAGTCGGTGAACAGGCACTCGTTGCTGAGAGTCTGCCCGGACACGACCAGCGTCACAGTGCGCACGTTAGAGAGGTCCTTGAAAACGTCGTGCTGCGCGTCGGCCGCGTCGTTGAACGCCGCGCCGTTGAGTGTGATCGAGAAGTCCGCCAGACCGTGCAGGCGTTCCATCGCGCTCTTGTCGATGCCGGTCGTCTCGATGACGGCGCGCGGCGTGCTGAACTCCAGCGACCCGACGTCGTTGACGATCGCCTTAAGCGCGCCCGCCGAACTGTCGACGCTGCACGTCGTCCAGCCGAGCCCATTTTCCTTGGCCATGATCAGCCACCATTTCCTGTCCTCTCCCGTCAGCCGTTGACCCGACGCGCCACCGCGTCAAGATTCTCTTGCATGTCCTCCACCCAGTGCTCCGGGCGGTCATGCTTGCGGATCAGGCCGGTCGACCCGCGCCAGTCCCCGCCGCGCACCAGGTAGATTTCCGGGCGGTCGACGCTGATCCGATGTGTACGCGCCTTCAGGCACGGCGAGCCCGCGTTGAACAGAAACTCCGCCTCTGCGCTACCGATTCCGGTCACGTCGCGCATTTCGCGCTTCAGCCCGTCAACCCGCCCCGCCGCCGCGTCCTTCAGCAACGCGATGCGCGGATCGCCAACCGGCAGCCGGGTGACCCACCCGTTCAGGAACTCCGGGCAGTCGACCTCCGCGCACGTTGCCGGCCTGGTGTGTGTCGCGACCGGCTTGCTGATCCGGTACGTCTGCCTGGCCTTGACCGGCAGGGTCGGCGTAATCCGACTGAGGGGTCTCATCAGAAGCTCACCGCCGCCTCGTTCTTCACGACCATGACGACGAAGCTCATGGATGTGAAGCCGCCCGTTGTCACCGTCGCCACCCGTAGGTACCGCTCGATCGATGACGCGGTGGTGAGTCGCTGCACGAACGGGGCGGCGGTGATCTGCGTGAAGGTGAACCCGCCGGACGGCTCCGCGAACGGGTCTCCCGCGCCGTTGTCCGAACTGGCCTGCACCAGGATCGACGCGTCCGTGCCGGTGAACTCCGTCACCTGGAGGTATGCCTGCATCCCGAACGCCGTGCCGGCGCCGAAGTCCACCCCCGCGCCGTTGGTCGCGGCCGTGTCCGTGCGGGGCGCGGCGGTGATCAGCCGTCCCCACTCCAGCCCGTATCCGTTCGACTCCGCCGTCACGCTCATGACCAGCGAACCGTCCGTCGCGCGGTTGCCGCCGTAGTCCAACTGCTTGCACACGCACGCCGCCGCGACCGATCCGATCGTCGCCCGGTGGCAGTACATCGCATGCCGGTCAGTGGACGGGATCGCAGACAGCACCGGGTGCGCCTGACCGGCGGACGGGTTGAACCACGCCGACCACTCCAGCCCACCGTCCTTGTGGGCGTGGAGCCGCTCCTGCGCCGACACGTCGATGCCGGGCACCTCGTTCACGCCACGCGCGGTGTTGATCCGCGACAGTGAACCGGTGTCTCCGGACAGGTTGTAGCCGCCGACGAAGAACCGCGCGCCGAGTCCGGTGCTCTTAGCCATCCCCTACGCTCCCTGCGTCCATGCGTCGTTGACGATGCAGGGCACCGTCACGTCAATGATTCGGTACATGTGCCCGTCGTGATTGACGTAGCCAGGCTCGCCACCCATGGCTGTGCCGTGCATCCCGAAGACGTCGACCGCACGGATCGACTCGCCCAGGTCGAAATCGCCGTTGATCTCCGCGCACAACGCGTCGGCCGCCTCCAACAGGTCAAGGTCGATGTCATCCTGCGGCTCGCGTGTCATCGAGCACCGGAGCTGCGCGACCAGGTTGAAGCGCACGGATGTCGCCGCCAGGCCGGACGACTGGACCGCGCCGAACGGCCCCATGAAGATTGCCAGTGTCAACCCCTTGCCCGGGGCGTTCTTCGGTTCGTGGAGTGTCACCCTGTCGAAGAAGCCCAGTGACAGTGCCATCGACGCGACACTGTCGCGCGCGTCCCGGAATGCGATCGTCAGTGACATGTCACAGGTCCCTCAGGTACGGCGCGAGTACGCGACGGGCGATCGCGTCGGCGCGACCGCGCACCAACTGCGTCACGTACCGGAACGTCCTGTACCCCTTGAACCGCGTGACCGGAGCGTTGCGACTGCCGGTGCCCTCCAGCCACGGGCCGTAAATGACACCGCTGTCATTGACTTCCCAATCGCCACCGGAGCGCACAACCTGAATGCGGGTGCGGTAGTACGGAGTCTGCGTGCGCAGTACCTGGTTGAGTCGGCGGTCCACCTGGGTGCGCGCGTACTGCGCGACCTCCCTTTCGATGTTGTCCATCGCGCGCCCGACGTGGCGGGGCGCGGTGCCACGGGCGATGTGTCCCCGTGACTCTGACTCGATCCGCAGGTCAACCACGTCACACGCTCCCGGCGAGCCAGCGCTTGTACTGCGCAATCGCATCAGCCTGGATCTGACGCAGGCCGCGCCCGGACGACTCACGCTCCGACTCGCCGGAGCCGGTCGTACGGGCGTAGCCGGACTGTCCCTGACCGAGCGACGTCAGCGCGTACGCAAGGGCGAGTTCACCCACCAGGGCGGGGGGCTGCCACACCTTCACCGTCGCCGCCGTGCTGTGCGTCGCCGCCGTCGTCCCGAGCGCGCCGCGCGTGACAGTGACAGTGCGGGGGGCGTACAGCGTCGCGCCGCTGGAATGGACCGTCAGCGCCGATCCGTCGACAGCACGTGTCACGAGCACGACGTTCCCGGCGATCTCCAGGACTGTCATCTTCTCGGCGCCGATCATGACAGTCTCACCGATTGACAGTCCGGCACCGGCTGACACTGTGATGGCAGTGTCAGCACGGGCTGCGGTGACATCCGCTGACAGCGTGACACCCGTTGTCAGCATCGTCCGCGCTGTCACTGTCATCCGTTCGTCATCGACACGGATGACACTGCCGACCCCGACAGCGGCGGACGCGGGGCCGTCAAGGTCGACAGCCGTCTCCGACGCATCAAGCGCTTCGGCGATCGCGCCGGCGGACGGCTCGATCAGGTCATAGCCCCATGGCGCGTCGACCGACGCAGTGATCGCGATCGACCGCGCGCCGAGCGTGCCGGACAGGGTGGCGGATGATTCGGTCGACGCGCGAATGCCGTCATACGGGGGGCCGTCGTACGGGGTGACGAGAAGGTCCGTCACGGTCACCGCCACGCCGTCGACCGTGACGGCGCTCGGCGTGCCGGACAGCGATCGCGTGCCGAACCACAGGATGTCACCGCGCGGAGGCTCGAAATATAGCGTTCCCGTCAGCGGATCGAACTGTCGGCACAGAAGTCCGGCCACCTGGTCAGTAGCCGTCGCGCAGCAACGATCGATCTGCGCGTTGTTACGCGCCGTGTCTTTGATGTCAAGGGCAGCTTTGACGGCTTCCCTGGTGACATACCAGCTCATCCTGTGCCCTTGCTTTCTCGGCCGTACCGCCCCGTGAGCGGTAGGGATGGGTCTTCAGTTGTGGAACCGGAGTGTCGGACGGGAGTGAACGACACCCCGGTTGATCACCATGTTACGTCTTCGCCCTGCCACGTCCACCCGTCGAACGGACACCACGGCTTCCCGTCACGCCCCGTCGACAGCGTGGTCCCGTCGTTCGGACAGTTGTCGGGCGGCCCCTCCCGGTCGCGCGCGTCCTGCTCCATCCCGCGCCGCACGATCGCGCCGAACCCGGACCATCCGGTACGGCTGGATCCGACCTGCTCGCCCGGCGCGCTGTACGTCGCGGTGAGCGTCCCCGCCCCGCCGGGACCGGTGCCCGACAGCTCTGTCGGCAGGTCGACCCCCGCCGTGAGCGCGCCCGCGCCGCCCGCGCCGGTGCCCGCCAGCGTCGCGGCGATCGCCGCATCGACCGTGAACGACACGGCGAGCATGTAGCGGTTCTGCGCGCCGTCGCCGGACCATGAGACCTGCGGCGCCTCAGCGGCCGTCCCGGCGTTCTCTTTGTATGCAACATAGCCACGTACGCCGGTCGCGCCGGCGCCCTGGGCGGCGGACGACGTGACCGGTGTGTACCCACTGGACCACGCCGGCGAGGTCTGTCCCGCCAGGCCGATCGAGTGGAGCGCGCCGAACGCGATCACCAGTTCACCCGTCGCGGCGAGCGTGCCGGTGCTGTGCGTCGGAGTGTTGTTACCGGACGACCCGTTCGCCTGCGTGTTGGTGCTGGTGTCGAGCGCTGTCAGGCTGGCTGGCCAGCGCGACCACGCGACGTGCACGTTCTGGGATCCACTCGCGTTCGTGACGGTGACGGTCGACCCTTCGCCGCCGACCGCCTCGCGCACGAATACGTAGGCACCCTGGTTGGTGACCGCGCTCTCCGCGAGCGTGAACCCGGACGGCGTCGACACCGTCGCGTTGCTGTTGACGCACAGCACATCCCACTGTCCGACCTCCGGCGCACTGTCCAGGTCGCAGACGTGCCCGGACCCCCCGTCGCTGTAGAGGAAGGTGTCGGAGTCCAGTGGCGTCGGCACGCGCTACGCCGATGCGGGGGCGGACAGCGTCCCGCCGGTCAGCGAGACGGTACCGCCGGACGTCAGCGAGACGGTGACGATCGTGAGATCCCCGCCGCCGCCCGTCGCGGTGATCGACCCGTCGCACACCACGTTGTTGTCGGAGTCCAGCCCGCGCCACCAACCAGCAGTGCCGGTCTCCAGCACGGTCCCGCTGATGGTGGGGGAGCTGTCGATCGTCGCCGCGCCGGCCGCCGCCGATCCGAACGCCGGATCGTTCAGCGTGATCTCGCAGAGCAGCGTGCCGCTCGCCGCATCGTTGGCGCTGGCAGGCTGAGTGCCGGAGTAGATGCGGATCTTGCCCGCACCGCTCCCGGCGTCGAACCGGTCCACCCTGGCATCACACACGGCGTTCCGGGTGGCAGTTGAGTCACGAATGGCCATCCCTGCCACCCTTCCCGCGTCGTTGGATCTACTTGCCCTGCGCCTTGCGTGGCGTCGCCTTCGCCGGTACGGACGGTGCGGCGGCGACGCGACCCCGAGTGCCGGGTGCCTCGCCGTTCGCCTCTTCCTGCCGGGCGCGCTCGGCGTCGCCGTCCGCGTCGACCTTGCGCTGTTCCGCGTCGCGCGCACGCTGCTTCGCCAGACGACGTTCGTCGTCCGTCATGCCGTCGTCGCCAACGGCTTCACCAATGGTTACGGTTTCGTCAGTCATGCTGTCCCGATACCCCGTCCTACGCCGCGACCAACGTCGCGCCGGTGTCAATCGGCACGTACGTGACGTACCACTTGATCACGCCGTCCGTGCCGGCCGACACGTGCTCGATCTGCCCGGTGTCCATGATCACGGACGGGGCGATTCGGGGGTTGGCGCCGACGCTCAAGCCGGTCGCCCGCACGCCCGACACGACCAGGATCTCACCCACCGCCGTGTCAGTGGTACCGATGTCCGTCGCCGCGCACAGGTCCACCGTCGTACCGGCGGTGGGGTTGTGCTGGAGCTTGTAGGAGTTCGCGACCGTGATCGCGGTCGTGACCCTGCCGACGATCGACGTAACCGCCACCAGCCCACCGGCGATGGTGAACAGCGGCACCGTCGTCGCGGCCAGCGTGCCGGTCGACTTGCTGACCACCACGCCGAGCACGCTCTTCGTGAACGCCGACGCTTCGTTGACTACCGTCATGCCTCAGCCCCCCTAGGCGTTCGCCGCGCCGGGGCGCAACAGGTTCGGAAGTCCGAGACGGTCGGGACGCCCGCCGTACCGGAGGTGCACCGGCAGGTAGAGCACCGTCGCGGTGCGCACGGCGTTCGTGGCGTACGACAGCGTCACGGACATGTGGGTGTAACCGGTGCCCAGCTGCGACGACCGCACGTTGAACAGCACCATGCACTCCCGCGCGGCGTACGTCGCGCCGGTGAGCACGATCTCCGACGCGGCGGACTGCGTCACCCGCGCCCACGCTTCGTCGTTGTCGAGCAGCGTCTCACTCTTGACGAACCACTCCGTCATACCGATCGACGTCGACACGGCAGCGGCGTCGAGGTCGTTCGACGTGCCCGACGTGTACGCCGTGTGCTGCTGCACGTCGATCGTCACGTCGTCCGAACCGGACGCCGCCGCGCCGAGCACCACCAGGACATCGACAGACGGCGCCACCATCATGTTGATCCGCTTGCCGGTCGCGCCGTCACCGGCGTTCATGTCGACCGGGGCGACACCCAGGCCGACGTCGTACAGCCTTCCAAGACCACGCATGGTCCGCTCTCCTTACGTCGCCCTTGCTGGCCCGGGGTGGGCTCGCGCGCAGGGTCGATCCGTGCCGGGTGGCCGATCCGTGAGCGCGCCACCCGGCGCTTACCTATCCGACCGATACGGGGATCGCGCCCCGGTCGTCCGGTTCGTCGTTCTCGTCCAGCGTCACCAGCGCCCACCGCGTACCGGGCACGTTGTTGCGCGTGATCACCTCGTCGTAGTGCTCCTGACCCGGTAGCCAGGTCTGGAGACTGACCGATCCTTCCTCCACCGCTACGCCCGGGTGTCGAGCTGGACGAACGCGCTGAGCGTCGGCCCGCCGTTTTCGGGGGTGAACGCCGACTTGAGCAGCGGCTGACCGTCGACCCGCTCGATCACGCGGAACGCCGTCTTGTCGGACAGGAAGTGCGAGTGCTCCGACATGTCCAGCCGCACATCCTGCCGGTCACCGATGGCGTAGTACCGGAAGTCCGCCAGGCTGATGTCACCCTGCGTGCCGAGCACACCCGGAGCCTTGCGACTCCACCTGATCGGCCGACCCAACAGAGTCATCGACGGGGCCTGGTCGCCGGCACCCGGAGCGATCATGACGGCCGACCCGCCGGTGCCGACCGGGAGCGCCATGGTGAAGATTTCCGGGATGGCGTCCGGGGTGATCGTCCACACGGCGTTGTCGAAGCACTCCGGAAGCATCCGGGCGAACATCGCCAGGACGTTGACCCACGTGATCGTCGCGGCGGGCTGGTTGGCCTCCTTCGCGACGGAGATCAACGCCGGGTTCATGGTCGACAGCGCACCGAGCGGCTTCTTAACGCCGTCACCCTTGATGAACGCGCGGTCCTCGAAATCACGGATGCCGCGCGGGAGGTTGGTGCGCACCCACGCCTCCAGCGCCGAAGCGTCCTTGAGCGTGTCGTTCGGGATGATCGCCGCACCGGCGAGACGCCAGGCGTTGAGCTGGATCTCCGAGAAGTTCGCGGAGCTGTCCGCGATGGTGCCCTCTTCGTCCATCCACGCGAACGTGAGACCACCCAGGGTCTCATTCACCTCGGTGGTGAAATCGACGGCCGGGTAGTGCAGGCGCAACGACGACATCGGGATGACGGTCGCGCGAGGGCGCACCACCGCTTCCTCCAGCGCCGGGCCGGAGAAAATCTCCGAGCGCCACTGCTCCGGGATCAGGTAGCCGCCGCCCTCGCCGGTCTCCGACGAGTAGTTGCGGATCTTGTCCCGCTTGGCGATCAGGTCGGAGTTCATGCTCGACGTGTTGCCGAGGACGGTCTG
>JACCDR012515538.1_pt1 | contig 34414 bp, 32 predicted proteins | sample 7446431 | NCBI WGS metagenome assembly JACCDR01 (sample SAMN15323443, study PRJNA562643) | freshwater metagenome | isolation source: river surface water | place: USA:Blue River Watershed | collected 2017-08-17 | reverse complement strand
CCCCTAGGGGGTATATACTCAAAAAATGAAAGCAGATAAACTAAAGTTAATTCGTAGACTTAAAATCATTGAAGGGCAAGTTAAAGGGCTTCAGGATATGATACAAAAAAACGCATACTGTATAGATGTTATTACACAGAGTTCAGCAATTAAACAAGGGTTATCGAACATTGAAGATCTTCTTTTAGAAGAGCACCTAAACCATTGTGTCGTTAATCAAATCCAAAAAGGTCAAACAAAGAAAGCGACACAAGAGATACTAAAGGTGTACCAATTAAAAAGAAAATAATGAACTGTGCCATTTGTACAACTAGCATCGAGGTCAATTATCAGGAATTAAATGATAAGTGTTTTTGTGGTGACGAAAACTCGAAATCTCAATTTTCTAGCTTCTCATCATATTCTCCTATTTTTATATCACCTAAGGTAGAATCTAGTATTACAGAGGCTATTTCCGTTATAGAAAAAGTACTACATAGTGACACCTTCCAAAAATCACTAGTAACCAACTTAAATCCAAAGAACAGTAGTGGTGGCATTTTGTCATGTTATGACTTTCATCTTGACGGGGACATCCCAAAGTTAATCGAAATAAATACAAATGCTGGCGGATTTTTCTTAAATTACGAGCTACTCAAGAGTTCCACAATTTGTTGCAGTCACACGAAGGGACAAAGTATAGAGAACTTAGAAGAGAAAATAATTTCAATGTTTAGAAATGAGTTCAAAAAAACTACTAATAAAGAGTTAAAAACTGTCGCTATAATAGATGAAAATCCTGAAACACAATTTCTTTACCCTGACATGGTCATTTGTAAAAACATCTTAGAAAAAAATGGAATCAAAGCTTTCGTCGTAGATTCTAAAGATCTACAGATTGTTGGTGCGGCAGCTCAATACAATGGAACCCCTATTGATTTGGTTTACAACCGACTTACAGATTTTTATTTCAAGAACGAAGAAAATAAAAAGTTTCTTCCACTTCTAGGTAGTAAGACGACAGTTATTTCCCCGAATTCAAATGACTATACCTTGTTTGCAGACAAAGCTAATTTACTACATCTTCAAAATGTAGACATATATAAAGATGTACTGTCACAAAACGAAATGGATACTCTGAAGAAATCTCTTTTGGAAACTATACTGGTAACTAAAGATAAAGAAGGGTATCTTTGGGAAAATAGAAAGAAATATTTTTTCAAACCTATTAATGGGTTCGGGGGAAGAGGAGCCTATAATGGAAAAGGTTTAACAAAAAAAGTCTGGGGGTATATTAGTATCAATAGCTATATAGCTCAAGAGACCGTTCCAGCAAATACAAAAAACAAACTAATAGAAGGAAAGGAAGAATCATTTAAATTTGATATTCGAGCGTACACATACGCAGGTACAATTTTACTCCTTGGCGCACGAGTATACCAAGGACAGACAACAAATTTTAGAACTTTAGGGGGTGGGTTTGGATCGGTGTTTATTACAAAAAATAATTAAGTTGAGATATATGAACAACACTATACAAAAACAAAAATGTGAATTATGCAACATGGAATCCACACATTCTGAAAAGGATGCCAAAGGAGTTGTGCATTATTTTTGTGAGCACCATTCACTTAAACCTACAACAGTAACAGCAAAAAATAAATACCAACAACTCACCCCGCTTCTCTACGTTTTTTTAGTCATATTTGCACTGTCCTCAGTTAGGCAGATCTTCTCAGGCGTAGACCCGATGATGTTTATGATGGATTTCATGGGAGTTTTCTTTATGGTGTTTGGGCTTTTAAAATTAGTAGACTTAAAAGGGTTCGTCGATGGTTTCCAATCATATGATTTTATTGCTTCTAGATTTCGACTCTACGGGTACAGCTATCCATTCATAGAAATAGCTATTGGAGCACTGTACTTACTGGGCTTTATGTTTTTGTGGCAAAATATTCTCGTGGTGGTACTAGCATCTATCGGTGTTTATACCGCATACAAATCCATCAATCAAGAAAACGAAATTAGATGTGTTTGTCTAGGAACTTTGTTTGATCTACCTATGACATGGGTTACCTTATTTGAGAATGCTCTTATGCTACTGATGGTTATTTTTATGATTATCATGTGATACTCATAAAAATTAAATATTAATTACAATAAAAATAACTATATGAAAAATAATACAATTTTTGGTGGAGCAATCATTTCAGTTCTTTTTGGGCTTTTTATTGGGTATGCGATTTGGGGGAATATGGGAATAGACGAGAACATGAATATGGGAATGTCACAAAAGACAGGGTCACAGACAGGAGGTCATATGATGCCAGACGGAACTATGATGGGTGGAAGTATGACAATGAGCGGGATGATGGACGACATGATGGCAAACTTAAAAGGTAAAACAGGAGATGCTTTTGATAAAGCGTTTATAGAAGAAATGGTTATGCATCATGAAGGTGCGGTGGATATGGCTGAGGCAGCTCTTAAGAATGCTAAACATCAGGAAATTAAGAATCTAGCGAACGAAATTATTTCTGCACAGAATAAGGAAATAGTAGACATGAAAAATTGGTATAAGTCTTGGTACGGGTTCGACCTAAAATAGACTAAAAAGATGCGTACATTAAAATAATGTTTTAGTTTAATGTAAAGAAAAAAGTACACATAGTTAGCAGTATGAAATTCATTAACACAACAAAAGAGTACGAAGATGCTTTATCTGTCTATCGTTTAAGCAAGAGGTGGGGTGACTTAGAAAAAATGCACATACTCGCACAACCATTTTTACTAAGTCACTATTTTGTCCACTTAACAATGTTGCAAAAGGCTCTCAGGGAAAAGAATTTACACGAATGTCTTGGTCAGGTATTTAGACTTATACTAGTTTTGCCAGGCAACATACTTAATCGTTTGCCAAAGAATAACCCAGGAACGGCACGAGTAAGTGCGTTCAAAAGTTTCTAACAAATATGGTATAATCGTTGAAATGTTTACCCTCTTTAAGAGAAAATTTAATATAGCACTACTTTGGACAGCTTGGACAGTTGCTGTTTTTGGTTTCTTTTTGTGTTCTAATCACTTAGTTCCAAATCACCACGCTAAAAGTTTCTCTGGCGTGGTTTCTTCAAAAATGTCACAAGAGTCACACTCCAAAGATTTGAATGAGTGTGTCGATAACTATACGTATATGTATGGTGGGCGTGGTTGTGTAACAGGAGATGTTTCTGTTTCCTTCGACAGAACATCCTTTACCGATATCTATGTTATATCAAATGTTGGTAGTGACCTTTCTGATAATCGTCAGGTAAAATCGCCTAAGACTGTATCGCTTCATATTCTTCATAACGTTCTACAAGTCTAAAGTTGTTTGATTTTAGTATCTTTTGATACTCATTATTAAACCTATCAGTTAGACAGTATGAATATAACAAATCGAATAAAGAGCATTTTTAATATTTTTACAGCTCTCTCAAAAACTAAAAAAATAACCGCTGTGTCTTTGCTTCTTATGTGCATATCTGCTGTAACACTTTTTGTGTATGCAGGCGGTGAACACGCTGAGGAAGCATCTACATCAACTACAGAAAGTAAAAAAGTAATTATTAGACAAGTTGGTGATACTGATCCAGATGCAATATCACAAGAAGGCACAGGAAGCTTCTTTGGAACAATCATTTCAAAAGACATCTCTTCCGTTCACCCGCCTCGCGAAGGAGTGATTAGTTCATGGAATGTTTCCGTTGGTGATTATGTTTCGCTCGGTGATGTACTTGGGTATGTTACTGTAACTGGTATTTCTCCAGAACAGCAAGCCCTCCTTGTTGAGCAACAGACGAATGCTTTTAAAGCACAATTAGATGCTGAAACTGCAAATGCTGTAGCCCTAGAATCAGAAACAGTCTTTGGAAAAGTTATCAGTAACTTTAAAGCTATTACTGATAAACAAAAAAGTGTTTACAGTGGTAATTCAGGAACGTCGTCATCTGCCTACCTTACTGAATTAAAAACATTACAAAATCGTCAGGTTTCTCTAGAGAACAAATTACAAGACTTTGGTAATACAGTGATTCTTTCCATTTTTCCTTTAGTGAGTAGATTTGGACAGTCTCCATTTAATCAAGGGTACACGGACGTTTCTGTTAAGTTTGAAGTTGGAACAAAAAATTCTAGCCTAAGAAGTATGTATGTTGAGTTACTCAGATCATATGCAACAAAGACATCTTCACGCAGTTTAACTGAAGCTGACGTGCAAGATTTCCTTAACAAGACAAATCAGATAATGGAAAGCTCTTCTCAAGGAGGTGATCTTGATATAACTGCAATTACAGATTCCGTTAAAGATTTACAAAATGACTTACGTGAAATCACTACATCACTTGACGAAGCTCGTATAGCAAAAGTAACCAAGGAAAGAGAATACAACCAACTTGATATAGAGTTATCAAAAAATGTGGCAACACTTGATAATGATCTTGCTCTTAAGAAACTAGATCAAGTTACTCTTAAGAAGAGAGCTGAGAACGAAGCACGTGCTGCACAACTTCTTGCAGAGAAACTTTCACAAAATGCTGGAGGTGTAGTGCCTATCCTTGCTTCTAGAGATGGTGTTGTTGCAAGTGTTGAAAAGAATGTTGGAGACTATGTTTCTATGTCAGATAGAGTTGGTTATATATCTATCTATTCTCCAACCAAATCTGTGAGATTCACTATTCCTCCATCATGGAAAGAGATTAAGAAAGGAGACTCGCTCAGCGTTGTGTGGCGATCAGACTTCTCTCCAAGAACTGCCTCTATTGTTGGCATTAGTCCAATGATTAATGAAAAAGGTGGTTATCAAGCAGAAGCGATACTTGCTTCAAATACTGAATACCCTGTAGGTGCTTCTGTGAGTCTTGTTCCAGAGAAGTCTAAGTCAGGTGTATTTATAAACAGAAAAGCAGTATTGTTTGGCACGTCAACTATTCCATACATTTGGAAAATGTCTGAAAAGAATACTGTAACCAAAACAGAAATTAAATCAGGTCGTCAGCTTGGAGAATACATTGAAGTGACGTCAGGTCTTACAAAAGGAGACAACTATATAGTGATTATGGATCACGATATCGTTCTTGAAGAAGGTAAAGACGTGTCAGAGTTTCTTGAAAAAAAGGTCGAGGATGAAGGTGGTGAAGATGGTCACGACCATTAAGAGTATTAGTATTTTTACTTTATGTTTAAAAAACTAGTAGCGTGGTCCACTATCCATAAGTGGAAAACAGTCGGTGCCTCAGTTCTCTTATCATTGTTCGGCATCTATGCAACAACTGCAATGGATATTGATGTGCTACCAAATATCAATAAACCAACAGTTGCAATTTTTGCTGAAGTAGATGGTCTTGCACCAGAAGAAATTGAAAAGTTGGTTCTTGTTCCGATTGAAAATGCAGTACTTGGAACTCCAGGAGTTGATCGAGTACGAGGCGTTGCTTCTTTTGGTTTAGGAATCGTAAACTCAGAGTTTGCTTTTGGTAGTGATATTTATAAAAATAGACAGCTTATTCAAGAAAGATTGTCTCAGATATCACTCCCAGAAAATGTGCATGTTTCCCTTGGTCCAATAAGTTCTATTATGGGAGAAATTATGTGGGTTGGTGTTACTGGAAAAATGGAAAGTAATACTGATTTACGCTCATATGCTGACTTTACCTTAAGACCAAGTATTCTTAAGCTAAAAGGAGTATCAGATGTGATCGTGATGGGTGGAGACGTTTTAGAGTGGCAAGTGCGTTTAAACGCTGATGCTCTTCGTCGTCTTAATCTTAAACATGAGGACATCAATGCTCTCATTAGTAAGAATCTTCAAAACACCTCTGGTGGATTACTTGTACAACAAAATAAAGAATATCCCATCCGAGTATTTGTAGCTCCAGAGAGTTTTGAAAGCTTGAAGAACTTACCACTACAGACATCCATGGGAATGGTGAGACTTGGTGAAATCGCTTCTTTTGTTAAAGGTGCTAGCCAAGTTCGAGGAACAGCATCAATTGATGGAAAGTCAGGTATTGTGTTACGAGTCTTTAAGCAACCAAATGCAGAGACGCTAACGGTAACTGGTTTGGTTGATGATCTTGTACAAGACCTTAGTAAAAGTGCCCCTGAAGGACTCAAGATGTCATCTGACCTTTTTAAGCAGGAATGGTTTATTTCTGCTGGTCTAAAAAACGTTGAAGAGGCTTTGAGAGATGCATTTATTATTGTTGCAGTAATTGTTTTCCTCTTCTTGATGAGATGGAGACCAACATTTATTGCACTACTCTCTATACCTGTCTCTATCTGTATCACTGCTATTATTTTCTACATCATGGGTCTTTCTGTGAATGTGATGACGTTAGGAGGAATAGCTGTGGCAATTGGAGAACTTGTTGACGGTGCTATTGTGAGTGTTGAAAATATTATTAAGCGACTACGAAACAGAAAAGAAGGAGGTCTGGATCGACTTCATGTCATCATTAATGCTGTAAAGGAAGTTTTTGATTCCATTGTGTACGCCACAGTTCTTGTTGCACTAGTGTTTATCCCTGTGTTTTTCTTACCAGGTGTTGAGGGTAAATTACTCTCCTCGCTTGGTTTGGCATACATTGTTTCCCTCATCGCTTCGCTTATCGTTGCGTTAACACTGACACCTGCACTTGCGGCTATTCTCTTTAATAAAGAGGATAAGGAAGATCATACACCAAAGATTATTCACGTCATTGAAGAAAAGACAGAGAGACTTTTATCATGGTTGTTTGATAAATGGAAAAAGGTTGCTACAGCACTTCTTCTTATGATTGTAGCGACTGTCCTCATGTATTCTTTTGCAGGAAAGGAAGGGATTCCTCAATTCAACGAAGACTCTCTTACTATAGGCATTTTATTGCCAACTGGAACTGATCTTGAGACAACAAATCTCTATGCTCAATCAGTTGGTGATGCAATGAAAAGTCTTCCTTTTGTATCACGAGTAAGTCATACCGCGGGTCGTGCAGCCGCAGACCCACACGGTAGTGGTTCAAACTCAGGAGAAATGCAAGTTGTACTTAAAGAAGGGTCTGCTGAGAAAATTAATGAATATATTCCAGAAATTCAAGAAGTGCTTAACAAGTTTAGTGGAGCGACCTACTCTGTAGGAAAACCTATTTCTCACCGAGTAGAAGAACTTCTATCTGGTGTACGAGCACCTATTGTTATCAAACTCTATGGAGATGATATTGAAGAGCTTCGTTCCTATGGTGACAAGATTGTAGGTATTCTTAAGGAACAAGAAGGTGTAGCTAATCCACAGCTATCACGAGATGTAAAAGTACCTGAGATACATATTTATCCAGACACAGAGTTACTTGCTATCTTAGGGACAAGTGCGGGTGAACTTGGTGAAGAAATTCAAGGCGGATTTATTGGTAACAAAGTTGGTGAGGTAGTTGATGGTCTAAAAAGAATAAGTGTCGTTACTCGGCTTGATAATGAAAGTAAGAATTCATTCTCTGGCATGCGTGATACAACATTCCCACAAATTGGAGATTCGATCAGTAGTGTTGCTACTGTTGGATTTTCTGAAGGAAGAACAACTATTAGTCATGAAGGAGGGAAAAGAACAGTTGTGGTAAGTGCTAACTATGAAGGTGGTGATATTGTAGGTACTGTTGAAAAAGTAAAACAAGAATTGGAGAAATCTAAGAAACCAGAAAACATAACTATTTCTTTTGAAGGAACGTACCAAAGTCAGAAAGAAAATAGTACTAGATTGGCTATTCTTTTCTCTGTAGTTATTCTGGTTATTTGTTATCTCTTGTATCAGGCATTTAATTCATGGATACTTGCCATGCTCATTATTACTAACATTCCAGTTGCCTTCTTTGGTGGACTAGTGTTTGTGTATCTCTATGGTGGGACAATTAACCTAGCTCACTTAGTTGGGTTTATATCACTCGCTGGTATTGTCTCAAGAAACGGAATTATGCTCATTAGTCGTACAAGAGAAATAGCAAAAGAGCATGATGCTCCACTTGATACGCACATGATACTCTTGGCAACAAAAGAACGTGTAGTGCCAGTACTAATGACGTCTATCGTAACAACCCTTGCACTTATTCCTCTTATCATTGGAGGAGATGCGCCAGGAAAGGAATTCTTAAGTCCACTTGCCATTGTTATGACAGGAGGACTTATTACTTCGACGATTACATCAATATTGTTTACTCCAGTGTTGTTAAATAGACTTAAGAAATATCTTTAAAAGAAGATAGATTATTAAGCATCAAAAAAGTCTCCGAAAGGAGACTTTTTTGATGCTTGTCAGATCTAGTAAAAGAGGGCTTGTAACGAGCCTTCTAGTGCTAGCTGTTGAAGGTGATCCCACGGGGAATCGAACCCCGATTTACGCCGTGAAAGGGCGCCGTCCTAACCGTTAGACGATGGGACCAGTCGGTGAAGTATGCCACAAATTTTGACTTTTTTCAATCCCGTGTTTGTGCTATACTTATCACATAAAGGGCGGTTAGCTCAGTTGGTAGAGCGCCACATTGACGTTGTGGATGTCAGAGGTTCGACTCCTCTATCGCCCACACAATAAAAGCAAGATGCTATACTTTCTTGCATGATACTCCTGGCGATAGAAACAAGCTGCGACGAGACAGCGGTTGCAGTGCTTAAGACAAGACGAGGGTCAACGCTATCGTTTGACGTGCTTAGCCATAAAATAGCTTCGCAAATTGATATACATCGTGAGTTTGGTGGAGTTTTTCCGAACGTCGCAAAGCGTGAGCACGCAAAGATGTTACCCCAACTCATCGCGTACGCACTTGAAGAAGCGGGCTTACTTACCGAACGAACAAATGACAAGAAACTTTCGCTTGAATTAAAGAAGAAGCTAGCGTCGCTCCTTGAACGCGAACAAGAAACCCTTCAAGCGCTTACTGTTATCTTTGAGGGAATACAGAAGCCGAAGATTAATGGCATCGCCGTCACGGCAGGACCAGGACTTGCCCCAGCTCTTTGGGTCGGCGTAAACACAGCGACAGCACTCTCAACCGTGTGGAACCTGCCACTATACCCAATCAATCACATGGAGGGTCACATTATTGTAAGCTTGCTTCGTAAAGTGTACAGCCACTACGAAGTAGACGAGCCGAAGCGTCCTACCGTTGCCCTTCTTGTCTCAGGCGGGCACACCGAATTTGTTCGCATTGCAGGCAAACGTGACTACACGATCATCGGCTCAACAAGAGATGACGCCGTAGGAGAAGCATTTGATAAGGTGGCGAGAATGCTAGGACTTCCATATCCAGGCGGACCAGAAATAGGAAGACTTGCACACATTGCGCGCAAAGAAAACCGATTACCCCGCAAAGCGTTCATTCTACCTAGACCCATGCTTCACAGTAAAGACCTCCATATGTCGATGAGTGGACTTAAAACAGCAGTACTTCACCGTATAAAAGATGTAGGTAGAGAATTAAGTGACGAAGAGAAGTCAGAGCTTGCTCTTGAATTTGAAAACGCAGTGACTGATGTGCTCATCACAAAAACAAGACAAGCTGTTTACGAAACAAACAGCACCTCACTTATCGTAGGTGGTGGTGTAAGTGCAAACAGTCACCTTCGTGAAAGATTAGAAAGCCTCGCAAAAGAGGAAAACGTAACACTTTATCTCCCTGAGAAGACACTTGCGGGCGATAACGGTATCATGATCGGAGCAACAGGACTCTTTCACGCCAAATTAAAAGAAAAAGCGGCAAAGAAGATCAACGTCCGCAGTTCATGGCCACTACCTGAAAAGAACTAATACAAAATCCTCACAATGTGTGAGGATTTTGTGTCCCCTCGCCACGTGGTGAGCGAGGTGCTAACTCCAAAACAAATGCCCTATGTGAGTGCGGTCGCCCACCGCGCGGCGGTGTGACCGATGTGAAGAGTTTATTAAAATAAAGTGAAAGATGCAAGCAATGTAAAGACCGGCTTTCGCCGGTCTTTACACAGACATTTGTATTTGTTTTGAGCGTGCACCTAAGCGCACTCACTCTTAGAGTGTACCTGACTACTTAATAGTCTGCAAGAAATCATTTGCCATCTTAGTTGTCGTACCACGCTCCTTTGGATAAGCAGCATTAAGCGCGTTTAGATAAGCAAGAACTGCCGCCTTATCGTTACTACCAGAAAAGATGCGACTAAATTCTGGAACATATGGGATGACCTGGCTGTTCTTACTAAGAAGCTTTTGTGCCTCATCAAGCTTGTTGAAGCGAGCCGCGAGAGTGAGATATATCTTCATAGCATCTTCGTAACGAGGCTCGTCAGTATACGTCTTCTTCGCAAGCTCATACGCTTCTACACTCTTCTCGGAACCGAGGTACGCTTGCATAAGCTGGAAGGATGTACGCTGACGATTTGGAGCAAGACTATGTGCCTTTTCGAGAAGCGGGAGCGCCTCTGCATACTTACCGAAGTTCATATAAAAGCTTCCATAAATCTCAAGTGCTCGCGCATCATTAAGCCCTCGCTTCACTTCTCCCTCAACCATACTTACTGCATATTCAGCAAAGTCTTGTCTTGACTGTTCGAAGCGAGCTCGTGACTCCCCTTGCATTTGATTTGCATCAATTCGATACATCTGAAGAACACTTTGAACAAGCTGTTCCTTCACCTCATCTCGCCCTACTGTGCTTCCAGAGAATGGCCCACTTACTGCAAGCAGTCTCTTATAAATCTCGATCTGCTCTTTGATAACGAGTGAAAGGTCGCTGCCGTGCTTCTCCATAAGTGTTTGAACATTGAGCGCTGAGATCAGACCTCTGTTTGTCGTATACGGCTTGTATACCGCAAAGATAAAGAGAAGGAAGATGGCAATCCAGACAACAGACTCGAGGTACAACTTGTCAAAGAACCAGCTCTTCGTCGTATGGTCTACGCCGTGATTCCTGTGATCATGCGTCGCGATAAAAGCAAGCACTGTGAAGAAGAGAATGTAACTCACAAGGTTGTCAAAGACGAAGAAGTTGTGAATGAAGTACGCCGCAAGAAGACCTGTAAATATCGACTTCTCTGCAATACTAAACATGTTCGTTCTCCAAAGAATGAAGAGGCCCACCAGAAATAGCGCTAGATACGACGCAAGACCAAGAGCTCCGCCTGCAACGAGCCAGTCGAAGAACACATTGTGTGAGCGATCAAACCACGGCTCCTGGGCGTACATTCCTGGGTCATGATGCTTTGCGAAGATATACATGAAGTTATCCTGACCGTATCCCAAGATCGGGCGCTCTTTAAATCCTTCATAGCTCATTTTCCAGACCATAAAGCGGCTTCCGGTCGTAATGTCATTTGAGCCGATATTAGCGAAACGAGAAAGCACTGGGGACTCCTTCACGAAAGTTGTTTCCCGTGCAAGCACAAAGATGAGAAGCAGTGCTGCGGTCGCTGCCACAATAGACCCCCCAACCTTACGCGTTAACCCTTTTCCGAAAAAGAGTGCCAAACCTGCTGCGAGGACAATTCCAACAATAAGGCCTAAGATAGAACCACGAGTTGCTGTATGGTAGAGGAAGAAGAGGTTAAGAACACCCATTATGACCATAAACACTCTTGCTCCTTTCTCTGTACGCACAGCAAGGAACGCATAAAGGAATGCGAAAAAGACACAGTAGATACCGTAATACGCTGAGTTGCCGAGTGTGGCATCAAGTCTTCCTTGGCTCATGTGAATTGGAAACAGTCGTTCCATTGTGACACTGAGGCTTGGTAGCCACTCACGAACGATAAAGACGGGGCTTCCAAGGATTTGGAAGAAAGCGTAAAGCATGACAAGCACATTGGAGACGACAAATGCTGGGACAAGCCTTAACCACTCCTCTTTCACTCGAAGCATTGAGTAGAGAATGAAGAAGTAGCCGAAAAGGTGCATGTGAGCGATGAAACCTTCCATACGCTCAAAGTTACTGAAGAAACTTCGACTTTGATCAACGCCAAATAAGTTGGCAAGGAAAAGTACTACCAAAAAAATAGCGGAAACTGTAAGAACAGGACTTTTCTTTGGTCGATACTCTTTATACCGAAATGCGAGCGCCGCCCAAGCAACAAAGGCAACCTCGACAAGCAGTCTAAAGAAAATATTCTTACCGCTAATAAATGGGAAAAACATCCCAGCATCGCCACCCCTAAGTGTAGGAATGTCGAAAAGCGCTCCATCATTTACCACCCACGCCACGAATGGAACAAGAGCTAAACAGACGAAGACGATTGTTCTTAGTGTTTCTTTCATACTTACATTATATAATGGACGAGTATAGCACTTTAACCTAAAGTGCTCTCTTGACAGCAGGTATTATTTCTTGAACTATTACTTTGCCTCGCACGGAAACTAGCGTAGTATTATGTAGAGTATGCGGCCAAGTTATAAGGAAATATCGTCTTCTTTTCAATTTATCCTTCAAAAAGGAAAATATAACTTGGTGGGTCAGTCTCTTGTTGCAATTATTGGGTTTGGAAGCACAACACTCCTCGCCTACGTTCTTAGCGAACACGAGTTTGGAACATATAAATACGGAATGCTCGTGTTTGGAATCTTTTCCACTCTTTCTCTTTCAGGGCTGCACGATACACTCACGGTCTACATCGCCTCCTCGCGAGGGGTACGCCTCGCGTCAGCAGTAAAAAGAAAGTGTTTTGCGTCCATTGTGGTAAGCTCTGTCGTTGCTGCAGTCGCCTTGTACTACTACCTTTCTGGTAACTCGACACTCGGATTACTGTGTATGGTAATAGCACTACTTTTACCAGCATATGAGATGGCTTCTGTGACCCCTTCTTACCTACTTGGTAAACAAGACTACCAAAGAGCAGCTTATTACACAGCTATCGGAAACGGTCTACCGCTTATTGTTGTAAGCATACTCGCGGTAACCGGTAGCGGAGTAATACAACTTATCGCAGGGTGGCTTATTGGCAAAATAGTGCCGCTTGGAATACTTACTCTTCGGGAGTTATATCGTGAAAGACGGGAGTCAAACAGAGAGATCGTCGACCTAGCACCGTTTACGCGAGCATCCTTTTTTCTTACCGCCATAGTGACATTCGCACTCGCAGTAGAAAGCATCGACAAGTTCGTGATATGGTCAAAAATTGGCTCTGAAACGTTAGCACTTTACGCGATTTCTTTCGTATTTGTTCAAAATGTTCTCACACTTCTTGCGCATGTGACAATATCTATTTTACCTGAACTAAGTAAAAGAGTTGACGACGAAGCATTTTTCTCAAAGTTTAGAAGAAAGGTAGCAAGCTATTTCTTTGGCCTTACCGGACTCTGGGTTCTCTATATATTTTTTGCTCCATTTTTGTTTTCGCTTTTCTTTCCTAAATATGAAATATCGTTTGCTCTGGTTGCAATAACGGGTGTCGCTTTAATAGTAAGCCCGCTTACATCACTTTATTCTAGTTTTTTTATCACAAAGGAAGCGCCTCGATTTCTCTTTCTACGATCAGTTGCCTACCTTGCATCATTTGTTATTAGCTACGCGACTTTTTATGGACTTGAAGAGATTTACAGGATCGCCCTTTCTGTTGCGTGCGCACAGACACTACAACTTCTCTCACTAATAGCTTTTTCTCACTTGTATTTTAGAAAAGCTTCGTTTAAATAGCGCTTTCTATAGATCGAACCCCGAAAAGATGCTCAAGACCTACGCCAACGTCATAAGAACGATAGCCCTCAAGAAAAAAATCTGTTGCCAAGATTTTTGCTGTTGGTCCACAAGAAAAAATGATGGTAACACTTTCCTTGTGTTTACCCTCAAGAAATGAAAAGATCTTCGCTTTGAGAACTTCTTTGGTCTTATAAACGCCTGAGCGAGAGACTTCAATCGTCTCTAAACTCTCACAACCCATTTGATGTTTTGATCTAAGCACGGCATCAAGCGAGTCTTTGTTCGCTACGACAATAACATGACGATTTTTCAAGTACTCACCCATGAGGCGCTCCAATTCTCCTTTGCGATAAAAGATATGTGCGTCGAAAACAGAACACTCCTTTCGAAAACTCAAACGAATGAGTGCCTGAAGTGGCGCCCACATTTTATACTTTCTCAACCGCAAAAGATCTACTCCACTCGCATTGATATATGTTGTAGGCAGTCCAAGCATAAGCTTGCCATGAGACTGCCGACTTTCTGCAAGTACAGAAATCAAGTCGGTCCTTAAGGCGTGTGATGACCGCTCGAAAGGGTAGCTCTTGCCGAAGATAAGACCAGCCTCTCCATCACCAAAACGAACAAAAGAGGCACCGCCAGCAATGCGACCCCAAAACACATCACCATCGATAAACGCCACCTTATTGCCAATCATTGACCTGGCAATATAAGCAAGTGGAAACAAGAAAGTATACCTATTTATCTTCATTACGGCTTTATAACAAGATAATTACCGATAGCCATGTACTTAAGCCCTGAGCCAATGAGTGTTTCAAGCGCGTCGACTGGTGACTCAACATTTGGTTCGCCGTGCAAGTTAAATGATGTATTGAGAATACCCCCCATCCCTGTCTTCTCTTTATAAATGGAAATAAGTCTGTGATAAGAAGGGTTATCTTCTTTGCGAACAATCTGTGCCCGACATGTCTTGTCATAGGGATGGGTTGCGGCAGCAAGGTGTGTATGTGCAATCTCCTCTGTTGAAAAAGTGATCGCCATAAAAGGACTAAGTGTTGGATTCTTAAGGTATCTCGACTGATCTTCCTCAAGAATTGAGGCGGCGAAAGGCATCCAAAAATCCCTATTCTTTATCATCTCGTTTATGGTCTGTATGGTGTCTTTATTACTTGGATTTGCAAGTATCGATCGATTGCCGAGAGCTCGTGCTCCCCACTCCGCCCTTCCGTTTAAGCGAGCAACAACCTCACCTTTTGCAAGCAACTCCGCAACGCGAGCCTCGATCGCCCCTCGCTCAGAAGTCAAATCCTCTACAACCAAGCCGTACTCTTTCTTGTAGCCCTCAAGTGAGTGACGTATTTCTTCGTCTGAATACTCGGAACCAAGGTAGAGTTTAGAGAGTGGTTTTATACCTTTTACCGTACCATTAATCGAAAGATAGCCGTAACAAACAAGACCGATTGCCAATGACTCATCACCACATGACGGCACACACGTAAGTGAAGAGACGTTTTCCATTTCCTGTATCCTCTGATTCCCTTTAACATTCATAAACGTACCTCCGGCGACAACAACATCTGAAACCCCATACGCGCGTATTCCATAGCGACAAATCGCCATAAAAATCTCTTCACAAAGCTTTTGAATTCCATACGCTATCGAATCAAAGCGATAACCAGTAAAGCCAGAAGACATAAGAAATCCGGGGGCATTCTTCATGTGAAACTTGGCGGCAAACTCACCTTTTTCTTCATCAAAAAAAAGAATTTCTTTTAGATGCTCGTACACTTTCTCGCCCGAGCTTTTCTTTGCATATGGAGCCAGTCCCATGACTTTAAACTCATGCTCATTTTGAGTCATACCAAGAAAGCCTGTCACCGCTCCGTACAGAAACCCTAGTGAATGTGCGTAAGGAAACTGCTTCTTGACCTTAACAACACCGTCTGAGAAGAGGTTTATCGATCCGGAAAGGTTGTCTCCTCCTCCATCTAAGGTAAGTACAAGATACTTCTTGCCAAGATCTTTAAGGAAGGGCACCGCGGCGTAGGCATGGGCTTCATGATGGTTAACGTATGTGATGACAGCCTTTGGAAAAGTTGTGCTGAAGAACTGTTTAGTTTTCTTTGTGTAAACAACGCGACGAACTGACTGCACAATCCTGCCACGCAGATTAACAAGACGCTGTAGAAGTGGAACAGAAAAGATAATTCCGAGTAGGAAATTTCTACGCGAAGGCTTACCTTTCCATCCGTTTCTAAAAGCTTTGTTTTCTCTCTCTCCTAAATAAAGACAAAACGATGTAGAGAGATCTTTCTCAAGGACATAGACATGCCCAAACTCCTGCCGCGAGACACCGTATTTCTTTTCAATGTACGCAAGAGCTTTGTGTGGAAAACCTACATACTTTTTGAGCCTTGTAAGCCGCTCTTCAGACATACACTCGATGATTTCGCCATCTTTCATGAGAGCAAGCGTTGCATCATGCCCATAGTGAACACCTAAAATATACATAGCCTCATTCTATAGCCCACCACACTCTTTTACAAGGAAGATGCTGGCATTGTTTTAACGCCTTTGATCAAGAACCCTCCACCGTTTGCAAGCGCAACCATTTTCTCATCCTTATCCTTAAGGAATTCATCAAATGCTTTTGTCGCCCCTTTGCATGTTTTAAATCCATAATCATCACAGAGCATGATTCCTCCAGGAGACAAGCGCTCGTAAAAGAACTCGACTGAATCCTTGGTTGGTTGATACAAGTCGACGTCGACATGGACAAAACAAAACTTCTTGTCCTCCAAACCTTCAAAAGGAGCAGGGATCCAGCCTTTATGGTATTCAACTGGCAGATTATTGAGGTTACGCTTCACTTCTTCTAATGACACCGCCATATTTCCTTTACTCCATGTCATTGTGTCATACGACTCATCTGGCTCAGAAAGCCCCTCATATGAGTCAATCGCGTGGTGTTTCTTGCCAAACCTACTTGCAAACTTGGCCATTATGTAAGAGCCTGCGCCATAAAAAACCCCGCACTCAGCAGTATCACCTTCTACATGTGCGACAAGACGAATCAATTGAGCAAGCGTAAATCGTCGATGAGAGTTAAGCGAAATGTCTTCACCAAAACGCTTAAGATATGTATTAAACATATCATCGTCAAGCCAGTCAAACTCCTGCCATTCGAAACGGTACGAAGGGTAGACAAAAGAGGCAATACGCTTTAGAAAGAATGGATTGTTTCGTACCTTCTTCATACTACTTCTTAACAACAACAGCAATTATATCCTCAGAAAACATTGGAAAGAGGCTACAAAACTTGAGAAAAAGTTTACCTTTCCATGTCATTTGATGTTTATCTCTTAGCATTGTGTACCGCAACTCTTTTATATGTAATCCTTTTTTCAAAAGCAGTTGATTAAGTGTTCCGCATGTAAATGTAACTGAATGGTCGGGATGAAGTGACTCTTTGTTAAAGAAAGCGTAAATAACCGCCACATAGTGAAGCGCATTTGGAACAGTAATAATAAGTTCAGTTTCCTTGGACATACTTTTCTTTAGAGTATCAAGTGCCACTCCAAGATTCATGAGATGCTCAAGCGTTTCGCCAAAAACAATAACATCCGGAGCGAAATCAATCACCTTCTCTTCATTCATGTCAGCAACAAGAACTTTAGAGACTCGTGACGGGTGGCTATTAATATACGAAGCTGCATCTCCATCAATGTCGACACCGAGCTGTTCTTTTGCAACAGCGTCTATCTTTTCATAGAGAAGCTCCCCCTTTCCAAAAGTATCTCGTGTATAAGGTGCATTGCAAGGACCGATATGAAGAACGCGCTTACCTGATGACTTTCTCACAAGGAACGCACCACGACTTGGAGTGAAGTCGCTCTTTGCTATTTTGTACATATTTGCCCCTGGATTATCGAGATGAACTTGCATAACAGAAGGAGTATACCACTACTTAAGAACAACATTATTAAAATTTTGCAGACACGCATCCCATTGGAAGTTGGTCTCCATTTGAACTGCGGACGCTTTACCCATTTCGCTTACTTTATCTTTGTGAGCAATAGCCACTATCGCGTCTTTGAGCGCTCGACAGTCACCTGTTTTGTAAATAAAACCAGTCTTTCCAGGAATGACATACACGTTAGCGCCAACCGTGTCGCTGGTAATTGTAGAAAGACCAGAAACCATCGCCTCAGGGACGACAATTCCAAACGCCTCGTTATCACTCATGAGCACTAAGACGTCATGCTTAAGTAAGACATCTGGAATTTTTGTAAGAGGCACAGGCGGCAAAAATGTACACTTCTTCTCAAGACCTAGCGCGCGCACCCGCTCACGAATAAGCTGCTTAAGCGGGCCTTCTCCTATAAAAGTAACAGAATACCTAATATCTCTATTTTCGGTTTCAAGAAGGACCAGAGCCTCAAGTAGGTCACCGTGCCGTTTAAACGGCACCGCTCGTGCGTTACAGTAGATACGCAAAACACCATCTTCCATATATGACCTAGCTTTATAAGAAAAGAGTCTCGGATCGATTGGGACAGGCAAAAGCTCCACCCTAACAAGAGGGAGTTTCGATCTATTCCAGCGACTTGCCTGCTCAGTATAGGTAAGGATGGCATTTATGTGAGACGAAAAGAAGTGAAGAATCTTTAAAGTGCCATAAAGATACACCCTGCCAAACAACCCGCGTGGTGATCGTTTTGTCTCTACATGAATAAAAAGCTTTACCGTTGGGTGTCTTAATGTATAGAAAAGAGCCTGAAGAGTCCATCCACGGAGATATTCCATGACAATAATGACGTCTGGTTTTTCTTGATCTAGCACTCTCTGTAGCCCATAGAAAAAGTACGGGAGCGAAAGTTGTCCAAAACCTTGCAGCCATTTCCATGGAATAAAGAAAAGGTGTGGTTTCAAAATGATCTGGGGTATCGTTTTTTCAACAGACTCAAATCGAGCGTTAGTGACAGCGACAACATTAGCTTTCGTTGCAAGCCTGTTAGCAAAGCGGTCAAGAACATTATTGATACCAATAAACACCACCTTCTTCATAGCGCATCGACCAAATTCTTATAGCGAAGTTTAGAGCTTTCCATATCAAGAAGCTTAACCCTCTCTTTCGATCTCGCCTTATACCCATCCCTTAAGTCTTTCTCTAAAATGAGTCTTTTTAGTGCCAACGCGTAAACCATCTCTGACTCTGAGAGAGGCGCCTTTCCTGGATCTATGAGGACAACCTCTCGTTCAAGAGGAGGACACAAGATACCGTACGGAGCAAAATGTGGGTACGTTACACTTTCACCCTGGTCACGATTTGGATCAACAATTTCTTTCATGCCAAATGGACAATCTGAAGTAATAATAGGTTTTCCTAAGGAGAGCCCTTCGATAAGAGTATTACTAAACCCTTCCCAAAGTGAGGTAGAAAGAACGATATCTGCCTTAATGAAAAACTTATACGGATTCTTCTGAAAACCAACAAAAGTGACCACGTCTTCCATGCCCATTTCCCGAAGAAACACTTGGTAGGTTTGAAGCATGTCGCCGTCGTTTACTACTATGAGATGGTAGTTTATGCCGTTCTCACGTATCCATTTAAGAATACGAAAAAGGTGCCATTGTCCTTTCTGCAATGTGAGGCGCCCGAGGGTAACGAGACATAATTTACCCTGAATCTTTTTCTCTAACTCTTCCTGTATCGACTCACAGGAAAGTTTGTTATTTATTTCGGTATCAATAGGATTTTCAAACTCAAAAAAACGTGGCGCACCTCGCTTGAGAAGAGCCTTAACAGTAGCTGAATTTTCCTTCGTTTGAGTGATGATATAGTCCATACTTCCAAACAAAAACGTATACGCAAAAAAAATCACTTTCGCACGCAGCCCATGTCGATGTTCTAGTAAAGGGTTATTTCTTACCCACACACCGAACGTGGGTCGGTATCGAAAAAGGAAAAGACTGTACAACCGAACAAGGCACAACGTCATATTGGCATCGTCATGAAAACTCATAACGACATCCGGTTTAAGCTTTTTTACCATATGCGCGACTCTTATTGGCCTCACAAAAAAAACTCGCAACAACTTTAAGAGAACCCCCACTGACTTTTCCTCTAGAGAAACAATATTATAGGAGGGAATCCTGTCATCCTGCTCTTCTCTTGTTTTTGGATTCTGGAAAGAAATAAACGTTGTGTTGCCATACGAATTAAAGACCCGTAGGATCGCCGCATAGTCCCAGACTTCTCCCAGCAAATAGACAATCTTTTTAGGCTCGCTCATAACTACTTTAGTCTATCTTTAACACGAAGGATAAGGGTGAGCACTTTACGTGGCAGTGCAAGCACAAGGGAATAAGCAAGCGTTCTTAACGTAAAAAGAATAAATTGAGGAGAGGAAACTAAAAGTGCTGCGTGTTTTTTAGCCACCCTTCTAGAATATGTTGCGTAACCGATTTGCCGCTTCAACCTCGCCTCGTGAGATTCCTTGTTACTGTGAACTGTGTAGTCAAGGAGGATTTCTGGCACAATGCCAAAGGAATAACCTTTGCGGTATAACCTGGTCCAAAGCTCTAAATCTTGACTTCTCATAAAAGTTTCATCGTAAGGCTCTCTGCGTAGAAGCTCCATTTTCATAAGAGTAGTTGGATGCACAAAGTAAAGTTTTCTTAAGAATGACGCCCGAAGATCTTTGGTCTTGTTAGGAGTATGCTGTCCGACACTTTCACCGTTACCGTCAACAAATCTCACATAGCTAAAGACAACATCAACACCTGTATCTTGTAAATACTCCAACTCCTTCTCAAGACGGTTAGGGTATGAATAATCGTCGGCGTCCATTGCTGCGAAAAACTCTCCTGTAGCAATCCTTGCAGCATTATTCCTTGAATACGCCAGTCCTGACTCTCTCTTGTCATTTTTAATAACAACAACCCTTTCATCCTTACGCGAAAGCTCACTGGCGACCATTACCGCATCCTCATTTAAATCATTGTCGATTATTATAATAAGCTCAAGATCCTTATGGGTTTGATTAAGCATGCTCTGCGCCGCCCTCAAAAAAACCTCCCCCTTATCATGAAGGACTGGCATCAATACAGATACTCTACCTTTTACCATTACGTACTCTCTATCCATGTTTTGTACCAAACACCAAAAAGGAGTAGTCTTATTCGATAATTTCTTGAAACATCAGTTTCTTGGTTAAACACAGATGTTTCAAACCATGCTGCAATATCTGGGTGAAGCTTCTTTAACCAAAAGTGTGCTTTATCAAGATCTTGACGATAGGAGTCCTTCAATATCCATTCCGCAAGCGGAGGAGAAAACCCTTGTTTACCACGAGTGACGATTATCTTTGGTAGTAACGGGGTAATAATTAAGCGCATAAGAATTTTCGTTGTCGAAAAATTGACCTTGTACGCAGTTGGGATCTTTTGTGAAAACTCAACAAATCTGTAGTCAAGAAACGGAGACCGCACTTCAACTGGATGACGCATAGATGCTCGATCCACCTTAACGAGAAAATTGTCTGGCAACGAGTTGTACAGTAGGTCGTACAATCTTAATGCTTCTGACAAATTATTCTTTGCAAGCACCAAACATTCAGCGAGTCTCTCTGTGGTCCACTTCTTATAGCTCTCAGGTTTGTAACCACGCCCATTTGTAGCAAGAGCGAGGAACTGACTCTTTGGAGAAAGAGAGACTTGGCAAGCCTTTTTTAGCCCACGAAGAGAGAAGAGGTTGGATGGTTCACCAGAAAGTGGCAAGCGAGATATGAGCAAACGCAAACTTTTCGGAATTTTATGGAGAGTATCCATAACATGCCCAAGCACGTGCGTAGTGTAACCTCCGAATATCTCATCCCCGCCATCGCCAGAAAGCACAACCGTCACCTGCTTCCTTGCTTCACCTGAGACAACATACGTTGGAAATCCGGAATAATCCCAAAAAGGTTCGTCATACATTTCTCCAAAAAAGGGCAATATCTCTTTTACATCTTCTTCAGCAAAGTATCGATGGTGGTGCGTAGTCGGTACGGCGTCGTTTACCGCACGGATAAAAGAAGATTCATCATACTTACCCTCAAACCCTATCGAGAATGTATGAATGCTGTTGCTACTTTGCTTAACCATCTCTGCTACGACAGATGAGCTGTCTAATCCTCCAGAAAGAAAAGCTCCCACCGGGACGTCAGACCTGAGTCTTAACCTAACTGCATCTTCCAAAAGCTTCTGCCCCTCTTCTACCAACTTGCTCTTATCATGAGTCGGATCATACACAGGAGGAGTATAGTAGCGTTCAACAGCTAACTTTTTAGCAACTAAATCGTACGTAGCATTTGACCCTTGTGGCAGCTTGTAGACATCTTCATAAATTGTGTAGGGCGAAGGAATGTAGCCAAGCGAAAAATAAAGCTCTATCGCCTGCTTTGAGATAGATTTTTTTGCGTGATCCCTTATAGTCTTGTGCACAAGCAGTCCTTTTAGTTCTGAGGAGAAATAGAGCTCCCCTTTCTTGTCGAGAAAATAAAAAAAAGGTTTTACGCCGAGGCGATCTCTTGAGAGAAATAATTCTTTCTTCTTTTTGTCGTAGATGACAAGCGCCCACATTCCATTAAAGTGAGCGACGCAACTCTTTCCCCAGGCAACATACGCAGCCAAAATCACTTCCGTATCACTTTGTGTAGTGAAAGAGTACCCTAGCTTAATGAGCTCTTCTCGAATCTCAAGATAGTTATAAATTTCGCCGTTAAAAACAATAATGTAGTCTCTCTCAAGATCGTCAGCGGTTAGGTAGCGAAGTGATGACGCTCCACGTTTACCGTAATACATTGGCTGATGGCCAGACTCGTGCACATCAACGATTGCGAGACGCAAGTGACCGAAAGAAACATTTTCATCATAAAACTCACCCTCTCCATCTGGGCCACGATGTCGAATTACTCGATTCATCTCCCTAAGAAGCGTTTCGTCTTTGAATGTAAATCCATTAATACCGCACATGTTTTTCTTAACTAGGCCTCCTCGCTACGACGAGCACATTATTGTAAAACATATTGGTCGTATCAACTGCATCAAAAATACGACCGAGAACGTTTGCACAAAGTGTTACAAGAAGCCATACCGGAAGAAGGGGAAACTGGAGAGCTTTTGTGTACCTTGACTGACTCATCATACGCTTATAAAAGTAAAGTACCATAATGACTACCGTCGATCCAATTGCCCCTTGAGTCTTAAGATGCGTCACCTGAAAGCCGTACTCTTCAAGCAGCGCCTTTATCCCTTTATCAGTAAAGCGGCGAAAATCATACTCATCGTGTACAGCGTAGAGGAAAGGTACCCCTATGATGATCTCACCCCCAGGACGCAACACTCTCATTAACTCTCCAAGATACGTCACAGTCTCTACGTGCTCAAAAACTTGAGTCGAAAGAACCACATCGTACGAATGACTTGATAAAGGAAGTGGTACGCCCTTAACGATAACATCTACCGCTTCTCCAGAAACATGATCAACTCCGGTGTATGAATCGACATGACGAAAAAGCTTTCTATAAGGAGCCTTGCCGCAACCAAAATCAAGAATGTCACCCCCTTTTTGGGCAAGCAACCTTTTGAGATCTTGATGGAGTTGATACGTGGACAAATAAGAGTAGTGAAGAATATTTGGACTCTCATCCGTAAAACACATAGCGTCATAAAGCCGGTTATAGAGATCAGAAAAGATTTTGAAGATGTTACTTGGCAAGACTTTCATAAAGCGCTCTGTACGATTCTATCATTTTTTCACAATCGTACGTTTTTTTGAAAAATGTAAAGTTCATTTTGGCTCTGTCACCATCTCCAGTACTAAGAACTTCTACCAATGTTTGACCCATACGATAAACATCTTTTAGTGGGACAAATCTCGCATGTGGAGCTGTTTCTCGATTTGCTTTGATATCAGTAGTGACGATTGGCAAACGTGCGTGCATGGCCTCAATAAGCGCATTACTCTGACTCTCTCCAAGCGTTGGCAAAAAGAATACGTTAGAAACGTTCAAAATATTCTCAACATCTGATCTACGTCCAAGGAGGTGGATGTTATCTCTAGCTTTACTTACACGTATACGACTCTCTATTGAAGCTCTTTCTCTTCCTTCACCGATATAAAGAAAATGAGCGTCGGGCACCTTAGACACTACGTACTCAGCGACCTTAATGTTTGTCATATAATCCTTTTCCTTTCTGTACTGAGCAACTGTCGTAACTATTTTTTTGTAGGGAAACTCTTGACTTGTGTCAGATTCTGACCGAGACACGTGAGATGGAAGAAAACCATTAGGGATGACCGTGATTGGGATTGAGAAAATACCGTAGAGAAGCTTCACTTCTTCAGCTGATTTATAAGAATTTGTGGTAACAAAGTCAACGTTCCACATGAAGATATAATCAAGCGCTGCGATAAGTGGCAGTCTAAGTGGAGGCGTACGGAATGAAATACCTATTTTGAAACTGCGGGGAAGACCAACTAGCGCAAACTTCAAAAAGATATTTGTGTGAGATAAAAAAGAGTGCACAACATCTGGCGAAGAATGAACCATGAGCGACCTAATGAAGGTAATATACGTGATGACACGAAACGGGGACATACGCATCGCCAGCTCATCCTGACAGACCACGCGGATGCCACGCTCGCGCAGAGGCGCGACCAAGTTGCCGCCAATAAGTGAGGCAATGGTAACACTATACCCCCTTTCTTTTAATCCAGTCGCAAGCAAAAAGAGTTGATTTTCAGCCCCACTTTTAATAAGCCCAGTCGTTAAAAAGAGTATTTTCTTCACATGCTCATCGTAGCAGACTTTAGCGAAGATTGCATGATAGAATTGTCATCATGATAACCGTAGTAAAAGTGTACGTAAAAAGACTTTTTCCAGCGCCATACGAGTTTCTAAGAAGGAGCCTGGCTCGTCATTACTTCACACTTAGAAACCAAAGGCTTTCCTCACTAAAGGACGAGCAGATAACCACCTTTAAGTACGCCGGCATACGATTTCCGATTGTCATAAATAAGGAGAATGGTTTTGTCGACGAAGAAATTTACTGGAAAGGCTGCTACGAGGAAGATGTCCTTCATGAGATAAGAAAAGCATTGCCTCCCGACGGGGTTTTTATTGATATAGGAACAAATATTGGCGAACACGCGCTCTTTGCGTCCTATTGCGCACCAAAAGGAGAAGTCTTTGCATTTGAGCCGATCCCAAAACTTTATAAACAATGCCTAAAAAGTATCGAGCTAAACGAAGACAAATTACACTCCAAAATCAACCTTCATAACACAGCTTTAAGCGACCACAATGGTCAAGCAAAAATCTACCTTCGAGATGGAAACATCGGCGGTTCGTCTCTCGTGCCACAAAGAAACACTCAAATAAGTGTCGATGTCACTCTAAGGCGAGGCGATGAACTGCTTGAGAATGTTAAACGAGTCAGCCTGATTAAGGTGGATACGGAAGGTCATGAGTACGAGGCACTGCTTGGATTAGAGAAGACAATAATGAAGCATCGTCCGATAATTATTCTCGAATACTCTCCATCGCTTTACAAAAAAATAGAAGAGCTAAACCACAGCGGGAAAAAGCTTCTTAGTTTTTTGGAAAAGCATGGATATGAGGTGCGCGGAATAGATGAGCCATTTGGTATTGTGTCTTCAAACCTGCAACAGGTTGATGACCTTAATTTTGAGCAAATTAATATCTTAGCAAGACCTAAAACCCAATAAGCTTTTTGAGCCAGGAAGCGACAGTCGTATCTTTCGCTGCTTCAGAACTTCTTACGGTCGTTGTTGTAGAAACATTCCTCTTAACAACTGTAGCTGTTGCGACTTGAGCTCTTGCTGTCTGCACTTCAACTTGCACCCTCTTGGGGGTTTCAAATATACCTTTATCAACTTTCTTAGATCTTAAAGTGGCGGTCGAACTTGACGATCCCGGCTGATATCGAGAGTAAGGCACTATCTCCAGATTAGGAAAGACAAGCGCTGCGTAAGAGACAACGGTCGAGGTTGGAACACCGAGTGAAAGGCCAGAGAGTGAGGTTGATGATCGTTGGTTAAGAAATGTATTCTTTGGAAGAGCGTACCGTAGACCGTTTATATCAACGTACCAACCTGAAACATCAAGTTCGTACATGGATCTATTTTCAACATCTATTCTATGTGTTCCAGACGTTGCAGCAACATTGGCAATTGAAAGTGATGGCGGTAATACTATCACTTTTACCCGTGAAGCAACAATCTCCCCGCCACTTACACCTTCTACATAGACAATATAATTGCCTGGAAATAGGTAGTGGTACGAGAGACGCTTTCCTCTACCGCTTCCTCCGTCACCAAATGACCACGCGTAGTCAAAACCATCAACTAACTTGCCGTCTTTACTCGCACTCACAGAGAACTCGCTTGCGGCACCAGCTATTATCACTTTTTTTGAATCAATAGTGAGAGACACACTTGACCCTTGAGGAGCTGTAATCGGCGTAATACTATTTGGTGATGATGTCGCTTGGGGTGGCGACGTTATGGCTTTCTGATTTACCTGTCCAGGTGTTGGACTGCCGCCCGTCCATTCATTCCCGAGAAAGGAAAGTGTTGTACCATCATCCTGACCACCAAAGGACGGACTATATGTAAGGGAATCAACGGTAGCTCCAGATAAATCTTTCAGAGCAAGCAGCTCGCCACTATTTGAAAGCGAAAACGAGCTATCAAAAAGAACTCCTGTGTATGTGGGGAAGTCAAGCAAAAACTTCGTTGAATTATCAGCGATAACAGCGTACCCAAGGGGAGGTACTATATTTCCTCCCTGAATTGCAGTCAGTCCATGATTAACATTTGCCTCAAAAAGCTTGTATCCAGAAACAGCAAGCCCAGCCTCACTATCGTTATAAACCTCTATCCACTCTCTTCCCGAATCCGTACCATCAGGATCGTATGCTATTTCATTTATAATAAGAGCAAGCCCGAACTGAGGGACGCTGATGAAAAAGATAATCGCTCTGTAAATTGCTCTAATCATCTGTGTAGATGCGTAGCACATCCTCAGATATTTCTTTAGGACTTCTGTCTTTCTCTTGAGGGGCGAGCTGCTTATCAGTCCTCTCCCTACCAGTATCCAAGCCGCCCTTAGTTTCAGCGTTCTCTTTCTTCTTGTCCTCTTCTTCTTTCTCCTTCATGGCTTTGAGAAGGGCATCCTTAAGCGTTTGGGAATTCTGTACCGCTGGCCGTTTATCCTCCTGCACTTGTCCTTGATTGCTAACAGTTGTCGCTGGCGTTTGTTGTTCGGCACTTTGACTTGAAGGCAAAACACGCTCCCTTGAAAGGGGTTGAATATTCCTCTCTTTTGCGTGATTATTAGACTGTACATCTCTACGAAACTCTTCATTTCTCCTTCTCTCGTCCCCTCTTCCACTGCTGCGATCATCTCGTCCGGCTCTTTTATCTTCTTGATGAACAGCCTTCACTTCGACCTGTTTCTTATCTTCGGTCGCTACCTCTTTCTTCTCTTCAACAACTGGAGCGTACCATCGCTTAATCTCATCCTCCGCAACCGCCATCTTTTTACCATAATTAAAACGCGTATATTCAATGACGTCTTTTGCAAACGAGACGGATGGAAACGGCGGGGTCGGAAGTGTGGCGGCAGAAAATGGCTTTGAGCCAACTCCGTCAATCATGAGACGCATGTACACCTGATACGCACTTAGGTTGACAATATCATCCATTGTAAAATAAGGTGCAAATTCCTTCTCAAAGATTTCTGCATCGGTCGCACCCACACGGAAGACGACCATAGAGCCGACATTGCCAAAGACAGCAGCTTTCACCTCATCCTCCATTTGCTCGACATACTGGTGTGCAACAGTAAGTGCTAAATTATATTTTCTTGCTTCAGAAAGAATGTCTGAAAAACTCTCATTTGCAAAGTTTTGAAACTCATCAACATAGAAATAAAATGGTGGCAATTTCTCTAACTCGTATGCCCCTACATCAGCACGCGACATCGCAGCAAGATAAATTTTTGTGATGAGAAGTGAGCCGATGAGGTTGGCATTGCCCTCCCCCACTTTCCCTTTCGAAAGATTCACGATGAGGATTTTCTTTTCATCCATGAGTTTGCGAGGATCAAAACTCGTCTTTGTTTGACCCAAAATATTGCGAATAAGAGGATTGCCAAAAAACTGCCCTACCTTGTTTTGAATAGCTGGCGCTGCCTCTTGTGCAAACTTATCCGTATAGTTAGCATACTCCTCTGTCCAGAAACTTTTTACAGTTGGGTCTGTAACATTTGACACCATCTTTTTGCGATATGCTTTATCAGTAAGCATTCGATTAACACCTAAAAGAGTTTGTCCTTCATTTTCCAAAAGTGCCAAAATAATGTTGTTGAGGATATACTCCATTCTCGCACTCCACGCATCAACCCATATCTTCTTAAAAGCAGCCATGAGACCATTCGCGACAAGGTGCCTTTTTTCATACGACACTTTCTCAAGCATATTAAGACCAAGCGGATACTCCGCATCAAAAGGTGCAAAGTACACAACATCACGAATACGATGCTCTGGAATATAGTCAAGTAATTTTTCCGCCATAGAGCCGTGCGGGTCGATAACACAGACACCTTCACCGTTATTAATATCCTGAATCGCCATGTTTTCAAGAAACGTTGACTTACCCATGCCCGTCTTACCGATAACGTACATGTGTCGAGTCCGATCACGCTCCTTAATACCAAAAGTGAGTGACTTATTACGATAGTCAACTTTTCCGAGATAGGTCACTTTTTGGTCCGCCATACACGCTAGTATAACAAACTAATTTAGTCCTTTTTATAAACAGCCTTTGTGTACGCATTCTTCGGATCCCACATCATGTAAGAATTAATGCCTAACCCCTCTCCAGCCTCAATCTGTGCGTCAACTAGCTCTGCTGTATAAACAGCACCCATGTCAAAATCTTGATACCAAGGCCTAATTTTGGCTCGCAGTGAACTTGTGGACTGCATAGTTGAACTTGCCAGACCATCCGCGATTCGGACTGCTCCACCCAAGGCAGCAAGGATAACTTCTTTTGGGTGTGCAGCCGGATTCACAAAACCGAAGCTTCCAGGAGCGTAGTGTGACGGGTATACCATTGGCGCAACATAATCAAATGTTGTAAGTGCAGCAGCAAAATTCTGCCCAAGAACCGGAATATCTTTTGATGACGTTGTAATAATGCCAAAAACATCGCCAGAGATAGGGATGCCCTTCTTACGAAAGACACCCGTGATGTGTTCATAAAATTCAGTGACCACACCTTCTCTATCCACCTTCGCCCGATCTCCACTTTTTGGGAAAACAAAGCCTTCACCAAATGCATCTGTTGGGTAACGAATATAGTCAAGATTTATCTCGTCAAAACCAAGTGCGTACGCATGTAACCCCAGCTCTTCAATATAAGCCCACATTTGTTGAGACCCAGTGTCTACCCACGCTTCACCCTTTTTTGAAAGCCACAATGAGCCGTCCGTTCGCTTAACAGCCTCTTCGGTGTGTTTCTTTGCAAATACTGGATCTTGAAACACAGCAATTCTACCGATGACGTAAATGTCTTTAGCGTGAAGCTCATCAATAAACGTCTTAAGTGAATCCTCTCTCATTCGGTCAATCCAAGTCACCGCACCGTTATTATCCTTTACGTCAATCACCACACTATTAAGCTCTGTCTCATCAAGTAGCTCAACGAGACGATTCCTTGCGCTTGGTGTGCTTGCAACCCAACTCGACATATACACCCCTCTAACAATTTCTGGGGTCTTGATTCGTGATGGAAGCACCACCGTCGATGAGGCAACACTTGAAGTTGCAGCTTGCGAGGTTGTTTGATCTACAACCTGCCTAGACACGTCTTGGGTAGACGTCGCCTGTGCCGAACTAATTTCTTGATAGAGCGGGGACTGCAGCTTTGGTAGATTGCCACTACGATAAGAAATAATACTAAGCGCCGCTGCAATAATCACTGAACACGCAAAAGCTGTCCTCATGCACTAGGCGACATGCCGCTGGGTCTCGTGGGGTAATGGAAACGTGCTTGGTGTCGGCGGATTATCTTGTGGAAGAGCTCTTTCTGTTCTTTTCTTACGTATATCAAGCGTGGAGAAGAAAAGAGAAATGCCAAGTATGATAAAAAGAACGTCCTTAAAAGGTGTTGGAATCATGATCCACGGAGAGAAGAGTAGTACGATTGCGATAAATCTTTGAGGCCGACGTGTCATTTGCTTAGTATATCGTAGTTTTTTAGAAAGAAAAGACTACTTAGCACCCTCAACGAGAACCACAAACTCACCTTTTCGCTTTTCATTATTCTTTTCAAAAAAAGCCCTCACCTCTTGAGCATTACCTACCACAACCTCTTCATGGAGTTTCGTCAGTTCACGAGCAACGATAATTTTCCTCTCACCCATATCAATATCCTTTAAAGAACCAAGAGTTTTTTCGATCCGGTGTACTGACTCATAGAAAACTGAGTTAAATGTAGAGTCTTTAATGTTCTGGAAAAGTGAATTCCGACCCTTTTTGTGCGGCAAAAAACCATAGAAAACAAAAGAGTTTCCTGGCAACCCCGAAAGAGCAACTGCTGCAGTAAGCGCTGAAGGGCCTGGAATTATTTCTATCTTTACTTGTGGAAGCTCAGAACGAAGTCGGGAAACAAGAAGAGAGCCCGGGTCAGAAATGCATGGAGTTCCCGCGTCTGAAATAAGTGCAAGATGCTTTCCTGCCAAAAGTTCATTAATAATTTTGTCCTGCTGAACCAAATGAGTCTTTGAAAAAAAGATGGTCGTGGGGGTACTTATGTTGTAATGCGAAAGCAGTTTCCTCGCGTGAAGCGTGCTCTCACAAAGCACAAGATCAGCTTCTTTAAGAGTCCTTATGGCTCTCAAAGTTATATCCTCGAGGTTGCCGATTGGCGTTGCAACAAGCGAAAGAGTGCCTTCCATTTGCACATACTAGCAAATAGAAACCACTAGCGCACCAGCGTATTAAGTAAGATGCTCCACTTCTGGCTCAAGTTCCACCCCAACAGCATCTCGTATACATTTAGCCATGTACGCAGCAAAAGAGGTGAGCTCTTCGGAAGTAGCATTACCGTTTGTGATTATGACAAGGGGTTGATTCTGCCACGTGCCAACATTTCCTACCATGACCCCTTTTAGTTTTGTCATGTTATCGATCATCCATGCGGCGGACACCTTAAACCCTCCTTTATACGGATAGAGTGGAATTCTCGGATAATCGCTTCGTAGCTGTAGCCCGCGCTCGTGCGTTACGGTTGGATTCTTAAAAAAAGATCCGGCGTTTGGGATTTTTTTCCAATCAGGAAGTTTATGCTTTCTTGTGTCGATAACAAGATTACGAATTGTAACTATCGATGCTTTTGAATCAAGTGTTTCAGCAAGAGGAGAATACGTTAAGATTGGATGTGGTGTTTTAGATAACTTAAAAGTAACCTCTAGCACTACAAACCTGTTCTTCTCACGTTTAAATCGAGAAAAACGATAATCAAACTCACACTCTTCATTACTAAGTACCAGCGTTTTTTCTTCAACTCTGTCATACACCAAAACACTCTCAACACAATTCTTTACCTCAGCTCCGTACGCCCCAATATTACCAACAACGCTTGCACCCACACTTCCTGGAATGAAGGAGAGGTTCTCTATCCCCCACCAATTTTGGCTTACCGTGTACGCGACAAAATCATCCCAGTCCTCCCCCGAAGCAACAGCGATGTAGACCGATTGATCAGTAAACTTTACTGAACTCCCCTTAAGGAGCATTCTCATGATAAGCACCCCTTGCGGGTTTGTATCAAAGTATGAGTTGGTCCCTTGACCTAATGGATATGCCTTCTTATCATTTTCTTTTGCATAAGCAAGCGCTTTAATAAGGTCATCAACCGAGCGCACTTCGACTCCAGCAACTTCGCCGCCAACTTTTAGGCTCACAATATCTCTTCCTTGTAGACGTTCAATTATCATACTTCTATAGCTCTTTTCCCTCTTGCTCCTTAACGTAACCCTCTCTCCCTGACCCGCGACGATACGCGTTGTAGTGATCTTCGTGTGTGCGAGCGTAATCCTGATGAAAGTCTTCAGCATTATAAAAAGGTTTCGCAATCTCAACGCTCGTTACAATAGGCTTATCAAACCACTTCGCCTCTCGTATCTTTTCGAAAACTGCCAACACTCTTTGCTTTTCTTCCTCATCATTCACATAAATAGCTGAAGTGTACTGATGTCCACGATCATGGAATGATCCACCAGCGTCGGTCGGATCGTGATGCTTCATAAAGTACTCGACAATCTTTTCAAGTGATACCTTAGATGGATCATAGGTAAGTAGCACCGCTTCACGGTGGCCAGTCTTTCCCGTCACGACATCGTCATATGTTGGACTCTCTTTAGTTCCACCAGTGTAGCCGGACACTGCATCAGTAATCCCTGTAAGCTTTTCTGAATCGGCTTCGACGCACCAGAAACACCCACCCGCAAGAATTATTGTCTTTTTTTCCATGAAGCTTATTATGAGTAGCTATTATAACTCTACAGGTCTACTCTTGAAAAGAAACAGCCCACAAAACTTCACTTTAGATTTCGAGTGCGCGATCTTGGGGTCGAACCAAGGACCTTTCGAGTATCAGTCGAATGCTCTAGCCAGCTGAGCTAATCGCGCAAATGCGTACAATAAAGCAACTTTACAATAAGAAAAGTACACCTTATTTGGCCCGTAAATACTATCACGGCTTAGAAAAAAAATGAAGCCGGCGCATAGCGCCAGCTTGGTTTCAACATCGCTCGAAAATGCTCCGAGCGATGCGCGTGGCGGCATCACCACCATCTCGTGAAGCAAGAACAGTGAGGCCGCCCACCCCACAAAGGAGGGACGCAAGCATGAGCAGCACCTGCTCCACCTGCGAAAGGTCACCCGGCCTCTGAGTGACCATCTCGAAGCCGCAGTAGAGCGCGGCGGCGATCATGAGCACGGCGACCGCCGTGCTTGGCCCTATCGAAATTCGGGGCATAAACGCTCCGAGAGTTGCGACACATATATTATAACATATAATAAACTGTAAGTCAATGGTTGCAAAGTTACGGGTAAAGAGCTAGAAAGATAAGAAGTGTATAAAAGGAGCCTATGATGGCAACATGTAAAGTCATGGCCACCGCCAGCAGTCGAACGGTGAGACCCAGCCGGGCCAAGCAACCACCTCGCCTCCACCCAAGTGCCGTCGTCGCGCCGCCGCAAACACGCCACTACGACTACGTCGTGTGGGTCGCAAATGTCGAACACCAGATGGAGATGTGGACAGCGCGAAATGCGGCAGTCGACGAGATGGGTGACGTCCCAGAACATGAGGAGTTTCGCACGCGATCAATCACTTTCGCGGACGAAAAGCTCGTCTGCGTCTCGATTACGCACCTCATCGCCGATACCTTCTATGCGCTGAGACCGGAGAAGGGTTGGGTATTTCAAGTCTTTCGCAGCCTCGACGGCAAGCGTTGGACAAGATACGCTGGCCCGTCACAGAAGCGCATCGAGGCACTTCGCATGCTCGTTGCCAGGCGGCAACGTGAGCACGCAATTGCTAATGCGCAGGTGCCAGCACGTCAAGCTGACACAAAAAAGCCCGCCGAGGTACCCGCCACACCTCAGAAACTACGCCTGGACGACTTACTCGCAAGCGGTGTAGTCCGACGGGCTGGCTAGGTGCCAACATCACACTCAAACGTGCGGCACATTGTGCCGCTTTTATTTTTTATCAAAGCTTAGTACCTAGTACGTAGAACTAATAACCTGAAACCCAAAATACAAAAGAGCTCCCAAGTCGGAGCTCTTTTGTATTTTGCATTTCATAACGACGACAACAAAACTTTATTTTGCCTTGATTCTTACGCTGTGCGATTTTTGCACACATAACCCTGTGGCGGAGATACTTTATATGCACTAGTATCAAAAACATTTGGCGATAGCATTATCTGCGTATCGTATCGACTCGGATCCGCTTACTTATAAAAAGTAGCTGGACGATTTCACATTGAATTAATCCACGTGCAGCTTCCGCTACCCGTGCCTTGTTACGACTTACTCCCTGTCACCGAGCTTACCTTAGTCCCGGTTAAACCGAGCCTTTGGGTACTCCCAGCTTCCTTGAGTTGACGGGCAGTGAGTACAAGAGACGAGAACGTATTCACCGCGGTTTAGCTGACCCGCGATTACTAGCAATTCCGGCTTCATGAGGTCGAGTTGCAGACCTCAATCTGAACTGGCGCTACGTTTGAAGGATTGGCTCAGGGTTACCCCGTCGCGACCCGTTGTCGTAGCGATTGTATTATGTGTGTAGCCCAGGGTGTCAAAGGGACATGCTGACCTGGCGTCATCCTCTCCTTCCTCCCCGTAATGTATGCACGAGCATAAAGCTCATGCGCACATTACGGGGCAGTCTCGTGTGACACTTGTAACACACGATAAGGGTTGCGTTCGTTACCCCACTGAAGGGAACAGTTCAAACCACGAACTGACGACGGCCATGCATCACCTGTCCAACTGTCTTGCGAGGGCCATAGTTTCCTTAGGCTTTCAGTTAGGTTTCAAATCCTGGTGAGGTTCTTCGTTTACCATCGAATTAAACCACATAATCCACTGCTTGTGCAGGTCCCCGTCTATTCCTTTGAGTTTTAATCTTG
>JACCDR011367162.1_pt1 | contig 34445 bp, 45 predicted proteins | sample 7446431 | NCBI WGS metagenome assembly JACCDR01 (sample SAMN15323443, study PRJNA562643) | freshwater metagenome | isolation source: river surface water | place: USA:Blue River Watershed | collected 2017-08-17 | reverse complement strand
TTTTCAGCCTGCATTTTCATCTGCTCGACTTGCATTTGATACTGCATTTTCGCTTGTTCAGCCTGCGCCTTGCCTGCTTCTGGGTCTGCTGGCGGCTGCGGCGGCTGAATCTTGGTGATTGCGTCCTCTACAGCCCCGCCAAGCTTGGCTTTACGCGCTACAGTGAGCATAATCTCTTTCACTGCCTCGATTGGCATGGCGCCAGACTGCACCGCGGGGGCAAAGCCGTTGGCAATGTTCACCATGGCATCGATTACCTGGCGCAAGTCGTTCAAATCTTCTTCTTGTGAAGCGGTCAACGTCGAGTCGGTTTCAATATCAATCTTGAACGATCGCGTTGAGTCGTCACGCAATACGGCCTCGATTTGCTCCCATGTAATCACGTCGATCGGCTGTGGTGGCGGTGGCGGCTCTTGCCCCATCTGCTGCGCTTGCATTGCCGCCTGCTGCCATTGAATCTGCTGCTGCTGATTTTCTAGCATTAGCTGCTCATTTGTCGGGTGCTTGAGCTGCGTCATCTTGGCCAGTGTGTCGATTTGGAATTTCTCGCTGATGATTTCAGCTTTCAGGCGGATGATATCGGCAATGTAGCGCTGAACTTCGCGCTGCATCCGCTGTAAGCGTTGCGTTCCCCATTGTGTTTTGAGCTTCTGCGCACCATAGGTTTCATTGGCGTTTGTAGCGCTACGCATGATGTCGCTGATGCCCGTAATCTCATAGATTACTTGCTTGGTGGCTTCACGTTGGGCTTGCAACACTTGCAGCACTTGCGCCGCCATGTCGATTGGCATCATCCATATCGCTTTCTCGAGTCCGCCACGCTCAAGCAATGCTGTCACGCTTTCAGCAGGTATAAGCGTATTGTCGCCGGCCTGCATTAGCTGCGATAGCTCGGAGATTGTCGCATCATACACGCCACGAACGCGCAAAGCTGAAACAAGGCCATTAATCCGCAACGATACGCGGTTTAGTTCTGTTGCCTGTTGTCGGTATTGGGTATAAAGTGCGGCAGGCACTAGGGTCGAATCGTTTTCGATTGCATACAGCGGACGCGGGATAGGGAAAAAACCAATCAACCCAAGTGGGTCGTCTTGCACTTTTAACGGCACGTCATGGCTGCGAACAATCCAAATCACTTGCTTTTCGCACTTATCCCAGATTTCCCACACGTCAGCAGTGCCGGTGTTTTCGTCTGCGCCTTCTTCGGGTGTGACAGGCGTATTCAGCACAACGCTGCGCCCTGCATCACCGAACTTTTCTACCAAATCTTCGCGGCTCATGCAATGCTTAAATGCGATGGCCTCGACCAAATCCCACGTTTTAGCATCGCACAGAATGCGGAAATTATCCCACTGCACGCGCTCGGCAATGACTGATTCCCATGAAATACGCTCATCCAGCTCATGTTCTGCTGAGTCGTCGTCCTCTCCCTCTCGCTCTTCTCCGCCGATGGTTTCAAAGTTAGGCACATAGCGAATACGTGAAACGGCGCGGCCAGCCAATAGCATCGCCATCACATCGCCAATCATCACTGCATTGAAGTCGTAATTCACTGGATCTTGGCTAAACTCTAGCGAACGTGTCAGCACCTCACTCGCAGCCTTGCCGATAGGGTCGCCGTCATCGTATCGACGTGAGCACATCGGATTTGGCAACGAGTTATACACAGCCTGCCGCAGCGTTTCGGTGTTCGTCCACAAGATATTGAACGTGGATTCAGAGGGTTTTAGTGGCGTGTAATTGTCGTAAATACCCTTCACCGTCTCGCGCCAATCGTTCTCACGCCTGTCTGCTTCGCGTAGCTTTGTTTGCCACTTGCGCTGCAGCTTCTGCATGCTCAAAGCGCCTTCGATTTTTTCTTCTAGTTCCATATTTTTTCTCTTTTATGAAAGCGGTACAGAATTATACCATTCTGCGATTGTTGGAAATACGGCAAATCCACCGTCACGCATCTGAACTGATTTATTAACTAATAAAGCAAAATCGCTAGTTTTCATCCCCCCAGCAGGTGTTGTCGCTACATCTAGTTGGTGAGTGTAAAAGTGCAGCGTCTTTCCGTATTGCGCAGCCCTATCCCAATACGTTGAACCTGTGTTTGTAAACCAATCCACTGTGCCAGCTCCTACGCGCGGATAGCAGAATGCGTCTTGTAATCCAACATTAGTGGATGTGTAATTAACTACCGTGTTTCCATATGACTTAAAGCCAGCCTCGACAGCAGCAGCACGGCTAAAAGATGCTTGCACACCTACTGCATAAATAGCATGTTCGCACTGACCTATCCCACGGCTCGTAATCTCTGCTCTTTGTGCAATTAGATAGACTTGCAGTGCAGCTTGGTCTGCAAACTGGTCATGTGTTTGCCCAGCGCGCAACCCGATATACCAGCCAGCCGCGTACATTTCTGCAATTTTCGGCCAAGTGCACATCCCTGCCGTGTCAATTAGCGATGGGGTTACATAGATTGTTCCTTTCAATCCCGCTGCTTGCATAAGCGGGAAAGCCTCTGTGTAAACGCCGCTTTCGCCCTTATCGAACGCAATAATTATTTGCGGTTTCTCACGCGATGCACGATACAAACCACGTACTTTGAATGTTTTTGCAACCGCGCTTGAACTCGCACCTTTTACAACACGGATTGATAAGAAATTAAACGTAGTTCCTGCAAAAACCTCGCCAGCAACTTTAGTGAAATCGGCAGTTCTCATGCAAAGATTGAAGCGCCCTTTCACCATCTTTTGAAACGTAAACCCAAAAAACGCACTTTTCGATGTGTACCCATCTGATGAGAATAAAACTTGTAATGTGTCTGAATCCTCAAACGTATCGCACTCAATATCTAAAACGATAATGTCGTCATCAGCAATGCTTCCAAATGTAAACGGTGCTTTATGGATTACTCGTGCGGTGCTTCCAGTTATCGATGTTATATTTAACTGTAAAACTGAATTACCAGCAGTCGGCAATACAGACGTGCCACCCGTTGAATTTGATGCTTGCCATGTAGTTTGATTGTATGTTGTTGCATAATTGTCGATGTTAATACCGTCAACAATCACCCATTGTGGAACAATTGTAGAGCTAATATTATCAACATTTGAAAACCAATTCATAGCCGTTGAATAATTGCTAATCTCCGGGTTTTGTTGCTTTGCTAACCATAAAACACGCTCATTAAGCAAGCCGGAAGGGGCGGATTTTAAATCAGCATAAGCGTTCCAGTCCTCGTTATACTGTCCTGAACTGCTAGTTAATGAGCGAATTTTCGCTTGGATTGCTTCTGTTATCGTTGGCATCAATCAAACCTCGACCTTGTTTTTGCTCTCTGATGCGCCATTATCTCATTAATCGTGCGATGTTGCGGGAATCGTGCAGGCTCTTGTTCTTTGTTCGGCTTGGCCTCGACAAATGCCAGTGCAAGGTATCGCAATGCGTCAGCGGTGTGCGATGTAAAATCATGGCGCGGCGTGTCCTTAAACATCTTTTTGTCATCATCCCACTCGCGCTGATACATTTTCAGCAGCTCAAAGCCTGCGTCTGTTCTTGCCGCGTCAAACTCAGCATGAGCCAGCATATTTCGCGTGGCTGTAATGCCGTCCTGTACGCTCACATTAGCACAAATCCGAACCTTGCTTGAACCGTATGCGTTCCAAAGCTGCTCTTCTACTGTACGCCCATTTGCAGCCAGTGTGCGCGCCTTGCCGTCGTGCGGAATCCAGTGAGTACCGTATTCGTATTTGGTACGGTGCGAGAGTTCCTCGATTACCTTGCCATATTGCACCGGCGTGTTTTTGCGAATTTTCCATTCATCATTGACAACTTCGCGCCCGGCTAGCTGCTCAAAGATGCGCTGCATATCACTGCGATTATCGGAATAATAGTCAATGATACGGACTCGACCATCAATAACCTGAAAAAACCAGATTGATGTGTTATCACTCCAACCCAGATCCCATGCGGTAAACACTTGATGGCGCGGGTCATGCGGTACATGGCAAAGCCTTCCTGATTTCTCTAGTTCGTTTAATTCTAGGCCATAAATGGCACCAAGTAGCGCGGCCTCAAAGCTACACATATACTCCTGCTCGAATAGCGCCGTTCCCTTGTCTTGCCCCCACTCTTTGATATACGCCATCTTTTCAGCGTGCAGGCGATCAGCGCTGATGGACTTGGTATCTTCGGCAGATAACCGCTGCGCGAAACAATGCGGGTCTTCTAGCCCTGCTTGGAATGTTCGATATGCGTGATTCTTGCCTCGTGGCGTGGTGATATACATCTGCCAGCCGTTGTTCTCAGCAAAGATTGGGCGAAGGTAGGCGCGCGCCGATGGGTTGGCCAATGCCCACTCAGAAAACACAACGCCCGCAGGCGGAGAGCCAACGAGCGCATCGTAATTGTCTGAGCCTAAAACTTGCCACGTCGAGCCATTGACAAAGCGAATCAGCATTTCATTGTCTAGCGTATTAGTGCGCAGCTCATGCGGGAATGCTTCATCGATACGGCGAATACCAGTGTGCGGATTGACCGCGTTCCAAATCGCTCGGCGCGCTTGGTTTTGCAATGGCAACATGTGCCAGTAAGTACCTTGCCGCTCGAACATCTTGCAGGCAGTCATGTGTAAGGCTACCTCGTCTTTCCCGCTTCTTCGATGCCATATCAGTTCAGCGTGGCGGCAGCCTTGCTCAAACGCTTTGAAAAACGGTAGCTGATAGTCGCGTGGATTCCAGTTATTTGGTAGGCGTATCGCCATAACGCACAATCTCCACGGTGATAGCCCCTCCATTTGCGCCTGTTAATTCTTGCTTATCTTTCCACATATCAGGACGGCGATTTTTAAGCCAAAAGATTGCTGCGGCAGTATCAGGAGGGTATTGCTCAATGTATGGAACTTCTAACGGTTTTCCTTGGTCATTGAAGATTTTTACTGCTGAGTGGCTATAACCAGTAGCGCGTGAGAATAATTTATTAGCAACTTCTGCATCAGCAATCAGCTTGCCCTTTTTTATGGACTCCAAAAAATTCGGGTGTTCATTTTGCCAGTTGTAAAATGTTGATGTTGCAATACCAAAGAAATCAGCAATTTCTTCATTTGTTGCTCCTAACATGCAAAGCTTTTTTGCTTGCTCGTCATACTCAGGCAAATAGTCTGTTGGTCGTCCTACTGGATTAGTCATTTCTCACCTCTCGGGGTTGCCCGTTGGTTAGTATTTTTTCAATCGTCTAATTCGCCCAGCTTCTTGAGTATTAGCTTGCGCTCCAGGCTGTGCTTTTGAATGTTGCAGTAAATCAAGACGCACGTTAAAACGATACCAAGAATCGAAGCAATCAAACCCACCCACGGATTAATCACCTGCGCCCATGTTGCGCCACCTGCTGCGAATGTTGCCCCAGAGGCTATCAGGCTCGTTGTTGGTTTTGCTGCTAGTTCGTTTAATGCGTCTTGCATGGCTTTTAGTCCAGTTATGGTTGATTAACGCAATTATGGCATACAGAACGCAAAGAATCCCATTGATAAAATAGAGAATTTTAGCGGTTAGCATAGTTCCCTACCTTTCGTCGGGATTGTTTACGCCATATTAGCATATCTCTATGTGTGTTCTTTCTGTTTGTTGACAGCGATATATTAAAAAAACACCCGATAGTGAACCGGGCGTGTAAAAGCATGTCGCCATGCCAGAGGAAAGAACTTGCCGCATAAACGCGCTGTATTGCGTTTGTTTTTTTGTTTTGCTTGCGGGTGCTGCCTGACGCTATTTAAAACGCGCCTTGGTGTGTTTTTGTGGCGGCGTTTGTGTTTTTGGTGTGTTGGCCGACTCACTATACTGTTGGTGTTGGTGGTCTAGCCTTCAATTCACTATCCGGCCTTGCAAAAATATTGCTATCCACCCACAAAAAAACCCTCCACCTCGTAAGTCATTGATTTATAAGGCAGGTGGATAGCGATGGGTAGGTGGTAGCGGATTCCCTTATAGCCCAGTAATTATATGTATACCGTATTATACGGTATTCTCTTTTTTATCTTTTATTAGCATTTACTAGGTACTAGTATCCACCTTGTATATAACACCTTGAATATAAAGAAAAAAACACCGATGGATAGTGCGATGGATAGGTGGATAGCCAGCAACAAAAAACCGCCAAAAGGCGGTTAAATTGTTAAAAATCAGACTTTCGTATCAACGGCGGCACTAAAAGCATATTGCCTCGTTTGGTTTTTTTGCTCTTAAGTCCGGTGATTTTTTTGATGATTTGCCCACATTTTACGGGGTCACCATGCGCCGGACGATCAAAACCTATTTCAGAAAGCAAATCGGTCGCGCTAATTTCACGCCAAAACCTTTGGTTTTCTTCCCAGTCAAGACGCGACTTAATGCGCTCCTCGATAGGGTCATTAATCTCAAAATCATTATTGTGAGTATTGAGCAAATCCATCTCAAACTTATCTAGATACCACGACTCGCCCGTCTTATACATCGTTTCGTAAATCTCAGCCCACACCTGCTGCATGTTGATTGTGTGACTGTGATCTAAATGCTTGCAGCTAATCGTCCAGTAACGGCGATTCCCTGTTGGATCATGCAAAAACTTGTCAGGGTTTACGCTAGCAAAAAATACAGTGCGCCGTGCGAACGTACTTTCAAGCCGCGCATAGGCACGTCGGAATGTGTCCTGATCGCGGGTAATAAACGCCTTAAGCGCAGCAATATCTGACTTGCGAAACGTAGCGTCCAACTCGCCAAGTTCCACCATCCAATAAGATAAGGCAATCTTCACGCTGTCTCGGTCATCAGGCCGAAGCGATAAACCATCCTGAATAACGCCCAATTCAGACGGTACAAGCGTTTTAAACCACTTTGTCTTACCTACGTACTGGTCGCCCTGAAAAACTAGAACACCATGACTAGAAACGCCTTTTGGATTGAATGCAGCAGCAACAGCGCATAGCATCCACTTTTTAACCATAGAATCACGCAGGTGTAGTTTTCTAATGTCTTCTTCGTCTTCGATGGTAATTGTGTTTAAAAGCTGGTTAATCCGCGACACTCCATCCCACGGGACAGAGTTAATCCAATTAGCAACAGGGTTGTACTGATGCTTATCGGCGATGTAGCACAGAAAGTCGCCTATCTTGTCTGTCGGGAAGTCAAACCGCGCACACTGCGACATAAGCCACGCCAAGCTAGCGTTAGCCTCATTATCGAGACTGAACCCATCATTCGGTATGATTATCTCAATATCTTTCTTAATCACGTTGTAGCGCACTGTAACGCCAAGACGCCTCAATATTTGATACAGGTTTTCTATGGTGTTTTTAGGCTTGCCCTTGTCGTTTGCGATTGGTAACGGGGTAATGTAGTCCACGCTAATTGGAGTAAGCTGTACGGCTGTTTCTGGCTCAGCATCGTCGGGAGTAATGTCATATACAGGCGATGGGTTTATAGCAGCAATAATCTGGCTCTTAACCGCGTCAACACCTTCAAGACAAAACAAGTCATTAAAGTCGGTCGGCTTGCTCGATAAATCAGCGAATTGCGGAACAGCCAGCCACGCCTTGCAAGTGTCGGCGGCGTCTTTTGCTGCGAGTAATCCGACGTTTTTGAGTACGCCGTTAACCATAGTGAACTGATCATTATCAGCGCCGATGATGAATGTTTTTAGTGGGTGTTTTTCACGAAAACGTGCGGCGACGGTTTTTAGGTTGCTGGCAGTAAAGCATACTACTACGCAAAACCCTGTTGATTCGTAAATCGTTGCGGCGGTCGCGTAACCCTCACAAAATACAATATTTTCTGATTCGTCATCATTGCCGATAACAAAAAAGCATCCTTTTTGTTTTCCACCAGCAATAAAATCCTTATCACGATCATATAGTTTTGACTGTTTTTCGGCAAAAATAACCTGCAGGCTGGCTAATTTTTTACCATCATAAATCGGCACAAATAGCGCGTTTTTATAATCAAACCAGATTTCACCGTCATCATTAACCCTGGTGAATCGGCCTGATTTCAAACCATGCGAAGAAACGCGCTTGCGGGTTAAGTATGGGTGATCTGTGCAATCATCAGCAGCGCCCCATATCATCGCAGCCATGTCGGCAGCCTCGGCTTGCGCTAGAGCTAGATCGTCGGCACGTCGCTGCCTATCCTCGGCACAACGCTTGGCGAATGCTCGACGCTCATCATCAGTCATGGTTTCGCTTGATTTGCTGCACCACGTTTCACTTACGTTGCGTTTCCAGCATCCGAACGAGCCAGCAGCAACACCCTTAGTGTGAAGGATGTACCAGCCTGTCTTTTTCTTTCCGTCGCCCGTAACAGAAAAACGCTCGATTTTCCCTGAATCAGCAATGATTTTTCCATCATAAGGAACCATATTTGCATACATGGCTTTGCGGAATTGCTCGATGATGTCGTATTGATTAGTTGTCATCATGAGCCTCCAGATTTAACCGTTTAAGCTCAATCTTGGCGTCACGTAATGCAGAAGTGCAGCGGTTTAGATTAAATACGTAGGTGGGGAGGTGCGTAGTGTCTCCTGATGTTTTGGCGTGACAAATATCTAGTTGGATTGAATCTGCAATGTTTCGCAGCTTGAGGATTTCTATTTCTAAATCAGTGATTCGTTGAGTCATATCATTACCTTAAAAAATAAGCAGCACAATCGCTTGCGCTGCCATTGGTTGGGCTATTAGTTTATTCAGGTTTGTTGATTGGCGCAACACCCCGTTGCGGAGAGTCTTGCGTTGCGTTGCGTGCGCGGATTTCGTCGGTGATGTATTTACCCTCTGGTACTGCATATTTATCTGAAATCTTCGCGCACTCCCCCGCTTCTGACGGCTCTCCAACGTTAATTTCAAACCTCAATAAATCATTAAGCTGCTTGCGTAGTTTTTCGCATTCGCTCAATAGTGCGTCACGCTCCTTACACACTTCCAGCCAGTCAGCGTATGAAGCTTTAAATTGCGCTTTAAAAGTATCACGCTCCGCCGTCAGCTTATCAATCATGCCTTGCGAGTCGGGTGGTAAAGTGTAGACTTTTGTTACACTATCCTCATGTACTTCACCACGGGAAATCCAAGTAGTGATTAACCTTGTTTCGTCCGTGAAAACATACCTGTTTGTAGTGGTTAATTTTGCTAACGCACCAACCACCCCCTGCCCCTCAATCGCTTGCAGACGCTTTAGGCTGGCGATGATGCTAGTTGCGTAATCGTAACTAACAGAACCGAGTAAATTTTCTAACCATTCAATCTGCTCTTGTAAACTAATCATTTTCTTTCCCTCTGTGTTTTTAAATTTTAACGCTCAATCTTCCGAAAAACCGCACCAACTCGATCAAAAGTCATCTGCTCAACATACTCCAAAGCAATCAGCCTACGGATATAGTGCGTTGCTGATTTGTCGCTGATTCCGTTATCTTTAACATCTTGACGGGTGAATTTCTTAGGCAACTTAAACCAAAGATTAATCGCTTTACCGTTCGCAATGTCTCGCTTTTTCTGGTTTGCCGCATTCTGATTAAACACACGGCGGCGTTTTTTCTCTTCGGCTGGCATAAACGAAACGCGCACGCTAACGGGAGTTTTTGGCACTAGGTATCGCGGTTGGGCTAGTTGCATGAATCCTTGCATTGTCATTTTTTGATGGCCTCGAAGCGGTATCCGTTCAAGCAGTTTTTAGGCGCTTGCGCATTTCTGCACGCTGTTGTTTTGTCTAAAGCGCACACTAGGCAGGCTGATTTATTTTTTCGTTTATCCTCAACCACCCGCAACCGTCCAAGCTCGGGGTATTTTTTAAGTGTTACGATCATAGCGCGGCCTCGGCGTTTTTGATTGCTCGTTTAAATGCGCTAACTTGCTCATGCACCAAGCCACCATTAAGCGATGATTCCAAGCAAGCTTTAAGCGCAGCTAGAAGCTCGTCGCGCTGATCTGCCAACAAATCAAGCCGTCCAGCTGCTTCACGAACTACAGTGGCCTCGACTCCAGTTTCATCGTATTTATCAAGAAGATTCGCCACGATATTAAGCCCCTGAATAATTCCATCTGTACTACTTTCGCTCGGTGACGGTTTTTCGTTTCGTGCGGTCATTTATTTTTCTCCATCTCAATCTTCAACTTCAACAAATCCAGCTTTGCTTGCGGGATATACTGCGCGTCTTTGCTGATCGGTTTGGTTTTATCCCAACGAGAGCCAGCGGTCATGCGGTACTTGTAGACGTGAATCTCGCTGCAGCTAAGCCACGCTGATACACGGGCCACTTTTTCGGCGGTCGTGCCTGGCATAGTGTCAAAAATACGGTTAAATTCTGCGGCGCGTTGGATTTGTTCTGCTGAAATCATTTTGTTATTCTCTTGCTAATTGAAAGTGCTGTAATAATAGCACAATTAATAATAATCTGGCGGCTCGTCGTCGCTGTCGTCGCGCTGCACTGGCTCTACGCCTGATCCTTTGCACACTAAACAGGTAGAGCCATCATATCGGCCTTCACCGCTGCCGTTGCAAGCGCCGCATAGGTCTGGCGCGTCATCGTCATCACACATCACATCACCCCACTAAGAAGAATAGATACAAGAACGGTCGATACAACAAATCCCATCCACTCGGCGCGGGTCGTGCGTCGGCGGCGTTGGTGTCGCGTGTAATACTCGTGGCTTGGTGTCATTTTTATGCTCCAAAAAATAATTAAGTCGCGCTGAATTGTGGCGCTTAACTGCCAGTGATAGGGTTAGCTGGCGGCGTGTCATTCTTTTGTGTGCCTAACTGATGTTGTCGCCACTAAAAAAAAGCATAATGCAGCCCACCATGGCGAATCGTTTACAACTAAATAAGCACCTGCAGCAACCAATGCGGCATCATGTACTGCTAACCATAAATAAGCGTTCATTCTTTTACATCCTCCACAAACTCACCCTTAATCTGCTCCCAGCGCATAGCAGCACCAGCAAGCGTGCCAATATCAACCTGTCGTAAAACAATCGACCATTTGCCGATTGCCTACTTCATCAGCATGCGCGCCGATGTCGATAGGTTTGGTGGCGTGTCTCTGTCAGCCGCTAACAATAAAGCGTCAAGCCAAGCCTTAATCGCTTTGCGCGTAAAATCGTATAGCGCACGATGCTGTTTATCCGCCGCCACGATTTGTAGCATAACTAAGTGGCGCGTCATCGAATGGCTCGCATGATCGCTGGCATTGTTCGATAACACAGCATCAAGCGTTAAATAAGCGGGTAGCTCGTAATCGATTAATTCTCGATCGGTTAGTTTTGTATTCGCGGCTAGAATGCGCAGCGGGTTGATTAGTGGTTTACGGGCGCGGGTCATTTTGCGGCCTTTATTTTTTTGATGACAGCGATAGCAGACTCATATGATTTTTTAACCGCTGTTTGGCTATCAAAGTGAACCCCTCCTTGCGCTGATGTTGGCTCAATAAATCCGATTACATCTATTAAAGCCGACAGCAGCTCGTCAATTTTTATTTGCTGGTGTTGCCATGCTAGTAGTGGCAGTTCACCGACAGAAAGTCTAAATCTGTTTTCATCCATTATCCGTTCAAATTCTGTTCTGTTATCGCTCATTTCGCGGCCTCGGCTTTGGCGATTGCATCTTGAGCGAATAGCATAACTGGCATGTTTGCAATATCACCATCAGGTAAATTTCCATCTGCAATAATTTTCAAAGCCGCCAACAGCTCGTCGCGCTGAACTTTTAGCGCGTCACGTTCAATCAATATTCTGTCAACAGCGCATGTTGCTGTGCATTTTTCTAGATGGTCGGTAGGAATGCCCTCGCACGCATTCACACACGCCACGATGCGGCGGGCGTTGGCTTTGTAGTTGTCGCCAAATACAACAGCATGAGGAACAAGCATTCCAAATGATTGATCGTCTTCTTTTGATCGCGTGCAAATTTCATCACCATTTTCAATCCATTCGCCTTGCGTATGCATATCACTCATCTTCTATCGCTCCTATTTTCGATTGGTGCGAGTCGTTGTTGCTCGCGGATTCGTTGCTGCTCTATTTGTTGGTCGGTTGGCATGGTTTCCTGCGTTTCGTTTAGATAAGTCATCTTAAATTATCCGCTAACAAAACGCAAGCATTAAAACACAATAAAAGCCCCGAAGGGCTTTAAAATTTCCGCTCAGACTGCTTTAGCCGCCGATACTCCGCCTCAAACGCCGATTTAACTTTCTGCGTCCAGCTATCAGGATATTTATCCCGCAACATGATTGCATTGCGGCGCACGTAGTCTGAGCCGTATTTAGCAGAGAATTTCAGCAGATACATTGGGTCGGCGTGGGTTTTCTTAGCCGCCATTCTGCACCAGCCAGATTGCATCTTTCATTTCTGTTTCGCTGCGAACGATGAAATACTTTCCGCCGCGAGACTCGAAAGCGGCTTGCCAGTCTTTTTGCACCTGCGTTTGGCGGCCTGTTTTCGTTTTGAACTCGATTGCTACTGCTACGCCGATAGTCTTGCCCACCATCGCTTCGGTTATCGTAACCGCTACCACACCAAGAGAATCAGCCGCGCCAGGTATACCAACAACCACAGTGCGCGACTCATCCATAGTCTTGAAAACGCCAGTGTGATTGCGCCATACCATGCAGTCACTGCGGCAGCCGATGGCGAGTAGGGAGGCGTTTTGGATATTTTTCTCCGTAGTCGCCGCCATACTAATCACTCCCCAAATCAGCCAGCGCTTTGATATCGCCGCAAGTTTTACGCGCCGATTCTAGCCGCGTTTTGCATTCTTCGATTTCAGCCGTTGCTTTATTAATCAGCCATGAATGCGCGGCGTACCATGATTCGTGCCAAGAATACGTCTGGCACTCACGGCACTCCATGCGCTCGCGTCCGCCGCGAGTGAAAAAGAAAACTTTCTGCTCGGTTTGTTTATGGCTGTTATCGCTTATAATCGTTCGTTCTAGCCAATTGGCGCGGTATAGTTTCATTTCGCTTGCTCCATATGTTTTTTGATCGCATCATCCATATCATCAAAAGCGTGCCAAGTAGCCCAACCTGTAGCCAGCGTTTCGCTGGAAAGAAAAACCTCTACTTTCTTTTGTCCTGCATCACGCAAATAACGATATAAAGCAGCTTCTTTGTGCAATTCTTGGTTTTGCTCCAACAAGAACCTAATCAAATGAGCGGCTTGTTTTGCGGTTGATTCAGTAACACCCAATCCACTACTTTCACGCTCAAGCATTCTTGCCAATGTTTCTGCTTTGCTCATTTCGCTTGCTCCATAGCTGCGTCGATGGTCGAGTCTAGTTCCGTCCTCTTAATTTCAAAAAAATCACCATTTAACTTAACTACCAAATAATCGCCTTCCACGCAGTCATGCTGCTTACGCAACCAACGATACCGCCCCGCATCAGCCCGCAGCGCCTCGATTTCTGTAAGTAGACTATGTAACTCACTAGCCATTAAATCTGCGTGTTTAAGTGCTACATCTGGTCGAACCGTCAGCATAGGCTCTGTCATTTCATCCCACTTATCTAATAACTCAATCGCATTCATCTCAAAACCCTCCCAAATTAAATTCGCGATCAATACGGCGCAACTCTTGCTGATACTGCTGCTCGCGCATTTTCTTGCGTCGCTCCACCGCATCCATATCCGCAGCAGGCGTAAACAATCCAGCCATGTTTTTACGTTGCGCGACTTCTTGCGCTTCTTTAATCTTGCCGTGCGTACTTTTAGCCACTTCGATTTTCTCCACTTTCGGTTTAGGTTCTGGCTTAGCCTTAACGCGCCGCGCCACTGGCTCACCCGTATCAGCACGCACAGACCGCCGCGCATCGCAAGTCAAGCAACGGTAATATTTTCTTGTTGTCTGTGTGCCGATACATTTCATCGGCACGCCACAATCGCAAATTTCTGTGTTTTTGCGCTTGGCGATGTGAAACTCGGTCACCTCAGAAGCTAGAAAGTAAAACCCCATCGCGCCCTTGTATCGTGGCGCAAACGTATTATTTGCAATGCGCTTTGAAATTAGATTTAAATTTAGCCCGAAGAACTTAGGCGCATCAGCCCACAGAATGCGCTCAGGCCAGCCAGTTTTATCAATCGCCATCAGTCGCGCCCCTTCGCTTGGATTTTCCCTTGTGGACGCATATCCGGCGCATAGCAGATCGTATTTCCGTTCGCGTCTTGCTCAATAACCATACCATCACAAGGATTAACCATAATTTTTCGTTCATCCCGCGCCGTTAGTTGACCGATCAGTGCCGCAACAAGAATGATAATTGCCGCCATGATTAACAACTCAGTAACAACATAAATAAAGCTATCGCGTTTTTCAGTATTCGGTGTTGTTCGGCTTAGAAACGCATCACGCAGCGAGTGCGGATTATGCTCGTAACCGTTTTGGCGCAGGATTGGCATTTTAATCACTCCTCAGGCGTATAAGTCAGCGCACGAAGCTCGGCGCGTTTGTTTTCGATGGTCATCAGTGCATCGGCGAATTGTTTACGAATAGATTTTTCGCTTGCGTCCAGCGCATCAAGCTGATTTTTTACTACCTCATTAGCTGGCAGTTCTGGGAATTCTATTTCCATAGAACGAGAGATTTGCACAAGCTCACCGTCTGAATTATAAAAAGTACCGTCTGATTGTGCCGTCAAAACGGTTTCATAGTTAAAACGAACATTTTTAAACAAAGCTACAGTTTTACGCATGATAATTACTCCCCGCTCATTACATAACGAATTGCTGCTTTAATAAACTCGCCGCGTTCTTGCCACCATTGTGAGGCGTTACGATCCATTTTTCGGATTTCTTCACTTTCATGCGTCCACTCAAGCCACTTGTCATTTGAGTGCGTCTGACATCCGATTGAAGTTTCATCTGGGTAAATACAAACGCTCCAGCCTCCACAATCAATGCGGACAATTCGTAAAGGAAGTTCAGCGCCGCTCAGGTTAGCGCCGCTCAGGTTAGCGCCGCACAGGTTAGCGCCGCTCAGGTTAGCGTAGCTCAGGTTAGCGCCGCTCAGGTTAGCGTAGCTCAGGTTAGCGCCGCGCAGGTTAGCGCCGCGCAGGTTAGCGTAGCTCAGGTCAGCGCCGCACAGGTTAGCGCGTTCTCCACCTTCATCACCGCCTAGCCATAAATTGTGTTTGCGTAAAACTTCTGATATTTTTTGCATGATAATTTCCTCTGTGGTTGTGTGTGGTTGCTGCATGTGGTTAATATAATTCCCCTGCTTATTAAACGCAAGCATTATTTCACATCTTAGCTAATAAATTTTTCAATTCTTTAGGTTTCATCTTCCGAATATCGCCCACGGTCACGCCAAGCCACGCATACGCGCCCTCACCCGTCGCGGCCCTATGCGTTTCGATGCCTACTAATATCTGCTCGACGATAGCCTGCTTATCCGCACGAGCCTGTACGATTTTCTCCGCACGTCCTCGGCTCATGCCTTGCGCAACCAGGTCGCCCACCGTCTGCGCTTTGCCTTGCAATACGCGGCGTTCTCTGCGCATGGCGTCCATTGCCTCGGGGGATATTTCGACGAGCTCACCATCAATTACCCGAGTTTCTTTCTTTTCGCGTACTGCGTGCGGCTCACCACAAGCAGGGCATACTGGCGCGGGCTTGAACATAGAAAAACATTTTCCGCACGTCATAACCTTAACGTCTTCTTCGTCGTCTGGTTTTTTGCGTTTCGTTGATTTCTCCTCGTTATATAAACTCCACTCTCGATCCTCACACGGTAAGCCATGAATCGCCACGATGCCGACGCAATCAATAATAATGGCGTGTTCTTTCATCGGATGCGGACGCAACACGCGCCCAGTTCCCTGCAGGTACATTGATAGCGATTTGCTACGGCGTAACCAGATTGCGGTTGTTGCGTATGGGATATCAGTGCCTTCAATCAAAATAGCCACACTGAAAATAACGTCAATTTCACCAGCGGCTAGTTTCTTCAAGCTATCACGACGCAGCATATCGTCTGTTTCACCATCAAGCGCAATCGCACGATAGCCGCCATCAACAAAATAATCAGCAAATTTTTTAGCGCTGGCAACAGTCGGGCAGAATGCAATCGCTGGTTTGCCGTGACTTAGTTTTTTGTAGTGGCTCAGAACGTCGCCATAAACAAACGGGGAATCCAGTTCTTCTTCTAGGTCGTGAGTGTCAAAATCTCCGCCCTTGATGCCGATTTTCACGCCTTCTTTTAGATGCACTGGCGGCGCGTAAACTTTGTATTGCGCTAGATTCCCCATCTCGATCAAATCAGCAATGCGTGGACCGATTACAATTTCGTCATAAATCCCGCCTTGCGAACGGGCAAACGGCTTGTTATCCAGTCGGCAAGGCGTAGCAGTTAGCCCAAGCAAGCGAGCGTTAGGCCAGTGACCGATTACGTCTAGCCATGTCTTTGCAAGGCTTAGGTGTGATTCATCAGCCACAATTTGCACCGGATCAAGCCACGGCAGCTTATCCAGACGTCGTACGATGGTTTGCACGCTGGCAATAATCAATACGGCGGTAGGGTCAACAAACGACTTGCCGAACTCTTTAAACTCCGCCACTTTTACGGCGCGTTCAGTGCTTGCCGCGCAGATTAGTCGGTGCGGTATTCCTTGCTCGGCGTAGACCATCGCGGCTTGTAGTAATAATTCTTCACGATGCACCACCCAAAGCACCTGCCGACCTGTGCTGGTGTATTTTTCGACTATGAATGCGGCGGTGCGCGTTTTACCTGATCCGGTTGGCTTCTGTAGTAACACCGATTTAACACCAGCTTGATAGTGCTGGCTAACCTCGCGTACTACGGATTTTTGGTAGGGTCTGAGCTGAATCATAACGCCACCACCCCAGGATTACACGCCACCCAATGTTCAAGCCAATCATTCGCCTGCACCGCGCCATTGCTCCAGTCGTAAACGCGCTTGATTTCCTTCATGCGCGGCGTTCTGTCGCCTGATTCCCACCTGTATATTGTCAACCCACGAACGCCGATTTCGTCGGCGGCTTGTTCCTGCGTGATGTTGCGCAGTTTTCTGTATGCGGTTAGTTGCATTTTATTATCCTGTTATTTATCACCAGCTCACTATACCGCATAGGATAATTTAAATCAATACTTGCAAAACACAATTAGCAGGTATATAGTAACGTTGTCGCCACAGAGAAGGCGGCTTTGTTTACCATAGAGGATAAGAACATGCCAGAAAACGCAGAAGAAATTAAAAAGCGCATCGAGTTTTAGGCCAAGAAATTGAGCTGAATCGACAAGAAAACATTGATTTTGAAAACGAGATTGAAGCTTTGGAAGCGCAACTCAAAAAACTGGAGTCAAAATAATGACCACAATCAACGCTAACCTAAGCAACGCCGACTACCACGCCAACACAGAATCGATTAGCTCAAGCGGATTGCGTTTGATTGCTCGCTCGCCGCTGCACTATTGGGATAAATATCTGAATACTGATCGCGTTCAGACTGAGCCAACCGCCGCGATGAAGTTTGGCACGGCGTGGCATTCGTCTGTTTTCGAGCCTAATAAATTCACTGATCAATACGCCATCATCCCAGAAGGCTTAGACCGACGCACTAAGGAAGGAAAGCAGCTTTATGCGGATATTGAAGCAACTGGTAAAGCGGTGGTTACGCATGAAGAGGCAATCAAGCTCGCCGCCATGTACGCAGCCCTCCACCGCCACCCACGCGCCCACGATCTGCTGACACGCGAAGGCCACGCCGAAGTGTCAATGTTATGGTGCGATTACGAGCGCAACATTAGCTGCAAGATCCGCCCAGACTGGTACATTGAGCCATGCGCCGATTACCCATATGGCGCGATTATCGACGGGAAAACGACGACCGACGCAAGCCCGGCAGAGTTCGCTAAGTCGGTATGGAATTATGGATATTTACAGCAAGCGGCGTTTTATGTGGACGGCTTCCAAAAAGTATTCAACACTGAGCAGCCACCAGTGTTTATACTGATTGCCCAAGAAAAAGACAGCCCGTACGCGGTGGGCGTTTATCAAGTATCAGATAAAGAAATCGCGTTCGGACGTGCTGAAAATAATCGATTGCTTGATATTTATGCAGAGTGCCGCGCTAATAATCACTGGCCTGCGTACAGCACAGAAATCGATTCCCTAGATATGCCAGCATGGGCGGCGCGGATTATTGATCCTGATGGTGATGACGAAAATGTAGAAATTTCATTTGTAGGTTGACATTCAGAACACCCTATAATATATTTAGGGTGTTCTTTTTTTAGGTGATAGCCATGAAATACGGAGACACACCAAGCATTGAGTATATAAAAAAATATTTAAGCTATGACCCGCTAACTGGAAGTATAAAGTGGTGCAAGACAAGATGCGGTACAAAACTAGGCTCTGAGGCAGGAACAGACCATAAAGGCTACCGAAGAATAAAAATAAACGGAAAATTATTGTTAGCTCATCGGGTAGCTTGGGCAATTTATTATGGCGAATGGCCTGAAATTGAAATTGACCACATCAACATGGATAAGGGAGACAACAGAATTGAGAACCTTAGAGATGTAAGTAGATCGCAAAATATGACAAATAGAAATTACCCAGCAGGAATTTCAAAAATATCAGGTGTTAATAAGCATAAAGATGGATGGCAATCCGTAATATCCTTAAATGGTAAAAGATTGTTTTTAGGTTTATTTCAAACTATAGAAGAAGCAAAAGAAGCAAGAAGAAGAGCAGAAATAGAAATACATAGAGAATATTCACCAAGAGGAAATAAAAATGAATGACGTAACAAACCTGAAAGATACAATCGTAGCAAAGTCATCACAATTAAATGCTGATGACTTAATTGCTGGCTCAATGCAAATCAAAATCACATCTGTGAAACGAGGCGATTCTAAAGACCAGCCAATTGATATTTGCTTTGAAGGTGACGATGGAAAACCATTCAAGCCATGCAAAACACTAAGAAAACTTCTTGTTTTTGCTTGGGGTGAAAATGGGAACGACTGGATTGGTAAATCAGCAGTTCTATATCGTGATGCAAATGTAAAATGGGGAGGCGTTGCTGTTGGAGGCATTCGCATTAGCCATTTATCACATATTGATCGAGACATTTCTCTTTCTCTTGCTGAGACAAAAGGAAAGAAATCAACAGTAAACGTTAAGCGATTAGTAGAGCAAGAGCCACCTGCCGCCCCAGCCGTAACCGACGCCGAAATCGAAGTCGCAGTAAAACAGCTAGGCATTGCGGCAAATTCAGGCATGGCGGCATTGGGGGCAGAGTGGGGCAAGCTATCCGCGCCGATTAAAAAATCACTCGGCAAATGCCCCGACTCACTAAAAGCAGTAGCGGCGGCGGTGGATGAACAGGCAGCAGCGCCGGAGCAAGATAATGGCTGACCAATTCGACATGGCGCAAGACGCGGACGCCTTATTCCGCGACCACGCGATTAGAAACCGACCCCGCACGGAGAAATTAGAGCCTGCGGGCGTGTGTCACAATTGCTATGAAACGGCAGATTATCCGGCGGCTTTGTTTTGCGATTCAGACTGCCGCGATGACTATGAAGCGCGTAAGCGTATTTTAACGAGAGTGGGGAAGTAACTAGAATGTCAAACAACATCACAATCATCGGGCGCCTCGGCCGCGACTGCGAAACAAAAAACGCTGGCGGCAGTGCGTTATGTGAGTTTTCAGTAGCCGAGGACGTGGGCTACGGTGACAAGAAAACGACTAATTGGTGGAAGTGCAATCTGTGGGGCAAGCAGGCAGAAGGTAAGATTGTCGATTACTTAGTCAAAGGCGCACAAGTTGCCGTGTTTGGCGAAGTGCAATTGCGCGAATACACCGACAAGGAAGGCAACAAGCGTATCAGCGCTGAAATTCGTGTTAATAACATTCAGCTCGTTGGCAGCAAGGGCGATAGTGGCGGCGCACCGAGTCAGCCAGCGCAACAGCAACAGCAGGCCGCGCCACAGCAGCAAGCAGCGCCAACCAAGAAGTTTGACGACTTTGAGGACGACATTCCGTTCGCCACATGCGCCGAACTAAACGACCTGCTATTTGCGCGTCATTATAAGGCTGAGTGGTAATGCTCATCATCACCCGCGCAAAACTACTAATCGCCATGCTACTTTCCGCGTTGATTGGTTTCATCGGGGGACTGCTTTACTAATAAAACAAACGGGGCAAATGCCCCGTTTTTCTATTTGTGCAAAATTGCACCAATCCCTGCGGCGATTTGAGTTACCGCGCTGGCGTAGTCTTTGCTTAGCGCCGCCGCGATGCCTGAGAAAATCAAACCAAGCCCGGCATACGTTGAGCCTTCTTTAAAAATTTTTCGTTCCATTTTGTCACCCCTTCAGTTGAAAATGCGGCTTTTCTTTAAATGGCGCACCTTCGCGCCCGTACCAATTTAACCCTAGCTCCATGCCAATTCTACCCGCAATTGACCATTCTGGGTGATTATCTGGCGCGTACTTGTTGTTAATTAATACAGCAATATCAAAGGCTTTCGCCGCTGGCTTGCCGTTTATAACGAAGTTGTGCGCGGACTGGCCTGCTTTTGCACGAGTCACAATTGGGCGTTTGTCGCCGTTTCGCCCCTGCTTGTAAAGCTCGTCTTGCTCGTGGTTGCTGCGATAAGTACAAATGATTTTAACGTTTGGCGCTTCTGTTGCGCACCGACGAACAAACTCTTTGGCGATTACCTGCAAATCAGGATGCAAATCTTCAATTTTACGGCTTGGCATATTTACTCCTAAATTTTTGCTGCTTCGTTAAATTCATGCTGTAACCGATCAGAATTCCACACTAGAAGTTCTGCCGCGGCTAGTACGAAAGGGTCATTAATTAGCCAATATTCTTCATCATAAAAGCCAATCTGCATTGCATCGCTTGACAATTCCGAATCAATCGCGGATTTGACAAAAGCATATTTCCCAAGAGCTAAAAGATGTTTTTTCCCTTGTGCGCGAGTTATTCGTGAAACATTAGCTGAGTGATTAATTATCTCGATTCCGTCTAATGTTTCTGCTTTGTATTCGTCAGCATCTATGCTCCAATTTTCCTCAATTGCGCGAAATCCTGATTTATTTTTTTTTATTGCGTACATTTAGACCGCCTTAGATTGAGTCAGTCCAACCAGCAGCATGTAGAGTTGCTTGATTGGCACTGGAATTTGTCACATAAATGATGTTTGTTTCTAGTGTTGCTTCAAAATATACACGATTGCCACCATTTGCCAGTGCGTGAACTCCTGCTACATTAGAGTTATTGGTAACTACACTGAATATGGAAGAACTAGCTGCAACAGTAAATGCCATCCTTTGAGATGTACTTGGGATAAAGGCGGAAACTGAAACAGGAACTAGGCTTACAACAGACGATGTAGAGTACATTTGCGGATATCCAACAGTATTACCGCCGCCGATTGGTTGATATACAGCAATGTTCCCAAGTTGTTTAATTCTTAATGGAAATTTATTGGCTGTTCCATCAGAGCGAATAGCACCAACACGGCGAAAGTGTGTATATCCTGCCGGAAGCGTGGGCGCCGAATCGCTGAGAGATAACAAACCCGCCGTAGTCGTTCCATCCCAAATCACAAAAACGTAATACCACGTATTTGTTGCGCTTGTTCCAGTATCTAGCCCATTTACCCCTGATACAGCAAGCGAAGGAGTAACGCTAACAGAAGGCAACAGCTTGGCAGAACTCGCATCCCTAACAATCAGTGCATCCGCAGTAACTGTTGCAATGGCACTCAAACCTGTTGTCGTAATTTGCAAGTTTTGATATGCAAATGATGAAATAGGCGCGACTTTTTGCACAAATTCAGTGTTTGCGATTTGCTGAGAATTGCTTGCTAATGGTGGTGTAGGAATAGAAGAACCCGTAAATAGAGTTGTGGCACCAGTCCACGGAGTTTGACCGTCTGCACTAATTGATTGCGTTAAAGCAGCCGCAATGTCGTTGTTTGTATTATTATGGGTGGTGGAGCTGATTGTCGTACCCGTTACAACTGGGTTACCTGCTGGGAGCGTGTAAGTTCCCGATCCGTTTCTTGGCATTTTTAACCTCTTGGAGTGAATATGATTATCGTAGGCTTTTTAATCGCTTGGATGATTCTTTGTGTCATTTTCCGTGATTAGTCACGGTTTTGGCTACTCAATAACAAAGGCAGCAATGCGGCATTCATCGGCGACGCTTGGCGCTGTTTTTGTAGTGCTAAGGCATCAGCTAGACTTAATGCGCGTCTCGCTTGCTGTCCTGCAACTACATTGCGAGCAACGTCCAAAACAGGCTTAGTCATAAAGAAAGAATCGCCAAGCCCTTGTGCCGTGTTCATGGCCTTGGAAAGCAGACCGCCAGCGCTTGCAGTGTTTGAATTATTCACCGCTGCACCGCTTGGTTGGAATTGCTCATAAGCTGCAACGCGGCCAGTTGCTTTAAATTGTGCGATTTCTTGCGGCGTAAACCAAACGCTTAATTTTCTATCTCCAATTTTGTCAAGCATTCGATTGTATGCTGAATTGCTTAACTTGCCGACATCATCGCCTACCGCTTGATTCGTGCCTGCTTTTTTAAGTGCTGCCGCAATCTGATTGCGGACTTCTTGAACCGCTTCTGGATTGCCTTTGATTGAGCTTTTCAAAGCTCGTTGCGCGGCCAATGATGCGTTTTTGCTGTCACCTGTAATGAACTGCTGCACGAACTTATCAGGCTCAATACCGTCGCGTACAGCCTGCAATGCGGGCGTCTTTTCGACGATTCCCATGTATGCGCGGTTTAGTCTTCGCGCCCGGCCGAATGCGTCCAGCGCTTCTTGCCCCTGGTTTCCAGCTAATGGCGTGTTATCTAGTGAATTACGCACCATTCCAAGAGCCATGCGCTCTGATTTATCAGCACTTGCGCGTTGCAAATCGCCAATGCGGGTTTTTAATTGCTCAGCTACGTCAACAGTAAGCGGCATTTCGCCTAATGCGACTTTGTTCATTAGGTTTCGCACATCAGTAGGCAATTTTGATTGCAGCAACGCTTGTTCTAGTGAATCATTGGCTTGATTAGCAAAAATACTAGGCTCAAGCAACGCTGATCTGCCTTGCGTATTTCGTGCCAAATCATACCGTCCGCCGATTAGCTCATTTGCTCTGCTATTACGGCGCATCAGCGTGTCGGCAATTGTTTCACCGCCACCGTACAAATCTTTTGCTCGCGCCGCACCCAAATCATTCAGCCCTTCAATTAAGCGCCGATTGTTCTGGTTTTCAATCATGCCAAGCTGTTGCAAAGCCTCGTTATTGGTGTTTACGCCAAGCTTTGCCAAGTTCTTTTGCTGTGTGACTTCAACCGGGTTTAGCGTCAAGCTTGCGCGTGTAGGCGTAGCCCCAATCAGTCGATAATCAGCAAGACGGCGCAAGGCATCCACATCAAGACCGCCGCCAACATTAACGGCTTTCTCAACCGCGCCGCGTAGTTCTTTTTGCACTGCTGGGCTAAAGTTATTCAGCTTTACCCCGCTATCTGCTAAGACCTGATTGATTTTAATAGCAATTGAGTCGCCAATCTGCCCCGCTTGTACTGGCTTAAACTGCTGCAAAACGTCGCCAATTTTTTTGCCGACCGCTTTGCTTGATCGAACCATGAAGTCCTCAGTTAAAGGAACGCCAAGGCCACCAATCAGCGATCCGACTAGCTGCGCAGTTTCATCTCCGCCAGCTTCACGCACAGAACCGCCACCGAATCCAGCCCCCGCCGCTGCCATTGCCTGCTGCTTTGGCTTGGCGGCAAGTGCCTTTGCCACATTCTGAGCTACTCCGCCAGCCTTAGCCGCTTGAGAAACTTTGTTTGCTGCGCCAATTAATCCGCCCCCACCTGCAAGCAACTTAGAAACGTCACCAACGACGCGCTCGGTTGAGTTTGCAGGCTTTGGCAATTCAAGGTAATCAGCTACGCCAGATAATGCGCCTGGCTTTGCCTGCATATCCGCAGGCGCAACCATATTTTGTAAAGTGCGAACAGGTGAGGCAACAAAATCAAGCGTATCGCCTAAACCCTCAAGAGCGTATCGCGCAGTAAGCCCCGCTTGCCGTGGCGCTTCTGTTACTGCCGTTTTAATTACGCTGCCGACTTTTTCGACTAGCGGCTTTTCTGGCGCATCCTCAAGCAATACATAGCCGCCTTTTTTTGGCGCTGGTGCTTCATCGTCAAGCAATACGTATTTAGCCATTATTCTTTCACCCATTGTTTGCCATTGCTGCGAATGATTGAGCCATCAGGTGCTTTCATGCGTTTTCCGTTAAAATCAGCAGGATTAGGCAAAGAGTTAAACTCTTTCTTTGCTGGTGCTGCTGGCTTCTGCGCTTGCTTCTCAGGGAATAGCGGGTTTTTTTCAGCAAACGCTTTCAATTGGTCACGGAATCCGTTGTCAATTGCGCCAAATTTCTGCTCGTAGGCGCGCGCCATATCAGCAACTTGAACTTGACGTTCAGCGGCTTTTTGCAAGTAGCCTAAAATTTGCTGCTGACCTTCTTTCGTTTGGTTGAGCTGAGGAACCATTTGTTTCAAGAATTGCACGTCTCGATCGGTCATGGAGCCAGTCATGCCAGACTTAGAGGCAAGCGTTAGTTTATTAATGATTGATTCTGCTGCCTCTGCCGATGCTACGCCTTTAACTGGAATGCCAATTGTGCTCAATGCTTTTTTACCAGCATTTACAACTGATTCGCCTGTACCGGTGTAAATGTTCGGATCACTTAAATAAGCACTAAGCTGTTTTAAGTCGCTTAACATCGATCGCCCAGCCGCGCCAACTTCCTCGTACTCTTTCGCTGCCGCTGCCATGTCCTTGGTACGCTGTAATCGCCCTGCCGCTGCTTCTGGCGTGTCTAGCTGTACGCCTGCTGGCTTTTGCTTGCCAATTTGCGCGTCAAGCTGTGCAAGAGCCGCCGCTCGGTCGGCTGGATTAGGGATTTTGTTAATTTCTGCGCGGACTTTGGCAAGGTCACCGCTAAATGGCGTAAACCCGTTAGGCAATGGCGCGTTACCTGTTGCCTGCTCTATTACTTGTCGCTCAGTCATCATCATAGGGGCGCCGCCCTGTGGTGTGACGGTAATCAATTTATTGCCTGCTTTCGCCCGCTCGATTGCTTCCGCCTCTGCCCCGCGTAATCGTGCATTTACTTCGGCAAATCCCTCTGGCGCGGATGCTGAACGTGTGCGCGGGTCGTAAATCATGCCCTGAGCGTTTGGCGTATTCACAAACTCATTAGTGTCTGGCATCAAGTACGACTTACCGGCATCAAATACCGTCATTGCATCGTTGCGGAGCTTGCCCAGCTCGTATTGGCCAACCTGCTTTGCGTTCATACCCTTAAATGCGAGATTTTTCATTTCTGGAGTTAGCTCGAACTGATTGAGCAAGAGTTTATCTGCTAAATCTTCTTTGCCAGCACCAATTAACTGCAATGCTCGTGCGTAATTGGCTGCTTGTGGCGCGGTTTGATTTTGCTGTATAGCATCGGCATTCGCCTGCGTTGGCGACATATCAGTTTGATTCATACCCCAAGCGTTAGCCATAGCATCCATTTTCTGCTGCTTGAGTGCGTTAGCCAGTGCCGCTTGCTTTTCATCACCTTGGCTCTGCAAATAGCCGCCAAATCCCATCATCGCGGCATTTGCTAGTGTGCCTAGTCCGCTTTTTGGGATTGCCCAGCCGCCGATAACTTCCGTTCCCTGATTGTTGCCCTGCATACCTTGCTGCATGAGCATTTGCGCTAGCTGCTGCTGTCGGTTAAGTTGATTTTGTTGCGCGGCTAAATCAGGCGCGAGCATTGTGTTTTGATTGTTGAATAAGCCAGCCATTAGAATAACCCCTTAATCGCGCCAATATTACCCAAGGCCGCACCACCAAGACCACCAAGCATTCCAAGCATGTTATTGTTTTGAGCAACTTTTGAGTTATACAATCCCATGTTGTACTGATTTTGCAATCCGGCCACTTGATTGTAATCAACCCCTGGAGACGCGCCTTGTTGTGGAGTATTGATAAAACTAGGTGGCGTTACCTGCGATCCGCCGCGCAGTGAATTAATAATATTCATCTGATTGGCAAGCGTTTGATTGCCTATGCCAATTCCTTGTAATCCCGCTTGGATTCGTGCGTCGTTTTCAGATTGTGACTGATTCTTGAATGCGTTATTGTACGCCTCAGAGCCAAGCGCAATACCTTGGTTTGCCATTTGAGCGTCAAATGCCTTGCGCTGTGCTTCTAGCTGTGGATTAAGCCGATCCATGATGGCCTTATAGCCAATATCTGCCGCGCTTTTTCCGTTTGCACCAAGAGAATTTAAATAGCCGCCAGCAAGATTGCCAGATTGCAAACTCAGCTTGTTGTTTAAATCAAGCAAAGCCTGCTGTTCTGGCGATAGCTTTACCTCAGCAGTCCAACCCCCGTCCTGCTGCCCTTCGTAGAAATCATCCATGCTTGGCGGCTTCATCATTCCGCCTTGTGGCACAGCGTTGGCACGCTCCATATCTGATTTAATTTGTTGCCATTCGCTTTGGCTACGCGCAGAGCTTAACGGGCGACCAGTGTACACTTGTGGCGCTTGTGCTTGCTGTGAGTTATACGCTTGCATTGCCGCGTCATAGCCAGCTTGATTGAATTTACGCGGTGATTGTGAGTAGGTAAGAGTACCCCACGGGGTAACTTGATTCACGCGATTAGCCGCTGTTGCTGCTCGCATTGCGTCTAAATTGGATTGTGCCGTGGCTTCTGCCGCTCCTTTATAGTCCGGCATTGGTGGCGCTGATGGTGATTTTTTACCCATTTTTTACTCCAAAGCGCCTCACGGCGTTATGTATTTACAGTCTTTCTTTTGTATTTCCAGCACGATCAAATCGCAATCTGTGCCAGCGTTTTTAATTCTGCATGACTCTTTGAATCCAATGTGATTCATTAGTTTAAGCGATTTATAGTTGTTTGATTCAATTGTGATTATAACGACTTTACATTGTAACTGCCTAAAAACATAATCAAAGACAATAGGTAGAAATTCGCGTGTAATCCATCTTCCACCGTCGCCAGCGCATGACATAGCGCATCGTGTATTTTCAACATAGTCATAAATCAAAACACCGCCGACTATATTGCCATTTTTCTCTACGCCAATTGCCTCGTAGTCGTAGTACTTGCCGCCAGTACGTTGCTCAATAAAATCCGCTACACGCTCTTTTTGGCCGATGACTATCAAATCACGCCCCCAGCCTCTAGCACATAATCAGTCGCAGCCCATCGCAGCGTCGTGTTTTGCATCGCGCCGCTGATGTGAGCTGAAAAGCAGTAGCCAAGCCCATATGCGGTTTGCCAGTCGCGCTTAATGACGTCACCGCCGCCCCAGATAGCGTTATCCCAGATGCCAATATCCCACAATCCAGCGTTTACCGGAGTAAATGACGGCGTTCCACTTGGCTTAGTTGTGTCGTAGTCTACGTTGATGCCAAGCAATAATGCAGGATTTCCATCGCTTGAAATGATAGGGCGCACCATTTTCACTTGCTTGAGTTGTGTTTTGGCTCCAAAGTAGTTGAACGATTGCTGCGCTTCAAATTCGATATTATTTCCAAAGTCAGTTCGTCCGCTGTACGCTTTGAAAGTGCCTCCAGCGCTGCCAAAATACAAATCCTCGTTGTGCAACACAAACGTGCGAGCATTCCACCCAATAAAGCGTGACCATGCGCCGCTGATTGTATTCATTACCACTTGATACGATTGAGCAGGGCTGATTGGAATGTTCATTACCAGCATGTTTTCACGAGGGAAAAGCTTAGCTTCCCATCCTTGCACTGAGCTGTAGCTCGTCACATACGAACTAATCACGGCCTGAATGCGATCAGTGAGCATTTCGATTGCATTGACTCGGCTACTCATCAGAGACTTAGACAACGGCGCAAGTCCATCTTGGCAAATCACGATCAAGTCTCCAGCCATATCCATGATGCAGCGACGGCCAATTGGTGCGCCGATGGTGTAAACGCCAATCAGCGACCATGTAGTAGCGCTTGCTGGGTCAGTTCCTTTGAATACAGCGACCTGACCCTTCGAGCTGATAAACACGGCGTAGTCGTCCATGCCATAGCCAGCATCAAGCGACCATGTGCCCATCTGCATTAGATAGCCGCCCATCGTAAACAGGCTGCTAAAATCTAGCGATACAGCAGCACCACCAACCGACAAAACAGGCAAATACCAAACCTTAGTGCTGTTTTTCTGCACGAACCACAAGCGCGACTTAAACGCAGTCACGGTGATAAGCTCGGTCGTCGCAATTCCGGTAATCGCTGGCGTAGATGTTCCGTCGATAGCCTTCCACGTTGTACCGTCAAATTGTTGCATCTTGTCAACACCATTGACCATGACAAGAAAATTGCCGCCTGGGGAGCCAAAGTTTACCGTTTGCCAAAGATCGTTGTTTTGTCCGGTAACAACTGGAGCACCAACAGCACCTTTTGCCGTTGCATCGTAGATATTTCCGCCACCGGCTGCAAAAAGCTTATTCAGTCCTGTTTCTGGCGCATATGATGCCAATGTCTGAATCGTAGGCAATCCAGTTGCCCAAGTTTCAGCGCCTTGTCGTACTCGCACATCGTAGGGAGTGCAAAAAAAGTTATCTAAGATAACCGCGTCGGTTGTTTTCATCTCAGCAACAGGGTCCCGCGCATTCCATCCTGCCACCGGAGCGGATACGCTCAACGTGTTTGATACTTGCCGACGACCCGCCACCGCTCGCGCTGAATTTCTCATGTTATGAATTCCAAGAGCCAACAGGCACAAGCACTGTCGGCGCAAAATATTCTGTTGTTCCTTCCATCGATAGTTGCTGCTTGCTGCCGTCACGGTTTAGCGCATCCATTACGGCGCGTTCGTATTTGTTGAAGTCCTCGGCGTAATCCAAGCCCTTAACTTGCTTCCAGCGCCAAATCGTACCTAACACGATTAGGTCATCTTTCAACAATGGCGTATCGGTATCGGTTTGCCAGAATCGGCTAGTAATCGGCGAGCGCGTAGGCGTGCTAATCCAATTCTCGCCGATGTACTCAAACGAGCATTCCATGCCTGCCGCTGGCGTTGGGATATAGTGCAGATTGTTGTTGATGATACGGTATTGATTGAATGGGCCAGTGAAAACCTGCGACTTGAGCTGTTGATAGTCTTGTTGCGATACAGGGCCAAATACGGGCACGCCTTGGTCACGATTCCATATCGTATCGTTTACCATGTAGAGAAATCCAGGTGCAAGCGTGTCCATGCTACCTTGAATCTCTGTGGCTACCGTAGTAAAAACCGATTCAAACTGTAGCGCAGTCCAATTGCCCCGAGTGACTAGCTGATTGCCTTCTTCCTCAGAAATTGCCAAAAGCTGCATGATTTGCGGGTCAACCGAACCAACCGCAGTATTAGGCGGTAGCAGCCCAATCATTTTGCAAACGCGCTGAATGATTTGTAAACATGTTTGAGCCGCCATTTTTTACCCCTAATCTTCGATTTCTAGTTGTTTTGTAGTTTTCTGCGTCTTGTTCAGTTTATCAAACTTGGCAGACAAGTTAGCGATCATTTCTTCAAGATTTGCCACTTGCGATTTAAGCTGTGCATTTTCAGCAGCAAGTGAGCCGCCTACATTTTCTTTTAGCGTTGCAATCGCTTTATCCCGAATCTCACGACCACCGATACCAAGCAAGTCGCCAAGCGACGAATCAGGTACTGCCGCAATATCTTCAAGCGTCGGCAATGTCAGCGCCAATTGTTCACGGCGTGATTCAGCAAGCCCGCGCCATGTAATCGTCGGAGTGCCTTCGCGCGGAATTTCGCGCCCTTGGCGAAACTCAGCAAGTCCTTTTGCGAATTCTTCAACCCATGACATTTCATATCGGCCATTTTTTGCGTCGTTGCGCTTTTTGGCAATGAAGTCATCGGCAATTTCTTCCACTTCTGCGCGTGAATGCGTAATGATGTGGATAAAAGTAACAATTTTGTCTACTGGTACACCGTCGCGCATTTCCTCGCCGTAGGGCTTGTTTTTGAAGGAAAAAAACGGGATTCGGTTTTGATAGTCGGGCAGCATTTAATAATCTCCAAGGCGGTAGCGCCAACGGTATTATACGACAAAAAAAAAGCCCCGAAGGGCTTTTATTAATCTGTCAAGATTAGGTGATCTGACCTTGAACAGAAGTTTTAGCAATCTGCGCCACGATGAAGCCAGTAAAAGTTCCCGTAACCGAGACAGTACCGGTTGCAGTCGCATTCGCTGACATCGTTGCGCGGCGGTTATCAGTGTCTAAGCCGATAATCGTAGTTCCGCCAGGGATTCCAGTGCCCGATACAGTGATACCAATAAACCAGCCGTTTGAGTCTTGCGTGCTGATAATTGGCGAACCTGCTTGTGTTTGCGTGTTAGCTTTCACTACGGTATTGGTCGATGGCGCAAGCGATACGCATGGCGTCAATTGACGGCCAGCAGTTACCGCAGCAACAGAGCCGCCCGTAGTTGCATCAATACCAACCGCAGAACCCGCCGCAACAGAAGCCGCAGCTTTGATAACCGCAGAGCCTTCAACTTGCACCCAACCGTATTGAATCGAAGCAACCGATGCAACAGGGTTAATTGCGACAGCAATCAAGCGTCCAGTATTTGCAGTATTAGTCGCAACTGAAGCGCTATTGCCCAATGCACCAACGCCCGACAAGTAAAGCACTTGGCCAGGAGTAATTGCAGCAGATGCAGGGAATTGCACATACATGAACTCGGCGAGTCCAAAGTACGGGTCAACGCCGACGATTTTAAGGCCGATCTGATGTGCCGCAACCGTGTCGATTGTGTTTAAAAAGCCGGGCTGATTAGAGCCAGCAATGGGTGTAACAATGGAATAAGCCATTTTTTTCTCCTGAATCCCCGCCGTGGCGGGGAATAAACTTAACAATTAAGCTTTTAATACGCCTTGCAATGAGCGATTTGACATCGATAAGTTACCCATCCACAAGATCGTTTTAACTACAGCGTCTTGGTTGATTGAAGCAACTTCGTCGAGCATCGTCACGTTTGCGTCACGGTGTACCACCAAGTCCATGTAATCCGTGTTCAGGAAGTACATGTGCTGCGATGGAATGCCGCCTGACGAATCAAAGAACACGTCAGCGCCTTTGTACTTCATCGATACCATACCGCCATTGCCGTTTTCATCGCTAGTGTAGCGTTTTAGCGACGTTTGCGATTGCTCGTAGAACGTGAAATAGTCATCAGAAGCGACGATCAAATCAGGCTGATCCATGCCACGCGTCAACTTAATCCACAATGACAGCATCAAGCTTTCGATTGTGGTTGCGCTTGGAACAATCGCGCCGCCGCCTTGCAAAGGGTTAGCAGCAGATTGAACCACGTTTTGCCAGAATGGGAAGTTGGTCGAGTTGATCCCGCCAACAGTACCCAAGCCAGTGTCAGAAACAAGGGCTTGCAAGCCGTTGATCTGATTAGCTGCCGTGCCGTCTGAATACAAGTCAGCTGACAAGCCATTAGCCATTGAGTTTTGAGCGTTGCGGATTTTCGCCTTGACCAAGTTGATGATTTGCTGTTCTCCGTTATTCGTGCGCATTTCACGACCGGAGATTGATAAATTCACGGCAACTTGACGCCATGCGTATTCAGCAGCAGAGATTACGTCCACCGCGCCGATATTCAGAACGTCATAACCTGAGTAGCGTTGATACGTAGTGTTTGCTGCGTATTCCAAAGGCTGAACGATAGAAAGGCCACCATCTTCGATGCGAACCTTGTCTTTTTTCGCCAAGCGATTGTAAAGCGCGTTGTTGCGGGTTACGTTATCAGCAACTTTTTTCGAGTGGTTGCGATACGTAGTTGATACCAGCTCAGAGAACTGGTTAAATCCAATACCTTGACCGGGAGACGGCATTTTTTGATACTCCTATTAAGATTGAAAACCGCGAAGCAATCCGCGGATTGTGTCGTCCATAGTGCCTACGGGCGCTGTCTGTGGCGCAGGGCTGCGCGAGCGAACATTGACGCTTGCCGCTTTCTTTGCCAGTTGTGCCTTCTCTGCTGCCGCAGCTCGTTGCGCTGCTTGCTGTTCTGCAAGAACTAGCGCTCGGGTTTGCGGATTGGCAAATACGGCTTGCTCATAAGCACTTTCAAGAGTATCGGCATGACCCGCTTGTAAAAGCGCCTGCATATGCCCGCGTACAGCATCAAAGTGTTTATGTTCTGGCTTAGCTGCAAACTGTGCAATTTCGTTGTTTAACGCTTGCAATGATTGCTGCTCGGCCATTTGGTTTTGCTGCTGAAAATAACTTTGCATCTGCGATACTTGCTGCTGCAAGGCAGATACTTGTGGGTCAACATAAGGCGCTTCGTATGAAGCTGCCTGATTGATGTCAATCCCGTATGATTGGGCTAGTTGATGAAATAGCGCGACCTTTTCAGCTTGTGAGCCGTAACGCAAAGCTTGGTCGGTTTTCATCAACTCGGTGATTGCTGCCGCTGGCGTGATTTGTAGCTGATTAAGCGTACCAATAAACGGCGCAATGGCGCGGTCAATTTCATGCCCAAAGTGCGCGGCTTCTTTGTATTGCTCGATACCGCGGTGAAAGTCTGATTCGCGCCGGGCTACTTCCGCTTGGATTTCAGGGTCAGCATTGCGGAGTTTTTCCGCTGCGCCTTTTTTCCATGTGTTAGGTGGTGTCCATGCTTCGGGCGCGTCTTCTTCCGCCACTGTTTCTGGCATGGATTCTGGGTTAGTTTCTGTCGTGTCTGCCTTAGCAAACTTGCCTGATGCGTCGCGGATTCGCTCGGCTTTTTCTTCTGGTGATTCTGGCGTAGTAGTTTCAACAGGAGCTGAATCATCATTCTCGCTCTGCATAGAGCGAAGAGTTTCCAAAATCGTATCATCCATCGATACTTCTGGAGCTTCAACCTCGGCGGTTGCGCCTTGTTCGATTTCCATTTTCTAACCTCAAGTCTGTGCCAGGGGATTTCTCCCCCAGCTCGGCGTCATCACGACGTTTTAAAGTACAGCGCTTCACAGCGTTGTCGGTACTATAGCATAAATGCTATTCGCGCAACTTATTTTGAATAATAGTGGCCGCTTGCGCTGGCGTGTTTGACTGTGCTACTTGCACCCATCGGCTGCGACCTGCATACGGCGCAACCACGCCAATGGCGTAAACCTCGGTAATCGTGCCGCCCAGCAATGGCTGGAACGTCTCAATAACGATAGTTCGCAGTGTATTGGCAGGGTCTAGCTGCGCTTGTAGTTGTGATTCTGTAAAAGCCATGATTATTCCTTTTTCTCGTAATTCGCGGTAAAGCTTGCGTTTGTTTTTACGCTCACGTTCCCACAATCTAACACAACCCACTCGGAAATATTAGCCACCAATGGCTCGGCATCCGTTGGAATTGTCAGCGTAGAACCGTCACTCGATGCTAATGCGCGCCCTTTGCTGACTTGGTATGAATTAAGCCACTGCAACAGAAAAACAATCGATACGCCGCCATCGAATTGCACGGCCTCGACTTCATTTGGTTTTTTAACGTAAACAGTCATGCCAAAGCCCCTAAAATAGCTTTTTTCTGCGCTTCCGGTGCATCACGCCAAGCCGCTTCTGCTGTCTTGGTCAACTCTGCATCTTGCCGCGCCAACTCGTTAGATTTGCGCAATTGTGCTTCTTTGCGCTCGTTTTCCATACCTTCCCATGGGCGCGTTCCGGTTTCGGCAAAGTCGCGCTTGCGTTCTGAACTCGAAGCAATGACCTTGCCCGAGGCGGGTGAGACATACGTCGCATCAGCGGGAAAATCCACCTTAACACCAAGCGAAGGGGTAAAAATGCGTTTTTCCGTCTTTTCACCGCAGCAAATCGGCGTATTCATGCAATCAGCAACTTTTGCAACATAGTCGTGCTTAGTGTTGCATTTTAGGCATAGGCTTTCATAAATTGGCATCTGCACCACTCCCCGCTTGCGCTGCTGATATTTGAGCCGTGGCCAATGTAGTTTGCGCCCCAAGCTCTGCAACTTCGATTTTAGCCTGATTATTCATTTGTGTAATGATTAATTGCAATTCAGCGTCTTTTTCTTTGCTGCGCTCGTCAGCTTCAATGCGCATGGCTTCGAGTTGCGCCTCGTTTTGCTGCTTGAGCATTTCTCGTTGCTGCTCTAGCTCGTTTTGGTGCGCGTTCTGCATAGCTTGCGCTTGCTGCTTGTCACGTTCCACTTGCGCGTCAAGCTCGGCCTGCATCTGCGCTTTCTGAGCGTCGAATTGCATTTGCTGCTGCATTAGCGCATTTTCAGCCTGCATTTTCATCTGCTCGACTTGCATTTGATACTGCATTTTCGCTTGTTCAGCCTGCGCCTTGCCTGCTTCTGGGTCTGCTGGCGGCTGCGGCGGCTGAATCTTGGTG
>JACCDR012003797.1_pt1 | contig 34462 bp, 39 predicted proteins | sample 7446431 | NCBI WGS metagenome assembly JACCDR01 (sample SAMN15323443, study PRJNA562643) | freshwater metagenome | isolation source: river surface water | place: USA:Blue River Watershed | collected 2017-08-17 | reverse complement strand
TTCAAAACAATTTTCTAAAACAAACTTTCAACCACGGCTTTGACATCACCACCATCGGCTTGGCCACTTAGGTCTTTCATGAGTGCTCCGACCAGCATACCCATTTTACTTTTATCAGTGATACCGAGCTCAGCTTTTTTGGCTTCAGCTAGCGGGCGGATGGCTTCTTGGCTCATGAGAGTCGGCAAGTAAGATTCGAGCACCACAAGCTCTTCTTTTTCTGGTTCGGCGAGTTCGGGACGGTTGGCAGCTTCAAACTGCAGGATAGACTCTTTGCGCTGCTTGGCTAGTCTTTTGATGACAGCCAATACTTCTTCGTCTTTAAGAACGTCTTGCGGGGTGCGACTAGTAGCAACTAGCTCGTTGGTGCAAGCTGTCATAATACTGCGGACAGTTCGAAGTTTGACAGCATCTTTGGCCTTCATGGCCTCTTTTAATGATTCGCGTAGTGATTCGTGAAGTGTCATATAAAAATATAAATTATGTTACCAGTTTAGCATAAAAAGGTAAAAGCCCCGAGCAAGTCGGGGCCTCAGTCTCTTCAGGTGGCCAGACCGTTGAGTCGGCGGACTAGGCTCTCAGCGTATTGTCGCACCACCGTAAAGGCTTCCTCCGTATGCTTCGGGATAAGCCTGAGTACGTTGCTGGCTCGCCAAGTATAGGAAGCGAGGTATTCCCAGTACTCTTGCTTCAGGTATGCGAGCGTCTTCAGTTGCGACTCAAGCGAGAGGCAACGTGGCAAGGTGATGGTGATGCGGTGTGAGATCTGGCAGATCTTCAGCGAACAAATCTTCGCCGGCTTGTCGTCGCTCTTCTTGGTCATTTTAACCCCCTGTTTTTTGTGCGTTTCCTAAAAAATTATAGACCTATCATTTTTGGCGTAAAGTACCACCTGTGCTTAAGGTGTGTTGTGGTAGAATGGTGTTACTTATGGAATTGTTACTTATTGTGGTGGTGGTTTTATTGTTGATTTTGATCGGCTTGGTGGCTTATGTTTTCTTTTTGAGAGCAGAAAAACCTACTCAAACACCCGAGTCTCTTTTGCTTATGCAGCAGCAGATGCAAGATTTGTCTCGTACTGTGCGTGAGCAAATGAGCGAGCAATCAAAGCTAGTACAGCAGGGGAGTCAGACACAGTTTCGGGAGAGTCGCGAACTGATTCAGCAAATCAATCGTGATGTTAATGAACAAATGCGCTCGATACAAGAGAGTGTGACCACCAAGCTTCTTCATGTCGAGAAAAACGTCGCGGCAGTAGGTGAAAGTAGTAAGCAGGTATTTGCGGTGGCGGATCAGCTCAAAGAGCTCCAGAATATTCTGAAGAATCCAAAGCAGCGAGGTATCTTGGGGGAGTATTATCTTGAGACAGTGCTACAAAATGTCTTGCCGCCAGAGAGCTTTACTATGCAGTACGCTTTTAAAGATGGCGAAATAGTAGACGCGGCGGTGTTTGTCAAAGGTAAAGTGATACCAGTGGATTCCAAGTTTTCACTCGAAAACTACAACCGCTTTGCCGAAGCAGCGGATGGACAAGATAAGGTAAATTATGAAAAAGCCTTTCTCAACGACCTAAAGCTCCGTATTACCGAAACAGCCAAATATATAAGACCATCCGAGGGCACAATGGACTTTGCTTTTATGTTTATTCCGCACGAGGGTATTTATTACGATCTGCTTTCCAATCGCATCGGTGCAGGCGAAGACAATCTTATCCAACGAGCGGCCGGTAAGTATAAAGTGATTATTGTTTCGCCAACCTCCTTTTTGGCCTACTTGCAGACAGTACTTCAAGGGCTGAAGGCGCTCGAGATCGAAGAGAAGGCGCAAGACATTATTAAGAATGTAGAAAAGCTACGCGGTCATATCGAAAAATACGAAGACTACTACAACAAGCTCGGTACGGCGCTCGGGACAACTGTCAATCACTACAACGCTGGCTATAAAGAACTTGGTAAGGTCGATAAAGATATTTTAAAGATCACTGGGGAAGCGGCAGGGGTAGAGGTCTTGGCTATCGATAAACCGCAAAAGGGGGAGGAGTAGAATATCTGATAAGAGACAGAGAATACAAAAACGCAAAACGCCGTCCCATGTTAAACCATGGTCGGCGTTTGCACCTTTCTTTCCGCCGTCGCGGCCGCAGGTGCGCGTCTTTGCTCTTGGCTGTAGCGGTCAGGCCGAGAGCAGGGGTTTGACTTGTTTTCACCTCTATATGAGAGCCGTAGCATAAGCGCTACATTTTTTGGCACCCACCCCTAACTTCTTTAACTATAGCATATTTATTATTTAAAGTCAAAGGCGCGCTCGTTAGAGCGCGCCTTAGCGTTGCTGGCAAGCGACAGCGATCTTGTCTTCAAGTAGACACTTGATCAGTTGCCTAGCGGTAAAGCTGCTTACATTGGCAGCGGTGTACACCAGATAAAGGTACTGATCCCCATACAACCAACCCTCCTTTTGTAGAAACTCCACTTCCTCGACTGGTCCGATATACTTTTCTCGGGGTACTATTATCGAGAATTTGGTCGGAGGTAGGGTTGCACGGAATCCGCTGACATCTTCGATTCGGCTGTTTCGACAGATCAGCTGACGTCCAGCAAGACGCAAGACTGGCCGGTAAACACGGTAAAGGGTATCCATGGCAAGGCTCCCTGATTTTTCTTTAGATACTTTACCATAATTTAGCAGTGTTTAAATAGCCATAAGTAGCAAGTTTTAAGCTAAAATCGGTTAGATGGATCCACTTGCAATTTTTCAGCTTTCTAGTACAATAGCGACCACTATGGCAACAACTGCAACAAAAAACGACGCTTTCGCTGTTATTGAAACCGGCGGCAAGCAATATATCGTGTCAGCTGGTGATACTCTTGAAGTAGAGCTTCTTGGCGACATGAAAGAAGGTGATAAGGTAACTTTTGATACTGTATTGCTGACTGACGACGGTGCTAAAGCTACTGTTGGCAAGCCACATACTGGCAGTAAGGTGGTAGCGACTTACCTTGGTGAAACTAAGGGTCCAAAGCTCTCTATCATCCGCTTCAAGGCTAAGAGTAACCGCGACCGAAAGATTGGTCACCGCCAACACTACGCTAAGATTAAGATTGACGCTATCTAAAACAAAAATACTCCCGTCGGGGAGGTTTTTGTAAGGCGGCGGGCTCTGGCCCGCCGCCTTACTGTCTATCTTCAGTCCATGTACTGATATCTCGCATGAACTGTTTCATAAGCTCGGGCTTTTCTGAGATGAGCCATTCGACAAAGTCCTTCGTGAGCACCATGCGAATGACTCCAAGGAATTCTTTGTCGCTGAGGCTGTTGAAGCGATGCTCCTTTGGCAAGGTGGCCCGCTCTTTCTTCAGGGTGGCTAGTTGAAGAGCGCCAAGGAAGTCGGGAGTTACGGCAATTGTCATAGCTACCTCCAGCTGTTCTATCGTGATACTAGCTTATTTAATGAGAGTTGCCAACTAGCGTCGATTGGTGAGGGCGCTTTTGATGGTTTCGGGGTCGGCGTATTCGAGCTCGCTGCCGGTAGATAGACCGCGGCCTAGTTCAGACACGGTAAAGCTTTTTTCGCCTGCGATGCTGTTTATAATAGATTCTACATAGCGGCCAGTATTTTCTCCATCTGGGTTTACTGCAAAGGCGAGGATGACTTCTTTGAGATCGGCGTTCATGCGGGCTTCAATAGTAGCCTTAAGGGCACCGCCACGGAGCTTTTTGCTATCTTCGCTATGAAGCAGTGGCACCATGCCGCCAAGGACAAAGTATAATCCGTCATAAATGTTGCCGCGTTCTATAGAGACAATATCGTTGTCGTGGGCGACTACCAAAAGCTTGCTGTGGTCGCGATTGGGATTATCACAGATATTGCACAAGTGACTCTTTTGACTACTGGCAAAAAAGCGATGGCAAGAAGCGCATTCATTAACTGTGCTTTGGAGATCGCCAATTAGCTGACTCAGCTCACTGACGTCCTCTTTTGGTAGGGTCAAAATATGAAAAGCAAAGCGCTTGGCTTGGCGTCCACCAATCCCTGGGAATTTTTCAAAATGGGCTATTAGCTTTTCGAGATTGGTCATGAAGTGAGTAAACGAGCGTAGCGACTATTACGAACTTCGTTCCTGATTTGTCCCTTCCTAGGACAAATCACTGGAACTAGTCGATATTAGCAACTAAGTTTTATTTAAATTTATAATTCTAAATTTATTTGAGCAAGCGACTATTACGAACTTCGTTCCTGATTTGTCCCTTCCTAGGACAAATCACTGGAACAAGGAAGGTAAATTGTTTAGCCAACAATATGTAATTGTAACACAGAAAGATCATTTCTAAGGGATTGGCTAGAAATCGTCTTGGCCACCGCCAGCCATCGTGCTGGAGTGGTGGGTATCGAGATTGAGGAAGCGGACGTGTTGACCGTCAAAGTATAGTTCACAGCTGCCGACCGCACCGTTACGGTGTTTTTCGACGAGGATTTCAGCGATGTTCGGGCGCTCGGCGGGCTGGTCTTTATTCATTTTGTCTTCACGGTGAATAAACATCACGACGTCGGCGTCCTGCTCGATAGATCCAGAGTCGCGGAGGTCTGAGAGGCGAGGTTTGCCGCCACGTTGCTCGACAGCACGTGAAAGCTGTGAAAGGGCAATAATAGGTACATCAAGTTCACGCGCAAGGATCTTGAGCGAGCGAGAAATTTCGGTTACTTGTTGGACCATAGAATCGCTAGCCTTCGTTGAGGTCGGTGACATAAGCTGCAAGTAGTCGACAATCAGCATATCTAGCCCATGTTCGTTTTTGAGGCGACGCGCAGCCGAGCGCATCTTGAGAATATTGTTGCCGGCTTGGTCGTCGATGTGGATTTTGGCATCAGAGAGCTTGGTCATGGCGTCTTGGAGAGATTGATACTCTTGGTCGCTTGAGAGGCGGCCGGTGCGCAGCTTCCAAGAATCAACACCCGATTCGGCGGCGAGCATACGGTCGACCAATTGCTGATCGGACATTTCTAGAGAAAAGATACCGATTGATGCGCCATATTTGAGTGCAGCATTGCGAGCGATATCGAGAGCGAAAGTTGTCTTACCCATACTTGGGCGCGCTGCCAAAATAATGAGGTCCGATTTTTGGAAACCGGCGAGGAGATTATCAAGAGCAGTAAAGCCAGATTGCACGCCGCGCTTGTCTTCGGGGTTGGCACTGAGATGCTCAAAGCGATCCCAAGCTTCTGATAGTGAGCTACCGATGGTGCGGAATTTTTGGGTGGTAGGAGCGTTGGTGACTTGAAAAATTTTCTTTTCGGCTTGATCCATTACTTCTTCAGTATTTTCAGGATTCTGGTAAGCCATTTCGGCAATTTCTTCTGACGCACCAATGAGGCCCCGAAGTACGGCTTTGCTTTGGACTAAGTCTGCATAGTATTGTGCGTTGCCCGCGGCAGGGACAGTCTCGATAAGCTCTGCAATGTAGTTGGTACCGCCAATGCGATCGAGAGAATTCAGACTAGTGAGTTTGGTGGTCAAAGATACAACGTCTATAGGGTCGCCTTTGAGGTAGATGTTATAGATAGCTTCGTAAATGACACGATGTTTGTCGGCATAAAAACTCTCGGGGAAGACCGTTACTGAGATGTCGTGCATAACATCCGGCTTGAGAAGAATCGCACCAAGCAGGGCTCGCTCAGCGTCGAGGTTTTGTGGTGGGACACGCAAGTTGCGGTTGAGGCTGGGGGCGTTTTGGTTGGCCATAATATTGCTGGTAAGTATACCGCAGGCAGGGAAGCGCGACTAGTTTCTGGGGATTGTGTGGACAATGGGGATTTTGTGGAGTATTCTGCACGAAGGCACTTTAACTGGAGGATACAAAATGTTTAATAAGATGGATGAGCCTACCAGAGACGCTCTGTTGCTGACGGTTCTGGGAGCTGGCGGCAGCTTGGTAATCAGCTGTATTCTGTCTCCTGCTTGGCCAAAGTGGTGGGAGCTCTCGGTCTACTTGCTGTTCATTCCGCTGTTCTTTGTGGCGAGATGGGCGTTTCGACAGTGAAGAATGTGTGCCGCACAACGGCCGGCTCGCCATGCGAGCCGGCCGTGAATATTTATAGCGCTTTTGTGACTTTTTGCCCCTCGGCCGAATCTTCTACTACATAGCCAAGTAGACTTAACTCCGTCCGTATACGGTCTGATTCGCTCCAATTTTTGGCTTGACGAGCCTCGGCTCTATCTTTGACCAGTTGCGCTACTGCCTCTGGTAATTCACTTTTTTCGATGACGCCAAGTGATGCTAACGCGGTATCTTTTTCATCACGCAGACCAATATCCAAGACCTTGTCAATCTCGCGCATAGTGGCGCACTTGGTGCCGTTGTCTAGTTTCTGGTCTTTAACAATTTCAAACAGTAGAGCAATGGCTTTTGGGGTATCGAGATCGTTGTTGATAGCTTCGATAAATTTACCGATGTATGTTGGATCTGGTTTGGTTGCTACACCACCATAATCTTCAAAGATATAGCGACGCAAGCGGAAGAGAGCTTGTTTGCTCGCTCTTAGTGCTTCAAAACTAAAGTTGATAGGTGAGCGGTAATGAGCAGTCAAAAGCCAGTAGCGATAATCGTCACCAGAAAAGCCTTGATCTTGTAGATGGCGCAAATTTAAAGTGTTACCAAGAGACTTAGAGATCTTGGTATTGTCGATTGTTATAAAGGCGTTGTGGAGCCAGTAGCCTACAAAAGTCTTACCAGTTGCACATTCACACTGGGCTATCTCGGCGTTGTGGTGAATGGGGATGTGGTCGATACCGCCGGTATGGATATCGATCTCTTTGCCAAGGGTAGCCATAGCCATCGCTGAACATTCGATATGCCACCCAGGGAAGCCTTTGCCCCAGCGACTATCCCAGCCGAGCAGGCCTTTTTTCCAGACTGCAAAATCAGCCGGATGTCTTTTTTCGGTATTGACTTCCACTCGTGCGCCAGCTTTGAGTTCTTCGAGATTTATATTGCCGAGGCGTCCGTATTTAGGAAATTTTTCAATATCAAAATACACCCCGTCGCTGGTCTCATAGGTATAGCCCTTTTCTTCTAGTGTCTTGATAAGATCGATTTGCTCCCGTAGATAATCACTAGCGCGAGAATAGGTAGTCGGTGGAGAAATTCGCAGCGCAGTGAGATCGTCTTTAAAGGCTTTGATAAAGACATCAGATAGCTCTCGCATGGCCGCTAGGGTGATCGGCTTACCTTCGCGCTTGAGACCTTTCATCATTTTATCTTCGCCTGCGTCCCCATCGTCTGTGAGGTGGCCAAAGTCGGTGAGGTTTATGGTGTTTTTTACTTCGTAACCATTGTACTTCAAAGTCTTTTTTAAGATATCGGCAAAGACATAAGAGCGGAGATTGCCGATGTGAGCATAATCATAGACAGTTGGCCCACAGCTATACATGGTCACGGTTTTGTCTCCTTTGCGACTATGAAAGGGTACGACTCCTCTAGCTTCAGTGGAATAAAGCATAAGGGGTGGTTTGGCGGTTGCGTTTGGTTTGTCCTTCTTGAAGAGATTAAACATGCTCCTAGTGTAGCAAAAAATACTATTTTGCTACAGTTGACTCCCCAGATTACTTATTAAATATGTGGGACACTTTTCTTTGCGTCTTTATATTGTTTTGTGTCATAATGTTCACTATATGCAAGATAGCCATCAAATAGAAAATTTACCAACAAAAAGTAATACTGCTTCACCAAAACGTCTGGTCTTTGGGGTGGCATTGGCTTTTATTTTTGCTACGGTGGCTTTTTTGTCTGGTCTGCATTTGGGAGGTAGTGAGTACGCTACACCAAAAGGTCTGGCTACACTTTTGGCCGGAGATGCTCAGCCGGCACCGGATGCTAACTTGGCTGAATTTTGGCGAGTGTGGGAGCTTATGGATGAGAAATTTGCGGTGGCTAGTGGTACCACACCACTGACGACTGAAGAAAAGCTCCAAGGAGCAATTGATGGACTGGTAGATGCTTATGGCGACCCTTACACTACCTTTTTCCCACCTAAAGATGCCGAAGCCTTTGGTGAAGATATTTCTGGCAATTTCAGTGGTGTTGGTATGGAGGTAGGTGTGCGTAATGACGTCATTACGGTGATTGCACCACTTTCTGGTACACCAGCAGAAAAGTCTGGCATATTGGCGGGAGATGTCTTGGTCGCAATTGGTGGCACCTCGACCGAAAAAATGTCAGTTGATGAAGCAGTAGATTTGATTCGTGGGGAAGAGGGGACAGATGTCACTTTGACCATTTATCGTAGTGGTGCGGCTAAGACCGAAGATATTGTAGTCACGAGAGCCAAAATTGAGATTCCGACCATCAAGACCGAGCGCCGTGGTGATACTTTTATCATTACTTTGTATAGCTTCAATGCTCTATCGGAAAGCAAGATGCAACAAGCTGTTCGTGAATATGTAAATAGTGGTGTAGACAAATTGGTGTTGGACTTGCGAGGCAATCCGGGAGGCTATCTCCAAAGTGCCGTCGCTATCGCCAGCTATTTCTTGCCACAAGGCAAGGTGGTGTTGCGAGAGAGTTTTGGTGAAGGTCAGGAAGAGGAGGTGTATCGCAGCCAAGGCCGCACCATCAAGAATTTTGAAGACAAAGAAATGGTGGTATTGATTGATGGTGGTTCGGCTTCGGCTTCTGAGATCCTCGCTGGCGCACTACAAGAGCATGGGGTAGCGACCTTGGTCGGAGAACATTCTTTCGGAAAAGGTTCGGTCCAAGAGTTGGTTGATTTGCCAAGCGGCTCGTCTCTTAAAGTCACTATTGCTCGTTGGCTCACCCCAAATGGTGTTTCTATCTCAAATGGTGGTCTTAAACCTGATATAGAAGTGGTGCGCACGATCGAAGATCGGGAGGCAGAGCGCGACCCACAACTTGATGCTGCCTTACAGATACTGGATGGCACATACGTAGCCCCCGTAGCAACATCAACTATCCCTAGTGTCTAGTCGAAATCTCGAGTGAGATTATTGCTTGGCCTATTAAATCTGTTATGATTATGGCCATATTACTTAGTTAAATTTGACCCATGAAAGTTATTTTACTGCGCGATGTCGCTAAACTCGGAAAACGCTTTTCTGTGGTAGAAGTGCCAGATGGTTATGCTTTAAACAAGCTGGTACCGCAAGGTATGGCGGCGCCGGCTACCAAAGAGAATCTCAAGCGAATTGAGGCCAAAAATGCCGCCGGCGCCGCCCACACCGCCGCTGATGAGGCTAAGCTAAAGGCTGTCTTAGAAGCCCTCTCTAATACTGCGATTTCTATTACAGCCGAAGCCAACGCCCAAGATCATCTCTTTAAGACAGTGAAGGCGGCCGACATCAGTGCTGCAGCCAAGGCTGCTGGCCATAATCTGCCGGAAGAAGTAATTGTCAATCTGCCGGTCATTAAGGCTTTGGGTACCTATGGTATCGAGGTAGAACAAGGTGCGGTGAAGGGCATTATTAATATTACTGTCGTGCGAGCGGCTTAATAAATTTATGGCAAATTACAAACCAGTAGTGATTATTATCGGTCTGTCTTTAGCTTTGACAGCTGGTCTAGCTCTTTTGATGGCAGATGATTCGGCAAAGACATCGGAGCTCGAGCTTATCGAGACTCCAGAAACAAAAGAGCTTGAAGCACCACTTTCTCCAGAAGAATTACAAGTTTTAGAACCAGAAATTGCAAACGTTATGAATCCAATCGTTGTTTTGAACACCAACAAGGGACCAATTGAAATTGAGCTTTATAAGGACATCATGCCTGTCACTGCGGGCAACTTTGAGAAGTTGGTCAAAGAAGGCTTTTACGATGGTATTAAATTTCACCGCGTGATCGATGGTTTTATGATCCAAGGTGGCGATCCGCTCACCAAAGACGAATCCCAAGCAGCAGCATGGGGGACTGGCGGACCGGGTTACGCTATTTCGGACGAATTTTCACAAGATGAACGAGAGACAAACGTCCGCGGCACTATCTCTATGGCCAACAGTGGGCCAAACACCGGCGGTAGCCAATTCTTTATCAATACTGGCGACAATCTTTATCTAGATCAAAAGCATCCAGTTTTTGGTCGGGTGGTGAAGGGGATGGAGGCGGTAGAAGAGATCAGTGGTGTAGAAACTATGCCAAACGATCGACCAGTTGAACCGGTCATTATCGAAAAAGCCGAGATTGTAGAAAAAGCACAATAGGCAAAATTGGGAAGAATGAATAAAAGCGGCTGGAGGAAGCTCCAGCCGCTTTTATTTTGGAAGTCAAACTTATGCCGCCAACACAACGTCAACAGCCTTCTTTTCAACTTTTTGTCCGTCAAAGCGTACCTTGCGCATGTTGCGGAAAGAGACTACACCATCTGCCATGGCAAAAATAGTGTGGTCTTTGGCAATACGTACGTTTTTGCCAGCTTCGATTTTGGTGCCTCGTTGACGCACGATAATCTCACCGGTCTTCACCGCTTGACCATCTGCACGCTTCACACCCAGATATTTTGGTTGTGAATCTTTGAGGTTCTTGGCCGATCCGGCCGATTTCTTTGTTGCCATAAGGTATAATAATAAATATGCGAAAAAATTCGTAACCCGTGGAGTATACGATATATGGACAAAAAACTCAAGTCTTTGCTACACGATGATCTTATTTTTATGGCTTTATTGGTCATTTTGACCGGTTTGGTCTCGTTTTACCTTGGTCGAGCCTCGGTCGCTGGCCGGCCGGCGGTCACTCAAGTGGCAGATCAACCGGCCACCGTTGTTTTGACGCAGTCTGCCAAACCATCAGAAATAAAGGTAGCAGCTACCAATTCTCCAGAGATTTTGCCACCTGCGCCCGCTGCAGCGGGGAAGCTAGTAGCTTCCAAAAGCGGCACCAAATACCATCTCGCGACTTGTGGTAGTGCCAAAGCTATAAAAGAAGAAAACCGCATCTATTTTAATTCTGAGACCGAGGCCATGGCGGCTGGGTATACGCGGGCTGCTAATTGTAGTGGTTGGTAGCGTATAATGTACAAGTATGAATTTTTTCCGTTTATTGGGCCGAGCTGCCTCACTGTGGTTTCATAAGGATGCCGACCAACACGCCGCTGCGCTGGCTTACTTCACCCCGTTTGCCTTAACACCTTTGATCATTTTTTCTATTACAATAGTAGGTATCATCATGGGGACAGAGCGGGTCACAGCTATGCTCTTGCGCTGGGGGAATGAGATAGATACTGGCGTTACCGATCTTTTATACAACTCAGTCCAGAATTTCAAAAGTATCGAGCAGCATTTTCTGATACCGGTAATTGGTTTGGTATTTTTGTCGATTATGATCTTTGTGGCTTTAAATAGCTTCATGATTGCATTGCACCGCATATGGGATGTAGAAGTGCATGGTTTTAGTGGTTACTTCTCACGGATTTTGCGTATAGCTGCGGTGGTTTTGGTGGTACAAGCTTACTTAGTTTTTCTGATGTTGATGGATGATACGGTCGCTTATCTGACTTGGGTCAATACTACGTGGTGGTGGGCATTTTTTGAGTATGTTGTCACCTTTGTCTTTACTATGGCTTTGTTGGCTTTATCTTATGGTCTTTTGTCTCTCCAATGTCCACCGTACGGCGCTCGTTTTGCCGGAGCAGCTGTAGCAGGTATTCTTCTTTTGTTTAGTCGCGAAATTGTTGATTTTCATTTTTCTACTGCGCCAGTACAAAGTCTGTTTGGGGCGGCGGGACTTCTTATTACACTTTTGGTGTGGGTGTATGTATCTGCAGGTATTATATTATTTGGAGCGGCCTTTGCTCGCGTCTATGCGGAGGAGCATCAAGATAATACAGAAACTACCAATCAATTGGTCTAATTTGGTTTTTTGCTAAGTAGTCATTACATTGGCTAAAATGTCGGCAGCCTAAGAAACCTCGGTGGGCAGACAATGGGGAAGGATGTGGTGCTGTAAGGACTAAGTGCTTACTTTCATCAATAAGGCTGCGCTTCTTGATAGCGAAATTCCCCCAGAGTAGGAAGACCAGATTTGTCTTTTGAGAAGAGAGTTTTCTGATGACTTCATCAGTAAATACTTCCCAGCCTAAGTGTTGGTGCGAACCTGCGTCTCCAGCTCTAACCGTCAGGGTGCTATTTAGTAACAACACACCTTGTTCGGCCCAGCTGGTAAGATCGCCGTTTGTCAGAGATTTTTGGCCGATGTCACTTTCAATTTCTTTGTAGATATTTTGTAGCGATGGTGGGATAGCGACACCGCTCTCTACCGAAAAAGCCAAGCCATGCGCCTGTCTTGGCCCGTGATAGGGATCTTGGCCCAAGATTACAACTTTAACTTGTGAAAAGGGACAAAGATCAAAGGCTGCAAATAGCTTTTGGGGTGGTGGATAAATGGCCTCTTCTAAATACGCTTGTTTAACTTTGGTTGTCAGCGTAAGAAAATAATCTTTAGCAAATTCAGATTGAAGAGCTTTATGCCAACTGGTTTCAATTTTTACCACCATGTTGATTTTAGTGTATCAATTAAAAGAATTGGCCGCCACAAGTTGTGGCGGCCGTTGCTCATGGGTAGAGCAGCAAAAGGGTGGGGTAGTCCTCAAGAATTTTTTTGGTAATCCACGATACTGGCTCAAGTGTACGTGTACTCTGATGGTGGATGAATCTAGCTTCGGCTATCTCATCGACGTCTGTCGGAGTAAGCTCTTCGGGCTGGTGGGCCAATCTAGTGACGTAGATGAAAAACTCGTTTCCGACATTGGGATCGTGAGGAATAGCTTTTTCGAATTTGCGAATCAAACGCAAATTTTCGAGTCCAATCCCAGTTTCTTCGCCAACCTCTCTCAAAGCTGCTCGCCTAGGGCTTTCACCCTTTTCGATTTTTCCACCCGGCATTTCCCAAACACCCCGTTGGGAGCGCACAAAAAGAACATCTTGGTCGCAGATCACCACGACCCGCACCTGTCTAGTGGTAAGGATCATAGCGACCTCGCTGACTGTTTCGTTCGCAAGGTTAGCAGACTGTAGGAGATTTGCAAGAAACTTAATAAATATAAATTTTTATGTTGAACAAACAACAAGACCACCGCAATGATCTTGCCGTGGTCTTTACATTTGAAACGAGGTGGTGTGTTTGATGGTGAGTGGTTCCTTCCATTTTTTTTCGAGTTCCTCAAGCACTACTCGAGTCTCGTGCTTGATCTGTGGTTGTCCATTTTCATGGGCCAAGGCAAGCGCCGCTTCTGCGGTAAACCACGCTACTGCCGTTGTCTCTGGCGGCTGGGGAGCGAGCTGACTCCAACGTTCAATCCGCTTGGCCACGAAGTAACGTTTGACTGTTCGGGTGGTAAGTGTACCGTCGATAGAAATGATGTCGTGTTGAATGACAGCATAGCGCTCGGCACTTATCAGTCGTAGTCCTGTTTCTTCGCGGACTTCTCGTATCGCTGCCTCGAGGTGGTTTTCGCCTGATTTGACTTTACCACCAGCGAATTCCCACTCGTTTCTTTTGCTGCTCATTACGAGCAGATATTCATATTGTTTATCCTTGGCGCGGCGTCTGATGACTACCCGCGCCACTCGGGCGTGAGTGTATCGGACGACAGGTTTAGGCATTAGAGACCCTTCCAAAAAACTACCTGCCGCAACGGTATCATAGATGCCTTTCTATTGAAAACGAGAAGGGTGACAACTTTTAATCTAGACAAAAGGGTGACATAATAAATATATGATAGTACTTGATATTGAAGCTACTGGTACCAGTGCCACCAAACACTCGATTTTGTCTATCGGAGCAATTGATTTTACCAAGCCAGATAGACGCTTTTATGGCGAGTGCCGGATGTGGGATGGGGCACATATTATGGAGGGCGCACTTGAAGTAAATGGTTTTACTGAAGATCAAGCGAGAGATGCAAACAAAATGTCAGAAGCTGAATTGGTGACGCAATTTATGGAGTGGACACAAGAATGTGCCGATCGGACTTTGGTTGGACAGAATGTTTCGTTTGACCGTTCTTATGTAGTGGCGGCAGCGGAGCGAGCAGGCATTGCTTGCGACTTACCATATCGCACTCTAGATACACATACTATGTGTTATATGCATATGGTAAAGGCTGGTCTGACACCAGAAATTGATCTACAACATCGCCGTACCAATCTCAATCTAAATGCCGTCTTGAATTATTGTGGTGTACCAAGCGAGCCCGATCCACACAATGCGCTTACTGGTGCTATGTGTCATGCAGAAGTGGCCTCTCGTCTACTTTTTAATCGGCCACTTCTCCCCGAATTTTCTGCTTATCCGCTCCCGTGGTAATAGGTTGGCGTGTTAGAATACTCTCATATGGTTCGAGAAATTCTTGGTCTTTCTAGTTCGAAGAAGAAAGCAAAAGCAAAAGCTAAAGCCGAAAAAAGTATCCCGCACTGCCGGATAGTGACAGACTTACTTGATCCGAAAGGTACTGACGGCGACGCCATTCAATCTTGGCGGGTATTTCGTATCATGTCTGAGTTTGTTAGTGGCTTTGAACTTTTGCGCAATCATGGACTGGCGGTGACATTTTGGGGAAGTGCCCGATTGCAGCCAAATGACCCTTACTACAAAATGGCTGAGGAACTGGCCGCCAAGCTCGCCAAGAAAGGCTTTTCGGTTATTTCTGGTGGTGGCCCCGGCATTATGGAAGCTTCCAATGTGGGAGCCTTTAAGGTCGGCGGCAAATCTGTCGGACTCAATATTCAACTGCCATTTGAGCAAAAGCTAAATCCCTATACTACCGAATCCCTCAACTTCGACTTCTTCTTCTCGCGCAAGGTGATGCTGACTTTTGCTTCAGAAGCCTACATCTATTTCCCAGGCGGGTTTGGTACAATGGATGAGTTTTTTGAAATTATTACACTTATCCAAACTAAAAAAATTGAGCAGGTGCCTGTAGTGCTTATAGGGTCGGAGTTTTGGAACCCGCTTCTCTCGTGGTTTGAAAAGGACATGTTAAAGAAATTCAAAACTATTAGCAAAGAAGATCTGGACTTGTTTGTGGTGTTTGATTCTGTTGATGAAGCCTACAAGTATATTCTCAAAAATGTCGATTGTAACAACATAAGGCAAGTATAGGCTATGACCAGAGTGGTATTTGATATTGGTGGCAGTAAAACCAGAGTTGGTATATCTAAAGATGGTGCAAAACTGGATGAGATAAAAAGTTTTGCGACAGCCAGCGATCCTAAAAAAGGTGTAAAAGATATCGTAGCAGCAGTAGCCGGTTTGTCTGATGCCAAGATATCGGCTGTGGCCGGTGGTGTCCGCGGTATCTTGCGGGAAGATCGACTAGGAATTGATCATGATGGACTACTTACCAAATGGGCTGATTTTCCGATCGCGAGCGAGCTGGCGGAAGCTTTTGGTGTGCCAGTGCACTTGGAAAACGACACGGCGCTTGCGGGTCTTGGTGAAGCCTCGGTCGGTGCAGGGAAGGGGATTGATATAGTGGTCTATCATACTGTCAGTACGGGGGTGGGTGGTGTGAAGCTGGTTCAGGGCAAGATTGATACAGCGAGCGTGGGCTTTGAACCCGGCCACCAAGTGCTTGATATCGATCGGACTATCTTAGGAGAGGATGTCTCCCCGACATTGGAGAATTTAGTCTCTGGTCGGGCGGTCGAAGCTAGAATGGGTATAAAGCCGTATGATATTCCGCAAGATGATGTCATTTGGGATGAGTTGGCAGGTTATTTGGCGCAGGGTTTGCGCAATACCATACTATATTGGTCGCCTGAGGCGATCATTTTGGGTGGCTCAATGATGATTGGAGACCCAAAAATACCACTAGATGAAGTACGCAGAGCCACTGTGGCGGTACTAGATGGGGTGGTACCATGTCCGTTTATTACTTTGGCAGAATTGGGTGATGAGGCTGGCCTGCATGGCGCTTTGGCTTATCTGCGAGGTATCAAGAAATAGGACCATAGACTAACTAGTAAGACAATACAACAAAAATATGGCTCATTTGAGCCATATTTTTGTTGTATTAGGGCTTTAAAAGAGACCCATAAAATTGACAAAATGTCCAAAATATGCTATTATGATAGAAATCCGCAAAAGTCTGCTACGATAGTGCGGTTACAAGGTTCCTGCCTTGTATTTGTTAGTTAAGACAATTGGCTTATTATATCCACTGTCATCCTTACCGCACTGGCTGTATCGACCGCAACTGCTGTCCCTCCTAGTGCTGCGTATGGACAGATCGTGACTGATGCCCCGATTGAAGTAGCGAAAAACGAAAGCAAGATTTCATCTTCAGTGATGAATACCGAAGCTATCGTTCGTTCTTACTTTAAGGACATCCCAGTCATGGTCCAGATTGCTCGTTGTGAATCGACCTTTCAACATACCCTTGCTGACGGTTCGGTTCTCAAGGGCCGCGTCGACAGTGCTGACACCGGTGTAATGCAGATTAACAAGCGTTACCACGGTGCCGCTGCCGCCGCGATGGGTCTTAATCTCGATGATATTTATCACAACATGGCCTATGCCCGCCATCTCTACGAGACACAGGGTACACGCCCATGGAGTGCTTCGGCTCCTTGTTGGGGTCAGACACTCGCGATGAATAACTAGATTCTCCACTCGAGACAATAACAAAAGCAGCGCCCCATATGGGGCGCTGCTTTTGTTGTATACAAAAACTATGCTAGACATGGCTAATAAAAAGGAAAACCTGTCGAATAATTGCGTGAGCATACTACTCGACAGGTTCCGTCCGGCCTAAGAACTCCAAGACGAGCTTGGTGGTGTGATACGGGACTGCCACGTTCGGTGAGTCGCTGGTGTCGCTGACCCAAACGCTAGCGTTGCACAGGCTCTGCTCCCGGCTTTTACCCTCTATGGTGTGGTCTATTAAGCCACTTCTCCCACGTTCTGGTGCGGACAATTCAATTATAAGTGAAAGCATGCTATTTGCAAGCTTATCTTTTTGTCGTGGGTTATACTTGTGTGGTATGCGTTACTGGCTAATGAAAAGTGAGCCGAGTGAATTTGGTATTACTGACCTCGAAAGAAAGGGCGAAGCCTTGTGGGATGGTATTCGTAATTATCAGGTACGCAATCTGATACGCGATAATATGAAAGTGGGGGATAGGGCGCTTTTTTATCATTCAAGTTGCAAAGAGGTTGGGGTAGCTGGTGAGATGGAAATAGCCGGAGAGGCATTACCAGATCCAACCCAATTTCAAAGCAAAAGTAAATATTTTGACCCCAAGTCCACTAAAGAAAATCCCCGTTGGCTAGCGCTATCAGTAAGACACTTGGCGACGTGGGGGAGGGTGGTAGCACTATCGGAACTACGAGCAGCGCCAAAGCTAAAAGATCTCACTATCCTCAAAGCCGGCAATCGATTATCGATTACCGAGATATCCAAAAAAGAATATGAAGTAATTTTGTCTATGGTGTAAATTTAAATAGTCTTATGAAAAATTTTGAAAGTTATCCAAATAATAAATCGATGAATTGGATTGCCTACAGAGAAACTGCTGAATTTAAGAAGGGTTTGAATTTTCTTGAAACTACGGATTTATTTGTTCCGCAAAGTAAGTTTATTATTTTAGCCACTGCCCTAAATATAAAAAAAGCCAGTGCCATTGATCTTTATGATGTTGATCAAGTTGAAATTATAGAAGTGGAGAATATGCTTAGTAATTTAGGTCTTTATTTCTCACGTGATTTAGCTGGAGAGGAGGTTGTGGCGGAATTTTTAAATAGTACTAATCCTGCAAATGACGATGAGGTGAATTGTTTTCTCTACCATATTGCTTCTACACCCGAAGCGTTATTGGAGGCTTCAAAGCACGCTGTTCCTTTTCCGCCAAATGATGAATTATATGGATTGTCTATGGATTTTCCAGCCTCAGCAGTGAAAGCTTATGTGAATATGCGAAATAATAATGAATCATTGCTTGATTCAAACGATAATAGATTAAGTGATGAAGAAAAAGCTTTTATATTTTTTAGAATGTCTAAGGATGATTGGGAGAGTGAGATTGCATGGCTTGAACAAGTCATTGCTGCAGTGAAAGAGTATTCTCCGGCCATATATGATGAGGTAATGGAAGAATATTGGGAAAATAAAAGTACACAACATCATAGGGAGACCAGCATATGATTAAAAAGCCTCAAGAAAAAATGCCGCACAAATTACCAAGTGATTTGAAAATGGCTCTAGTGGGGAATAGGGGAGCTATGGCAACGTGGGATGATATTACACCACTGGCACAGAACGAATGGATTTGTTGGGTGATTTCGCCTAAATTAGCTGAGACCAGAGAAAAACGTGTGAAGCGTGCCTCTGACGATTTGGCCAAAGGGAAGCGACGACCATGTTGTTGGCCCGGCTGCCCACACCGCAAAAAGTAAATATTGATTTTATGGATGGGGGTAAGCTAAGCCGTGACGTACTTATACGGCTATGAGAAAAGTACAATATCCGCAGATTTAATGGGTGACTTCATTTTAATATTATGATAAGTTAATTTTATAAAGTTATATTTTAATTATCTCGTTCTTAGTTTCTCTCTGTCGTTATAAAACTGGTAGTTGAGCACAGTTTCTCCATTATTATCTTTGACTAATATATCGTTTTGGCCATTCTGTAAATCAACTTCTAGTCTATTTGCGCATTTCTCCAAGCTATATGCTTTAGCGTAGGGCTTCCCAACATTCGTTGTAAGTATAATGGGGGCCTCGTATGGTAGATCTGCGTAAGTTGCTTTTGTCGAGCTACAAACAGTTTCGTCGTTTACAAATGCCCATAGTACATATTTATTATTAGTAGTATCTAGATAGTTATCTGTAGTAATTAGCACGTCGACAAATCTTTTTTCCTTTTTTGTTCCGTCCAAATAATATTCAATGCCATCTACATTCAACGTTGTTCTATTTTGTATAGCATATTTATCTATTGTATTTATGGCTGATATATTTACAGGAGTGACATGTGGTATTTTGAAATCTACCAAACAGAATTTTTCAAAATTTGGGCATTTAATTACGTTTGGTGTGACAGATGTAAAATAGAGATTTTTCAAATCTTTGGCAAGGTGTATTTGTTTAGAACAATCAGACGTATATCCATTTGAAAAAAGTTCAAATGTATCAGAATCTGCTTCATATAGTTTGTATCCACCGTAAAATACACCTTTATCATCTTTAAACCAATTTTTTCCGATTTCAACAAAGCTATTAGCTTCGGCGTTCGGTATTTTTTCTCCATTATAGTAAACGTCGTTGTTTATAAAAATTATTTTGTTTATATCACATGTAATTTTTTCAGCACTTGGGAATGTTGCAAGATCGGCACTTTCTAGTTCTAGTGGGAAAGTTGTATTTGTTTCCTCTTTAACTAAATCACTAGTGTAATATATAAATTCTTTGTCCGTAAAATATTGTGGGTTGTCAGTCATTCGACCTAGAGGCTCTAATGATTGCGGGCGAACGACCTCTGAGGTTATGTCTTTGTCCTTGTAGTATATTCTTGTGCTACCATCTAGCATAATTACTTTACCCAAGTCTTTACTAAGAGGTATAAATTTTCTTGGATCTACATCATTTACAATATTCTTACACCAAAGCCTAATGCCGTCACTGCAGTTCTCATAGTAGTACAGTTTTGTGCCTTTTATTCTATAGTGTGGCGTTACTTCATTGTCTGATTTGTCAAAAAACGAGTCACGAAATGCCACGTCATATTCTCTCATTAATAAATTTTGATCCTTATTTAACAAAATTAGTACAATTAATCCTGTTAATAACAAAGTTGAAGTTATGATTATAAACTGTTTACTCATATGTATTATATTAAAGTTACTTTTTTAACGGATGAAACTCACGGTGGGTGGTCTCGGCGTAGCGGTCGCTAGCGTGTACGTAACGAGTGGTGGTCTCTAGTGATTCGTGACCAAGGAGAACTTGGATGGCGGCCGGATTGGCACCTTGTTCGGCGAGGTAGGTAGCAAAGCCGTGACGCAGACTGTGAGCACTTGTTTTTATAGCCATACCGAGGTATTCTCGATACCACTTAATTTTCATTTGGACGTAGTTGGGAGAGATGTGCTTCTTTTTATTGGCAGCATTGAGCCCGCGCTCAGCGACAAAGATAAAAGGATTGTCGTCATCACGCAGTTTGAGGTATTCTCGGATATGACTCTCGGCGCGCGGGGTGAGATATATGAAGCGACGTTTGCGACCCTTACCCTCGACAAATATTTTGCCAGTGTGATCCAGTTGATTGATACGCAGTGAGATAAGCTCGGAGATACGCATACCGCTCGCGAACAAAGTCTCGAGCATGGCGCGATTGCGCTTTTGTACAAACTCATCTTTTTCAATAGCGGTAGGGCATTCGATTAGTTTTATCATTTCCTCAAATTCAGCTATCTGTCCATGCTGCTTGCTCATACGCAGTAGCTTGATGGAGTTTGGTGGTATTGGCACTGGCTCATCCATATCTAAGAGGAAGTTGAGGTAGCGGCGTAGGGAAGTGAGGTGGCGATTGATGGAGCCGCTTTTTAATTTGACCTCAGTCTCTTCACCGGTCGAAGTTTTACGATCAGGAGAATTAAGATACGCTTTGTACTGTTCGATAGTCTTTTTGGTGACCTTACTGAAGGGGAGTCCCCCTAGCTCATCTCGGAGGAAATGAGCAAAAGTATCGAGATCACGCTCATAGTTGTAGAGAGTCTCGTGTGAGTAGTTGTTGGCCTGAATATGGAGGAGGAAATCATCGATACTAGGCAAATTGTTGGTAATCGGTTTTTTCATATTTGTATTATATCGCGGTAGTGGGGTACCCCTTTTAGGTTATTAGTAACTGAGTATAATAACTCTAATACTCAGTATTATATCTAAAATAAAGCTATATTACGATATCTCGTATCCACAACTATTTAAGGGGTCGGCGCCGTAGGTGCCGACCCCTTCTCTATCTGTGCGTTAAATTTTGGTTTTTAGAAAATCTTCTATTTTCTTTAGTTTTTCTGCCTTTTTCTTCATTTGTATTTATGCATGGTTTGTATCATGTAGTTTTTATTTAGCGAGCCTCAAAATTGACCGTAGCGACGTTTTTTACCTTACACTTGAGTATTGGTGCGTCTCTCTGTATTTTTATACATGACTCCTACATCATCTCAATTGCCTTCGCGAGCTCTACGGGCCGTATAAGGCTTCGTGTAGATCGCTCCTTGAAGCTGCTTTGTCTGATATCACAGTCGACCAGAGACTTCGAGCTAAATTACTTAATTAAAGGTTTGTCTTAATCAAGTGTAAATTTTTAAGCTAAATTATTTTTTATTTTTTTAATATAAATGAGTATGTCATTATGATGGTCTAAGGTAAATGCTACATGCTGAAGCTACATGTCGTGCAGTACAGAGTTTAAATAGAAATTTTGCCTCAACTCCCCTATTTATCTAAATGCAATAGATTTGCAAAATGTCAAGTAAGGTAGGGGAGTTGCGTTTCTATGGGTTATTACTCATTCCCTTTTGTCGTTATTGCGAACCTGCGAAGCAATCTAGAGAGCAGTCTACATATTCTATTTTCCATCTCCTCTATTCCATTTTCTTAGATTGCCACGTCGTTCCGCTGTCGCTTCACTCCTCGCAATGACGGGTCTTTATGTATGCAAATCATTTATGTGAGCTATGTGAACAAAAGAGTCAGATAAATGGACAGTCCTTGTAAGGTATAGAAGTAATCCAGATGATGGTCGCATAACAATGCTTTTAACTTTTATGAGTCGTCTTCAAAGTCTCAATTCTTTCCAATAAAATCGGATGATGGATGAAGTTGATTGAGTAAGTCAGAAATTCATCAAACAACGCAATATTTTGAGATTGCTCATACTCTAGTGCTTTTTCGACAGCTTGGTATTTATCAAGCTCACGAGCAAAGACAGCCGCTTCATCATTACTGGTTTCAAAGCGTAACCACAGCGAAATTATTTCTTCGCCATTTTGTAAGTTTTCACAAATCTTTATTAGGGCTTTCTTTTCGTTTTCAAATTTTATGTTTTTGAGGCTCTTACGTTCGTCGGGATTCAATTCTAGTATCACCTCATCACCGTGTAGGGCCTCTGGCCAATCGTGGACTTCAAGCATCTCTAAAAGACCATCTTTTTCTTCGGCCTTTAGTCTTGGCATTAATTCGCTTGCTAAAGCCAATAGTGCTTCAGTGTGTTCTTTGACTGATTCAGGATTCTTTACTCCCCTATTTAACCACCCAGTTCTTTTGAGATCTGCAAGTGCAGCGTACACATCCTCAGCTTCTGCAGCGTGCTTCAGAAGTGAGATAGATTTACTGGTAGTAGTTGTCATAATAAATATGCAAAATTTGTATTTACAACCTTCTCATTTTCAAGGCCTCTTTTAGCGTTTCGGCAAAACCCGGTAGCAGTTTTAACTTCTTGGCTTCGTTGGGTCTGATCCATTTATAATTCTGCGACTCCCAATCAAGCTTTATTTTATCTGAACTAACTTTTACTAATACCGGGTGTACTATCCATGTCTTTTTATATTTTGGCGCATCTTGATTTAGTATATTTGCAAGTTGAATTGAAATTATATTCTTTTTTGATATACCCAACTCCTCTTTCAGTTCCTCGTAGACCTTTTGCTCCAAACTTTTTTGGTCATCTAAAAAACCTGATATACCATTCCAATATTCTGGATATAAGCGCATCTCTTTACTTCTTTGTACAAGTAGAATTTTCTTTTCATACATCACAACACAATTCAATACAGGACACCAACGCACATTGGTAAAATCAACCTGACCTAGTTTTGGGATAAATTTTCTTTCAGCCATTGTTACAGTATAGCTTACTAAAGTCTAACCTTTAAACGACTAAACTAAGTCGTGAGATTGTCTCGCAGGAAGATTTTTAGCCCTAGAAGTCCGCCTAGTGAAGCGGACTTCTAAACGGGTAAGTTCCTACGATACAATGTATCGCACTTACATAATAACTATTTTCTCAGAGCTGGGTCGGTATCTTATCCCCAGTATCTCAAAACTAAAGCGCTGGAAGGTAGTTCATCGGGTCGAGGTAGGCTTCTGTGGCAGCGACAGGGGTGGTGGCAGCGCCACAGCTGGTCACAGATTTGATTTGGTTGAAAGCACGAACGTTTACACCGTCTTTGGCGTAGACCGTGAAGTGCAGGTGCGGGCCAGTCGAATAACCAGTATTGCCGGTGTAGCCGATAATTTCGCCAGTAGCGACGCGTTGCCCAGCGGATACACTGATGAGATCTTGGTGGGCGTAAAGAGTCGATAGACCGTTGGCATGATCGATAAGAGTCCATTTGCCCCAAGAGTAACACCCCGGCACGGCGTCCGTGTTGCCGGTAGCGCGCACTGTACCAGCCAGTGGAGCGTAGATAGGCGTACCGCGTGGTGCCCCCATATCGATACCTGGGTGGTAAGCGCGTCCGCCATAGACGCTCGCATTACGAGCGGCAAATTCGGTGCCGCCAAAGTACTGAGTAATGATGACATTTTTAAGTGGCCAAGCAAACACGGCTGTACCAGCAGATGGGATAGAAGTCGGATCGAGGATGAATTGTAATTTGGCTTCAAAGTCGCGTACTTCTTTGATGATTTGCTCGCGAGCGGCTTGCTTGTCTTTGAGGAGTTTTTGGTATTCAGCCTCTTCGTTGCGGGTTGCTGCCAAAAGTTCGGCTCGCTCGGCTTTGTTGTTGGCAAGGACGGTGGTCTGGTCGGTGTATTGATCTTTAAGGTCGATAAGTGATTCGCGACGGTCGGTGGTCTGTCCCCTCTTTTCTTCAAGTACTAAATGGAGACTATTGAGCGTAGCGACTTTGTCAGACATGCTATTGCGGACAGTGGCAAGGCTATCGACCGTACTCCAAAAATCAGACAAATGTTGGTGACGCAGCATCAACTCAACAAGGGAATTATTTTCTTGTTTGTAGGTGCGTCTAATAATCTCGGCAATGGCTGCTTTATTTTGTGATATATCTGCTTCGGTATTTTCGATCTCAATAACTAGCTTGCTCAGCTCTAGGTCAGTGGCGTCGATTTTATTTTCAGTATAAGAAATATCGGCTTGGACTTTTTTTCGTTCGAGCTCGAGTTGGTTGATAGCTTTTTGGAGAGTGTTTTTCTCAGCCCCTACTTCTTTGAGTGAAGCTTCGTAGCCTGCGATTTCTTTTTCGATTTCGGCCAAGCGGTTGCCGCGGTCGCGGATTTCAGCCTGGAGTTTTTCGAGTTCTGTTTCGGCATGGACTACTGGTGCACTACAAAAAAGCCATGCAAACAAACCGACAGAAAAAATAGCAAAACTAATAGCGGTGATTTTACGCGGCATCACGTACTATTTTATCACAAGCATTGCCAAGACGGGACATAGTTTCGCTGCGGCCAATAGTATAAGCAATAGTAAAGGGGTCTGGGGAATTGGCGCGGCCAGACAGAGCTGTACGCATCGGCCAAAGGACATTCCCCTTCCCTGCTTCTTCAGCATAAGTCCAAACGGCTGCTTTGACATTATCAGGGCTAGAGAAATCTGCGTTAGCTAGCAGATGAAGAAGAGTTTGTAAGTGTGGAGCAATATCCATAATATTCTCGACATTTTTTGGTCGCAATAGGCCGGTCTCATAGACTGGCTCAGTAAAAGCAAAGTCATACTCCCCTGCTTCTGCAGCGGTCTTGATATCTAGGCCGATTTGTGTGCGTTCGATAATAGCTGGTAGGAGTCGTGCCAGTCTTTCTTCGCTATAAAGAGGCAAACTCTTGATGCTTTCTGGCAGCATAGAAAGGACAAACTGCAATTGTTCGTCAGCGGTCATTTTAATTAAGTGTTGTCTGTTCATCCACAATAATTTGTCTTCGTTGAAGGCGGCGCCAGCGCGTTGGATCTTACTAATATCAAACAGAGCGACTAATTCGTCGTGGGTAAAGACTTCTTCGGGTGTCCCCGGATTCCAGCCAGTGAGAGCAAGGAAATTAACCATTGCTGCCGGTAGATAACCTTCGGTGCGATAGTCTAGTACGTCTTTAGCGCCGTCTCTTTTGCCGAGTTTTTTGGTGCGATCATCGCGAAGAATTGGCGGCAAGGTAACAAAGACAGGATACGAAAAACCGAGAGCATCATAAATGCTCAAGAATTTTGGCATGCTTGAAATAAATTCATCTGCCCGCATGATGTGGGTCACACCCATGGCGTGATCGTCGATGATGTGGGCAAAGTTGTAGGTCGGGTAACCATCACTTTTGATCAAGACAATATCATCAAGCATCTCCTCCCCTGCCGATAGCTCGCCGCGCACAACATCTGTCCATGTATAGCGCTTGATTTCGGGTACTTTAAGGCGCAGTGGCTGACTGCCGTCCCAGACGGGTGGATTCTCTGGTCGATAGTCGCGAAATAGAAAAGGTTTCTTGGCGGCTTCGGCTTGTGTACGAAAGGCGGCTACTTCCTCGGCGGTGTAAGGATCGGCATAAGCCAAGCCCTTTTCAATCAGGATATTGGCGTAGTGTTTGTAAGTGTCCAAACGCTCAGATTGGATGGCGGAGCCAAAGGGATTATCTTTGCCGACGCCATAATCCCATTTGATTCCCAACCAGTGTAAGGCTTCTTGAATATGATCAATTGAACCAGCCACTTCACGGCTTTTGTCGGTATCTTCGATACGCAAAATGAACGTACCTTGGTGATGTTTAGCGTAGAGATAGGCAAAGAGAGCTGTACGCACTCCACCAATGTGCATAAAGCCCGTTGGTGACGGGGCAAAACGGGTGACGACTGGTTTTGAGGGTGAATTATGATCCATGTTCAACAGCGATACCAATAAGGACGTTGGCTATCCGTAGACTGGCTTCGGGCGTACTTATAGCCTTGGCGGCTCTTGCCATAGTCTCGTAGCGGGACGCGTCGCCCATAATAGCTTCAATTTCGCTGGTTAGCAAATAGGGTGTGAGGTTGCCTTCCTCTAGTACGGTAGCGGCGCCTTGGCGAGCAAAGGCGTAGGCGTTGGTGCGCTGATCGTGACTTACCTCTTCAGGAATTGGAATAATAATAGAAGGCTTGCCATGGAGGGCGATTTCAAATAAGGTGGTACTGCCAGCGCGAGTGATGATGAGGCTAGCGGCTTCAAGAAGAGCCGACACAGTCTCAGCCGGAAGGCTGCCTTTGACAAAATAATGTGAGAGTAGATTAGTGTCTGTCACCAGAGATTGTGCTGTCTGAATAACGGTCGCCTCTTCAGTCGGACCAGTTTGGTGAAAAATGGTGTAGCGCGGCAAAAGCGCAGTGAGACTATTGAGGATGAGATTGTTGATGCGCATAGCGCCGAGCGAACCACCTGTCACATAGATAATTGGTCTTTGTCTATCAAGACCCAAAGCCCCAAAAGGATCAGGGTGAATAGCCCTCACTGAGCGTCTAATAGGGATACCTACTAGCGCTGTTTTTTCGGCTGGAAAATAAGCAGCAGCACCAGCGTAGGCGATGCCGATATAGCGGGCAAATTTGCGAGCCAGCAAATTAGCACGACCAGCTTTGCTGTCTGATTCATGAATCACTACCGGAATCCGATAAAAACGAGCAGCGAGTAATATAGGGACACTTGTGTAACCACCTTTACTAAAAATCACGTCTGGATAGAGAGTATAGAGCTTGACCATCGCGACAAACAAACCAGCGATATTTTTAAAAGCGTCAGCGATATTGGCTAGCGAAAAATAGCGGCGTACTTTTCCAGCCGGACATTTTATAAAAACAATGTTGTTGGCGGCGAGGGCGTCGTCGTTGTATGGGACGGGACCAAGATAGTAGAGCTCAGCACTTGGGACGATATCACGAATTTCTTCCGCCACGGCTATGAGTGGATAAAAGTGTCCGCCTGTTCCCCCGCCAACAAAAGCAATACGCATAAAAGTATATTATCACGCTATCTTGCGCGTTTGCCGGTATTTTGACACATTAAGCACAATACCCACCATGGTGAGAGTAGCAAGAAGAGCGGTACCGCCATGGCTGATAAATGGCAGTGGTAGACCAGAGAGTGGAGCGACTCCCAACATGGCTCCGATATTGAGAAAAGCTTGGCAGACGATGAGGGTCATAAAGCCAACTACCAGCAAGGTACCAAATAGATCCGGTGCTTCAGTCGCAACTTTGTAGCCACGAAAAGTAAAACCAAGAAATAAGAGTATCAGCGCCGTCCCCCCGACAAAACCAAACTCTTCAGCGTAAACGGCAAAGATAGAGTCGCCGATTGGTTCGGGAAGGTATTCAAACTTTTGAATACTTTGGCCAAAGCCACGACCAGTGAGACCGCCAGAACCGACCGCAATGAGGGACTGCTGGATCTGGTAGCTGCTGCCAAGTGGATCGTCTTCTGGGTGCAAGAAGGTAGTGAGACGATCCATGATGTATGGCCGCATCACCGCGATAGCTGCTAGCATAAGGACTGCCGCCAAAAACATCAGACCGACATCACGCCACCGACCACCAGCAGCAATAAACATGGCCATGCCCGAAGCGCCCATGATGAGGAAGGTATCGGTGTCTGGCTGTAAGAGCATCACGACTCCGACCAAAGACATAATCCCCACAAACGGCAGTGTTCCCTTTTTGAAAGAGGTGATATCGGTATGTTGTCCAGAGAGCCAAGTCGCTACATAAATCACAAACCCAATTTTCAAAAGCTCAGCTGGCTGTAAGGAAAAACCACCGATTTCTATCCAGCGTGTAGCGCCTCCGTGACTCACTCCCACATGCGGTATAAATACCGCCAAGGTGAGAAGCATGGTGGTTGTAAAAATGTAAAAAGCATAGCGGCGCAAATGCCGATAATGAAGACTACTCATCGCAAACAAGGCCAATCCCCCGCCGACAATCCCAAACAAAAATTGGCTAGTAGCCACACTCGAGAAAGAGGCGCCGTTGCGTGCTAAAAGGCCAAGAGACGCTGAAGAAAAAATCAGAAAACCGCCACCAACTAGAAGTATAACTAGAGCGAGGAGAACTGTATCAATGTGGCCAATTTTTGCTTTCATAAAGAACTAAAGAACATTATCATCAATCACTAAACCTAAAACACAGTTGCCAACATAAAGCCAACTATCGCGCAGATGATACTGACCACCCAGTAGCGCATGGTGACTTTAGTGCTTGGCCAGCCGATGGCTTCAAAGTGATGATGGAGTGGTGCGATGCGAAAGAGTTTTTTGCCGGTGGCTTTGCGGTAAGACATCTGGAGGATATTGGAAGCCACAGTGGCGATAAGAGGTAGACCGATAATAAAAAGCAAACTCACGCCATTACCACCACCAAGCTCATCAGTCATAAGTACGATGACTGCAAGGGTGAGAGTGAGCGGCATAGAACCAGTCTCAGTCATCCAGAAGCGTGCGGGCGGAATATTAAACCACAAAAAGGCCAAGATACCGCCCGCGAGTGTGGCACAAAAAGCGGCGATTTGGAATTGATCTTGGACAAAAGCCACTCCAGCATAAGAGAGAAAGATAGCGGCAAAGACACCACCTGAGAGGCCGTCGATGCCGTCTATTACTCCACTGGCATAGAGGCCGATGGTCAGAAAAACAAAAAACGGAATGATAAGCCAACCAATTTCCAAAGCACCATCAAACGGGATGCCGATGGCGGTGACGCCGAGTTTGCTATAAAACCACCAGCCAATTGCAGTCGCTAAGGCGGTGATGATGATAAGACGGATACTAAGACGCAATCCTTTGCCGCCGTGGACGACATCATAGTAGTCGTTGAGAAAGCCTACCCCTGCCCCGATGAGCAGTGTCGCAAAAGGAATCCAAGTTTGTTCGCGACTGAGGAAAAAGAGATTGCCAAATAGAGTGTCATTAAAGAAGTGTGCCAAAATTGCCAATAGAACAATCGTGAGGGTGACACTGCCCCAGATGACTATACCACCCATGCGTGGGGTCTTGATTTCATCTGCTCCCTTGAGACGATTGAATTCGGTAGCTTCGTGTCCGCCGATGGCTAGTTTGCCGCCGGTCTTTTTCCAGACTTTATATTTAAACAAGTAATGAGTCACTACTGGTGTAATGACTAAGCCGATAAAAAAAGCGATAGCAGCTGGCAGCAAAATGTTGAGTACGGTGTATTCCATAGTAAATTTATTCTTGATTAGCTTCGGCAAAGGCGCTTTCTACCGCCGCCACCAATGCCGCTACGTCATTAAAACGCTCATCGTAGCCAGAGCCAAGGACAGTGATGATGATCGGTCGGTTGAAACCGGCATCAAAGGCGATGGTGAGGTTGCCGCCAGCGAGGTCGGTGTAGCCGGTCTTTGAAGCGAGAAGATTTGGTATGCGATTGATGAGAGGATTGGTGTTTTCAGCTTCATGATAGGCGCCAGCAGTGTTGTAGACCAGCTCGCTACTTTCGGTGGTAGGGGTAAGGAGTGAAGGATTGTTGAGTAAAATATGCTCTAGCAAAAAAGAGACATCGCGCGCTGAACCATAGGCGCCAGCTTCGGTAGCTGATCTATCGAGGCCGGTGGCGTTGTAGAATCTTAGTGTGTTTAGACCGAGCTCTTCAGCGGTGATATTCATTGCTTCGACAAATGTGCTGAGGTTATTGCCATTGTCGGTAAGGAGGCTGCCCGCCGCCGCCGCCAAACTATAAGCAGCGTCGTTTGAGGAGGCCATGAGCGCAAATTGGGAGAGACTATCGTGAGATAGCTTTTCGCCCGCAGTGAGGCCACTGCTGCTTTGTTGTTTGGCGGCGGCGGCGGGCACAGTGATAGTCCTTTCGCCGCTCATGAGCTCGCTAGCGACTAGGGTGGTCATCAGTTTGGTGATAGACGCCAGTGGCAAGACCTCATCGGCGTTTTTTTGGTAGAGTGAGCGTTTGGCTTTTACATCGTAGACATACACGGCGGCGGCAGTAAGTGCTGGCGGCTTGATAGTCGAAATGATAGAGACTTCTTCTGTTGGTACGGTAGTGGTGGCGGTGTAATTGGCGACGGTGCTCGGTTTATCTTTTCTTAATTGTGGAATAAGTAGAGAAATAAAAATTACCAGCAAGATTGCGGCCAAGATAGACAGTTGCACGACCGCAGGGAAACGCCGCTTCTTTTCGATAGAAGCCGGTACAAAATCTGGTGGCATGATAAATTCGTTGTCATTCATATGCTTTTAGCCGACAGTTTCTTCTTGTTCAGTTAAATTAGCTTCAAAATTTTCGAGTGCGTCAGTGATCTTGGCAAAGTCAGCCAATTCATCTTTACGACTTACGCCTAGATGCGCAAACAAAGCTGGTGTAACAGAAAATAGATAACCACTTCCCTTCTTTTCGGCGCTACGCTCGACCAAACCGCGAATAAGAAGATTGCGCAAGATAAAAGAAGAGTTGACGCCACGCACGCGGTCTATCTCACTACGACTGATAGGACCGCGATAGAGGATGATGGCGAGTGTTTCTGCTCCCGCTTTACCAATATCGCTTTTTACATCAGCCTTGCGGAGAGCTTCAATAAATGGAGCGAGGCTTGGAGCGGTCACTAGCTCTATATCCGTGTCTGTTTCGATAAGGCGAGTAGCGCCAGCTTCGAGTCTTTGGTGAAGTGCGGCAATAGCAGTGCTTAGGGTGGCTGTATCAACAGCAAATTGCTTCTCCAGAGCCGCCTTTTTGAGCGGTGTGGCCTTATAGAAAAGCAGTCCCTCGATCAGGATATCAAGCGGCATATAGAAGTAGTTTAACACAGATTTAGGCCGAAAAAACTACGTTTTTTCGGCCTTTTTTGTTGACAACTCAAAAGGCTTCCCAAAACGCTTGACTTTTGTTTCGAAGTATGCTAGTATAGATGTTACCTAAGGACGGAAGCCAGCCAGAAAGCTGTGCATCCTTAGGTGGAAGAGGAGAAATGAGGCGTAAAAAGATGGTGGCCTGCGGGCCCAAAGCGATGTATTACGGCATGATGAACTCGGGCGGCGCCGGCGGCACGGCCGATGCGCTGGACACCGGCGGCCTGAACGGCCTGCATGTGGTGGACAAGACCAACCTCGCCGGCTGACGCTCGCTGGGCGGCGAGGGTGGCCGAGGGGATGTGATCCCTTCTGACCATTTCGGCCTCGCGGTCTGTGTGCGTCTCTACGGGGTGGGATAGTTTGGCTCTTATGCCTGTTCCTACCCCACCAAGGGCGAAGGACTGGCTCGACCGCCATCTTCGCCACAACCGCCGGACCTAGTCCGGCTTTGCAAAGGAGGCCTTGACATGGCCTACCTGCTGACGCGGCGACAAGCGCAGATCTACGGGATCTGGTCCAGCTGACCGCCGAACGAGGCAACAACGACGAAGTAAAAGCTGGATTGTAAAGCGCCGAGCCAGCGGCGCAAAATGAGGGAGGACGTGATGAAAAAGTACATCCCGCCCATTCGGGCGGACACCTAAGGGTGGACGCCAAACGGTGGCCCCGTCTGACTTTACGTCAGCGGGGCCCCAATTCTTTTCGGAACATCAGTTCCGTTTTTTTTTGTTTTAAGTTTTAAATTTCTTCGCACTAATCTCCCCCTATTCTATATTCCATTTTCTATCTACTATATCCAATATTCCCTCTTCTCTATCCTAATAGTACCTCGGCGTACTCCCCTGCTCTAGCTCAATTTCAATATCTTCAAAACGGCCGAGTTGCTTTACTAGCACATTCCCCTGTTTGACCAATTCAAGAATCGCCAAAAATCCGACAATCACTGTCTTGTGTTCGGTAGCTTCTGCTTTAATATCAAAAAATCTAGCGCGCATTTGTGTCTCGATGCGTCTTTGCAGGCTCGCCATCATTTCTTCAAGAGAGATAGTCGCTTTGACCTGTACTTTTGGCTTCACTTCCTTTTTAGGCAAGTTTTGTAGCACACTCCACATGGCAGTGTGTAGCTCATGCAGATTACACCAATTATCTGGCATAAAAAGTACATCTTTTGGTGCAATGAAGCGGCGACCATAAAGACGATTTTTGTTATAGAGAGAAGACAAGACCATCCCCGCATTACGATAGATCTGGTATTGGCGTAGACGTTCCTCGAGGTCGTCAATTGTGTCCTCTTCTTCTTTGGTAAGTTCAAGGACCGGCAGTAGCGACTTCGATTTGATAAGTAGCAGGGTGGCGGCTAGCTGCACAAACTGTGCGGTGTTTGGTAGAGACTTTTCTTGCATCTCACTGACTCGCCTGATGTATTCGTCGGTGACTTCGGCTAACGAAATATCATTTATAAGGAGTTTTCTTTTTTCACAGAGCTCAATCAAAAGCTCCAATGGTCCCTCAAAGACGTTGGTTTTTATTTGAAAGTCTAGATTTCCTGTGATTGCGGTCATACACAAATCATAACATAGCAGTTTTTACTTCTTAAAGAATCCTTGTTCTTCAAATTTTTCTAGTGTTACAGTATGAAAACGCATCATGCAGGGAAAATACTTTAGGTAAGGCTCTTTAATTCGACAGTGCTGTTCTCTTGTGGCTGGTGTCGCTTGAAAAACCTTGTATCCATTTTCATTGAGGAAATAAAAGATCGGGTCAATCTTGTCGATAGCTTTAACAAAACGTGCTTCGAGAGATTCTTGTGCTTTGTATTCAGTCAGTGCAAATTCTATTGATGTAGCTAGTGCCTCAGCGGTAGAAGAAATGGCTTTAGTAAGAGCGGTTTTTTCACGCTGTCTGTCCGCTTCAGTTTTGTGGTAGCCGACAACATCTCCAGTTTCTATTTCATCAATATCATGCCAAGTAATCATAGAGAATACCTTTTGCATATCAAGAGAACGAGGTAAGTCTTCCACTATTGAAAAATATTGAGCGAGTACGCACATACCGTAAATATGTTCTGCTACGGATTCGGTTTTGATATCCTCATTTCGCTTTAGATTTGAGCGTATCACTCGCTGTAAGCGGTAGAGATATTGTATACGTTCTAACTCACTCAGCACAAAGCTATTGTCAGTTAGTATATTCTCTCTAGTCTTTTGTGCAGTCATGGTGGAAAGCTAGTATGTCTCGAGGAATTTGATAAGTAGACGGATTGGTTCACCGGTGGCGCCTTTAGCGAGTTTATCGCTCGGAATACTTTCCATGCGAGGAGATAAGTCTATGTGTGCCCATGGCACATCCTTTGGCGCAAAGGCACTGAGGAAGACTCCTCCTTCGATACAACTAGCGTATTTGCTGAAGTTGGTCGCGATATTGCTGATGTCAGCACGATGACTCTTTAAGCTCGATTTGTATTCGTCCCAGAGCGGCAAAGGCCAAAGCAAGTCCCCGCTGTCTTCGCCGAGCTGACGGAGGAGGGTTTCTAATTCGATATCTTTTGTCATGAGAGCGCTCGCATGTTGGCCAAGTGCCACTAGAGCACCGCCAGTCAAAGTGGCTACATCGATGATGGCTTTAGGATTGTAACGAGTAGAGTAAGATAGTGCATCAGCCAGTACCAGACGGCCTTCCGCGTCGGTGTGTAGTATTTCGACCGTTTGCCCGCTGTGGCTCGTAACAATATCGCCAGCGCGCATACTGTGGCTACTGATAGCGTTTTCGGCGGCAGGGATAAGGGCGATGATGTTTTTCTTGAGGCCGAGTTTGGCGGCAGCGACTATTGCAGCTGCTACACTACTACCTCCAGACATATCCATGTGCATGTCGTGCATATAGCCACTTGGCTTCACATTGAGACCGCCAGTATCGTAGGTGATACCCTTACCTATCAGTACAATTGGTTTTTCGGTTTTTTTGGCTTGGCCTTTTTTAGTGCTTGTGCTACTAGCATCAAAGTATTCCATGATAATGAGCTTCTCTTCATTGTGAGAACCTTTCCCGACAGCATTAATAAGATTTAATTTTTCTTTTAGTATTTCCTTTCGGCCGAGGACTTTTACTTTTATTTTGGTACCTTTGGCTAGAGCAGCTAAGCGTTTGGCTAATACGGCTGGAGTAAGATCGTCGCCATGAGTGTTGGCGATATCGCGAGCTTCATTAATGCTACTGCCTAATATACTACCCCTCTCAAAGCCGGCCAAAACATCTTTTGATTTTTCACTTACTATCACTACTTCTTTTAGACCTCCGTACTCTGCCTTTTTGCTTTTGTAGGTAGTGAAGGTGTAGTTACTCAAAAGGATGTTTTCGATGGTGGTCGAGACGAGCCATTTGGTACTGAAATTATCAAGGAGCGGGAAATGACTCTGGTGAGGATCTAGGACCAAGTATTCAATCTGGTGATTTTTGGCTGCTTCGACAATGCTACGAATGAGTGTACGGAAAGCTCTAGCGTCTATAGCAGACCACTTGCCCACCCCCATTTTGTAGGTGAGAGTGCCGTCGGCTGCTTCGATGAAGTGGTGGGTCTTTGGGGAGTCTTCGGTGAGAAGAATGCGGCAGTATTTTTTGTCTATGTCTGGTAGCGTTTTTTCGCTTAGGGTGATTTTGGGTGTGGTTGTCATAT
>JACCDR012095406.1_pt1 | contig 34463 bp, 29 predicted proteins | sample 7446431 | NCBI WGS metagenome assembly JACCDR01 (sample SAMN15323443, study PRJNA562643) | freshwater metagenome | isolation source: river surface water | place: USA:Blue River Watershed | collected 2017-08-17 | reverse complement strand
TGCGCAGCGGCTGCGCGGTATAGGTCGCGCAGCAACGCGCCGCGGTGCGATGCGTAGCGCGGCGGCAGGTGGATGCCCGCTTCCGACAGGTAGGGGCGCAGCTGCGTCGCCGGACGCGCACAGGGCTGCAGCCGGAAATCGCGTCGCCACAGCGCGCGCAGGTAATGCCGCAGGCTCGTGTTGGCCGCGTCGAGGCCGTAGTCGCTGGCGAGGGCGGCGCTGGCGCTCATGACGCCTTAACCGAAGAAGCTCTTCACGACGCTCCCGAGCGCTTCCAGCATGTCCGGGTCGTCACTGATCGGCTGCACCAGCGCCATGTTGCAGGCGGCCAGCGGCGCGATGCCTTTCGCGATCAGCGTTGCTGCATACACCAGCATGCGTGTCGACGCCCCCTCGTCCAGACCATGCCCTTTCAGGTTGCGCATCTTGCCGCCGATGCCGACCAGCTTCTGGGCGATGTCTTCTGACACGCCGCCTTCGTGCATCACGATATCGGCTTCCACCTCCGGCGCCGGATAATGAAAATCAATGGCCACGAAGCGTTGCTTGGTCGATTGCTTCAGGTCCTTCAGCATCCGCTGGTAGCCGGGGTTGTACGAGATCACCAGCTGGAAGTCCGGATGCGCGTGCAGCAGTTCATTCCGGCGATCCAGCGGCAGGCTGCGACGCGCATCAGTCAGCGGGTGGATCGCGACCACCGTGTCCTGTCGCGCCTCGACCACTTCATCCAGATAGCAGAATGCGCCCGCGCGCGCGGCGACGGCCAGCGGGCCATCCTGCCAGTAGGTGCCGTTTGCGTCGAGCAGGAAGCGTCCGGTCAGGTCCGACGCGGTCGTGTCCTCGTTGCAGGAGACCGTGACCAGCGGGCGCCCGAGCCGCCACGCCATGTGCTCGACGAAGCGCGTCTTGCCGCAACCGGTCGGGCCCTTGAGCATCACTGGCAGGCGTGCCGAGTAGGCGGCCTCGAACCGTGAGACTTCGTCGCCCACCGGCAGGTAATAAGGTTCGTCATCGACGCGGTATTGCGCGATGTCGGTGGTTGCATGCATGGCGGTATCCGGAAAAAACAGCCGATCTGGAGACACCAGACCGGCACAAGTGCCCCACCTGGAGGAATCGGGCCTGCTGAATTACCTGTGCACCTTGTCGGCGGCATTCGGGATGCCCGGCACAGGGCACTCCTCGGTGCCGACCGTCGGCCGCGTGATCTGCTCGACCATCTCGCGCGTGCCTTCCGGATCATTCACCCACTTCGCATAGAAGTCGTACGGGCAGGCAGCGACGCCCTGGTCGCCTTCGCCGGAATTGATCTTGCCGGTGTAGCCGCGATGCAGCAGCTTGAACAGGTGGTTTTCCGACTGCATGTTCTTGCGCGCGTCGCGGATCAGCGAGGTCGACAGCTGCGCATACTGGATGCCCATCTCCTCTTCGCCGCATTCGCCGAGCGTGCGGCCGTCGAAGCCGATGATGGCCGAGTGGCCGAAGTACGAATACACGCCGTCGAAACCAGCCGCGTTCGCCACCGCCACATAGCTGTTGTTGGCCCAGGCCATTGCTTTGGCCATCAGCACCTGCTGGTCCTTCGCCGGATACATGTAGCCCTGGCAGCGCACGATCAGCTCGGCGCCTTTCATCGCGCAGTCGCGCCAGATTTCCGGATAGTTGCCGTCGTCGCAGATGATCAGGCTGATTTTCAGACCTTTCGGTCCTTCGGACACATAAGTGCAGTTGCCCGGATACCAGCCCTCGATCGGCACCCACGGCATGATCTTGCGATACTTCTGCACGATCTCGCCCTGGTCGTTCATCAGGATCAGCGTGTTGTACGGCGCCTTGTTCGGATGTTCCTCATGCCGCTCGCCCGTCAGCGAGAACACGCCCCATACTTTCGCGGAGCGGCAGGCTTCGGCGAAGATCTCGGTCTCCTCGCCCGGCACGGCCGCGGCGGTGTCGTACATCTCCTTCGCGTCATACATGATGCCGTGTGTCGAATACTCGGGGAAGATCACCAGATCCATGCCCGGCAGGCCAACCTTCATGCCCTTGATCATGTCCGCGATCTTGCGCGCGTTGTCGAGCACCTCGGCCTTGGTGTGCAGCCGCGGCATCTTGTAGTTAACGACGGCCACGCCGACGGTGTCCTTGCTGCTCGAAATGTCACCGTGATACATCTGACTCTCCTTTGAACGGGTGAAGCGTGCCGGCGATGGCGTGAGCACCATCGCGGCCGGTCAGGTTCAAAGTTAATCGAATCGCGCAAAAAATCCGATGCGTCATTCGACGTAGTCCGCTACGCGAAGCGGACTGCGCGGGCGAACTGTCAGCCGCTCACGCTGCCAGCCGGGAAGCGACCAGCGCCGCCGCCGCCGAGCGCGTCTCCACGCCCAGCTTCACGTAGATGTGCTCGAGGTGCTTGTTCACCGTGCGCGGGCTCATGCCGAGGATCTCGCCGATGTCGCGGTTGGTCTTGCCCTTGGCGACCCAGCTCAGCACATCGGTCTCGCGCGGCGTCAGCTGGTACTGTTCGAGCGACGCGGCAGCATCGGCCTCGACCGGTTTCTCCTCCAGCAGCAGCAGCAGCTCATGCCGGCGTCGCGACAACGACAGGTACAGCGCCATCCCGTCACGCGCGACCGACAGCGGCGTGCCCTCGGTGCCGGCTGCCAGCGCCGGCTGCAGCCAGTCGCGCACCGCTGCCGGCAGAGAGCGCGGCGCGATCGCGTCGTCCGGGAAATACCGTGACAGCCATTCGCCGGCCTGCTGCGTCTGCCACAGCGGCATGCCGTCGGCACGCAGGGACACGGCCGCATGCGACACCGCGTCAATCGCATGCGCGGCCTGCGCCAGCATCCGCGCATTGCGAATGTGCGTGGCCACGCGCGCGAGCACCTCGGCCGGCTCGATCGGCTTGGTCACATAGTCGAGCCCGCCCGACTCGAAACCTTTGACGACATGCTCGGTCTCGGTCAGGCCGGTCATGAACATCACCGGCACATGCCGCACGGCGTCCATTTCCTTGATCCGCCGGCAGGTCTCGAAGCCGTCGATGCCGGGCATGACTGCGTCGAGCAAAATGATGTCCGGCGTCACCCGCTGCAGCAGCTCCAGTGCCGACGCGCCATCGGTCGCGACCAGCACCGAATAGCCGGCCTCCGACAGCGCATCCGACAACAGCGCCAGGTTTTCGGGCACGTCGTCGACGATCAGCGCGACGTCACCCTCCAATGCGGTCCATGTCCTCATGTACCCACTCCTTCAAACGATTCATGTATTCGGGCAGGCGGAAGCGTTCCACCAGTGTCCTGAGCTCAGCGCAGAACGGCGCATACAGCGAATTGCGCGCCGCCAGCGCATCGAGTTCTGCATGGATGCCTTTCACGTAGCCGATCGCGCCCAGCTCGGTCAGCTTTGCCAGCGCGGCCTTCGGCGGCACCACGCGCATCGGCTGCTGCGTTGCCGGCGCGGCGACCGGCGCCACCGCCCATTCGATGCCGAGGTGCAGCTTCAGCTTCGACAGCAGGTCCGGCAGCAGGAAGGGTTTGGCGATGAAATCGTTGCAGAGCATGCTCTCGCCCTTTTTCGCGGTCGGGTCGAATACGTTCGCCGACACCACGATGACCGGCAGGTCATCGTAACCGCGCTCGCGCAGTCGCTCACAGGTTTCCCAGCCGTCGATGCCGGGCATCGCGATATCCATCAGCACCAGGTCGGGGTCATGCTCGCCGATGGTTTGCAGGCAGGCTTCGCCGCTGTCGGCCTCGACCATGTCGAAGCCCAGCGGCTGCAGCATCTCGCGCAGGATCTCGCGCTGCGACGCGTTGTCGTCCACCACCAGCAGCCGCTTGCGCGGTCCGAGGTACCCCTGCGGCTGTGCGGACGCGGCGTCCGGCTGCGTCGGCTGGCGCACCTCGCGCAGGTAGATGCGCAGGCGGAAGCGGCTGCCGCGGCCGACTTCGCTGGTCACGCTCAGCTCGCCGCCCATGATGTGCGCGAGCATGTTCGAGATCGCCAGACCGAGGCCGGTACCGACTTCCTTGCGCTGATTGGCCGACTTGCTGCGCTCGAACGGCAGGAAGATACGGTCGATGTCGTCCTGCGCAATGCCGATGCCGGTGTCCTCGACCTCGAACACCGCGATCTCGCGCGCGTAGCTGACGCGCAGGGTCACCGAGCCGGCGTCGGTGAATTTCATCGCGTTGGCCAAGAGGTTGATCAGAATCTGCCGCAGGCGCTTTTCGTCCGCATGCACGGCCTGCGGTATGCGGCCCGATTCCTCGAAATGAAATCGCAGCCCTTTCTGCGCGGCCTGCGGTGCGACCATCTGCACCAGCTGGTCGACGAATTCGCGCAGCCGCAGTTCACCGCGATCGAGCCGCATCTTGCCGGCCTCGATGCGCGCAATGTCGAGCATGCCGTCGATCAGCGACAGCAGGTGCTCGCCGCTGCGGCGGATCACGCTGACGGCGTTCTGCCGGTTGTGCGGCAGCGACGGGTCGGTCTGCAGGATCTGCGCATAGCCGAGGATGCTGTTCAGCGGCGTGCGCAGCTCATGACTCATGCCGGTCACGAAGCGGCTCTTCGCCAGGTTCGACGCCTCGGCCTTGTCTTTTGCGCGCTGCAGCTCGCGGTCGGTCTGTTCGTGCGCGTCGATTTCCGTCATCAGCAGCCGGTTCTGCCGCTCGGATTCCTGCTGGGCCTGCCGGCGGCTTTCCGCATTCAGCACCAGCCACCAGGTGCCGATGCCGGTCAGCAGGAACAGTGCGGCGAACAGCTTGACGAACAGCCCGTTCAGGTCAGGCAGGCCATAGGACGGCAGGCCGGCCAGCTGCGCCATCTCGAGCGTATACAGGGCGCCCAGCGTGGCCAGCAACACGATGGCGAACACCGTGAGCATCACGAGGTAATGGCCGACGTCGGTCTTCAGCCAGACCGCCACCCGCTTCGGCAGCAGCGCATCCATCACGGCGTGGAACTGTTCGGTCAGCTGCGAACCGCTCTTGCAGCGGTCTTCACAACGTGCGTCGAGCGAGCAGCACAGCGAGCAGATGTCGCCCGCATAAGCGGGGCAATGCGTAATGTCGGCCGGTTCGAAATGGTTTTCACAGATCACGCACTGGCGGCTGGTGCTGTTGTCGTGGATGTCAGGCTCGCGCGCGATGTAGTAGCGGCCGCGCGTGATGACGGCCAGCAGCGGTGCCAGCGCCAGCGCCGACAGCAGCGCGATGAACGGAGCCAGTGCGGCGGCGGTCGCGCCGAAAGCGCCGGCCAGCGCGGCGACCGACAGCAGGGCCGCAATGCCCATCGCGCCCACGCCGACCGGATTGATGTCGTACAGGTGCGCACGCCGGAATTCAATGCGCGCCGGCGACAGCCCGAGCGGCTTGTTGATCAGGAGATCCGACACCAGCGCGCCGATCCACGAGATCGCCACCATCGAGTACAGCGTCAGCACTTCCTTCAGCGCTGCGAACACGCCGATCTCCATCAGCAGCAGCGCGATCAGTACGTTGAAGACCACCCACACCACGCGGCCCGGGTGATGGTGCGTGAGGCGTGCAAAGAAATTCGACCAGGCGAGCGAACCGGCATAGGCATTCGTCAGGTTGATCTTCAGCTGCGACACCAGCACGAACAGTGCGGTGGCGCCGATCACCCAGCGCGGGTCGGAGAATACGTAGCCGAACGCCAGCAGGTACATCTGCGTCGGCTCGACGGCCTCGGCAGCCGGCAGGCCCTGCTCGATCAACAGGAACGCGAGCAGCGCGCCGCCGAGCATCTTGGCCGCGCCCATCAGCACCCAGCCCGGACCGGCCAGCAGCATCGCCGACCACCAGCGCGCCTTCTTGCCGGGCTGTGCCTGCGGCAGGAAACGCAGGAAGTCGACTTGCTCGCCGATCTGCGCAATCAGTGAAAACGCGATCGTCGCCGCCGAGCCGAACAGCACCCAGTCGAACTGCCCGCCCTGCGGCAGACCGGCGTCGAATGCCAGCAGGCGCGACACCGCCTGCGGTTCTTTCATCAGGATTGCGATGAAGGGCAGCGCCATCAGCACGCCCCACAGCGGCTGCGTCCACGCCTGCACGCGCCCGAGCAGCGTCACGCCGTGGATCACCAGCGGAATGATCACCACCGAGCACAGCACGTAGCCCCAGGCCAGCGGCACGCCCCAGGCCATCTCGACGGCCTGCGCCATGATCGATGCCTCGATGGCGAAGAAGATGAACGTGAAGCTCGCATAGATCAGCGAGGTGATCGTCGAGCCGATGTAGCCGAAGCCGGCGCCTCGCGTCAGCAGGTCCATGTCGACGCCGTATTTCGCGCTGTAGTAGCCGATCGGCAGGCCGGTCAGGAAGATCACCAGCGCGACGATGGCGATCGCCCACAGCGCATTGGTGACGCCATACGACACCGTGATCGCCGCGCCGATCGCCTCGAGCGCGAGGAAGGACACTGCGCCGAGCGCGGTGTTGGCGATGCTGAACTCGGACCAGCGGCGAAAGCTCTGCGGCGTGTAGCGCAGCGCATAGTCCTCCAGGGTCTCGTTCGCCACCCAGGTGTTGTAGTCGCGCCGGCTCTTGACGATGCGCTGGACAGACGATGAATTCAAGCGGTGCTCCGGTCGGCGGGGATGATTATTTTTTATGGAATGGCCGTTGAAGCGGGTGCGGCAGCCCGGTGCTTCCAACTTGCCTTACCCGCATAGCAATTTCTGCACCACACCCATTGCGAGCCCCCGATCGGCGTACGTCAAATGACGTAGTGCGGCATTCGCGGCATGCCGCAGCGGTGTTTCGACATTCGCGCACTCGCAAGGTGCAATCCCCGCCCCGCGGTGGGGCGTAGCGGACCGGTGTACTGCGGCCGCGCGCGCCCCATGTCGGAGCGCTCGCCTGAATAGCAGATAAGGCCGGCATTTGTATCTGCGCGTGCTGCGCAGCGCTTACGTCAAACAGCGTATTGCTGCGCTGCGTCGCGAAAACCTACGCTTGCTTCCAAGCCGTGCAACCACGGCGGCGCCATCACAAAAGATCCCGCCGCCTGTAGCAAGGCCATCGACAGTGTCGCTGTCATCTCCCCGGAAACGCCCTCGTGTGAAAGGAAATCGAATGTCTGATCAATCCCTCAAATCCGCAGGCCGCCGCAAGGCGCTGTTGAGTCTCGCAGCCAGCGCGGCCGTCGCACTGCCCGGCTTTTCATTCGCAGCGCCGCCGGCCACGGCCGCGGTCAACACCACCAAGCTCGCCGTCACCGACACCGAAGTGATCGTCGGCCAGCTGCACTCGGCCACCGGCACCATGGCCATCTCCGAGACCGGCTCCATTCAGGCCGAGCGGCTGGCGATCGAGCAGATCAACGCGATGGGCGGCATCCTCGGCCGCAAGATCAAGATCATCCAGGAAGACGGCGCGTCCGACTGGCCGACCTTCGCCGAGAAGGCGAAGAAGCTGCTCGCCAACGACCGTGTCGCCGCCATCTTCGGCTGCTGGACCTCGGCGTCGCGCAAGGCGGTGCTGCCGGTTGTCGAGAAAGAGAACGGCCTGCTGTACTACCCGACCTTCTATGAAGGCCTCGAGCAGTCGAAGAACGTGATCTATACCGGCCAGGAAGCGACGCAGCAGATTCTCGCCGGCCTTGACTGGGTGGTGAAGGAGAAAAAGGCGAAGAAATTCTTCCTCGTCGGTTCCGACTACATCTGGCCGCGTACGTCGAACAAGATCGCGCGCAAGCACATTGAGAACGTGGTCAAGGGCGAAGTCGTCGGCGAAGAGTACTACCCGCTGGGTAACACCCAGTTCGGCTCGCTGATCAACAAGATCAAGCTGAAGAAGCCGGACGTGGTGTTCGTCGACGTCGTCGGCGGCTCGACCGTCGCCTTCTTCAAGCAGCTGAAGGCTGCCGGCGTGACGGGCAAGACCCAGGTCGTGCTTACGCTGTCGGTGACCGAAGACGAAATGCTGGGCATCGGCGGCGAGAACGCCGAGGGCTTCTACTCGTCGATGAAGTATTTCCAGTCGCTGGATAACGGCAACAACAAGAAGTTTGTCGATGCGTTCAAGGCCAAGTATGGCGCCAATGCCGTCATCGGCGACGTCACGCAGGCCGCTTACCTCGGCCCGTGGCTGTGGAAGGCAGCGGTCGAGAAGGCCGGCTCGTTCGACGTGGACAAGGTCGTTGCCGCATCGCCGGGCATCGAGCTCAAGACCGCGCCGGAAGGCTACGTGAAGCTGCATGACAACCACCACCTGTGGTCGAAGACACGCATCGGTGAAGTGCAGAAGAACGGCCAGTTCAAGGTGATCTACGAATCCGGCCTGATCGAGCCGAACCCCTTCCCGAAGGGCTATCAGTAATCAGCATCAGGGCGGCTCGCAGCCTGCGGGCTGCGGCCGCCTGTTTCATTTTCAGCGTCAGTCACATCGGGCGCAGACGCAGTGCACTTAAGGAGTCGACATGGACTGGTTATCTGAATTTGGCGGCATCTTGTTGATGCAGGGATTTAACGGCTTGTCCGTGTTCTGCGTGCTGCTGCTGATGGCACTCGGGCTGGCGATCATCTTCGGCCAGATGGGCGTGATCAACATGGCCCATGGCGAGTTCCTGACCATCGGCGCCTACTCCACCTACCTGCTTTCCAGGCTGACGACCGACTATGCGCCGTCGCTTCAGCCGTATTATTTTTTCGGCGCGATCGCGCTCGCTTTCCTGGTCGCCTATGTCGTCGGCTACTGGGTCGAACGACTGATGATCTCGCATCTGTACAAGCGCCCGCTCGACACGCTGCTGGCGACCTGGGGCCTGTCGCTGATCATGCAGCAGGTGTTCCGTTCCACCTTCGGCCCGAAGGAAGTGTCGGCCACGCTGCCCGACTGGCTGATGGGCTCGGTGCAGCCGTTTGAAGGCGTCGACATTCCGCTCAACGGTTTGTTCATCATGGCGATGACGGCCGTGCTGACCGGCACCATCTTCATCCTGCTGTACCGCTCGCGCTGGGGCCTGCAGGTGCGCGCGACGATGCAGAACCGCATGATGTCCGGCGCAGTCGGCATCAACACCCGCAAGGTGGACCGCACCACCTTCGCGCTCGGCTGCGGTGTGGCCGGCGTGGCCGGCGCAGCGTTTACCACGATCGGCTCGACCGGCCCGACCTCCGGCTCGCTGTACATCGTCGACACCTTCCTGACCGTGGTATTCGGCGGCGCACAGAGCCTGGTCGGCACCATCGTCTCGGCCTTCGCGATTGCGCAGACCCAGTCGACCTCCGAATTTTTCCTGACCGGCTCGCTGGCCAAAGTGCTGACGCTGTCGATCGTGATCCTGATCCTGCTGATGCGTCCGCAAGGCCTGTTCGCGGTCAGGCTGCGCAAGTAACTCCCTATCCCTGAATCGAAAGGATTCCCAATGACTTCCCCATTCGAGAAACTGCTCGGCGGCAGGCAGGGAGCGATCGGCCTGCTGGTGCTGTGCGCGCTGCTGTTCGTGGTCTTCCCGCTGGTGCTGAACGACTTCCGCCTGAACATGGTCGGCAAGTACCTGTCGTATGCATTCGTCGCGGTCGGCCTGGTGCTGTGCTGGGGCTATGGCGGCATCCTGTCGCTCGGCCAGGGCGTGTTCTTCGGCCTCGGCGGCTACTGCATGGCGGCCTTCCTGAAGCTCGAGGCGTCTGATCCGCAGAGCACGAAAATCCAGTCGACGCCGGGCATCCCCGACTTCATGGACTGGAACCAGCTGACCGAGCTGCCGGCGATCTGGCTGCCGTTCAAGAGCTTCCCGCTGACGATGATCCTCATCGTCGCCGTGCCGATGCTGCTGGCCTTCATCGTCGGCATCGCGATGTTCAAGCGGCGCGTCGGTGACGTCTACTTCTCGATCGTCACGCAGGCGATCGCCGCGATCCTGACGATCCTGATCATCGGCCGCCAGGGCTGGACCGGCGGCGTCAACGGCATCACCGACCTGAAAACGATGCTTGGCTGGGACATCCGCACCGATGACGCCAAGCTGATCCTGTACTTCGTCTGCTCGGGCCTGCTGGTGGCATGCATCCTGTTCGGCCGCTGGGTGCTGACCTCGAAGCTGGGCCGTCTGCTGGTCGCGATGCGCGACAAGGAAGAGCGCGTGCGCTTCTCCGGCTATGACGTCGCCAACTTCAAGGTGTTCACCTTCGTCGCCGCGGCCGGCATCTCGGCGATCGGCGGTGCGATGTTCACGTTGCAGGTCGGTTTCATGTCGCCCTCCTTCGTCGGCATCGTGCCGTCGATCGAGATGGTGATCTTCGCCGCGGTCGGCGGACGCATGTCGCTGCTGGGCGCGGTGTACGGCACGCTGATCGTCAACTACGGCAAGACCTACTTCTCCGAAACGATGCCCGAGCTGTGGCTGTTCCTGATGGGCGGCCTGTTCATCGGCGTGGTCATGTACTTCCCGAACGGCGTCGCCGGCCTGTGGGAATCGCACGGCAAGAAGTGGCTCGCGAAACTCGCCGGCGGCAAGAAGCCGGCACAGCCGGTGGCCGCGCAGCGCAAGGCAGCGGCACCGGCGAAGCCAGCGGACAAAGGCATTCAACTGACAGGCATGGAGGCAACCAAATGAGCGCGACGCCCATCGGTGGCATCACCACCAACCGTCCGGTTCTGGCGATTGAAGGCCTGACCGTCTCATTCGACGGCTTCAAGGCCGTGGACGACCTGAACCTGTACGTGGACCGCAACGAGGTGCATGTGGTGATCGGCCCGAACGGCGCCGGCAAGACCACGCTGCTCGATCTCATTTGCGGCAAGACCCGCGCGACGGCCGGCAGCATCCAGTTCAAGGACATCGAGCTGACCAAATTGTCCGAGCACCAGATCGTGCATGCCGGCGTCGGCCGCAAGTTCCAGACGCCGTCGATCTACGAAGCGCTGACGGTATTCGAGAACCTCGAGATGTCGTTCCCGCGCGGCCGCAGCGTGTTTGGCGCACTGGTGTTCAAGCGCACGCAGGACGTGATCGACCGCGTACACCAGGTCGCGAAAGACATCTTCCTGACCGATTTCCTCGACATGACCGCCGACCTGCTGTCGCACGGCCAGAAGCAGTGGCTCGAGATCGGCATGCTGCTGATGCAGGAACCCGAGCTGCTGATGCTCGACGAGCCGGTCGCCGGCATGTCGGTGTCGGAACGCGAAAAGACCGCGGAGCTGCTGGCGCGCATCAGCCAGGGACGTTCGGTGGTGGTGATTGAGCACGACATGGAGTTCGTGAAATCGATTGCGCACAAGGTCACCGTGCTGCATCAGGGGAAGCTGCTCGCGGCCGGCAGCATGGAAGCCGTGCAGACCAACCCGAAGGTCATTGAAGTCTACCTGGGCCATTAACCGAGTCGGAGGCAAACATGTTCAAAGTCAGCAATCTCGCATCCGGTTACGGCCAGAGCCAGGTAATTCATGACCTCAGTTTCGAGGTCGGCAAGCAGGAAATCGTTGCAGTAATGGGTCGCAATGGCATGGGCAAGACCACGCTGTTCAAGACGCTGATGGGTGTCCTGCCGACCCGCGGCGGCAAGGTCGCCGTCGACGGCACCGAAATCTCGACGATGGAAAGCCACGAGCGCGTCGCCAGCGGCATCGCCTATGTGCCGCAGGGCCGGATGATCTTTCCTAGCATGACCGTGCTCGAGAACATCCAGACCGGCCTGCCCGCGTCGGCCGGCGGCAAGGTGCCGGACGAACTGTATGCGCTGTTCCCGGTGTTGTACGACATGCGCGGCCGCCGTGGCGGCAATCTGTCCGGCGGCCAGCAGCAGCAGCTCGCGATCGCGCGCGCGCTCGCGACCAACCCGAAGGTACTGCTGCTCGACGAACCGACCGAGGGCATCCAGCCGTCGATCATCAAGGACATCGCGCGCAGCCTGAAAGAGATCCGCAAGATTCGCGAGCTCACCATCATCGTGTCCGAGCAGGTACTGTCGTTCACGCTGGAGATCGCGGACCGCTTCTTCGTCATCGACAAGGGGCGCTTCGCCTACGAGGACACGCGCGAGAACGTGGACGCGGCGACCATCAGTCGCTACCTGTCCGTCTGATCGCAACGGGAATCGTCGGCCGCGGAGCAGCGCCGACCATCACTCAACGTTTGTTTCACTCAACAGAAAGGGAAGCATCATGGCTGATACCTTGATCAAGGTAGACCTGTCGAAGCCGGCCACCACCAACGAGAAAGTGCACAACCGCTGGCACCCGGACATTCCGATGGCCTGCTGGGTCAAGCCGGGCGACGAGTTCATCCTCGAGACTTACGACTGGACCGGCGGCTTCATCAAGAACAATGACAGCGCCGACGACGTGCGCGACATTGACCTGTCGACCGTGCACTACCTGTCCGGCCCGGTCGGCATCAAGGGTGCGGAGCCGGGCGACCTGCTGGTGGTCGACCTGCTCGACATCGGCACGAAGGACGACAGCCAGTGGGGCTTCAACGGCTTCTTCAGCAAGAAGAATGGTGGCGGCTTCCTGACTGACCATTTCCCGCTCGCGCAGAAATCGATCTGGGATTTCCATGGCATGTTCACCAGCTCGCGCCATGTGCCGGGTGTGCAGTATGCCGGCCTGATCCATCCGGGCCTGATCGGCTGCCTGCCGGATCAGAAGATGCTCGACGCGTGGAACGAACGCGAGGTCGATTTCATCGCGACCCAGCCGGACCGCGTGCCGCCGCTGGCCAATCCGCCGTTCGCGAACACCGCGCATGTCGGTGCGGCGACCGGCGACGCCGCCGCGAAAATCGCGGCCGAGGGCGCGCGTACCGTGCCGCCGCGCGAGCATGGCGGCAACTGCGACATCAAGGACCTGTCGCGCGGTTCGAAGATCTTCTTCCCGGTGTATGTCGATGGCGCCGGCCTGTCGGTCGGCGACCTGCACTTCTCGCAGGGCGACGGCGAGATCACCTTCTGCGGCGCGATCGAGATGGCCGGTTGGGTGCACATGCGCGTGAACCTGATCAAGGGCGGCATGGCGAAGTACGGCATCAGGAACCCGATCTTCAAGCCGAGCCCGATCACGCCGAACTATAAGGACTACCTGATCTTCGAAGGCATCTCGGTCGATGAGCAGGGCAAGCAGCACTATCTCGACGTCAATGTCGCGTACCGTCAGGCCTGCCTGAACGCGATCGAGTACCTGAAGAAGTTCGGCTACTCGGGCGCGCAAGCGTACTCGATCCTCGGGACGGCGCCGGTGCAGGGGCATATCAGTGGCGTGGTCGACATACCGAACGCATGCGCGACGCTGTGGCTGCCGACCGAGATCTTCGACTTCGACATCAACCCGACCGCCGCCGGCCCGGTGAAGTTCCTCGACGGCTCGATCGACATGCCGGTGTCGCCGGACCTGTAAGCGAGGGAGATCTTCCATGCCGACATACGACTATGCTTGCCCGGACTGCGGCGGCTTCGAGGCAATTCGCCCGATCTCCGCAAGGAATGATCCGACCGACTGTCCTGCATGCAGCAAGCCTGCGCCGCGCGTGCTGGTGGCGGGCTTTGGCCTCGCGTATCTCGACGGCACGACGGTGAAGGCGATGGACGCGAACGAGCGTGCGCGCCATGAACCGAAGAGCTCGAAGAATTACACGAGCCACCGCCATCCGGCGGGTTGCGGCTGCTGTTCGTCGAGCCGCAAGACGACGACGGTGACGGCGCCGAACGGCGCCAGGGCATTCCCGTCAAAGCGGCCGTGGATGATCAGCCACTGAGTTTGCTTTTTGCCGTACACAAAGGGCGCCGGCTTGCCGGCGCCCTTTGTCTTTCCTCAGCCCTCAGGGCGGCGGGCCGGCGACCGTGCGTGGTGCGCGGCGAACGCGAGAATTTCGGCGGTCCGGGCGCTGTCCAATGAGTCCGGTTTCTCCGTCGTCCGCTGTTGCGCACGGGACGGCATGAGCCGTTCGCGCATTGCGCTTCTTCATTGTCCGTCAGCACAGCGAGCCACCCATGCCCACCAGCACCGTCATCGGTACCGCCGACCATCCGCACGAGCATGAACACGACATGCCGCACGGCTGGCGCCGCTGGCTGCTGGCGACCAATCACAAGGACATCGGCACGATGTACCTGTGGTTCTCGCTGACAATGTTCATGACGGGCGGCCTGCTGGCCCTGCTGATTCGCGCCGAACTCTTCCAGCCGGGACTGCAGCTGTTTGCCCCTGAGCTGTACAACCAGTTCGTCACGCTGCACGGACTGATCATGGTGTTCGGCGCGATCATGCCGGCCTTCGTTGGTTTTGCGAACTGGATGATCCCGCTGCAAGTCGGTGCGTCCGACATGGCCTTCGCGCGGATGAACAATTTCTCGTTCTGGCTGCTGCCAGCCGCCGCCCTGCTCCTGCTCGGCTCGCTGCTCACCGAAGGCGGCGCCACCGGCGCCGGCTGGACGCTGTATGCGCCGCTGTCGACGCAGATGGGCGTCGGCATGGACATGGCGATCTTCGCGATCCACCTGATGGGCATCTCGTCGATCCTCGGCGCGATCAACATCATCACCACCATCCTGAACATGCGCGCGCCGGGCATGACGCTGATGAAGATGCCGATGTTCTGCTGGAGCTGGCTGATCACCGCGTACCTGCTGATTGCCGTGATGCCGGTGCTGGCCGGCACCGTCACGATGGTGTTCACCGACCGTCATTTCGGCACCTCGTTCTTCAGCGCAGTCGGTGGCGGCGACCCGGTGATGTACCAGCATCTGTTCTGGTTCTTCGGTCACCCGGAGGTCTACATCATGATCCTGCCGGCGTTTGGCATCATCTCGCATGTGGTGCCTGCGTTCTCGCGCAAGCCGCTCTTTGGCTATGCGTCGATGGTGTATGCGCTGGCATCGATCGCGATCCTGTCCTTCATCGTCTGGGCGCACCACATGTTCACTACCGGCATGCCGGTCACGGGGCAATTGTTCTACATGTACGCAACGATGCTGATCGCAGTGCCGACCGGCGTGAAAATCTTTAACTGGGTGGCGACGATGTGGAAGGGATCGCTGAGTTTCGAGACGGCGATGCTGTTTGCGATCGGATTCATTTTCGTGTTCACGATCGGCGGCTTTTCCGGCCTGATCCTCGCGGTCGCGGCAATCGACATTCAGCTGCAGGATACTTATTACGTGATCGCGCATTTTCATTATGTGCTGGTCGCCGGCTCGCTGTTTGCGCTGTTCGCCGGCTACTACTTCTGGGCACCGAAGTGGACCGGTCACACGATCCCGGAATGGCGAGGCAAGTTCCATTTCTGGAATTCGCTGGTCTGGCTGAACGTGACATTTTTCCCGATGCACTTCCTCGGGCTGGCCGGCATGCCGCGCCGCTACGCAGACTATCCGGCGCAGTTTGCCGACTTCAATGCACTGGCGTCGGTCGGTGCCCTGCTGTTCGGCCTGACGCAGGTGTATTTCCTGTTCTTCGTCGTGATCCCCAACCTGCGCGGCGGCGAAAAGGCATCGGCCCATGTGTGGGACGGCGCGGAAGGTCTGGAGTGGACGGTCGCCAGTCCCGCGCCCTGGCATACCTTCGCAAAGCCGCCGGCAGTCAAATGACGTATTGATGCGCGTAACGGAAACGGGCAGATTGCGAGGGCAATCTCGCCTGCCTCCGGGACGCCCAGATGAACTACACGCACCTTCTCTTCGCAGCGCTGATGACCTTGTCCGTCGCGGCCAGCGCGGCGATGCCGCTGCAGCCCCTCGCTGACCGCCCCGGCCGTATCGCCGTCAGCGGCTTGCCGCGCAACGCCTACTACGTCCCCTCGACGGTTGACACCATCAAGTGGGGCTACCTGCCGAATGCGAGCGACCGCCCGGTGCTGACGGTGCCGTCCGGCGCAACCGTTGTGTTCGACACCTTGTCGCACGAAGGCCTGCTGGAAGACCAGGGGCGCGATGCGCTGGCCTATTTTGCGTCGAAGGGCGTGCCCGCGCACAGGGTTCTGAAAGACGCGGTCGCGATCACGCGTTCGACGCTGCCGCATGATTTTGCGAAGGACGGCCCGCACATTGTCACCGGCCCTGTCGCGATCGAAGGCGCGAAGCCGGGCGATGTGTTGAAGGTCGAGGTGCTGGCCGTGTCACCGCGGGTGCCGTATGGCGTCATCAGCAACCGCCACGGCAAGGGAGCGCTGCCCGGCGAATTCCCTGCCGGCCCGAAACCAGAGCCGGACGCCAGCGTGTCCGAACCGGAAAAATATCGCAATGTGTCCGTCTTCACGCCAGTACGCAAGTCGCGGCGAGGCGGCTGGGAAGGCGTGATGAAGAATGCGCGCGGCGAGGAAATCAGCTTTCCGGCCGCGCCCTTCATGGGCGTGATGGGTGTTGCTGCAGCGACGGATCAGCCGGTGCACTCCGTCCCGCCCGGCGTCTACGGCGGCAACATGGATGTGAAGGACCTCGGCGCCGGCACGGTGGTTTACTTGCCGGTGTTCGTCGACGGCGCAAATTTCTATACCGGCGATCCGCACATGGCGCAGGCGAATGGCGAAGTTGCGCTGACGGCGCTCGAGCATTCGATGCGCGCGACTTTCCGGCTGACGCTGCTCAGGCAAGGCGATCCGCGCATTCCGTCGGCATCCGGCTCGCTGCAGAAGCCATTCGGCGAAACGCGGGACTACTGGATCGCGATCGGCCTCGATCCCGACCTCGATGAGGCGATGAAGGATGCGGTGCGCGAAGCGATGCGCTTCCTGCACGAAAAGCTGGGCATGGACCCGGCAGTGGCGCTGGCTTACATGTCGGCCGCGACCGACTTCAACGTGTCGCAGGTAGTCGATCGCACCAAGGGCATTCATGCGCTGATCCGCAAGCGCGATTTTGCGAAGGTGCGTAAACGCCCGGGGCGTTGATCCGCTACGATGGGGCATGTGCTCGAATTACACCCCGACGCGACGCGACGTGCTGCCGGTTCATTTTGGCGTCGAGGCGCCTGCGTCCGACTGGAAAGACGAGGCCTTTCCCGGTTACCTTGCGCCCATCATCCGGCTCGCCGATGACGGCAGCGGCGAACTCGAAAGCCTGGCGGCCTGCTTCGGCATGGTGCCGCACTGGGCTGACCTGAAGCTGTCGCGCCATACCTATAACGCGCGCAGCGAGACGGCCGCAAGCAAGCCGTCGTTCCGGCATGCGGTGGCAAAGCGGCAGCGCTGCATCGTGCCGGCCGAATCGATTTTCGAGCCCTGCTACGAGACAGGCCGAGCGGTGCGCTGGCGCATTTCGCGCGACGATGGCGCACCGCTGGCCATTGCCGGACTGTGGGAATGGCGGCCGAACGGCGGGCCGGACGACCAGCCGCTGTTTTCATTCACGATGCTGACGATGAATGCGGACGGGCACCCGCTGATGCAGCGCTTTCATCGTCCGGAGGACGAGAAGCGGATGGTGGTATTGCTGGAAGAGGCCCAGTACCGGCCCTGGCTTGAGGCCGGCGCTGCCGACATGGCGGCTTTCCTGCAAGCCTGGCCGGCCAGCCAGATGAAGGCAGAGCCCGCGCCGCGCACGGCGCCCGCACGACCGGCGGTGGCAAAGCCGCTGAAGGCCCTGCCGAAATCTCTCTGGGACGAGTAGCCGGCAGGCCGCTCCCGGCAAGCGCCGGGAGCTGTCGCGATCAGCAGCCGGAGTCGTTCACGCTGCCGTCAGGCATCGTGGTATTGCAGAACTTGGCGCCTTCAAAGCTGGTGCCGTCGACTTTCGCGCCTTTCAGGTTTGCACCCTTCAGGTTCGCGCCCGGAAAGGTGGCCTTCGACAGGTCGGCGCCCTGCAGGTTGGTGTCACGCAGGAAGGCGCCCTGGAAATTCGCGCCATTCAGTTTGGCTTCGGCCAGGTTCACCTTCTTCAGGTTGGCGCTCTCGAAATTGGTCGACAGCGTGCGCTTTTCCATCGGGCGTTGCGACAGGTCGGCCTTCGACAGGTTGGCGCCGGACAGGTTGGCATTCTGAAAATCGGCGCCGCGCAGGTCAGCGCCCGGCAACGCTGCGTCCGTCAGGTCGCAGTATTTGCAGGCGTTGGTGACGCGCAGGTTCTCGAGTTTGGCGGGATCGGCGGCAAAGGCGGTCAGGGCCGCGGCCGAAACGGTGACGACAACAGCCAGCTTGGCGGACGACAGGGAACGGAATGACATGAACACGATGGGATTCTCCAGGGGGTAAGGCATGCGCGCAGTCGCACAATCGCCAATGATACTTGAACGACAGAGAGCCGATTGGCTGCCTGGTTTTGGTTCTGGCGACTAGATCTTTATCAAACACCAAACGATTGCATTTCGTTAATATTCATTCACTTCATCCAAAAAATCCTCCGGAGGCCCGCAATGAGCATGATCGATGAGTTCAAGGAATTTGCGCTGAAAGGCAATGTGGTCGACCTGGCGGTCGGCGTGATCATTGGTGCGGCCTTTGGAAAGATCGTCGATTCCCTGGTCGCCGACATCATCATGCCGCTGGTCGGCATGGTGGTGGGCGGACTCGACTTCAGCAATTACTTCATACCGCTGGCGGGTCAGGCCGCGACCACGCTGGCCGAGGCGAAAAAGGCCGGCGCAGTGTTCGCTTACGGCAGTTTCATCACGGTGGCGCTGAACTTCATGATCCTGGCCTTCATCATCTTCATGATGGTCCGGCAGATGAATCGCTTCCGTCGTTCCGCGCCGCCCGCCCCGCCGGCGCCAACGCCGGAAGAAGTCGTGCTGTTGCGCGAGATCCGCGACAGCCTGCAACGCGGTGCGACGCCGCGCCAATGAGCGTGGGTGATTGAACCGGCAACCTGCTGCGCTGTCGATCGGGTTTTGACTTCACAGAAGGAGATTCCCATGGCGAGCCAGACAAGCGGACAGCAGGCGATGAAAGTCGCGATCCTGGTTAGTGACGGTTTCGAACAGGTCGAGATGACCGCACCGCGCGACGCCCTGCAGCATCAGGGATACACGACCGTGATCGTGTCGCCGAAGCCCGGCAAGGTGCAGGGCTTCCGGCATCACGACAAGGGCGAGCAGTTCGAGGTGGACCTGCCGCTCGCGCAGGCCAGCGCACAGGATTTTGACGCAGTCCTGTTGCCGGGCGGCGTCATCAATGGCGACCAGCTGCGCACCGTTCCCGAGGCGTTGCGCTTCGTGCGCGACATGGACGAAGACGGCAAGCCGGTCTTCGTGATCTGCCATGGCGGCTGGATACTGGTGTCGGCGGGGCTTGTGGACGGGCGCACGATGACCAGCTGGCCGACGCTGCGCGACGACATCATCAATGCCGGCGGGGACTGGGTCGACAGCGAGGCTGTGGTCGACGGCAACTGGGTCAGCAGCCGCAAGCCGGATGACCTGCCGGCGTTCAACCAGAAAATGCTCGACCTGCTGCAGCAGAAACAGGCCGGCACGCTGCAGGGGCGGCGCGGGGACCAGCGGGGGATAGGCTTGGCCGGATAACAGCCATGAATCGCTGTCGGGGTCCTGGCCAGTCGATTCAAGCCGCCATGCGACGAATTTCGGCAACCGTGTCCGACAGCTTGCGGGCGACCGGACATTGTCTTTCAGAGAAAATCCTCGCCAGTTCGCCGTAGTACCACAGCGTCTCTTCCCTGCTCGCGCGGAAGCGATCGAAGACGCCCAGTCCGACACCGGGGTCGCGCAGGTCGTCAAGGATGGCACGCGCGTTGTGCAACTTGTCGCTGGCAGAAATGAGCAGCGCGTCGTCCGGGCTGTCCGCCAGATGCTGCAGGTAAGCGAGCTTGCGCTCTTTCCATGGCGCTTTCTTGCCGCTGGCGTCGGGCATGCCGTCCGTGCAGGCCTCCACCAGTCCCAACACGCGAGCGCCGAATTGCTGTTCGATCGGCGCGGCAAATTGCGGCCCGCCGTCTTCCAGCACGTCATGCAGCAAGGCTGCAATTGCCTGATCTTCGTCACCGCCGAATTCGATCACGAGCGCGGCGACGCCCAGCGGGTGCGCAATGTAGGGCGTGCCGGCGCCCTTGCGGATCTGGTTGGCGTGGGCCTGGGCAGCCAGCGAAACAGCGGCAGAAAATTTTTCGGTCAGCATGATTCCGGTACTGGCAGGATTGGTGATAAATATTATCACTCCAAGCCGCGCGTGCCCGGGCGCAGGGCGCCCGGGTCTTACGGGATTCCGCCGGGATTCGGGCCGGCGGTCACTTACCGATGCAGAACCTGCTGAAGATCACCCCCAGCAAATCATCCGACGTGAATTGCCCGGTGATGCTGTTCAGCTGCTCCTGCGCGAGCCGCAGTTCTTCGGCAAACAGGTCCAGCGCGCTGTCGCGCTGTTCCGCCAGCTGCGCGGCGATGGCGAGGTGTTCCTGCGCCTCTTTCAGCGCGCGCAAATGCCGTTCACGCGCCAGGTAGATCGACTCGCCGGTCTGCTGCCAGCCTGCAATGCGCAGCAATTCCTGCCGCAGCAATTCCATCCCGGTGCGCTCGGACGCGGACAGGTAGATGTGCGTCGCATCCGGCTGCTCGTCAAGCGAAGGCTTATGGCCGGACAGGTCGATCTTGTTCCACACGCGGATCAGCGGCACTTTCGCCGGCAGGCGCGCGACGATCTCTTCGTCGGCGCGCGTCGGCCCGCGGCTGGCGTCGAGGATGTGCAGCACCACATCGGCCTCTTCCACCGCCGCCCAGGTGCGCGAAATGCCGATGCGCTCGACTTCGTCGCTGGCGTCGACTTCGTCGCGGATGCCGGCCGTGTCGATGATGTTGATCGGTATGCCCTCGACATGAATGGTCTCGGTGATCTTGTCGCGCGTGGTGCCGGCGATTGCGGTCACGATCGCGACATCCGAGCCGGCCAGCGCATTCAGCAGCGAGCTCTTGCCCACGTTCGGCTGGCCGGCCAGAACGACTTTCAGCCCCGACCGCAGCAGCGCGCCCTGTCCTGCCTGCGTGAGCACATGGTCGAGCGATGCACGGATGGTCTGCAGCTGCCCGCGCGCGTTTGATTTTTCAAGGAACTCGATCTCTTCTTCCGGGAAGTCGAGCGTCGCCTCGACCAGCATGCGCAGGTGAATGACTTGTTCGACCAGCTGCCCGATCGCGTCGGAGAACGCGCCGGACAGCGATTGCGTGGCCAGTTTTGCAGCGGCCTCGGTCGATGCCTCGATCAGGTCGGACACCGCTTCGGCCTGCGCGAGGTCGAGCTTGTCGTTCAGGAAGGCCCGGTACGTGAATTCGCCCGGGTTCGCCAGCCGCAGGCCGATATCCAGCCCGGCCTCGAGGCAGCGGTTCAGCAGCATCTGCATCACGACCGGACCGCCATGTCCCTGCAGCTCCAGCACTTCTTCGCCGGTATACGAGTGCGGCGCATTGAACCAGATCGCCAGGCCGCGATCGATCACGCTGCCGTCGGCGGCGACGAAGTCGAGGTAAGTCGCATGGCGTGCTTTCAGTTCGCGGCCGGGTTCGAGCCGGCAGACGGACTGCGCGAGCGGCATCAGCTGTTTGCCGGAGATCCGGACGACGCCGATGCCGCCGCGACCGGGCGCGGTGGCAATGGCTGCAATGGGGGACGAATCGGAAATCATGGAGGAATTTTATCTGCAATGAAAAAAAGTCCGTGGCCTGCGCCGACGGACTTTTTGGTGCGGAGGCCGGGCTGCCTGCGTTATGCCTTGCCCGCTGCCGACTGCTTCGTGATCACCCATTGCTGCGCGATCGAGAGCACGTTGTTCACGACCCAGTACAGCACGAGGCCGGACGGGAAGAAGAAGAACATGAACGAAAACACCAGCGGCATGAACAGCATGATCTTTGCCTGCATCGGATCCGGCGGCGTCGGGTTCAGCTTGGTCTGCACGTACATCGACACGGCCATGATGATGGGCAGCAGGCCGACCGGCATGTCCAGGCCCGGGATCGTGCCGAACAGGCCGTCCGGTGCGGACAGGTCATGGATCCAGCCGAGCCACGGCGCATGGCGCATCTCGACGCTGGCCAGCAGCACCCAGTACAGCGCGATGAACACCGGGATCTGCACGACGATCGGCAGACAGCCGCCGAGCGGGTTGATCTTCTCGGTCTTGTACAGCTCCATCATCGCGGCGTTCATCTTCTGCGGGTCGCCTTTGTGACGCTCGCGGATCGCGGTCATCTTCGGCGTCACCAGCTTCATCTTGGCCATGCTGCGATAGCTCGCGGCCGACAGGGGGAAGAAGGCCAGCTTGATCAGGATGGTCAGCACGATGATGGTCCAGCCCCAGTTGCCGATCAGCTTGTGGATCTGGTTCATCAGCCAGAAGATCGGCTTGGCGATGATGGTCAGCCAGCCATAGTCCTTCACCAGGTCGAAGTCGGTCGCAAAGGCTTCCAGCTTGGCCGATTCCTGCGGGCCGGCATACAGCTTGCCCTCTTGCGCGGCGACGGCGCCCGGCGCGACCTGACCGACCGGCGCAATGGCGCCGACCGCATAGCGGTCCTGGTCGATCTTGCGCGTGAACAGCTCATGCTGTCCTTTCGACAGCGGCGCAAACGCGGACACGAAATAGTGCTGCACCATCGCGACCCAGCCGTCCGGCGTGCGGGCCGGCGCCGGGTTCTTGCCCTTCTCGATGTCTTCGAACGACACTTTGCGGAACTTGTCGCTCTCGGTATAGACGGCCGGGCCGGTGAAGGTGCTGTAGAAGCGCGAATCGCCTTCCAGCTTGCCGCCGTCACGCACCAGTTGCAGATAGACCGACGGTGCGATCGCGGCGTCGCTGTTGTTGGCGATCTCGTGCTTCACGCCGATCTCGTACTGGCCGCGGCTGAAGGTGTAGGTCTTGGTCAGCTTCACGCCGTCCTGCTCGGCGTCGAGCACGAGGCTGACGCTGTTGCCGGTACCGAGCGCGCGCTCACCTTCGCGTGCGGTGAATTGCGAGCGGTGATTGGGGAACTTGCCACCGATCAGGCCGCTTTGCGCGACATAGGTGCGCGCTGCGCTCTGCTCGAGCAGCACGACCGGCTTGCCGGCGTCTTTCGCGCTCAGGTGCTTCAGCAGTTCGACACGGGTGATGTCGCCGCCCAGCGTGTCGACTTCGACCTTCAGCAGGTCGGTGGTGATGGTGATCTTCTCGCCTTTGGCAGCAGGCGCGGCGGCCGGCGGCACCTCGCTGCCGGCAGGCGCCGCAGTCGTGGTCTGGGGCACGGACGCATCTGTCTGCGCCTGCGTGGCAGCCTTCTGCGCTGCCTGTTCAGGGGCGACGGCAGACGGTCCGCCATTAGAACGGTTCCAGTTCTCCCACAACATCAGCAAGGAGAGCGAGAACACCACCAGCAGAACGGTACGTTTGATATCCATAGGATCAGTGAGTGTAGGGCAATTCAGTTGCGCTGCCGTGTCATCGGCGGATGACGGTCAGCGCGCGGATGGGCGGGGGGCACCGGGTCGAAGCCGCCGGCATTCCACGGATGGCACTTGCACAGCCGGCGGCCGGCCAGCAAGCTGCCGCGCAGCGCGCCATGCGCGGCGACTGCCTGCTGCGCATAATCGGAACAGCTCGGATAAAAGCGGCAATTCTGCCCGAGGAAAGGGCTGATGCCGAGCTTGTAGCCCTTTAGCAGGAGCAGCAGCAGCGCTTTCATTTTGCCTGCCCGCGCTGCGAGTTGAGCAGCCGGGCCAGTTCGCCGCCAAGCGCCTGCCGCAGTGAATGCGACGAAGCCGGCGCCTGCCGTTTCTGCGCGATCGGCCGGCTCAGCCGGACAATGCAGTCGGCCGCCACCAGCCCGCTCTTGCGGAAGAGCTCACGCGCAAGGCGTTTGACCAGGTTGCGCGTCACCGCGCGCGGCGCAAAGCGCTTCGCGACGACAATGCCCAGCCTTGCGTGGCCGAGGCTGTTGGGGCGGGCGTAGAGCACGAAATTTTCAGTGCGATACACAGGCCGCAAACGAAAAACGGATGAGAACTCATCCGTTTTTACGATGCGTCGATGCCTGCCGTAGTCTTCCGGCGACCCGGACACGCGACTACGCAAGGGTGCCGCGCTGTGCCTTAGACGGCGAGGCGCTTGCGGCCCTTGGCGCGGCGTGCGTTCAGCACGGCACGGCCCGAACGGGTGGCCATGCGCGCACGGAAACCATGGGTGCGCTTGCGGCGGACGACGGAAGGCTGGTAGGTACGTTTCATTTGGGTCTCGCTTGGTTGAGTGCAGCGGAAATCAGCAAAAAACCGGGATTTTCCCGGCAAATAAATCAGTGTATTGCAGCGCCCGACCGACTTCTTGCAGGCGCGCAGCGCAGCGAACCCTGAATTAGACAGTACTTTCTGTATATCTGTCAATCACTTAGGGCGGGCGCTTGCACGGTGTCCGGCAGGCTCCGGCGGAATTGCCGGAAAATCGGATTGCCGGAGTAGAAAGTTGCGGACATTGAAAGCCGTCTCATCTGTTGCCGAAATTCCGGTCCGGCCTGTGGATAACTCGTCCCGCCGGCGGTAAAATACGGGTCGCCCGGCAAGCCTAGCGCTCCGCCCCTCACAGAACAAAGAACCCGAAGCGCGCCCCCACCTGCCGCTTCATGATTGACAATCGCATGGAAGAATTTTGGCAGACCTGCGCGTCCCGACTGCAGCAGGAACTGACGCCTCAGCAGTTCAGCGCCTGGATCAAGCCGCTCGCGCCGCTCGACTTCGAGGACGGCCGCCTGCGCATCGCCGCGCCCAACCGTTTCAAGCTGGATTGGGTGAAGACGCAGTTTGCCGCCCGCATCACGTCCCTCGCCGCCGAGTTCTGGCAGTCGCCGGTCGATGTGCAGTTCGTGCTCGACCCGCGCCTGGCTGGCGTGCGACGGCCGGCAGCCGCCGCGCCAGCCTCGGCGTCGGGTGCGGCCGAAGCGCCGTCGCCGATCGAGCGCGCCGAACAGGTCGACGAGCAGAACCTGCGCCGTGACCAGAGCAAGATCAATCCGGCGCTGACCTTCGACAGCTTCGTGACCGGCAAGGCGAACCAGCTGGCGCGTGCTGCAGCGATCCAGGTCGCGAGCAATCCCGGCAGTTCGTACAACCCGCTGTTCCTGTACGGCGGCGTCGGCCTGGGCAAGACCCACCTGATCCATGCGATCGGCAATCAGGTCTTGGCTGACAACCCGAACGTACGTATCCGCTACATCCATGCGGAGCAGTACGTGCGCGACGTCGTGACTGCGTACCAGCGCAAGGGCTTCGACGACTTCAAGCGCTATTACCATTCGCTCGACCTGCTGCTGATCGACGATATCCAGTTCTTCGGCGGCAAGAGCCGCACGCAGGAAGAGTTCTTCTATGCGTTCGAGGCGCTGATCGCGGCGAAGAAGCAGATTATCATTACCAGCGACACCTATCCGAAGGAAATCACCGGCATGGATGACCGGCTGATCTCGCGCTTCGACTCCGGCCTGACGGTCGCTGTCGAGCCGCCGGAGCTGGAGATGCGCGTCGCGATCCTGCTGAAGAAGGCGCAGCAGGAAGGCGTGACGCTGTCCGACGACGTCGCCTTCTTCGTCGCCAAGCACCTGCGCTCGAACGTGCGCGAGCTGGAGGGCGCGCTGCGCAAGATCCTCGCGTACTCGCGTTTCCACGGCAAGGAAATCACGATCGACGTGGTCAAGGAAGCGCTGAAGGACCTGCTGTCGGTGCAGAACCGGCAGATCTCCGTCGAGAACATCCAGAAGACGGTGGCCGATTTCTTCAACATCAAGGTCGCCGACATGTATTCGAAGAAGCGGCCGGCCAACATTGCGCGGCCGCGCCAGATCGCGATGTACCTCGCCAAGGAACTGACGCAGAAGAGCCTGCCCGAGATCGGCGAGCTGTTCGGCGGCCGCGACCACACGACGGTGCTGCATGCGGTGCGGAAGATTGCCGCCGACCGCAGCAAGAACCCCGAAGTCAACCACGAGCTGCACGTGCTCGAACAGACCCTGAAAGGCTGAGACAGGAACCGGCGATGCAAACCAGAACCCACATTCCAAGCGTTTCTTGCGAAAGGAAATCACCATGCAACTGGTAAAAACCCACCGGGACGCGCTGCTGCGACCGCTGCAGATCGTGAGCGGTATTGTCGAGCGTCGGCACACGCTGCCGATTCTGGCCAATATCCTCATCCGCAAGGACGGCGACGACGTGACCCTGCTGTCGACCGACATCGAGGTGCAGATCAGCACCCATGCGGCGATCGGCTCGGGCAAGGAAACGGCAGCGACCACCGTCGCTGCGCGCAAGCTGCTCGACATCCTGCGCGCGCTGCCGGACGCGGAAGTGTCGCTGTCGCTGTCGAACAAGCGCATGCCCATCCAGTGCGGCAAGTCGCGCTTTGCGCTGCAGACGCTGGCGGCCGAGGAATTCCCGACCGTCGCGCAGGCCGAGCATTACGGCGCGCAGTTCAGCCTGCCGCAGAAGACGCTGAAGCACCTGTTCAACATGGTGCACTTCTCGATGGCGCAGCAGGACATCCGCTACTACCTGAACGGCCTGTTGCTGGTGGTCGAGGGCCAGAACGTGATTGCCGTCGCGACCGACGGCCATCGCCTGGCGTTCAGCCAGATCGTCACCGACCAGCAGTTCGCGCGGCAGGAAGTGATCATTCCGCGCAAGACCATCCTCGAACTGCAGCGCCTGCTCGAGGAGACCGATGATCCGGTCACTCTGGCGATCGCGACCAATCAGGTGAAGTTCAGCTTCTCCGACATCGAGCTGATCTCGAAGCTGGTCGAGGGCAAGTTCCCCGACTACACGCGCGTGGTGCCGAAGGCGTACAAGAACAACTTCACGATTAGCCGCGAGGCGCTGCTGCGCTCGCTGCAGCGCGCAGCGATCATGACCTCGGACAAATTCAAGGGCGTGCGCTGCATGATCGCGCCGGGCAGCCTGAAGATCAGTTCGACCAACGCCGACCAGGAAGAGGCGGTCGAAGAGCTCGAGATCGACTACGGCGGCGACAGCATCGACATCGGCTTCAACGTCACCTATCTGCTGGACGTGCTGAACAACCTGAAGTGCGACAGCGTCAGCGTGTCGCTGGGCGATGCGAATTCGTCGGCGCTGATCACGCTGCCGGATGACGCGAACTTCAAGTATGTCGTGATGCCGATGCGAATTTGAGTCCCGGCCGCAAGCGGTGACCGGAGGGGCCCCCAGGGCCCCTTCGGTACTTATTCAGAACCATCGTTTTTCTGCTTTTTGCTTACTTAGGACAGCCATGTCAGCGATTCCCTCCGATAACGCCAGCGCGTCGAGCCAGTACGGCGCTTCTTCTATCCAGATCCTCGAGGGCCTGGAAGCGGTGCGCAAGCGTCCCGGTATGTACATCGGCGATACGTCGGACGGCACCGGCCTGCACCATCTGGTGTTCGAGGTGCTCGACAACTCGATCGACGAAGCGCTGGCCGGGCATTGCAGCGAGATTCATGTGACGATCCATTCGGACAACTCGATCTCGATCACCGACAATGGCCGTGGCATCCCGACCGGCATCAAGTGGGACGACAAGCACGAACCCAAGCGCAGCGCCGCCGAGATCGTGATGACCGAGCTGCACGCCGGCGGCAAGTTCGACCAGAACTCGTACAAGGTGTCGGGCGGCCTGCACGGCGTGGGCGTGTCCTGCGTGAACGCGCTGTCGAAGAAGCTGAAGCTGACCATCCGCCGCGACGGCAAGAAGCACTTCATGGAGTTCGCTCGCGGCGTGCCGCAGAACCGCGAGATCGAGATGCAGGACGGCGTCGCCGTTTCGCCGATCAAGATGATCGGCGAGACCGAGAAGCGCGGCACCGAGGTGCACTTCTGGGCTGACGAGGAAATCTTCACGCACATCGAGTTCCACTATGACATCCTCGCCAAGCGCATCCGCGAGCTGTCCTTCCTGAACAACGGCGTGCATATCAAGCTCACCGACCAGCGCACCGGCAAGGAAGAGGACTTCGCATTCGAGGGCGGTACGCGCGGCTTCGTCGAGTACATCAACAAGAGCAAGAACGTGCTGCACCCGACGGTGTTCCAGGCCACCGGCGAGCGCGTGTCCGAGAACGGCACCACGATTTCGGTCGATGTATCGATGCAGTGGAATGACGCATTCAACGAGCAGGTGCTGTGCTTCACCAACAACATCCCGCAGCGCGATGGCGGCAGCCACCTGACCGGCCTGCGCGCGGCGATGACACGCGTGATCAACAAGTACATCGAAGAAAACGAGCTGGCGAAAAAGGCGAAGGTCGAGATCAGCGGCGACGACATGCGCGAGGGCCTGACCTGCGTGCTGTCGGTGAAAGTGCCGGAGCCGAAGTTCAGCTCGCAGACCAAGGACAAGCTGGTGTCGTCGGAGGTGCGCGGCCCGGTAGAGGAAGTGGTCGCCAAGACCCTCACCGACTACCTGATGGAGAAGCCGAACGACGCGAAGATCATCTGCGGCAAGATCGTCGAGGCGGCGCGTGCGCGCGAAGCAGCGCGCAAGGCGCGCGAGCTGACCCGTCGCAAGGGCGTGATGGACGGCCTTGGCCTGTCGGCGAAGCTGGCTGACTGCCAGGAAAAGGATCCGGCGCTGTGCGAGCTGTACATCGTCGAGGGTGATTCCGCAGGCGGCTCGGACAAGCAGGGCCGCGACCGCAAGTTCAAGGCTATCCTCCCGTTGCGCGGCAAGGTGCTGAACGTCGAGAAGGCGCGCTTCGAGAAGATGCTGTCCTCCGAGCAGATCACCACGTTGATCGCGACGCTCGGCACCTCGATCGGCGCCGACGAATTCAACATCGAAAAACTGCGTTACCACCGCATCATCATCATGACCGATGCGGACGTCGACGGCGCGCACATCCGCACGCTGCTGCTGACGCTGCTGTACCGCCAGATGCCGCTGCTGGTCGAGCGCGGCCATGTGTACATTGCGCAGCCGCCGCTGTACAAGGTCAAGCATGGCAAGGACGAGCGCTACCTGAAGGACGACCTCGAGGAAGCCAGCTACATGATGCAGATCGCGCTGAACGACGCGGCGCTGGTGCCTGCCGAGAATGCGGCGCCGATCGCCGGCGATGCGCTGGCCGAGCTGGTCCGCAAGTACAACACCGCCAACGCGATCATCCAGCGCCTGTCGCGCGCGATCGACGACGCGGCGCTGTCGGCGATCATGAACGGCGTCACGCTCGACCTCGAGACGGCCGAGGCTTCGGAGGCTTCTGCGCAGGCGCTGGCGAATGCGATCAATGATCCCTTCGTGCGCGTGGTCGTCAGCTCGGACGAGCTGTCGGCCAAGCACATGCTGCGCGTCGAGCGCCGCCACCACGGCAACATGAAGATCAGCGTGATCGATGCTGAATTCGTCGACGGTCCGGACTATGCGTTGCTCGCCGAGGCTGCCGCCACCTTCAAGGGGCTGATCGGCCGCGGCGCGCTGGTGCGGCGCGGCGCCGGTGAAAAGGTGCGCGAGTCGGCCATCCTCGACTTCCGCCAGGCGATGGCCTGGCTGCGCGACGAAGCCGAACGCGGCGTGTCGAAGCAGCGCTACAAGGGTCTCGGCGAGATGAACCCCGAGCAGCTGTGGGAAACCACGATGGATCCGACCGTGCGTCGCCTGCTGAAGGTGCAGATCGAGGACGCGATCGCAGCCGACCAGATCTTCACCACGCTGATGGGCGACGAAGTCGAGCCGCGGCGCGCCTTCATCGAGAGCAACGCGCTGGCGGCGGGGAATATCGACGTGTAAGCGCCGGCCGGTGCAGTAAAGTGAATGTCCCCCGGGGCCATCCATGCGGATGGCCCTTTGTTTTTCCGCTGTCGTTCAATTTGCCCCCGGCGAGAGACAGACGCATGGCGACAGCAACTGGCTTGTGACTAATGCGCACAAGTGAATCGACAAATCTGGGCGTTTGTAACCTTGGTGGTTGAATATACTGCGGCGAAGCCCCACTCCGCCCATGCAATGACTATTCAGGCCATCATTTTCGACGCCTACGGCACGCTGTTCGATGTTTACTCGATCGGCGCGCTCGCGGAACGCCTGTTTCCCGGCAAGGGCGCGGCCGTCGCCGAGCTCTGGCGCGACAAGCAGATCGAGTACACGCGGCTGCGCACGCTGTCGAACACCTACAAGCCGTTCTGGGAGATCACGCAGGACGCGCTGGTCTTTTGCTGCCGCAAGCTCGGGCTGGAGCTGACCCTCGATGCGCAGACGCAGCTGATGGGACAGTATGCGAAGTTGCAGGCCTTTCCGGAGAACCGCGCGGTGTTGCAGGCGCTGAAGTCTGCCGGGCTGAAGCTTGCGATCCTGTCCAATGGCAATCCGGACATGCTCGACGCCGCCGTCGGCGCGGCCGACATGCAGGGATTGTTTACGCAAGTGCTGTCGGTGCACGGCGTGCAGAAATTCAAGACCGCTCCAGAGGCTTACCAGCTCGGCCCGGACATGCTCGGCGTCGCCGCCAGGGACAGCCTGTTCGTTTCCAGCAATGGCTGGGACATCTGCGGCGCCGCCTGGTTTGGCTACCGTACGTTCTGGGTCAACCGCGCAAATGCGCCGATGGAAGAGCTCGGCGTCACGCCCCACGGCGAAGGCCGCACGCTGGACGATTTGCATCGCTACGTAGTCCGGCACAGATAAGCAGCACAATTTCGATTCACCGCCTATCCAATACGCACAAACTCCTGAGGAAAACATCATGACAGCACGCACGAATTGCCATGGACTGCAGGTCGATACCGTCCTGTACCGCTTCATCGAGGACAAGGTCCTGCCGGGCACCGGCATCAGCAGCGACAGCTGGTGGAAGGGCTTTGCGCAGATCGCCGGCGAGCTGTCGCCGAAGAACGCCGCGCTGCTCGCCGAGCGCGACCGCCTGCAGGTCGAGCTCGACAACTGGCATCGCGCGCACCCGGGCCCGATCGCCGATGTCGCGGCCTACCGTCAGTTCCTCGAGTCGATCGGCTACCTGCAGCCGGTGCCGGCGGACGTCAAGGTGACCACCGAGAATGTTGACGCCGAACTGGCGACGACGGCCGGCCCTCAGCTGGTGGTGCCGATCCTGAATGCACGCTATGCGCTGAATGCCGCGAATGCGCGCTGGGGTTCGCTGTATGACGCGCTGTACGGCACCGACGCAATTTCGGAAGACGGCGGCGCCACCCGCGCCGGCGGTTACAACCCGGTGCGCGGCGCGAAAGTGATCGCATTCGCACGCAACTTCCTCGACCAGTCAGCGCCGCTGGCGCAAGGCTCGCATGCCGATGCGACCGGCTACAAGGTCGACGGCGGCAAGCTGGTCGTCACGCTGAAGGACGGCAGCAGCACCGGCCTGAAGGACGCAGCGAAATTCGCCGGCTATCAGGGCGACGCCGCCGCGCCGTCATCGGTCCTGCTGAAAAACAATGATCTGCACATCGACATCCGCATCGACCGCAGCACCACGATCGGCAAGGATGATGCGGCCGGCGTGTCCGACGTCGTGATTGAGTCGGCGCTGTCGACCATCCTCGACCTCGAAGATTCGGTGACCGTGGTGGATGGCAGCGACAAGGTCGTCGCTTATGAAAACTGGCTCGGCATCCTGAAGGCCACGCTGGTCGAATCCGTCAGCAAGGGCGGCAAGACCTTCGACCGCACGCTGAATGCTGACCGCGAATACACCGGCGCGAACGGCCAGCCGGTGAAGTTGCACGGGCGCTCGCTGCTGTTCCTGCGCAATGTCGGCCACCTGATGACGAACCCGGCGATCCTGCTGGCTGACGGCAAGGAAATCCCGGAAGGCATCCTCGACGCCGTCGTCACCACCACGATCGCGCTGCACGACCTGAAGCGCCCGGCGTCGCAGGCCATCGGCAACACCCGCACCGGCTCGGTCTACATCGTCAAGCCGAAGATGCACGGCCCGAAGGAAGTCGCGTTTGCCGTCGAGCTGTTCGGCCGCGTCGAGTCGCTGCTGGGCCTGAAGGAAAACACCGTCAAGCTCGGCATCATGGATGAAGAGCGTCGCACGTCGACCAACCTGAAGGCCTGCCTGAAGGAAGCGGCGGCGCGTGTTGCGTTCATCAACACCGGCTTCCTCGACCGTACCGGCGACGAGATGCATTCGTCGATGACCGGCGGCGCCATGATGCGCAAAGGCGACATGAAGACCTCGACCTGGCTGTCCGCCTATGAGCGCAGCAACGTGCTGAACGGTCTGTCGTCAGGCATGCGTGGCCGCGGCCAGATTGGCAAGGGCATGTGGGCCATGCCTGACCTGATGGCTGCCATGATCGAGCAGAAGATCGGCCATCCGAAAGCCGGCGCGAACACCGCCTGGGTGCCGTCGCCGACCGCCGCTACCCTGCATGCGCTGCACTACCATCAGGTAAACGTGTTCGAGATTCAGCAGCAGCTGGAGAAGCTCGACGCGGCGACCGAACTGGCGAAGCTGCGCGACGACCTGCTGATGGCGCCGATCGTCGCCAAGCCGAACTGGTCCGCCGCCGACATCCAGCAGGAACTCGACAACAATGCGCAGGGCATCCTCGGTTACGTGGTGCGCTGGGTCGAACAGGGCGTCGGCTGCTCGAAGGTGCCCGACATCCACAACGTCGGCCTGATGGAAGACCGTGCAACGCTGCGCATCTCCAGCCAGCACATCGCGAACTGGTTGCTGCATGGCGTGGTGACCGAAGCGCAGGTGAAGGAGACTTTCGAGCGCATGGCGAAGGTGGTTGACCAGCAGAATGCGGGTGATCCCCTGTATCGCCCGATGGCGCCGAACTTTGCTGACTCGCACGCGTTCCGTGCAGCGAGCGACCTGGTGTTCAAGGGTCTCGAGCAACCGGCCGGTTACACCGAGCCGCTGCTGCATGCATGGCGTCTGAAGTTCAAGAAGGACGTGATGGGCGTCTGATTTCCCAGCGCCTGAACGAAAACGCCGGACGTCACGTCCGGCGTTTTTTTTTGCGCTGCATGCAGCGTCGTGGCCATGGGTCGCCAGCAGGAACCCGCTATCCGGGCGCGTTCCGAAACCGGTTGGTCCGACGCGCCGGAAGTCGGTGCCTCAGCCTTTGTTCACACCACCGACCCGATGAGGAATCCCCCCATGGCAAGCAGCAAAGTCGCGCCCCGTTCACACATCGAACTTAACGCAAGCGCGTCACTGTTTCGCAATTCGCCGGAGGCAAGCGATGCCGGCGGATCGGTGCCACGCATGCTGCAGGCATATCGTCCGCAACAGGACATGGAGTTCGCCAAATTGCCGTTTGAGGTCGAGACCCTGATCCTGTCGGCGCTCTCGGACACCGCGCAGCCCGGCAGCCCGCTGCTGTGTCTCGGCCTCACCTGCAACTATTTTCATCTGCGCGTACGCGACCACATTGAAAACGCTTCCGAAGGTCGCCGCTTCCGGCGAACTTTCGAGCACCACCAGTACGCCGCCAGCTACGGCGTCACGCCTGTCGAGCATGCGAAAGAGAAGATTGGCTGGCGTGCAGCGGAGCAGCTGGAGCGGTGGGCCAACAATTGGCATGCGCCCGGCGGCACCGATATCCACGGATCGAACATGCGGCTGCGCGATCCGGTCACTATAGCGATCGGCAATGATCTCACCTGGTCATCAGAATTTGCCCAAGTGCTGGCGAAGCGCATGGGTTACCTGACGGTGCTGGACTTCCTGTCGAAGCCCGGCGACGCGGAATTCCTGATCAAATCCATCCGTACGACGCCGCGCGCCAGCTACCTCGCGCTGGCAATGACGCCTGCGAATTTTTCTTTGCCGGATGCGCAAAGCATCGCGAAGGAGATGGCGCTACATCCGGTTGTCTGCTTCGTTCAGATAGCCGACGAGATTCCGGACATCTCGGGAAAACATGCCGGGTTTGGCCTGAACCTGCTCGCCGCCTGTGCGGAGCACGCCGTCGACAGCTGCCAGTTCTCGCTGAAATATGACGTCATGCACAAGGACAAGGCCGCGCAGCTGGCAGACGTGATCCGGAAATTCAAATGCGGCGTCACCATCGAGATCTCTGCCAATCGGGTGACGCCGGACTGCATGACGCTGTTATTCGACGCCGTCAGGTTTTGCAACCAGTCGTCAGCCACCCTGCTGAAACTCTGTTGCCAGGGGATTGAAATCGCGAAGGCGGTGGGCCTGATGGATGGGATGGCTCTTGCGCAGGCAGGGATTCATGTCCAGTACCTGAACCAGGCGCTGAAGGACAGTCATGCCGGCGCGCCGGACGACGACAGTGCGTCAGATCAGGAGGTCGGTTTGCGCCTGAGCCAGCTGGATTTATCCTACGATGGCTCGGATCTTGAGTTCGCGTCAGACGCTGACGAGCAATGACCGGGCCCCCATGAAAAAACGCCCTCCGGTTGGAGGGCGTTTTTGTTCAGAGCCGTGCCTGAGGATCAGGCGGCCAGCTTTTGCTCCGGTTCAGCCGGTGCCGAGGTCCGGATCAGGTGGTCGAACGCACCGAGCGCCGCTTTCGATCCTTCGCCCATCGCAATGATGATCTGCTTGTACGGCACCGTCGTCACGTCACCTGCAGCGAACACGCCGGGCACCGAGGTC